>Ga0214472_10006862_pt1 | contig 11939 bp, 13 predicted proteins | sample RVTome_6_FD_207662 | JGI IMG/M metagenome (GOLD analysis project Ga0214472, IMG submission 207662) | Soil microbial communities from uranium-contaminated site in the Upper Colorado River Basin, Wyoming, United States - RVT140D175 | ecosystem: Environmental > Terrestrial > Soil > Contaminated >...
TGATGTGCCAATTCGGCTTCAGGGTGTCGTGGCTGCAAGCGCGCCACGGTCGCCGGGCACAGGAAGTTATCCGACGCATCGGCGAAGTCTTGCGCGCCGACGAGGACGGTCTTGCCGAGTTCGATGGCGACAGATTCGCTATCCGCCCGGCAGCGCGCGCCTATACGCGCATCGTCGCCTCCTGGTTCGATGCCAGGTTGCACAACGGCAATTCCCGCTACTCGATTGCGGTTTGATCGCACCGCTGAAATCCTTCACGGGGCGGGATGCGCGCGGATCGCTATGTTTGACACATGCAACGGCCATGCGCATGCGAGCCGCGTCGTTTTTTGGATGCGCAAGTCTTTTTCGCCAATCACAGCGGACTGCGCGCCGAATGCGGGGCGGGTCTTGAGTGAGATTTTCGCCGGGATCCCTTCGCGCAGCAATCCGATTTGTGATATGTCCTTGCGGCCTGAAGAACGCCGATCGACGTCATCCCCGACGTCCAACCGCTAATTTCGTCAATCGGAATGGTGGTATCGGCGCCCATAGGTTGCGAAGGACCCTTTAGCGATGACTTTGCTCATGGATTCTGACTTTGAGACGGTGAAGAAAACCGCCCTGTTCGGCGGGTTGAGTGACGACCTCTTGTTATCCCTGATCAAGGAAGCCAGCGTCCAGCAGGTCGCGGCCGGCGGCATGCTCTTCCTGCAGGACGATCAGGTCGCCGCCTGTTTCATCGTGCTCGAAGGGTGGGTGAAACTGTACCGCCTGAGCCCGCGCGGCGACGAGGCGGTCGTTTCGGTTTTCTCCCATGGCCAGAGTTTCGCGGAGGCCGCGGTCTTCGCCATGAAGCGATATCCGGTTTCCGCCGAGGCGGTTACGATGGCCAGGCTGCTTCGGATTCCCTGCCACGCCCTGCACCACAAAGTGCGCGAGGACCCGCAATTCGCCTTGTCGATGCTGGCATCGACGTCCCAACATTTGCAGCAACTCGTCAGCCAGATCGAGCAGCTCAAAGTGCAGACCGGTGCTCAGCGCGTTGCACGCTTTCTGACCTCGCTCTGTCCCGTACAGGAAGGGGCCTGCACGATCGGACTGCCCTATGACAAGGCGCTTATCGCCAATCGTCTCGGCATGAAACCGGAAAGCCTGTCTCGCGCCTTTGCCCGGCTGCGCGGCGTCGGCGTTCGGGTTGAACGCAATGCGGCGGCGATCAGCAATATCGCCCGCTTGAAGAATTACGCAAGGGACGGCCACGGCGCCGGCGAGGTGTCTCAGCAATGACCGACGAGCGCCTCCCTGCAGTCTTCGAACTGATCGACGCGGCCAATTCCAAAGACCCCGATTCCATCGGTGTCGACGGATATCCGCGCCCCGCGGCGCTTGTATATGGCGAACGCATGTCCGCCATGTTGGAAAAATTCGCCCCCGATTCTGGGGATCCCCTGCGCATCGCCGTGCGGGCGCAGCATATCGAACGCTGGACCTGCCGGCGCGACAGCTACCCGGCCGGCCGCATCGGTTATCTGAAATGGCGCAGCGATCTCAAAACCTTTCATGCCCGGCGGGCCGGCGAACTGATGCAGGCCGTGGGTTATGAACAATCGGACCGCGACCGCGTCGCCGCGCTGATCCGCAAGGAGGGTTTGAAGCGGGATCCGGAAACCCAGACATTGGAGGATGTTGCTTGCCTTGTCTTTCTTGAACATTATGCAAGCGATTTCATCGTCGATCATGATGACGCCAAGGTCGCCGACATTCTCGCAAAGACCGCCAGAAAAATGTCGGCGCGCGGATTGTCGGAAGCGACGGGATTGCCGCTGTCCGAACGTCTGGGAACATTGCTGAACACTGTCCTGGGCAAAGCCGAGCCGACCTGATCAGACGCCGAGCATGCTGTGAAGCCGCGCGTCCCTGGTTTTGAAATGGTCGACGAACCAGTCGCGGACGGCGCTTGCCAGGGCCTCGTCATAGGCGAGGTATTTGCCGGCCTCGAAATCATCCATGATGTCGCGAATGTCGTCGAGCAGTTTCTCGTGATCGCTCTTGTGATCCTCATACTGATCGTAGGAATGTTTGCGCATCACGGTTTCCTCCAGTGCGAAATGCGCCGAAATGCGCGCGAATACCTCGCCCAGAAACGCGCTGATCGTCGCTGGCGGCGCGTCGCCGCCGAGCTGGTCATGGAGCCTGTTTATCAAGTCGACCAACGCGCGATGTTCATGATCGACATCGGGGATTCCGGTTTCGAATTCCTTTTTCCATTCAAGCAATGTCATTGCCGCTCTCTCCTTTTCGGTTTGGCGGCCGCGGTCTATCTGAACTGGAAACCGCCGGTATCCGCCTTGAAGTCGATCGCCAGATTCTGAAACTGTTTGAGCGTGACCCGGTGGGTGGATTCGTAGTCGTACCCGTCGGCCCGCTTGCTGTCGCGCAACCGGGCGATGATGGCGTGCGTCCCGGCGGGAATGACGAACTTTTTGTAGGTGCGGGCCGGGCCGTCTCCGGACAGTCCCGTAGCCTGCAGGTCGTCCTCATACAGCAACCGGTCATCCAGCATAAGTTGGACATGCACCGGAATGCGTTCGCGGGTGCAGGTGTTGGGTCTGCGTTGGTTGGCCGGCAATTTCGCGATTTCCTTCGACGTCAGTTTTCTGCAGTCGATCAGGCGGGCCGCGCCATGGGCGAAACTCAGTTTGATCTGGGCCATGCCGTCCGGAATCTGACGATGCGGCGGCCGGTTCGAAAAATATCCGATTGAGGCCGCGGCAACGGCAAAGAACAGAAACTGGCCGGCGGGGCGCAGGATTTTACGCATCTATCGCCTCCTTGGCGGTGGGCGCCGCCGGGCGTTTGGGAGAAGCGACGAGCGGCAATTCCCTTGCGAACACTTCCAGCATTTCGCGCAAGCGCCCGGTTCCACCGGCGCCGACCCACAGGGTTCTTACCCGCTCGCGCTGGACGCGGGCGCGCAGATGCGGATCCCGTTCGCCGGCCAGCCGGTCCATGGTCCAGTCGATGCCGAAGCGGGCATTGCAGGAATTTTCGCGGCAGCCGGTCAACACCACCCCATCGGCCAGATCGCGGCTCAGGACATAATCGATGAACGCCGGCGGTAACTGACCGATACAGGTGAGCCCGACGACGCCGACGGAATCGGTGGCGATTTCGTCAAGCGCCGGTCCGTGGTCGCAGCCGAACACCATGATGCGGCTTGTCCCGATGAGGCCGCTTGCCTGTTCCTCGGTCAGATCGCGCAGGCTTGAGATCGTCCGATCCGGCATGTCTATCCCGGGAGACAGATCCGACAGCCGCCGGAACGGCATGGATGTCGGGCAGGACCCGGCGCATAAGCCGCAGGAAACGCAATAGGCCGGATCGACCACCGGCTCGCGCTCGAAGGCGCTGCCATCCGTGCGCGCCACCAGGGCGATCGCATTATAGGGACAATCATTGTAACATCGCGCGCATCCGTTGCAATTGTCCAGATCGACCGCCGCGGGCCGCGCGCGCTTCAGCGGCGGCAGCCAGGGCATTGCGATCATGATGACCAGAAAACACACCGCCATTCCCCAGGTTATGCTCCCGGGCAAGGTTTCCAGGAGCGGATACAGCGGCAGATAGAACCAGTCGAGCCCGACCGTCCCGGGCACGATGCCGAGGTCGGCCGGCGGCTGGCTGAGTGCGGGATGAATCAGCGACAGCGCCATCAGTGCGCCGAATGTCCAGATCGCCAGTCCGCGCGGCGGATTGATGCACGGTTTCGTCACCCGTTGCAGATGGATCCACAGCATCGTGAGGGCAATCAGCGGGATGGCGATATGCATGAAGATCATCAAGGTGAAGAAGCGGCTTTCCAATGCGTCCGGGGACATGAAATTGCGGGCGATCGGTTCGCCGAATATCGGTATCAGGTCGAGCCATTCGGTCGAGACGATGGCGACATATTGCGCCAACTGGTCCCAGACGAGCCAGTACCCGCTTATCCCGGCGACAAATACCATCACCATGACCGGCATACCGGTTACCCAGGAAAACCAGCGAACGCCGCGATATCGGTCGCGGGCGAATTCGCGCAGCAAATGCGCCATCATGACGACCACCAGGGCATCGGAGGCGTAACGGTGCAGACTGCGCATGATCCCGGCGAGATACCATTGTTCGCGGCTCATATAGGCGATCGAGGCATAGGCGTTGTTCACACCTGTGTCGAAGAAGATAAAGATGTAGATGCCGCTGGCCGTGATGATCCAGTAAAACAGGAATCCGAGCGCGCCGAGATTGAGCAAGGGATTCCAGGCGGGCGGGAAAACCCGTCCCAGAACAGTCTCTGCCAGATCGAAGCAGCGGCGAAGTCCAATTCGAACCGCATTCATGGAAGAGCGTCTCCATCGGTTCGGCCGGAAAGCCGGAACTCGCGCACCAGCCAGACCAGAACAAGCAGCAGACAGGCCAAGCCGATGCCGACGCCGACGAACAAGGAATAATTGAAATAATATCGCCCGGTATTCGGGTTGTAGACCGTGCAGAACAGCTTGATGCGCTCGGCAAGTCCCGCAAGCGAGAGAAACGGCCGGCGCTGGTTGAAAATCAGGTCCTTCAAGGGTTCGACAATCGCCGGCGGGTTGAACACGCCGCCCATGACCTGCTGGTATATCCGCCCGTCGGCGTCGATGACGCTGACTTGCGCCATATGATCGAAACCGCCCGCCGAGGGGACGATCGTGAAACCCGTCGCCTTGGCGAGCGCTTCGACCGCGCCCTGTTCGGCGGAAAGGAAGAGCCAGTTCGCCATATCGACGCCCCGCTCGCGCGCGAAGGAGCGCATGCGCTCGGGGGTGTCGTGAAACGTATTGAAGCCTATTGTGATCGTGGTGAAACTGTCCTCGCCCAAGGCGCTTTGGGCGATTTCTATGGCGGGGCGCAGGTTTTCGATGATCGCCGGACAGACATCGGTGCACCCGGTATAGACCAGCGAGACAAGCAGCGGCCTGCCGCGCAATGCGGCGAGTGCGATGGCATCGCCCTTCGTGTCGACGAATGTCAGCGGCGGCAACCGATTGCCGATGGCGGCCTCGGAGATGGTGACCGGATCGGCGTCGATTGCCGGTTCGGAGGCATTCGTCGGCGCAACCCAGAGGAAAACCGCAATCAGGGCCGCTATGCCCTTCATCCAAATATCTCCAATTGCCGCTCGGCAATCGCGCCCCCGAGCAACAGGCATAGCTGCAACAACGAGGCGAAGAAGTTTTTCAGGGCCTGGCTGCGTTCCGGCCGAAGCACCAGGGCGATGCTCGTCCACGTGAAAATCGCGCCCCCGGCAAGCGCGCCCGACAGGTAGAGTGCGCCCATGCCGTACCATGCCGGAAGCAGGGAGATCAGCGAAAGCGCTACCGTATGCGCAAGAATGATCCAGGCGCATTTGCGGTTGCCGACGACTACGGGAAGCATGGGAACGCCGGCGCGCACGTAATCGTCGTTGGAGACCATCGCCAAACTCCAGAAATGCGGCGGCGTCCACAAAAACAGAACCAGAGTCAGCAACATGGCTTCCGGTCCGATGACCGGATTTACCGCCGCGGCGCCCGCCAGAACGGCAAAACTTCCCGCCAGACCGCCGATAATTATATTGGTCCACGAGCGGCGCTTGAGCCACATTGTATAGACAACGCCATAGGTGAACGCGCCGAGAAAGGTATAGAGCGCGGCCCACCAATTGGTTGCGAAACCGGCCAGCAGCACCGCGACCGCCAGCAAGCCGACAATCATCGCCAGCCACGCCGCTCCGGCTTTGAACTGGCCGGTGACGAAAGGCCGGTTGGCGGTGCGTTTCATGCGGGCGTCGAGGTCGGTTTCCGCCCATTGGTTGAAAGCGCCGGCGCTGCCGGCCGCCAGAAACACCGCGATCGCCAACAGGGTAATCCGTCCGGGGCCGGGAGAAGCGCCGTGCGAAACCGCTATGCCCCCGATGGCGCTCAACATGATCGCGGCGGCGATGCGCGGTTTGAAAACCTTTATCGCATCGCCGATCGTCGCTTCGCGTTCGACTGTCATGACCGTCATGGTTCGTTCCCTTGTTCCCGCGCCTGCCGAACCCGTTGCGGGGCGGCAGGCGCCGGTATCATCAACCCAGCAACCACAATTCCGACAGATATTTCCAGTTCACGAAGTAATACAGAACGAAGGCGGTGAAGAAGATGCCGACCAGAATATAGGTGCCCGGCAGATGGAATGTGCGGGCGCTGCCATAGGTTGAAACCGCATCGCTCATCTGTTTTTGCGGCATTGGTCCGAGGGCCTGGACGATATTGCCGGCATCGACCTTTTTTCCGAACAAGACGCTGGCGACGATGATGACCACGAACAGTCCGCCGCCCGCGGCCGCCATGACGCCGGACAGGCCGTTGAGCGCCAGCATCAGAAACGCCGCCGGAGGATAGTCGAAACTCAGCGTCGCGTCGGAGAACGTAATGTCCCAATGACGCCGCGACACCCCAAGTGTTCCGGCTCCCATCATGAACAGCGAGATCCCGGCGGCGCCCAGTCCGAACAGGTAGGGTTGCCACTTTGCCAGCCGCGGCCAGATGATTTCACGCTGGAAGATCAGCGGCACCAGCAGATAGGTGAGCGCCATGAATGCCAGGGTCGTTCCGGCGACGACGGTCGCGTGGAAATGTCCGGGCACATAGAGCGTGTTGTGCAGCATGATGTTGATCTGTTCCGTGCCCAGCACGACGCCGGAAATGCCGCCCAGGAAGCCGAACAGCGTCAGCGACAGAAACATGCCGGCAAAGGCCGGGTTGTTCCATGGCGCGCGGCGAAGCCATTCGAAAACCCCATGGGTGAAACCGTTGCGGCGTTGCGCCGCTTCGATCGCGCCGGGGATCGACATGCCATGGATCATGCTGCCGAGCACGGCCAGATAGATCGCATAGGAGGTGTTGAAGACCTTCCATTCCGAACTCAGGCCCGGTTCCACCAGCATATGGTGGGCACTGGCCAGTTGCAGGAACAGGATATACATCAGGAAGGCCGCGCGGCTGACCTTTTCGGACAGCGGTTTTGCGCCCATCAATATTGCCGGGATGGCGTACCAGACCGCGACTTGGGCTGCCATGTTGATCTGCTGGGAGGAATGCCCCATTGCCCACCACACCAGCTTGTACATCACCGTGTCGATGTGACTGATATAGCCCAGCGCCCAGAGCCAGGTGGGGATCAGGATGATGGCGCCGCTGGCAATGGTGAAAATGGCGATGATGCAGGCTGTCAGAGCCCCGAAAGTGACCAGGGGGATGGACCCTTCATAGGTTTTTTCCTCCTTGGCGATGACCAGGGTGCCAAGAAAAATGAAACATCCGAGCAGGGCGCCGACGGCGAATAAAATCAGGCCGAGATAGAAGTTCGGCGGCGCCTTCATCGGCACGTAGCTGGTGAACATGATGCTGGCGTCGCCCTGCAACACGGTCACGTTGGTCAACAGAGCGCCGACCAGCATCATCGCAAAGGAGACCCAGGCCAGACGGGGCGTGGCCAGGCGGCAATTGAGCAGGACGCTCGAGGCGAAATAGAGCACTGCGATTTCAAAAAAGATGATCCAGACAAGCAGCACATCCAATCCGTGCGCCGTCAGAACCAGATAGAACATGTCGGACGAAAGAAGATGAACCGCCGGCCAGCGGGTCAGTGCGACCAGCAGACCGAACAATCCCCCGAGTGCGAGGAATACGATGGCGGCTACCGCATTGGCCTTGATCAGCCGTTCGGCGGCAAGGTCTATTTTCAACCCGGTTGCGGGACAGGTTCGAAATTTCGCCGCGATCCCGCCGATAATACCCGTTTCAGTCATGACGCTCATGATTTTTCCTCCGTCCCGGATTAATTGACGACGTGAATTCGGCCGACCATGGTGTGGTGACCGATGCCGCAGAATTCGTTGCACACGACGCTGAACTCACCGACCGAGGTGGGGGTCAGCGTGACGACGTGTTCAAGCCCCGGATGCACCTGGATGTTGATATTGACCGGTTGCAGCGAAAAGCCGTGCTGCCAGTCCATCGATGACAGATGCAGACGGTAGGTCTGGCCCTTCTTCAATTCCAGAATGGGCCACCATTCCCACAACCTGGCCAGCATGTAGACCTCGGCTCCGGGGTCGGGCTTGGCGACCGGGATTCCGGCTTCCTCGCGAACGGTGTATTTTTCGGCGAAGGCTTCCGTCTTCTCTTCGAAGGTGGCCGGCGCAATCCGGTACACTTCATTCGACAGGTTCTGATTTCCTTCCAGATGCCACCAGACCATCATGCCAAACATGAAAACGCCCCACAGGAACGCGATAACGATCCAGATGAGTTCGGCGCGCCCGATACGGTCGTTCCACCAAATCCTGGATTCAGGAGGAGTGAGTGCCATCTCCGCCTCCTATTCAGCGATTGGGATTTGGGAAAGCTCCATCACGCCCCATAGCAGGTAGAGCACCGTTGGAAGCGTCACGCCGAGAAAGAGCAGGAGAAAATGATTGTCGAGCAACCGCTGCATTGGTGGAATGCGCAAGGATTGCTCGGCGACGTCTGTATTGGTCTTGGATTTTGCTTCGGCCATGGGAATCCCCTCATTGATCGAAGCAAATTGTAGCGATAACCGGCCAGGCGGATCCTTGATCTAAATCAAGACGATTTCAATAGTACCGGTACTTTACAAGATATATTTATGAACAGTCTATGAAACCGCGCGATAAGCATCGCGCGCGCGTACTGCTACGCGCAATTCAAAATTCAAAATGCATCTCAAAATGCCGCATACTTTATAAAAGCGGCTCAATCCGGCTTTTTTGTCGCCTCTTCCAGATAGGTGATGAGGTCGGTAATCTGTTTTACTTTTTCAACCCGGCAAACACCATCCTGGTTCCAGGCACATTCCCCTTGGGATCCGCCAGGTAGATGGCGAGCTGGCGCGATTGCCGATCTTTGACGATCAGCGCCAGGACACCGCCGGCACCTTTCAAAGTTGATAACACGATCGGCAGACGGGCGGGATATCGCCGGAGATGTGAGCCTGTCGGAAATCCCGATAGGCCTGTCCGTTCCAGATTTCCAAAAGGCTTCTGTCCGCTCCTTCGCCCAATTCGAAAGAATCCGGATCCCCGATCGCGCAACACGGTGTGACCCGGTGATCGGATGTGACCATGGACCGTTCGAACGGCCAGGGGCAAAGCCGATCCTTCGATGATGTATTGTATTTGGATGTGACCCGCCAGAAACCGACCCGGACCCCCAATTCCGCACCGCGCGTCAACAGGCGTTCGCCAAGCTCCAGGGTCAGGCCGCCGTCGACTGTGACATCGTCATTGCGTTCGCGCCATTCCTCGCGTCCCCAATCGGTCAGACTGAAGGCGAAGGCCTGATCGCGAAATCCCAGTTCGGCGGCGATCTCGACGAGACTCATGTCCAGGACCTGATCGTAATTGTCCCTTTGCACCACGCTCCACATCTTGGTAATGCGTTTGTCCAGGCCGCGCGCATATTCGTTGATCAGCTTGCAATTCGCCGTGACCCGGTCGAACCGGCCGCCGCGCCGGATCTGCTCGAAGACCTTTTTTGTGGCGCCGTCGATCGACATCTGCACTTCGTTGACGTCGGAATCGATCAGCTTTTTGTAATTGTCCTTCAGATGCAACAGCGAGCAATTCGTCGTGGTGCGCACCCATATATGCCGGTCGCGGGCATATCGGATCATTTCGAAGAAATCGTCTCCCTGCAGCAGCGGTTCGCCGATCCCCTGCAGCTTGATTTCGACAAGTCCGGTCTGTTCGTCGATCAGCCTCTTGAAGGCGTCGAGCGTCAGATCCTCCGCCCGTTTGCGCTTTACGCCCCAATCGTTGACGACGCACATGGTGCAGCTGAAATTGCATCGGCTGACATTCTCGATATCGAGTTTGATCGGCAGGTAATCGACCGTCGCGGAGCGCCGGTCGGAACGCATGAAACGTTCGAAATTCTCGCGCTTTCGCGGCGATGCGGCGAGGCATAATTCCCGTTCCCGATCATAGGCCTCGAGACCGGCCGATTGTATCGGTGCCGGCAGCGTTTGACGGGTCGATCGGGTAGCGTCGGAATTATTCTTGTCAAGCGTGCCTTGCGTCATCTTCCATGCCTCAAACGATTCGGTTGATGGACCACCAGTAAGGGCGCAAAAGCATCGCTCCCATGACTTTGATCAAATGGTCCTCGATTTCCTTGCGGGCAAAAATCAAGCGGATGCAAGGGCCGGATGCGTATGTGAAGAATTCATGGAGATTGCCTGGATTGTTCTTTAAGAAACCCGCAACACCTAATCTGCGGGACGGTCCAGAGCGGACCGCCACATGCGTCCATCCGTTGCCATGCGCGAGGGATTGCGGCATGCATATGCACTGATTTGCGAGAACCAATGCTATCGTTCCGCGTTCTTACCTGAAGACAGGAGCTGTTTAATCCATGGGAATGAACCAGGCCGGACGATCGCCGCACGCCAAAGTGGCGGACGGAACGGGCACGGCTGCTCCGCTTGAGGACCTGGCGGCCGGGTCGATCGATCCGCACGCCATCGCCCTTTTTCTCGATTTCGACGGAACCCTTGTCGGCTTTGCCGACCATCCGGAGCAAGTTTTTCTGCTGGCGGAAACACGCGCCGCCTTGACGCTTCTGTCGGGCGCCCTGGGCGGGGCGCTTGCCGTGGTTACCGGACGCGATATCGGCGTTGTCGACGGTTTTCTGGCTCCGCTGCGTTTGCCCGTCGCCGGTGTGCATGGTTTGAAGCGGCGCAGCGCCGACGGCGCGCTGCATGAAGCCGTTGTCGACGGGCAGGTTCTTGGCGCCCTGCATGACCGTCTGGCGCGCTTGGTCGAGATTTCGCCGGGCCTGCTTCTGGAGCGCAAATCCGCCTCGGTCGCGCTGCATTATCGTGCCCGCCCGGAGCTTGAAGGCCGGTGCATTGCCGCCATGGACGAGGCAGTCGCCGGATTGGCCGGCCTGCATCTGATGCGCGGCAAAATGGTGATCGAGGCGAAAGCAGACGGCAGCGACAAGGGCGGCGCGGTGGAGGAATTTCTTGCCGAACAGCCCTTTGCCGGACGAAGGCCGTTCTTTGCGGGCGACGACGTCACCGACGAAGACGCCTTCGCTGCAGTCAATGCCCGCGGCGGTGTCTCGATCAAGGTCGGTCCCGGTCCGACCGCTGCGCGATACCGCGCCGCGGATATCGCGGACTTTCTCGCTTGGCTGCAGGGTTTGGCCGAGACAGTGAAGGGAGCAAGTCAAATTGACCAGTCTTGAAGTCGGCATGATCGGGAACTGCACCTTCGCCGCATTGATCGACAAACAGGCCAGCATCGTCTGGTGCTGCCTGCCGCGTTTCGATGGCGATCCCGTGTTCAATTCCCTGCTCGGCGGGCCGGACGCAGCACCGGGCGAAGGGGCGTTCACCGTCGAAATGGAGGGTCTGACCGCAACGGAACAGTTTTATGAACCGAATACGGCCGTTCTGAAAACCCGCCTGCATGGGCCGCTCGGATCCGTCGAGATAACCGATTGCGCGCCGCGCTTCTATTGGCGCGACCGGCTGTTCCGGCCTCAGACCCTGGTGCGGCGCGTCACGCCGATTTCCGGGCATCCGCGCATTCGTGTCCAGGTGCTGCCGCGATTCGTTTATGGCTCCGTCGCTCCGGGGCTGACCTGCGGCTCCAACCACATCCGCTATATCGGTCCGGATTTCACCCTGCGGCTGACCACCGACGCGCCGATCGACCTTTTGATGAGCGAAACCGCCTTCAATCTTGACGAACCTTTGAATTTCATCCTCGGTCCCGATGAAACGCTGACCGAAGGGGTGCGTGAGACCGCCAGGGATTTCGAGGAGCGCACCGTGAATTACCGGCTGGGCTGGGCCCGCCGGCTGGCCCTGCCTTTGGAATGGCA
>Ga0214472_10006863_pt1 | contig 11938 bp, 6 predicted proteins | sample RVTome_6_FD_207662 | JGI IMG/M metagenome (GOLD analysis project Ga0214472, IMG submission 207662) | Soil microbial communities from uranium-contaminated site in the Upper Colorado River Basin, Wyoming, United States - RVT140D175 | ecosystem: Environmental > Terrestrial > Soil > Contaminated >...
CGCCTCCTCGTTGGCCGCGGCCTGCAGCTCGAAGCCGAAGCCCACGCAGAAGCGCTTGCGCAGCGCGAGGCCCCAGGCGCGGTTGATCCGCGACCCGAAGGGCGCGTGCACCACGAGCTGCATGCCGCCGCTCTCGTCGAAGAAGCGCTCGAGGACGACCCGGCTCTGCGTGGGCACGCACCCGAGCGACCGCCGCCCCGCGTCCACGTAGTCGGCGATCTGGCGCGCCCCGCCCTCGCCCAGCGCGGGGCCGCAGCTCTCCAGCAGGAAGGAGACCGGGTCGTCCGCGCGCGCCGCGCACTCCTCGCGCAGCGACGCGATCTCGGCCGAGAGCTCGCGCGTGCGGCCGGGGCCTTCGCCCAGCCAGAAGGGGATCGTCGGCGGCTGGCCCTTGGCGTCGGCCACGCGCACGACGCCGGTCTCCACGCGCAGGATGCGCCACGAGGTGTTGCCGAGCTGGAACACGTCGCCCTGGCTCGACTCGATCGCCCAGTCCTCGTTGACGCTGCCGACCAGCGTTCCCTCCGGCTCGAGGCGCACCTGGTAGTCGGCGTTGTCGGGGATCGCGCCTCCGGAGAGGAGCGCGACGAGGCGCGCGCGGCGCGTGGCCCGCAGCCGCCCGTGGACGCCGTCCCGGTGCAGCAGCGCCCGGCGCCCCTGCGTGTGGAGGGCCACGACCTGGTCGAATTCGTCCCGGGTGAGGTCGCGGTACGGCCACGACCGGCGCGTGGTGTCGAAAAGCGCCTGCTCGTCCCAGGGCTCCGCCACGCACGCGGCCACCGCCTGCTGGGCGAGGATGTCGAGCGGGCGCGGGGGCGAGGGCGTGCGATCGAGCAGCCCGCTGCGGACCGAGCGCAGCAGCGCCGCCCCCTCGGCGAGCTCGTCGAGCGTGAGCGGGAAGTAGCGCCCCTTGGGGATTCGCGAGAGCGAGTGGCCCGCGCGGCCCACTCGCTGCAGGAACGTGGCGATCGAGCGCGTGGCGCCCACCTGCAGCACGAGGTCGACGTCGCCGATGTCGATCCCCAGCTCGAGCGAGGCCGTGGCGACGAGGGCGCGGAGCGACCCCGCCTTGAGCCGCTGCTCCGCGTCCAGCCGGCGCTCGCGGGACAGGCTGCCGTGGTGGCTCGTGACCGCCTCTTCCCCGAGGAGCTTCGAGAGCTGCGCCGCGATCCGCTCGGCCATCTTGCGGGTGTTGACGAACACGAGCGTCGTGCGGTGCGCGCCGATGAGCTCGGCCATGCGCCCGTAGATCTCCTGCCACTGCTCGTGCGAGCAGACGGTCGAGAGCGGCGAGGGCGGGATCTCGACCGCGAGGTCGAGCTCGCGGAAGCTGCCCGCGTCGACGAGCGCGCACTCGCGCCCCGCTCCCACCAGGAAGCGGCCGACCGCGTCGAGCGGCTTCTGCGTCGCGGAGAGGCCCACGCGCTGGATGGGGTGGCCCGCGAGCGCCTCCAGCCGCTCGAGCGAGAGGGCCAGGTGGCTGCCGCGCTTGTCGCGCACCAGCGCGTGGATCTCGTCCACGATCACCGTCCGCACGCTTCCGAGCTGGGCGCGGCCGGAGGCGCTCGTCAGCAGCAGGTAGAGCGACTCGGGCGTCGTCACCAGGATGTGCGGCGGCCGGCGCGCCATTGCCGCGCGCTGGGCAGCCGGCGTGTCGCCCGTGCGCACGAGCACGCGGATCTCGGGCAGGAATGGGTCTTGGGCGCGGATCTCGGCGAGCGGGCCCTGCAGGTTCTTCTGCACGTCGTTCGAGAGCGCGCGCAGTGGCGAGACGTACAGCACCTCGGTCCGATCGGGAAGCTCCGGGCCCTGGCGCAGCAGCGAGTCGATTGCTGAAAGGAACGCGGCGAGCGTCTTGCCCGATCCGGTGGGCGCCGCGATCAGCGTATGCCGTCCCTCGCGGATGAGCGGCCAGCCCTCGCGCTGCGGGGGCGTCGGCTGGCCGAACTTCTCTGCGAACCACGCGCCTACAGCGGGGTGAAAAGGCGCGAGGGAACCCATGCCGCATCATAGCCGCAGCCCCGGACGTATCGGGACCAGTCGCCCCCTCTCCGCGCGACGACCGCGACCAGCCCGGACCCCTGGAGCGATCGTGTCGAGACCCAAGCGGTAGGGGGTCCCCGCCCTGGGACGTACGACCCGGATCGAGTGATCCATCGCCGGGGCGTCGCGAGGGGCGTACCCTGTCTAGTCCGCTCCCCTAGAGGCAGGGCCACCGCCATGAGCGGCCAGACAATCGACCGTTACCTCGTTGTCGAGAAGCTCGGGCAGGGAGGCATGGGTGTCGTCTACAAGGCACGCGACACCCTGCTCGGCCGCTTCGTGGCGCTGAAAGCCTTGCCGCCGGAGTCGGTCGCCGACCCGGAGCGCCGCCGCCGCTTCATCGGCGAGGCGAAGGCCGCCTCGGCCCTCCAGCACCCTGGCATCGTGTCCGTCCACGATGTCGTGCAGGCCGAGGGCCAGGACTTCATCGTGATGGAGTACGTCTGCGGGGAGACCCTCGAGCAGCGCATGGGGCAGCGGGCATTGCCGCTGAGCCGCGGTCTGCTCTACGCCGAGCAGATCGCCGACGCGCTCGCCCGCGCCCACTCCGCGGGCATCGTCCACCGCGACCTCAAGCCTTCGAACGTCATGGTGACCGGGGATGACACCACCAAGATCCTCGACTTCGGCCTCGCCAAGCTCGCGGAGGTCCCGTTTCCCGGCGAAGAGGCAGCCACCCTCAGCGAAACAGCGCGCCCCGACTCGCTCAGCCGGGAGGGGGCCGTCGTCGGCACCGTGGCGTACATGTCGCCGGAGCAGGCCGCGGGCCGTCCCGTGGACGCTCGGACCGACGTTTTCTCCTTCGGGGTGCTGCTCTACAAGATGCTCACGGGGCGCCACCCGTTCCGGCGCGGCTCTTCGCTCGAGACGTTGGCGGCCATCCGCGAAGCGGAGCCGGTGCCGCCGGGGCAGCTGGCTCCGGGCCTGCCTCAGGAGGCCGAGCGGGCCATCCTGCGTTGCCTGCACAAGGACCCGTCGCGCCGCTGGCAGAGCATGTCGGACCTGAAGGCGGTGCTCCAGGACCTGCGGGAGGACTCGGACTCCGGCCGGGCGAGAGGCCGAGCCCCGGCGGCGGCCGCGGCGCGGCATCGATTTCCGGTACTTGCTGCCCTCGGCCGCCGCTGGCGTTGGACAGTCCCCGCCGCAGTCGTGCTCGCCGCCACGGCGCTTCTGCTGTGGACGCCGTGGCGGGCGCGTGCGCCCACGCTCCCGCTCGACGCCCACCGTGTGGTCGTCGCCGTGTTCGAGAACCGCACCGGCGACGCTGCCCTCGATCCGCTGGGCAAGGTGGCTGCCGACTGGATCAGCGAGGGCCTGTCGCGGCTGGAGACCCTGCGGGTCGTGCCCAGCACGACCGTCTTCGACATGAGCCGCGAGGCGCCGCGCGCCACGACGTCGCCGCCACAGGATCCCGTGCAGGGCCTCGCGGCGGCGACTGGGGCGGGGCTGGTGGTCTCGGGTGCGTTCCACCTGGAGGGAAGCGCCCTCCGCGTCCGGGCACGCATCACCGACGCCTCCACCGGGAAGCTCACGGCGCTCGAGCCGACCTCATCCCCCCGCGAGGCTCCGATGGCGGCCATCGACGCGGCGCGCCAGCGCGTGATGGGCACGCTGGCCGTCCGGTTCGACCCGGCCTGGAACTGGATACCCATGGACGCGGGCGCCGCGCCGACCCACGAGGCCTACCAGGAGTACCTGGGCGGAGTCGACCTCGTCGGCGGCGACGATGCCGGCGCCGTCCGGCGCTTCAAGCGCGCGCTGGAGCTGGATCCCACCTTCATCGCGCCGCGCATAGCCATCATCGCGAGGTCGCCGGATGTCGAGGAGAGAGCTCGGCAGGTGTCCACCCTCGAGACACTGCGGGGGAGGCTGAACCCGGCGCAGCGGCAATGGGTGGCCGCGGTTCGCGCCGCGGTCGCCGGCCGTAACGAGGAGGCGCTCGTGGCGGCCCGCGAAGCAGCCAGGCTGGTGCCCCCCAACACCGCGAGCAACTTCCTGCTGGGGTTCTATGCCCAGGTCGCGGGCCACGCCCGCGAGGCCGTCGAGGCTCTCGACGCACCCCTCGACTGGGAGCGCGTGTTCGGCCGGCCCGGGGCGCGTGGAGGGTTCTACTTCAACAACCTGGCCGAGTCGCTGCACCTCCTCGGGGAGCACGAGCGGGAGCTGGCCGAAGTCCGGCGGGGCTGCGCCATCCACCCGGAGCTTCTTTTCCTGCGCACATGGGAAGGCCGGGCGCTCGCGGCGCTCGGCCGACTCGACGAGATCGGCCGCGTCGTCGACGACGGCCTCGCCATGGCAGGCAACCATGCGGCCATGATGTTCGGGGTCGCCGTGGAGTTGCGCACGCACGGTCAGCCCGAGGCGGCCCGCGCTCTGGCTCGGAGAGCGGTGACGTGGCATCGTGACCATCCGCCTCCGAAGGGCAACGAGGCCCGAAGGCGCGTCCTGGGTGAGACTCTCCAGCTCGCAGAGATGTGGGACGAGGCCGAGACGCTCTACGCGCAGGCTGCGAGGGAGTTTCCGGACGATCTCGAGTATCAGGCGGCGCTTGGCCGGCTGGCCGCGCGTCGCGGCGACCGGGCCACGGCCCAGAGGATCTCCGACAGGCTGGGTCTCGTGGAGCGACCCCACCTGCTGGGCCGCCACACCTTCTTGCGGGCGGGTGTCGCGGCGCATCTCGGCGAGAAGGACAGAGCCGTCGAGCTGCTGCGCACTTCCCTCGCCCAGGGGGTCTGGTACGACATCGACCTACACCAGGACCTCGGCCTTCAGCCCCTGCACGGCTACCCGCCGTACGAGGCGCTCGTCAAGCCCAAGGAGTGAGGCGATCGCACAAGGCGATGGCGTCGTCGACGGTCCACTCCGGCTTGACGCGGCGATGCAGCTGCGCGGCGATCTCTCGCACCTGGGACGCCGAGACGCCGAAAGCGCGAACGGCCTCCTTGAAATACGCCTGGACTCCCCGCGCCCGCCGCGGGTCGGCCCTCGCCCGCAGTAGCTTCAGCGCCTCGCGTGCCACGGCTGCTGGGGCTATTCGCGCCATCTCCGGTGACTGATCCTAGCAGGGCAGGGGTTCGCGGGGGACGATGGCGGAGGCGTGACCGTCGGCGTCGTGTAGTGAACTAAGATGACGCGCGGATGAAGGCGCTCGTCTACGTCGCTCCCGAGCGGATGGAGATCCAGGAGATGCCCGAGCCTTCGGCCCGGGAGGGCGAGGTGCTGCTCCGCGTGTCCGCGGCGGGCGTGTGCGGGTCCGACATCCACGGCTTCCTCGGCCACAGCGAGCGGCGCAAGCCCGGTCTCGTGATGGGACACGAGGCGGTCGCCACGATCCTGGACGTGCATCCGAGCGTCGACGGCTGGCGCCGGGGCCAGCGCGTCTCGTTCAACCCGCTCTTGAGCTGCGGCCAGTGCCGCGCCTGTCTCGAGGGCCGGCAGAACCTGTGTCCGACCTGGACGCTCTTCGGGATGGACCGGCTGCACGGCGCCTACGCGGAGCGCGTCGCGGTCCCGGCGCGCCAGCTGCGGGCGCTCTCGGAGGAGCTCAGCGAGCACGAAGCGGTCCTCGCCGAGCCGATGGCCGTCGTGATCCACGCGTTTCGCCTGGGACTCGCGGCAACCCCGCGCGGCATGGCGATCGTGGGCGGGGGGGCGATCGGGAGCCTGGCGCTGATCCTGGCGAAGCTGCGGGGGGTCTCGAGGGTGTGCGTCGTCGACGTCAACGACGAGCGCCTCGCAGCCGCGAGGCGGCTCGGGGCGGATCTCACGCTCAACGCAGCGCGCGAAGACGCCACCGCGGCGGTGCGCGAGTGGTCGAGCGGAGGCGCCGACGCCGTGGTCGAGGCGGTCGGGACTGCGGCCACGCGGCGCACCGCGGTGGCACTCGCGGCGAAGGGCGCGCGCCTGATCCTGCTGGGCCTCGCCGAGAACGACACTCCGTTGCCCTGGATCGACATGATCCGGAACGAGCAGACGCTCTTCGCCTCCTTCGCCTACGCCCCGCGCGATTTCCTCGACTCGGTCGACCTGCTCGAGTCGCGTCGCGTCGACATCCGCGACTGGACCGAGGTCCGACCCCTGGACGACGGCCAGGCCGGCTTCGTCAAGATGACGCGGGACCCGGGCGCGACGCTGAAGCTGCTGCTCAAGCCCTGATCGGTGACTCGACCCGGGTGCTACCATCCTGCCCGGGGCGAGGGAGGACGTTCAAGATGAGGCATGAGCTCCGGCTCGCGGTGCGGGCGTTGCTGCGCCGGCCCGCCTTCCTGCTCGTCGCGGTCCTCACGTCGGCCCTCGGTATCGGCGCCACGGCCGCGCTCTTCAGCGTGGTCCACGGTGTCCTGCTCCGGCCGTTGCCGTACCGCGATTCCTCGCGGCTCGCGATCCTCTGGCACGAGTTCGGGCAGGGCGCGCAGTTCCTGCCCGCGCTCCATCCGCTCGACTTCCGCGACTACCGCGAGCGCAGCCGTCTCTTCGAGGAGATGACGATCGCCGCCGGCGCCGAGCAGATCCTGGGGGGCGCGAGCGAGCCGGAGGTCGTCGACGTGGGCCGCGTCGCCCAGAACTTCTTCCCGTTCCTCGGAATCGATCCGGTCCTCGGCCGCCACTTCCGCCCCGAGGAGGACGTCTCGCCCGGGCCTGCCGTGGCGCTGCTGAGCCATCGGCTCTGGACTCGTCGCTTCGGTGGCGATCCCGGTGTCGTCGGCCGGCGGGTCGAGCTCGGGGGAGTCGTTCACGAAATCGTCGGCGTGCTGCCCGCCGAGTTCCGCCTGTTTCTGCCCGCCGAGGCCTTCCGCCTCAAGGACGCCGAGATCTGGAAGCCGGTGCAGATCGATTTTGCGCGCCTGCCGCCGCGGAACTACACGGGCTACACGGTCTTCGGCCGCATTCGCCCCGGTGTGTCCTTCGAGGCGGTGCAAGCCGAGATGAGCGTGCTCGCCGAGGGCCTGCGCCGCGAGCAGCCGGTGCACGCCGCGTCGAGCCTCCGTGTGACGGTCGTCCCGCTCCACGACGACGTGGTGAAGGGCACGCGCCCGGGCCTGTGGCTGCTGATGGCGGCCGTGGGGCTCCTGCTGGCCATCGCCTGCGCCAACGTCTCGCTGCTGATGCTGGCGCGAATCCGCAGCCGCGAGCCCGAGATCCTGGTGCGGCTCGCGGTGGGCGCCAGCCGGGGCGCGGTCGCCCGCCTGGTGCTGGCGGAGAGCCTGGTCGTGTCCGGGCTGGGCGGAGTCCTGGGAATGGTCCTCGGCCACGTCGCGATCGAACAGGTGAAGGCGTGGGCACCGGCGGGAGTCCCGCGGCTCGACAGCGTCGGACTCGACGGCGTGGCCTGGGCCTTCGCGGCCTGTGTCGCGGTCCTCACCGCCGCCGCCTGCGCGCTCGCGCCCGCGCTGCAAGCCGCGCGCACCGACCTGGCGCCGGGCCTGCGGGATGCGCGCGGCTCGACTCCGTCGCAGCGACAGCGCCGGCTTCACGATCTGCTGATGGCGGGGCAGGTCGCCCTCTCGGTCGTGCTGCTCGTCGGGGCCGCCCTGCTCGTGAAGAGCTTCGGCGCCCTCGTCGCCTCGAAGCCGGGGTTCGAGCCGGAAGGAGCGCTCACGCTCAGCGTGTCGCTCCCGGCGGGCAGCTTCCGGGTCCCGGAAGACGCCCGGGCCTTCGAGCGCGTCCTCTGCGAGCGACTGCGCGCGCTGCCCGGGGTCGAACACGTCGGGGCGTCGAGCCTGCTGCCGTTCACGGGGCGTGGGCCGCTGCAGCCCTACGCCTACGACGCGGAGACAGCGCGCAACTGGGAAAGCGTCTCCGCCGACGAAGTGTGGGTGAGCCCGGGCTACTTCGGCGCGCTCGGGGCGACCGTCCTCGAGGGACGGGACTTCGCTCCCGGGGATGCGGGGCGCCGGGTCATCGTCGTCGACGACACGCTGGCGCGGCGCGCCTTCGCCGGCTCCGCGATCGGTCGCACGCTCCAGCTCGAGCCGGAGGGGAACGTGGAGAGCTTCTTCGAGGTGGTGGGTGTCGTCGGCCACGTGAAGCTCCACGACCTCTCGCGGACACTTCTGCCCCAGGTCTACAAGCCCGGCCTGTGGCAGCGCTTCAACCTGGTGATCCGTGGCGGCGAGAGCGGAGAGCGGCTGGCCGACGGCGCGCGGCGCGTCGTCAACGAGCTCAGCCCCGGGGCCGCAGTCGAGGACGTGAGGCCGCTCGGGGCTCTCGTGCAGCGAGCGCTGGCGCCCACTCGGCTGGCCACTGGGCTCATGTCCGCGTTCGGTGTCACAGCCCTCGTCCTCGCCGCGGTCGGCATCCTCGGCGTGGTGTCGTTCGCCGTCAACGAGAGGCGCCACGAGTTCGCGTTGCGGCTGGCTCTGGGCGCGGCTCCGTCCGGCATCCGCCGACTCGTGCTCGCGCGTGGACTCAGGATCGTCGTGTCCAGCCTCGTGGCCGGCAGCGTCCTGGCCGCGGTCGTGGGCCGTGCCTCGAGTCCGCTCCTGTTCGGCGTCGACCCTCTCGAGCCCGGCCCCTACGTCGCCGCGGTCGCGTTCCTCGCGTTCTTTGCCCTCGTCGCCTGCTGGCTGCCTGCCGAGCGAGCCGCGCGCGTGGAGCCGCTGCGACTCCTGCGCCAGGACTGAATCTCACGCATGATTCGCTTCACGCGGCCCCGGCAACTCGTGGCCGGCGCCGCGCTCCTGAGCGCCTTCGCTTGCCGCGCGTCCGAGCAAAAGGAGCCCCCGCCGGCTCCGGCGCCCGCCATCGCGCCGACTTTGACTCCATCGAGCCGACCCACGCCGGCGCCCCCACGGCCCCTCCCGCTGCCGCCGCTTTCGCGGCCGCTCGCGACACCGAAGCCGCCTCCCCCGACGCTCTCGACCCCCGACCCATCTCCCACGCTGGACCGCGCCCGCGTGGCGGCTCTCGTCGTCGACGGCGAGCGGGAGCTGGCGGTGGGTAGGCTGGCCGAAGCCGCCGACCGGTTCGCTGCTGCCTCCGCTCTCGATCCCGACGACGCCGGCGCGCGCCGAGGCAAAGCTCGCGTTGCCACGATGAGGCTCGGCCTCACGCGAAGGTTCGTTCCCGACCTCGCCTCGTCGGAGGGGGTCGAGGGCAGGATCAAGACGCTCCCGGGCTTCGACGACGTCGAGGACATGAACGTGAAGCGGGCCGTCAAGGTGCCGGGCCGCGCGGAGCTCGACGGGGCGCCCGGCCACTTGAAGCCGGGCGACACCTACACAGTCCACATCTACGTGAGGAACCAGGACCCAAAGAAGAAGCGGAAGATCAAGATCGCCAACGTGAGCGTCCACCGGATCGTGAACGGCCGGGACTCCACGGTTGCGGTCGCCTGGAACCCGCTCGAGGTGAAGCCCCGCGAGCGGGGGCTGGTGGCGTCGCTCTCCGGCCCCTGGGGGGACGACGTGTCGTCGTGGATCCTCGTCGTGAGGGTGCTCTCCGACGGCGGCGACGTCTACGAAAACCGCCTGGTCTGGAAGTGAAGACGGTCTGCTACGCCAGGGCGTCGACGGCCTGGATCATCGCCTTGATGTATCCGTACCCGAACGCAAAGGCCTGGTGCCCGCCGGGGTCGTCGGGATGGGTCGGCATGTGGTCCGGCATCACCATGTAGGGATAGTCCACCTGCTTGAGCGTGGTCATGACCCGGACCATGTCGAGGTCGCCCTCGTCGGGATAGGTCTCGGCGAAGGCGTCGCGCCGCCCGTGGATGTTCCGGAAGTGGATGTTGAAGATCTTGCCCCGCGCGCCGAACTCGCGGACGACGTCGTAGACCTCGCTCGCGGGGTTCTGCAGCATCTCGGCCACCGTGCCCACGCAGAAGTTCAATCCGTGGTACGGGCTCTCCCGGATCGAAACGAAGCGCCTCAGTCCCGCAACGGTGCCGAGGACCCGCGCCACACCGCGAAAGCCCGAAGGCGGCACGCCGGGGTCGTGGGGGTGGCAGGCGATCCGCACGCGATACTGCTCGGCCACCGGCACGACCCGCTCGAGGAAGTAGGCGATCCGCTCCCAGGCCAGCTCTTCCGTCAGCTTGCCGGCGGCGGTCAGCTTGGGCTCTTCGCTGGCCTCCTCGAGCCGCCAGGTGCTGCGGCGCGATCCGCCGCGTCCCTCCGTCGGAGCGGTCCGCAGGACTCCGAGCAGATTGAGGTTGTACTTGACCGCCGGGATGCCGGCCGCCGCGCAGTTCCGGATGATCTCGGAAACCTCGTCGATCTCCCGCTGCCGGTCGGGCTCGCGCCCCAGCATGATGGCCTTGCGCGCCGAGGAGTCGATCGCGTTCGAGGCCATGAACGGGAACTGGACCATGTCCAGGGACACACCGTGGCGCGCACACTGCTCGCGCAAGCGCGAGAGGGCGTCCTGGGTCCAGCTCTCCCGCTCGTCTTCCCGGGCCGGGTAGCCGCAGATGTGGTCCACGGCGTGGCGCTTTAAGAACATCAGCGCGCGGTCGTCGGTCGGGGCGCGCTGACAGCCCACGATCATGCGGGCGGGCTTCGGGGCCGCTCGTGTCTCGGTGGGCGCTCCAGCCATCAACGCGCCCGCGGCGGGCACCGCTCCGCGGATCAGATCGCGACGGGACACGGCGAGCATCGGCACCTCCAGGCTCTGGATCTGGGACGCCATCCTAGACCAAAGGCGGCGTCGGCCCGAGCGGGCTCGATCCCGGCCCCACACGCGCCAGGTGGCCGCGTGCCCTACAATCCCACCGGGATCCCACGCTCGCTTTCTCGGGGCTCCCGGGATAGGTCACTTGGAAGTCCTGCTCGTCCTCGGCCTCGTCGGCTTCGTCCTGCTGGCGCCGATCCTCGCCGTCATCGCCTTCGCTCGCACGAGCCGGGTCGAGCGTGAGCTGCGCGAGGCGGCGGAACGCCTCGCGAGCCTGGAGTCGCGAGTGGAGGCGCTGGCGAAGCGCCTGGTCTCGGCGCGGGCTCCGGAGCGGGCGCCCGAAGCCTCGCCGGTCCCGGCGCCGCCGCCCGAGCCTGCGCCTCCGCCACCGCCCGCGCCGATGCCGGTCGCGGCGCCCGTCCCGCGATCGGTCCCGACGCCGCGTCCCGTCGTCTCTCCTCCGCCCCCGCCTCCTCGGCAGGCTGTCCCGGCTCCGCCCCCCGAACCGCGATTCGACTGGGAGAGCCTGGTGGGCCTGAAGGGCGCCGCCTGGCTGGGCGGAATCGCCCTCGTCATCGCCAGCCTCTTCTTCGCGAAGTGGACCGTGGACCAGGGGCTGGTCACGCCTCCGCTGCGCATCGCCGGCCTGGTGCTCGCGGGCGTGGCGGCTCTCGTGTGGGCCGAGCTCTCGCTCCGGCGCGGCTACGCCACGACGGCGAACGCGGTCTCCGGAGCCGGCATCGCCATCCTCTATATTGCGTTCTACGCGGGCCACGCCCTCTACGGCCTCTTCCCGCTGGCGGTCACCTTCGCGTTCATGGCTCTCGTGACGGTGACCGCAGGACTCGTCGCGATCCGCTACGACGCCCTCTTCACCGCCGTCCTCGGCCTGCTGGGCGGCTTCGCCACCCCGCCGCTGCTCTCGACGGGCGTCGACCACCCCGTCGGCCTCTTCTCCTACGTGTTGCTGCTGAACCTGGGCCTGCTCTCGGTCGCGACACGCAAACGATGGGCCGGGCTCGTGCCCCTCGGCCTCTTCGGCACGCTCTTCATCCAGGCGGGCTGGTTCTCACGTTTCATGTCGCCCGAGAAGATGGGGATCGGCCTATTCGCCTTCCTCGTCTTCGGCCTGCTTTACGTGCTCGTTCCCGTGCTCTTCGAGGACGAACGCGACGTCCGGATCGGCGGCAGCGCGGCCTTCTCGGGCATGGTGCCTTTCGCATTCGCCCTGCTTCTCGCGGGCGGTCCCGCCTACGCCATGCGCTGGCCGCTCCTGTTCGGCTAC
>Ga0214472_10006864_pt1 | contig 11938 bp, 9 predicted proteins | sample RVTome_6_FD_207662 | JGI IMG/M metagenome (GOLD analysis project Ga0214472, IMG submission 207662) | Soil microbial communities from uranium-contaminated site in the Upper Colorado River Basin, Wyoming, United States - RVT140D175 | ecosystem: Environmental > Terrestrial > Soil > Contaminated >...
GGGACATGGGATGGTTCCCCCTCTCGTCAAACCCTGTATCAACCTCAATCAAGCAACCCAAGCACAACTTGAAACCTTGCCTGGCGTGGGCCCCGTTTTGGCGAAACGGATTCTCGCCTTTCGCATCAGGCATGGCGGTTTCAAAAGCGTCGTCGAATTACTCAATGTGCCCGGAATAGGCCCCAAGCGATTTGACCAGCTAAAAGACTATGTGTGCATTGAATCCACCGCCGAAACGCAACCACCATCTGAGAGGCACCAAAACTGGTGACAAAAACCCTGGGGGAGTAGGGCCATGGCGCCCACTCCCTTCCCCCCTGAAATAACACCCCTAAATGCATGGAGTTCCCAAATCTGATAGAGGACTGCTAGAATCCCTGCAAAACCAAGGTGGATGTGTGGACTTTTTCAAGCAAGGATGGGTTCTGGTTTTCCTGATAGCTCTATCGATAAGTTGTGGCGGACGCAAAGATGTAAATCGCAGGGGAGAGATCAAGCTTCGTGGTGAAAAACCGGTCAACATGGTTCACAAACGCGAGGGAGACCTTCTTCAATCTGGGGTTGCATCCTGGTATGGGCATCCCTATCACGGCAGAAAAACCAGTAACGGCGAAACCTACAACATGTGGGCCATGACCGCTGCTCACAAAACCATACCTTTCGGTACCTGGGTTCGCGTTCTCAACCCATCAAACCATCGCGAGGTCATTGTTCGAATAAACGACCGGGGGCCATTTGTCCAGGGCCGCGTTATTGATCTCAGCAAAGGCGCAGCAGAAAAGTTGGGACTTGTCCAAACCGGAACGGCCAATGTGAAAATCTTTCTGACACGACAACCCAGCCAGGACAGCTTTCACCCAGCTGAGGAAAGCAAGGATCCGCGACCTGGCTCTTCCGTTTCGAGCTCAAAAATCTGGACCATTCAAATCGCCAGCTTTCGGGATCCTTCACATGCCGTAGAACTCGCTGATCAGCTTGCCTCCCAATTTGAAGGAATTCGTATCGAAAAAGCCAATGCGTATTACCGAGTCAGGATTGGCCAATTCCCTAATCAGGAGGCCGCATCACAAGTAGCAAGGAGATTACGGCAATTAGGACACGAACCCTGGATCACGCAGGCACCTTAATTTGCAGGCACCGTTCGCTCTCGAGCCCAATTCCGCAACCAGTCAATCTTCTCCTTCATGACTACAGAAAGCGGCTTCGTTTTCCCAAGTTCTTCCAGTAGATGCGTCATCGAAATAGTCGATGAGGTTGCAAGGGAAGCATAGAGCGATGAAACGATTGCCTGCTCAATCTCAGCGCCGGAAAACCCCGGGCTGGCTTTGGCAAGACGATCCAGGTCAAACCGTGACGGTTGAAGATTTCGATTCTTTAGGTGAATCTGAAAGATTAACGCCCGAGTAGCCTCATCAGGCAGATCTACAAAGAAAATTTCATCAAAGCGTCCTTTTCGCAAAAGCTCGGGGGGCAAACCGGTAACATCGTTGGCCGTAGCAACCAGGAACACCGACTTTTTTCGTTCAGCCATCCAGGTTAACAAGGTACCTAAAACTCTGCGCGAAACTCCATCGTCGCCATCGCCTCCGGCGAGTCCCTTCTCAATCTCATCGACCCACAGGACACACGGTGCCATTACCTCGGCGGTGCGCAACGCATCGCGCAGGTTTTTCTCGGTTTCGCCGATGTACTTGTTATAGAGTGCCCCGAAATCCAACCGCAAAAGAGGAACGTCCCAAACACCTGCGACAGCTTTGGCAGCAAGGCTTTTCCCACACCCTTGCACACCCAGCAGCAACACACCTTTCGGTGCCTCAAGACCAAACCCAACAGCTTCACCTTGAAACACACGCTGGCGAACACTCAGCCATTCCTTCAATTTCGACAAACCACCCACCTTGCCAAACCTGGCGGTTTCATACTCAAACGAGAGCACACCCGAAGCATTCATTAGACGATACTTTGCCTCCATCACCTCCCGGATATCCGATGGTGTAATGGCACCATCATCGCAAATGGCTTTACGGGCAAGGCGGGTCACATCAACTCGGGTTAGACCCAGCAAATTGCGCACTAAAAGCTGAACCGCTTTCCGATCGGTAACGACTTTCCGCCCTTGCGCACGCATGTAGGAAGCCGCTTCGTTGCGAACAATGGTTTCAATCTGCATCTCGTTAGGGAGTGCAAGCTCTAGTTTTGCCACTAATCCCGTCAACTCCGTAGGTACCTCAAAGGCAGGACTGAGGAAAATCAAATGGTGGCCTACTTCTGCAAAACGCTGCGCAATCTCCCGGATAAGCCGGATATGCATCGGATCGCCCAGGTATGGATGAAAATCCAAAAGCAAAAAAATACCAGGCCGGGTTAGGCTGCGAATGTAGCGGAGCATTTCGTGAGGTTCACGGTTAAATTGCTGCGGAGAAAACCCCTTGGCAAGGCGGTGAAGGCCATCAGTAATGGACCATTTAAACAGCGGCATTTTCGATTTTTCTGCCATGGATTCAACCAGCTCACACACGCGGTCCTCATCATGGGACTCAATGACAACCAATGGCGTTGCAGATTTTAAAATGAGTTCCAAGTCGCGTAAATCAGGCAAACCTTTTACCCCGTTGTTGTTATTTGATCCAAAATAAGAAACGTGGACCATGGGAATTACCGGTGGTCGGATCTTACCAACCCGAGAAGCAAGGGCCAAGATGTGTCTCGACTTTTCTCATTCGGGTCTAGCTGTTAAAATACGCAGCACTTTTAATAAAAAAAGGGTCCGAAGAACGCTCACGGCCCTCATTTGAACCGGAGGCAGAATGCGCTTATTGATCTTTGGCCCTAACGGTAGTGGCAAAGGCACCCAATCTTCGCACTTGATCAACCACTTTTCGCTGGCCCACGTTGAGTCAGGTGGTATTTTCAGGCAGAATATTCAGGGCGGAACAGAGCTTGGCAAAAAAGCAATCGCATACATTGAAAAAGGGCAATTAGTGCCTGACTCCATCACCATTCCAATGGTTTTAGACCGCTTGGCGGAACCCGATTGCAAGAATGGGTTTATCTTAGATGGTTTCCCACGCAATCCAAGCCAGGCATCTGCACTCATTGAAGGCTTGGACGCCTCCAATCAGGCTCTTGACGCTGTGATTATTATCGAACTTGAATATGACATTGCCAAGAAGCGTCTTTTAGGGCGCCGCAACTGTCCCAACGGTCATCCAAACAATACCGCCATCCCTGCCATTCAGCCAGTAACGCGTCGAGATCAACTGATTTGCTGGAAATGTGAGGCACCGCTTTCAGTGCGAAAGGATGACATTGATGAAGAAGCGATTGACCAGCGTTTGAACATTTACTTTGATGACCAGGAAGGCACTCTTGCTGCCATTTCTGTTTTTGAGACGTGGCAGAAGAACCATCCTGCTGCAAAAATGTTGAAAATCGATGGTCAGAGCGATATTGCAACGGTTCGACAAGCAATTATGGAAGGATTAGGCCACCCGTCGTAACCGCTTTTACCCAGGATTTAGATTTGACGCTCTGGAACCCCTTCTCCAGAGCGTCGTAAATCCGTCAATCTTTTTTATAGTTTCTTTCGCCTGCTTCTATAGGGAACTGCAGCCAATTCTCAGCGGGTGGTAAAGGACAAGTGGCAAAATCTGTGTAGGCACAGGGCGGATTGTACGCTCTGTTGAAATTCAAGGTAACCAGATTGTCTTCGGCGGGTCTGGGGACGTACATAAATCTCCCTGCACCATAGGTAGTAGATCCTGAGGTCTGGTCCTTGATCATGATGAAGAATTCCGTGGCATCTTCAGCCTCAAGAGTGGGTAAGATCTCATAGCTGTTGCCGCGGTATTCGAACTTCAAAACTCCAGGTACGATCATCTCAATTTCAGTATCGATCACGGTACTAATGGCGATGGTCGTCGGTTGATCGTAAGGTTCAAATACCGCCTGGATTACATATTGCTCTTTGGGGCGGTAAAACTCTAGCTGGTTGAAATTTAAATAATTCTTTGCGCGCAAATCGCGAATGCGAAGCCCCAGTTTGCCTCCCCGTTGAATGGTAAAAAAGCGCAAGTGATTGTGTGCGAGGATTTCACCCTCCTCCAGGACACCTTCATTTTGAACCTTTCCGTTTATGGTCGCACGCTGAGCTCGATTCATTTTGTAGGTAAGTTGGCCATCGCGATAGGTAAAAGTCCCAGCATGCCCAACCGTTGAGAAGGGTGGAAGCTCTATCTCCAACTGGGAGTCTGTTCCAAAGCGGTTCGGCCCCTCTTCAAGCCAATACAGACCCGAAACGGTAAGCCAACTATCCTCTGACTTCATGGTCATTTCCCGCTTCTCACGCCAGGCATTTTCATCATCGGTAAAGCTGTCTGACATTAGTAAAAGGAGAAGAAGAAGCATTGATAAACCTCACAAACCGGCCAGCGCCGAGATTTTTTATGGAGCACACTGTTTCCAATAATCGTACCACTCGATTGCAAGTAACTCTGGGAAATTTGACATGCCTGATCAAGCTTGTAAACTCCCAGGCGTTGAGATAAGGTTGAACTTTACTTTTTGGGATTTTCGCCAATTGATTTTTTTGAAACCTATTCCCTATAGGAAACTTTAATTCCTCCGGTTTCCATTTCTGTACAACCCAAAACCCCGGCACCTAAGAACCTGCGCTCACACTACATGGCAAACAAAGAAAGGACACCTAATGACCCAACCCGATGCAAAAAAAACCCAAGCCTTTGTGGATGCATTTTGGGATCGTGAAATTGTTCCAACTATTACCGAATACATCACCATTCCGAATAAATCGCCTGCGTTTGACCCAGACTGGAGTGCCAATGGTCACATGGAAAAAGCGCTGCAGCTTGCCAAAGCCTGGATTGAGGCCCACCCTATCGAAGGTGCGACTTTGCATGTCGGGCGAATCCCAGGGAGAACCCCGCTTCTATTGCTCGACATTCCAGGCACTGTTGACAAAACCATGGTTCTCTATGGCCATTTAGATAAACAGCCGGAAATGGAAGGCTGGCGATCGGACCTAGGTCCCTGGAAACCGGTTTTTGAAAACGGCAAACTTTATGGTCGTGGTGGGGCCGATGATGGATATGCTCTATTTGCCTCCATGTGTGCCATCAAAGCCCTGCATGAGCAGGGAATTCCCCACGCCCGCGCAGTTGTCATGATTGAGTTCTCCGAGGAAAGTGGTTCGGTAGACTTACCTGCTTATGTGGAACATTTTGAGGACATCATCGGCCAACCAGACCTGGTCGTCTGCCTTGATTCCGGCGCAGGAAATTACGATCAGCTCTGGTCCACCACATCCCTGCGTGGCCTTGTTGGAGGCACCATACGGGTTGATGTTTTGCAGGAAGGCGTTCACTCTGGCGATGCCAGCGGCGTCGTCGCTTCGTCTTTTCGGGTAATTCGCGATCTGTTAAATCGCGTGGAAGATGCCAAAACTGGCAAAATTCTGCCACCCGAGTTTCAAGTTGAAATTCCTCAACAACGCCTGGTTCAAGCGAGTAAAGCTGCGGCGTCACTTGACACTCAGGTTTATGCTAAATTTCCATTTGTCGAAGGCATGAAGCCCATGGCAGAGGACCTCACCGAACTGGTGTTAAACCGCACCTGGCGAGCAGCACTTTCTTATACAGGTCAAGACGGACTTCCCGCAACTGGATCTGGTGGCAATGTACTGCGGCCCTACACCAAGCTGAAACTTTCCTTAAGACTTCCTCCAACGCTTGAGGCCAAAAAGGCACAAGCGGCTTTAACCCGCATCCTTTCTCAAGACCCACCATACGGAGCAAAAGTCACTCTTCACTTTGAGGAACCGGCTACGGGGTGGAATGCACCGGAACTGGTGAAATGGCTGGAGGAGGCTCTCAATGACGCCTCACAGACTTTTTATGGAAAACCAGCATTGCACATGGGCGAGGGAGGCACCATTCCGTTCATGGGTATGTTAGGGGAAAAGTTCCCGAATGCCCAATTTGTTGTCACCGGCGTACTCGGCCCCCAAAGCAATGCTCATGGACCAAATGAGTTTTTGCATGTTCCCTATGCAAAAAAGCTAACGGCCTGCGTCGCCCACATTATCGCAAAACATGCTCAGGTTTGAGTCTTGTTTGGCCGCAATGTCCTAAAAGCTGGCCCCATAATTACAAAGGTATTTGGCTAATGGCTTTTGTAAGGGGGACCTTGGTGGTTTTGGCAGGGTGTGGATCGAACATGCAGGTTCTTACACCTTTTCAATCGGAAAAGACTTCCCCCTCCTCCCTACCTTCAATCACGATCCCTTCAGGCCAGCACCCTTACGCATCCTTTCAAGAATGGCTACTACCACGATCATTGGCACCTAAAGTTCAGCACTTCCAACTGTTGCCCATGAAGGGCTTCCTCAGCAACAACCACTCCGATTTACTTCATGCATGTGCCATGGCCTGGCTTGAGAAACCTGCACCTGAGTGTGAGGGATTTAAATGGTGCCCACTTTCTGAAGTCCATACGCTCCCTTATCCCGAAGGAAGCTATCTATGCGAAGCTTTGGCACTCTTCTGGCCAGTGATGCCAACCTATCATGAAGGGTTTAAAGGTATTAAGCCCTATGGTTACTCCATTGCCAATAACCAAAGCGCAATTTTTTTTGGAGGTAGTTTCTCTCCTTGGCATCGCGCCCATAGGGTTTGCATTGAATTATGCCCTTCCCCAGAGCTCGTCATCGTCGTCCCAGATGCCAATCCACAAAAAGAACTGAAACGCCGAACATGCCCCTGGGCAACCTACCAGGAAGTTCTCAGGGAAGTTTCTCCTTTGGGAGCTGCCGTTTTCCCTGGATACTCAGGTCTGGAACACAAAAACCCAACCGTCCGTTGGCTGCCCTTCACACGCTTTCCAAACAAACAAGTTCTGATGGGGGATGACTCACTTGCATCTTTTCCCTCTTGGATTGAAGCACCTACCCTTGCGCAATCCATTTCCCAGATTTGGGTTGTCCCACGGCGATCACCAAAAACTCGAATAGACTCAGCACTTGACTGGTTTAGAACCCATGCTAGAGCCTGTAAAATTACCTTTTTAGAAGATCACCCTTATCGAGACGTTTCTTCAACCCAGATTCGCAATCGAAAGTCTTAAACTTGAAATGCCGGACCTTGGTCTTTTTCTTTGATGGTTTTGTGGGGATTGCTAATTTGCGAAATCGACAGTAAACCGCTTTCATCATCAGAGGGGCATAGTTCCCGTTCCTTTTTAGCGCAACCGCCACACCCCGCTTCCTCACCCAAAATGGATGCAGCTCCCCCGCAGCTCCCCTTGAGCACAATGCCACGCACCCAAAAACCAACGCCAAGTGCCACAAAACAGGCAGCAAAAACCGAAACTGTTAAGAGAAGTGTTGTAACCATGCCATGCTCCTTCACCTCTCCATTCTAGTTCGCCTTAACCTCAATGTACAGATGCAGCCAATATCAGCAGAACGGCTTTTCTGGTTTCGGCAAAATTGGATTCTGGGAAATGGGTAAGATAAAAAAACCTAAAAAAATTCAACCCATTTCCTTTGCCAAGGATAGTAACAGGTCTCCAAAAATCGCCCAGATCCTCTTCTCAGTGGCATTCGAAAACCTCAATCCTGCACTTCATTCATGGCCATCCCGGTAATAGCCTTCCAGATCTTCCAAACTTAGCTTGATATTCCATACTGGCAATCAAAATAAAAACCGCAAAAACCATTAATAACAAATAGATCACGTTCTTTTCAGGTTCAGGAAAGGTCTGTTGATTAAGATGGCTCAAGTCAGCGGTTCTGGGATCGGGCCAAATTAGATCTCAAAACTGTTGTCTTGGACTATGTGCTTCTTTGAATTTTGTAGATCCATACTCTACAAATAATTCACCACCATTCTGGCACCGTGGGCGACACTCTAGTTTCGCGGTGCCAATTTTTGGGTTGACGAACGCATTTTCATCCTCCTATTTATCGATTTATTGGGGCGTTTTGATAATTCACTCCACTTTCTCCTTTCAATAAAGGGTCATGGAATCGGGGTCCATGGCCCTTTTTTTGTTTCAATAGTTGACCGCTGGCCGAATTTTCGGAATTTCACATCCATTAAAAACTTTTCAAATTTCACCCTTTCCTCCTAAGCTGCTCGAAATGTTTCGCCAAATGATTTACACTCCACTCATATCTCCCTTTTTATTTACTCATCAATCCCTTGAGGGAAGTTCCAAATTTGAAAAATCGTTGGGATGGAGTCTTATGCGGGTACTTTTAGTAGAGGACGACTCGAAAGTTGCAGAATTCATTAAACGCGGCTTAACCGAAGAGGGATTTGCCGTTGATCATGTGGATAATGGCAACGATGGCTTTGTCTATGGTCAAAACAACTTCTATTCCGTCTTGATTGTGGACATCATGTTACCTGGTCTAGACGGACTTTCGTTAGTTAGCAAACTTCGGGAAGAGGGCATTAAAACCCCCATTCTCGTACTAAGTGCGCGCCAGTCGGTTGACGATCGGGTAGCTGGTTTGAGGACTGGTAGCGATGACTATCTTACCAAGCCCTTTGCATTTACCGAACTGTTGGCAAGAATCCAAGCCTTGGTACGCCGTTCCAGTGGCCTTAACAAGGAGATGACCAAACTTACTGTTGCCGATTTAAACCTGAACCTTTTGACCCGGGAAGCTGAGCGCCAGGGACAGGTGATTCCCCTTCAGAACAAAGAGTTTGAGTTATTAGAGTATCTGATGCGCAATCATGGCCGTGTCGTATCAAAAACTATGATTATCGAGCATGTATGGAATTACGATTTCGATCCCCAAACGAATGTGGTGGAGGTTCGGGTTTCCAGATTGCGCGATAAGATTGACAAAGGTTTCGAAAAAAAACTTATTCACACTATTCGAGGAGCTGGCTACATCATTCGCCAATAAACTAAATTCATTTCTGAGGCATTCATGTATTTCTCTCTACATTCATCTATTAGCTCGAAAATTGCCTTGTTTACCGCGCTCGCCTTCTTTGCATTCGGCCTTCTTTGGCTGTTTCTTTCACTGCCGATTCCCTTTTTAACCGGGTCTGGCGACCTTTCTGTATTGACCATAAACACCCTCTTAGGTTTGTTTCTGCTTTCTCTGTTAATTGCAGTCCTGGCCGGCCTCACTTCACATTTTCAGCTTGGCTCACTCCGTAAGAAGCCCTTTATTGTTCAACCCAACACAAGTAAAAGGCATGGTGATACCGGCGACTCAAACGGCGACGAGATTGAACTATTGCGCAATCGAATCCAACAACAGGAAGCCCAGATTCAAGCTTTGTTGGAAACCATGCGAGATATTACCGATCACATTGCCCACGATATTCTGACTCCCGTTACAAGACTGCGCGGCCATGCCGAGATTCAGCTCCTCCGAGAGGACACACCCCTGCAAGTATTGGAATCCTGCGGGCATGCAATTGAAGAATGCGATCACATTCTTCATTTTGTAAATTCGGTGTTAAAGCTCGCTGCGGTGGAGTCTGGGTTGCGCGTTTGGCGTTGGGAAACCTTAAATCTGGCAAGCCTTATCCAGGACGGTTGTGATCTCTTTCGACCGGTAATGGATTATGAAAACCATCAACTTTCCATGGACGTACCCAATGAGTGCTTCATTCGAGGCGATCGCCAAGCTGTTCAAAGATTAATCGCAAGTTTGCTGGACAACGCCATTAAGTACACGCCTTCTGGAGGGGCCATTAGCATTTCATTGCAACAAAAGAACAACGAGATCGAACTGGTGGTTTCAGATAACGGAATAGGCATTGATGAAACCGAACACAACCTCATTTTTCAGCGATTCTACCGTGGAGATATGAGCCGAAGTAAACCTGGCCACGGGCTGGGCCTTAACTTTTGTTATTTGATTGTTAAAGCGATGGGCGGCCAGATTCAGGTTCGCAGCAAACGCGATCAAGGGTCTCAATTTGCTGTTACTTTCCCAAAATTCATTGAGCAGGCGGCTTAAAGCCCCTGCCCTTTTTCCCAGTTATAAGAATTTGGTATAGGTGACTTTGTCATCGCCAGGTCGGTAAAAGTCAACATGTCGTGATGATTCCACAAAGCCGGAACGCAGATAAAAACTGCGAGCTGGAGTGTAGTCGGCACGCGAAGACGTTTCAGCTAATAGCTGCGTGCCTGCGATTTTCCTGATCGATTGCTCCGTTTCCTCTAGCAGTTTGCTTGCAAAACCACGCTTGTGAAAAGAAGGATCCACCACCAGCCAATATAGATCGAAGCTCGATTCGGTTAAAGGGATTCGACCGAAGCACGAATAGCCACACACTCGACCTGCCTCTTCGAGAAATACAAAAGAGTACCCAGAGCGTTTTTCACCTTTTTGAAGGGCTTCTGCTACCAATTCGCCAGCAATATCAAGTTCTTCAGTGCTAAAAACTCCGGTTTCAGCAACCATGGCGCGCACGGCCTCGATATCGCTAAACCACACCTGTTTTCGCAAGCGAATACCTGAGGTCTGACGCTTTTTGTATGCTGCGGTGGCTTTTGGCAGGCCCTTGTTTTGCTCAGCCAGACGGATCCCTGTAAAAAAGTGCCGGGCATTGATCCCAAGCGTTTGAGTTCGGTAGCCACCTTCCTGGACTATCAAAGTGGGAAGATTGATGTTGCCAATCATCATCCCCAATTTATCAAAATCACCAGCTCGCAAGGGCCAGGTTCCCGTAGGGTCCGCCTTGGCAGTATCCAATCCCAGAGCCACAACTAAGAAGGCTGGCTTGAATTCCTGGATACGTTTAATTGCCCTGGTCAACGTTTTCAGATAGGTTTCAAAGTCCAGGATCTCTGGCAGTGGAAGGTTCAGGTTGAAGCCATAGCCTGCGCCCTCGCCTATTTCATCAGCAAAACCGGTGAAATAGGGATATGCGAATTTCGGATGCCCATGAATCGATACCGTCAGAACATCGGCACGTTTGTAAAAGATATCCTGTTGCCCATTGCCATGATGGTAGTCGAGGTCTAAGACGGCAACTTTCCCATATTGACTTAAATAGTTCGCTCCAATGGCACTATTGGAAAAGTAACAGAAGCCTCCAAACGCCCTGCGTTCAGCATGATGTCCTGGTGGGCGAACCAGAGCATAAGCATGACGTCTACCGGCAACTATTTCCTCCGCTCCGGTTAGAACACAATCTACCGCAGATCTTGCCGCGGTATAGGCATCGGCATTGAGTGGCGTAAATGTATCAATGCAGTAGTAACCCGCCAATAAGGGGGTGTCTTTTGGCTTTCTGTCTTGGTTGCGGATGGGGAAAACATAGGGATAAACCGACTTGCCTTTGGGAACCGCCATACACGCCTTTTTCAGGAAGGACACATAATCTGCATCGTGAACTGCCAGGATGTATTTATCAGAAAAGGGCTTCGCGGGCGCCTGCTCCAAAAAAGCCAGCTTTTCCAATTCCTTAAGGATTGCTTTGATGCGAACAGGACTTTCAACATAGCCATGCTCTTTGACGTGATGAATTTCGTGCCCATCGTTGGCAATTAGCACCATTTTATGGAGTTCTTTCGATACAGGTACACCCGCCACAGTGAGGTCCTTCCCGCCTTTCCTCCCTCGCACTGTAATCTCGTCTGGCGGAAATGAACGAACAACCTTCTCAATATAGGCTGCATCACACATCTCCCCATATTTCCGCTCCAAAATGGCTCTCACTGCTTTGCGCAGGTAGGTTCCTTTCGGCAAAGCATTTCCCAAAGCGTCGATCACTAAATAGGGTGGATCCGTATCCCCAACATTGACGGGCATTTCATAAAGAGTACCTGTGATGACTTCAGCACCATAGCTTTGGTAGAAGGCAATTCGACGCGCATTTTGTTTGCGAATCTCCGCATTAGGGGATAGCTGTGGGTCATCGGGAAGGCACTCAAGCAGAAT
>Ga0214472_10006865_pt1 | contig 11937 bp, 9 predicted proteins | sample RVTome_6_FD_207662 | JGI IMG/M metagenome (GOLD analysis project Ga0214472, IMG submission 207662) | Soil microbial communities from uranium-contaminated site in the Upper Colorado River Basin, Wyoming, United States - RVT140D175 | ecosystem: Environmental > Terrestrial > Soil > Contaminated >...
GCCGCAGCCGATCCCCTTCAAGGGTGAGGTGCTGACCCTGGTCACTGCGTGGTGGCTCGAGCAGCTCGAGGAGCGCGTGCCGCACCACCTCATCGCCGTGCACCCCGACGCGATCATCGAACGTCACCCCGATCTGGCCGTGAGCCGTGAGGCGTGGGAGCGCCGCGCGATGCTCGTCCGGCGGACGAAGCCGGTGCTCGTCGAGTGCGTCGTGCGCGGCTACATCTCGGGATCGGCGTGGAAGGAGTACAGCAAGCAGGGGACGCTCGCGGGGGAGCCTCTTCCGAAGGGGCTCGGCGAGAGCCAACGCCTCGATCCGCCCGTGTTCTCACCGGCCACGAAGGCAAACGAGGGGCACGACGAGAACATCACCTTCGGGCAGGTCGTGGAGCTGCTGGGGGCGGAGCTGGGCGGCCGCCTGTGCGAGCTCTCCCTGGAGATCTACGGGTACGGGCGGGACGTCGCGGGCGAGCGCGGGATCATCCTCGCCGACACGAAGCTCGAGTTCGGCCACGCCCCGTCGGGTGAGCTGCTGCTGATCGACGAGGTGCTCACGCCGGACTCGTCGAGGTTCTGGCCCGAGGAGAGCTACCAGGTCGGGCGCCCTCAACCCTCACTCGACAAGCAGCCCATCCGGGACTGGCTCGACGGTCTCTCGGACTGGGACAAGACTCCGCCCGCGCCCGACCTCCCGGACGAAGTCGTCGAGGCGTCTTCGCGCCGCTACCGGGACGTCTTCGAGCGCCTCACCGAAACGGCGCTCCCGGACTTCGTGCCGCCGCTCTTCGGCGAGGACCGGTGAGGCGGAACCCGTGAGGCTCGCACCCGAAGGATGGCCGTTCGTTCTCGCTGGGTTGCTCCTGGCCGGGGCCGCCTGGACGTGGTTCGCGGTCGCCGGCGGACGCGTCGCCACCGGGTCCGCCGTCGTGCTGTCGGCGCTGACGCTCTTCGTCCTCTGCTTCTTCCGCGACCCCGCGCCTGCGCTGCCGCAGGACGCCGGACTCGTCGTGGCACCGGGCCAGGGGCGCGTCATCGACATCGTCGAGGTCGAGGAGCCCACGTTCCTGGAGGCCAGAGCCCGCCGGATCACGATCTTCCTGAGCATCTTCGACGTGCACGTGCAGCGCGCTCCGGTGAGCGGCGTCGTCGAGCACCGCGACTACGTGCCGGGCAAGTACCTGGTGGCCTGGGAGGAGAAGGCCTCGGAGGAGAACGAGCGCGCCTCGGTGGGGATCACTACTTCGCATGGCCGCGTCCTGGTGAAGCAGATCGCCGGGCTCGTCGCGCGACGCATCATCACGGATCCGGTCGTGGGCGACTCCGTGGACCGCGGTGAGCGCATTGGGCTCATCCGCTTCGGCTCCAGGGTCGACCTCTTCGTCCCGCTCCACTGGGAGATCACCTGCGCGGTCGGGGACAGGGTGCGGGTCGGCGTGACCCCCCTCGCGCGCCTCCCGGTGGCCGTCGAGGCATGAGAGCGCCCCGCCCCCCGAGCCGGCAGACGCTCCAGCGCGGCGTCGTCATCCTCCCCTCGGCGTTCACGCTGGGCAACCTCTTCTTCGGCATCTACGCGATGGTCGCGGCCTCGCGCGGCGACTTCCTGTGGGCGGGCTGGTTCATCGTCTTCGCGGGCACGCTCGACGTGCTGGACGGGAGCGTTGCGCGCTTCACCCGCACGGGATCTCGCTTCGGCGCCGAGCTCGACTCGCTCGTGGACGCGATCTCCTTCGGCGTGGCGCCGGGCTTCATCATGTACCGGCTCTTCTTCGCAGACACGCAATGGAGCTGGATCGTCTCGTTCGTCTACGTAACGGCCGTCGTGGTGCGTCTCGCACGCTTCAACGTCGAGCAAGGAGGCGAGGCGAAGAGGCACTTCAACGGCCTCCCCTCCCCGGCGGCTGGCATGACGCTCGCGGTGTTCTATCCGTGGACTCAGACGCCGTTTTTCGACGCGTACTTCAGCGATCTGCCGTGGCCCAACATCATGGGTGTCGGCATGGTTTTGCTCGGCGTCCTCTTGGTGAGCCACGTACCGTACGCGCGCTTTCCGAAGATCGGCCTGCGCACGCCCAAAGGGATCACGAACACCGTCTTCGTGCTGGGCTGCCTGTTCGCGGCCCTCTCCGTCCCGCGCTACTTCCTCTTCTCGCTGGGCCTCCTCTACGTCGTCTGGGGGCTCCTGAAGTCGGTAATCCTGGGCCTCCTCGACAGGCTTCCAGGAGGGGACCCGCTCCTCGACGAGGACGATGAGGACGAGGACGTCGCCGAGCCGCGTACGCTCGACTACGGAGAGCTGAACCCCGGCGCCCGCAGCACCCCGCGCCTCGAAGCGATCGACAGCCAGGAGGACCGCGCTTGACCCGCTACCCACTCGAGATCCGCATCAAGCCGAGGCCCGGCCTGCTCGATCCTCAGGGCAAGGCCATCCACGGAGCGCTTCACTCCCTGGGCTGGCCCGACGTGGAGGACGTCCGGGTCGGTAAGGTCATCTACATGGACCTCGAGGCCGAGTCGGCAGAGAGCGCCGTCGCCGCGGCGGAGGCTATGTGCCGCAAGCTACTCGCGAACCCGGTCACCGAGGACTTCGCCGTGGCGCTCGCCGACGCGCTCGAGGGCGCACGCCCGTGAGAGCCGCGGTCGTGACGTTTCCGGGGTCGAACGGTGACTACGACCTTTACAAGGCCGCTCAGCATGTGGGTGCGGATGTGAGCTTCGTCTGGCACCGCGAGCGCGACCTGGACGGCTTCGATGTCGTGCTGCTGCCCGGCGGCTTCTCGTACGGGGACTATCTGAGGGCCGGCGCAATCGCGCGCCTGAGCCGGATCATGGAGGCGGTCGTCGCGTTCGCGAAGGCGGGTGGCCCGGTGCTCGGCATCTGCAACGGCTTTCAGACGCTGTGCGAGGCTGGTCTCCTCCCGGGCGCGCTCGTACGGAACGAGTCGCTCCTCTTCCAGGGTCGGGACGTGCTGCTCCGGGTCGATCGCACCGACACGCTCTTCACCCACGACTACGACGAGGGGCAGCTGCTGCGCATCCCGATCGCTCACGGCGACGGGAACTACGAGGCCGACAGGGCCACGCTCGAGCGCCTTGAGGCCGAGGGACTCGTGGTCTTCCGCTACGTCGACGCCGCCGGCGAGACGACGGACGAGGCGAACCCCAACGGCTCCTGGCACAACATCGCGGGCATCATCAACGAGGCAGGCAACGTGATGGGGATGATGCCGCATCCGGAGCGCGCGATGGAGGCGCTGCTCGGATCGACCGACGGGGTCGCGCTCTTCACGTCGCTCGCTTCGAGCTTTGCAGCGGCCGGACCGGCGGTCCGGGAGGCGACGTGAGCTCACCCGAGGGCACGGTCACCGACGCGCTCGTCTCCCCGCGGCCCGGCGACCCGGATATCACACCGGCGGTCGTAGCCGACCACGGACTCTCCCCGGAGGAGTACGAGCGCATCCAGAGCGTGATGGGGCGCGACCCGACCTTCACGGAGCTCGGAGTGTTCAGCGCCATGTGGTCCGAGCACTGCGGCTACAAGAACTCGAAGCGGCTCCTGCGCCTGCTCCCCACCGAGGCTCCCTGGGTGATCCAGGGTCCGGGCGAGAACGCGGGCGTGATCGACGTCGGCGACGGCTACGCGCTGGCTTTCAAGATCGAGTCGCACAACCACCCGTCGGCGGTCGAGCCCTACCAGGGCGCCGCCACGGGGGTCGGCGGGATCCTCCGGGACATCTTCACGATGGGTGCGCGCCCGGTCGCCGTGCTCGACTCGCTCCGCTTCGGTGACCTGGATAGCGGCAGGGTGCGCTACCTCTTCGGCGGCGTCGTGAAGGGGATCGGCGACTACGGTAACTGCGTCGGCATCCCGAACATCGGCGGCGAGGTGGCCTTCGACCGCGGGTACGATGGGAACCCGATCGTCAACGCCATGTGTCTCGGGCTCATGAAGCAGGACGAGCTGATCACCGCGTCGGCGTCGGGCGTCGGCAACACGCTCATGGCCGTGGGCGCCCGCACCGGCAGGGACGGCATCCACGGAGCGACGTTCGCGAGCGAGGAGCTCTCCGAGGACTCGGACGAGGCGAGTCGGCCGCGCGTGCAGGTGGGCGACCCGTTCACCGAGAAGCTCCTCCTCGAGGCGAGCCTCGAGTTGATCGCGAGCGGCGCGATCACCGGCATCCAGGACATGGGCGCCGCGGGGATCACCTCGTCGGCCTCCGAGATGGCCGGGCGCGCCGGCAACGGCGTCGAGCTGGAGATGGCGAGCGTGCCCGTGCGCGAAAAGGGAATGACCCCGTACGAGATCCTTCTCTCCGAGTCGCAGGAGCGCATGCTCGTCGTCGCCGAGAAAGGCCGCGAGAACGACGTGCGGCGCATCCTCGAGAAGTGGGAGCTCGAGGCGGCGGAGATCGGCGTCGTCACGGACGACGGCCGCTTCCGCGTGCTCGAGAACGGCGTGGTCGTCGCCGACATTCCGGCGCTCCCGCTCACGCAGGGGTGCCCCACCTACGAGCGCGAGGGCGTCGAGTCGGAGGAGATCCAGCGCCTGCGCGCGACTGACCTGAGCGAGCACCTGATTCCCGAGGGGGACCTGACGAAGAGCCTCCTTCTGCTGCTCGGCTCCCCGAACGTGGCCTCCAAGCGGTGGATCTACCACCAGTACGACACCACCGTGCGAACCTCGACGGCGGTGCGACCAGGTGGGGACGCCGGTGTGATCCGCATTCGCGGCACCACGCGCGCCGTGGCGGCGACCACGGACTGCAACGGCCGCTACGTGTACCTCGAGCCGAGGACGGGCGCGAAGATCGCGGTTGCGGAGGCCGCGCGGAACCTCGCCTGCGTAGGCGCCGTTCCGACGGCGGTGACGAACAACCTCAACTTCGGCAGCCCGCTCAAGCCCCACATCTACTACCAACTCCGCGAGGCGGTGCTCGGTCTAGCCGAAGCCTGCGAAGTCTTCGAGACGCCAGTGACCGGCGGCAACGTCTCCCTCTACAACGAGACCGACGGCCGCGCGATCTACCCCACGCCGGTCATCGGCATGGTGGGCGTGATCGACGACGTGACGAAGCTCACCCCGCACGCGTTCTCGGGCGTGGGTGACGACATCGTCCTCCTCGGGAACAACACCGAAGAGCTCGGCGGCTCCGAGTACCTGTATGTGACTGCGGATCTCGTGGCCGGCACGCCTCCGGCAATCGACCTCGAGTCCGAGCGCGCGCTCCAGCAGGCCGTGCTGTCGATGAGCGGCGCGCGCCTGCTCCGCTCGGCACACGACTGCTCGGAGGGCGGCCTGGCGTGCGCGCTCGCCGAAGCCGTGCTGGGGGACGGCGAGGCGCCCGTCGGCGCGCGTGTCCAGCTCGGCGACGAGCTCCGCCCCGTCGGAACGCTCTTCGGAGAAGCCCAGGGACGCCTCGTCGTCTCGTGCGCCCCCGAGGCCACGGAGGAGGTCCTCAGGACCGCACGACGCCACGACGTTCCTGCCCGGAAGATCGGCACGGTGCGTGCCGCGGACGACGGATTCGACGTCGAGCTTCCCGGCGCGCGGATCTCGGCGAGCCTCGCCGACCTGGCGTCGGCATACTTCGACGCGATCCCGGCGATCATGGACGCGCCGCCGCGGGAGTCCTGACATGTGCGGCATCGTCGCGATCAGCGGCATCGAGAAGGCGGCCGAGCAGGCGTACCTGGCGCTCTATGCCCTCCAACACCGCGGACAGGAAGCGGCCGGAATCGTCGCGCACGACGGCGTGACCATGAGGTCGCACAAGGGACGTGGGCTCGTATCCGACGTCTTCGACGCGGCGACACTAACACAGCTCCGGGGCGACGCCGCCATCGGGCACGTGCGCTACTCGACCGCGGGGGGGAACGACATCTCCAACACGCAGCCCCTCACCGCCCGCTTCGCCCGCGGCGACCTGGCGGTCTCCCACAACGGAAACCTCACCAATCATCTCGACCTCCGGACACGGCTCGTCGATGAGGGAGCGATCATTCGCTCGTCGTCGGACTCGGAGACGCTCGTGCACCTCATCGCGAAGTCGCGCCACCCCACCGTCGACACGCAGATCGACGATGCGCTCTCGCACTTGGAGGGAGCCTTCTCGGTCGTCATGTCCGTCGGGTCGACCGTCTACGCGGCGCGCGATCCCAAGGGATTCCGACCCTTGGTCCTCGGCAGGAAGGGCGCAGGACACGTCGTGGCGAGCGAGACGTGCGCGCTCGACATCCTCGGCGCCGACTACGTGCGGGATATCGAGCCGGGTGAGGTCATCCGCATCGACGCGGGTCGAGTCGAGCACCTGCGCTCGCTCCGAGCGGCGGATCAGGTAGCGCCGTGCATTTTCGAGCTCGTCTACTTCGCGCGGCCCGACTCCCATATCTGGGGCGTCAGCGTCGACAGGGCGCGGCGCGCGTTCGGCCGCAAGCTCGCGCTCGAGCATCCGGTGGACGCCGATGTCGTGATCGCCGTGCCCGACAGCGCGAACTCCGCCGCGCTCGGCTACTCGGAGGAGAGCGGCATCCCCTACGAGCTCGGGCTGCTCCGCAACCACTACGTGGGCCGCACGTTCATCCAGCCGCAGCAGGCGGACCGCGACTTCGGCGCGCGCATGAAGTACAACCCCGTGCGCGAGGTGGTGAACGGGCAACGCGTGGTCATCGTGGACGATTCACTGGTGCGAGGCACGACGAGCCGCAGCCTCGTGCGCATGCTCCGCCAGGTGGGCGCCGCGGACGTGCACTTCCGCATCGGCAGCCCCCCCGTGCGCTGGCCGTGCTTCTACGGCATCGACATGCCGACGCGCAGCGAGCTCATCGGCGCCGAGCTGGACGTCTCGGAGATCGAGGCCCTGCTCGGCGTGGACTCGCTCGGCTACCTCTCTCTGGAGGGGATGGTCGACGCCGTGGCGGCAGCGGGCCCCTATTGCACCGCCTGCTTCTCGGGAGCGTACCCGGCGCCGCTCGTCGACGTGGAGAAGGGTCTCGCGTCGCCCGAGGGGCCTCGTCGTTGCTGACCCCGACCCACGAGCGTCTCTTCGGGCTCCCGAAGGCCGAGCTGCACGTCCATCTCGACGGATCGCTCCGGCCCGGCACACTCCTCGAGCTGGCGAGCGAGCGTCGCGTGCGGCTCCCTGCGGCGGATCCGGACGGGCTCGAGCGGGCGATGCTGGTCTCCGACGCCGCAAGCCTACGGGAGTATCTCGAGCCCTTCCGCCTCACGCTCGCCGTCATGCAGGATGCCGAGGCGATCGAGCGCATCGCGTTCGAGCTCGCGGAGGACCACGCGAGCGAGGGCGTCCGCTACGTGGAGGTGCGCTTCTGCCCCGGCCTGTGCACCCGGGGAGGGCTCACTTCGGCCCAGGTGCTCGACGCGGCCCTCGCGGGGCTGGCTCGTGCGGAGCGCGCTCTGGGCATCCGAACCAGCGCGATCGTGTGTGGGCTGCGTAGCCTCCCTGCCGCCTCGTCGCTCGAGATGGCGGAGCTCGCCGCCTCGTACGTCGGCCGTGGCGTGTGCGCCTTCGATCTGGCTGGCGCGGAAGCGGGATACCCGGTGGCCGATCACGTGGACGCGCTACGGACCGCCGCGGCCGCGGGGCTTCCCATCACGATCCACGCGGGCGAGGGCTTCGGGCCCCGCTCGATCCGGCAGGCGCTCGAGCTGGGGCGCGCCGCCCGGATCGGCCATGGAACGCGGCTCGGCGAGGATCCGGAGCTGCTGCGCTACGTGCGCGAAGCCGGCGTCGTGCTCGAGATCTGCCTCACGTCCAACGTGCAGACGCGCGTCGCCACCTCGTACGAGACGCATCCGCTGCGGGCCTTCTTCGACGCGGGGCTGCGGGTGGCCCTGTGCACGGACAACCGGCTCATGTCCGGCGTGACGCTCACCCGCGAGTACGAGCACGCGCGCGACGCGCTCGGCTTCACCTGGGAGGAGCTGGCGGCCGTCGCGCGGACCGGGTTCGCGAGCGCGTTCGCGCCCGAGGGCGTGAGGGCGGAGATGCTGGAGGCGTTCGAAGGGGAGGTCGCGGAGGCCCCTCCATCGAGCTCACACACCGCGAGTTGGTGACGTTGTCGAGTCCCGGTCACGGAGAGACGCAACCGGCCAGAGGCCCAGGGACTTGTCAGAGAATACCCCACCTTGCTCCGTGCATCGTTCGTTCAGCATCTCAATGGGCGGAGGGAGGGCGAACGGAGGCTTCGTGAGATCGATCGGACGCCAATCGCCGGTCACGATATCGACGTTGGTCGGCTCGGACGGAAAGGTTGTGGCAAGCAGCCATTCGATTCCGCTTCTCCCGATGTTCCGCAGTGCGGAGCTGATATCGCGGTTGCTCAGATGCACGAGGCAATCCCGGCACAACAAGAGGTCCGCAGCCGGGAGTTCCGACCTCGTGATGTCGAGCTCCAGGAAAATCCGACCGGTTCCTCCGTGATCCCTCCCGTTCTGCTGGACGATCTCGGGCAGCAGGTCGCCACCGATGTAAGTGACACCGGGTAGCTCGACCTTCGCCATCCACGACAAGTCGCCGCAGGGGAGGTCGAGGAGCCGGCGCACCTCGAGGCGCTTGCAGAGCGCGGGGATCCCGGTCGCGATCTCCGGCGTTTGCTCCGGTGTCGAACCAGGCCCGCTGCGCGAGTCACCGCCCCAGTGGTTGGCATGGAACGCCTCTCGAAACACCTCAACCGAGTCCGTCGCGAGGCCGAGCTCGGTCCTCTTCCTGAAGTACTCCGGATCGAAGTCCACTAGCCATCGACGCTCCGTCCTGTCCATCGCGTCGCCTCGCCTCACCCCTCCGCCAGGAATTTCTCCGCCAACTCCACGAACTCGTGCGAGCCCACGTAGAGCGGCGTGCGCTCGTGGAGGGACTCCGGCTCGATCGACATGATGTCCCGGTGGCCGTCGCTGGCCCGCCCTCCGGCCTGATCCATGATCATCGCCATGGGCGCGGCCTCGTACAGCAGCCTGAGCTTCCCGTCCGGGCTCTTCGTGTCCGCTGGGTACATGAAGAGACCGCCCTGGAGCAGGGTGCGGTGGATATCCGCCACGAGGGAGCCGATGTAGCGCGAGCCGAAGTCCGCCTCGGTCTTCAGATGCGTGACGAGGCGCTGCTGCGCGCGCGACCAGCGGGCGTAGTACGCCTCGTTGATCGAGTAGACCTTCTTGGGCGGCTCCGGGATCCGCATGAGCGGGTGGCTCAGCAGGAACTCCCCGATGGACGGGTCGAGGGTGAAGCCGTGGACCCCCGCCCCGCTCGTGTAGACGAGCATGGTGGAGGAGCCGTAGACGATGTACCCGGCAGCGACCTGGTCACGCCCCGGCTGGAGGCAGTCCTCCAGCACGCCCCGGTCACCCTCGGAGCGCTTCCTGTGGATGCTGAAGATCGTGCCGATCGACACGTTCACGTCGATGTTCGACGACCCGTCGAGTGGATCGAAGATGACCACGTAGTCCCCGGCGTCGAACTTGTCGGGGATGGGGATCAACCCCTCGCTCTCCTCCGACGCCATGCACGCGACCAGTCCGGTGTGGTCGAGCGCGCGGATCATGACCTGGTTGGCATAGAGATCGAGCTTCTGGACCGCCTCGCCATGCACGTTCTCTTCCTCCGTGGCGCCGAGGATGTCCACGAGCCCTGCCTGGGTCACCTCGCGGCTGATGAGCTTCGCGGCGAGCGCGATGTCGTGCAGAAGGCTGGTGAACGCGCCGGTGGCTTCCGGGTGCAGGCGCTGCTGGTCGACCAGGAAGCGCGAGATGGTCACTACGTGGCTTTGTGGCATGGGCCCAATCTGGCGCTCGCCACCGAGCCGTCAACGGCGATCGGGCACGATCTCGTAGCCCCCGTCGGCCCGTGCCACGACGGACAGCGTCCCCTCGAGATCCGTGCGGCGCACGTCGGCTCCGCTCCGCTCCAGGCGACCGACCACCTCGGGCGCGGGGTGGCCGTATCGGTTCGAGCGGCCCACCGAGATCAGCGCGACCTCGGGGCGGGTGCGCTCGAGCAGAAGCGAGTCAGTCGACGTGTCGCTCCCGTGATGCCCCACCTTCAACACCTCGAGCGGCGCGAGCCCGGGTGCGAGCGCCCGCTCCACGTCCTTGTAGGCGTCCCCCGTGAGGAGCGCATCGAAGTCGCCGAACGCGAGCCGCAGCACCACGGAGGTGGCATTGCTCTCCGCGTCGGCAGGAATCGGATCGGGCGGGTGCAGGACGTCGAGCACGAGCCCGTCCAGCTCGATGCGTCCGCCGGCCCTCGCGGGTCGCCAGGGGACGCCTCGCGCTGCCGCCACCGCCAGGACGTCCACGAAATCCTCCTTCGCGGCCGGCAGCGCCGGATCGTAGACCACGCCCACCTCGAGCGCCGAGAGCACCGGGACCGCACCGCCGATGTGATCCAGGTCTGGATGCGTGAGGACGAGCGCCTCGAGGCGCCCAACCCCCCTCGCGCGCAGCGCGCGGACGACCGGATGTGCCTCGGGATCCGGAGTCCGAGCGGGCGGGCCGGCGTCGACCAGCAGCCAGCGTCCACGCGGGCTCCGGACGGCGATCGCGTCGCCCTGCCCCACGTCGATCACCACGAGCTCGACGGTGCCGAGCCCCTGCCAAGCCACGAGGAGCGGCCAGGCGAGCACACCGCTCACGACGTACGCCACGATGAGGAGACGGCGCGTCGGCGCGCGGATGCGCGGGCGCCGGACGAGCCACATGGCCGTCGACAGCCCGCAGCTCCCAGCCACTACGCTGCTTCGCGTCGTCCAGACGCTGGCCCAACGCCACGTCGCGGACTCGTCGGCCACGAACTCGAGCCACGCGAGTAGGACCGACACACCCCCAGCCAGGAAGGACGCGAGCGCGGGCCACAGGAAGTCGATCACCAACGACGCCAGCGACCCCATGAGCGCGAGCGACACCAGGGGGGTCGCGACCAGCGTGGCTGGAATCCCCACTAGAGACACGCGCTCGAAGTGCCAGGCCACGACGGGCAGCGTCGCGAGCGTGGCCGCCAGCCCAGCGGCCAGCGCGATCGCGAGGCCCCGCGGGCAGCATCGCCGGCCGAGCCTCCGGATCGCGGCGGCCAGCGGTCCCGCCCAGGCCACCAAGCCCGCCACCCCGGCGAAGGAGAGCTGGAAACCGGCGGACGCGAGCTTGGCGGGCTCCACCGCCACCAGGACGAGGAGCGCGGCGCCGACGGGCGCCCACCGCGCGGGAGGCCGGCCACGCGCCCGCGAGAGCGCGACGAGCGCGAGCATGAGCGCCGCCCGGCACGCCGCGTCGGGAAAGCCGATGAACGCGACGTAGACCCACGCTGCGGCCGCCGCACCGAGCTCCCGGCCCCGGGCTCCAAGGCCGCACAGCCCCAGCGCGAAGAGCACCGCGCCCGCGATCACGCCGACGTGGAATCCCGAGATCGCGAGGAGGTGCGCGATCCCGGAGCGTGCGAAGCTCTCCTGGAGCTCGCGGTCGAGACCCTCGCGGCGAGCGAGCGTGAGCGCCGATACGAGGGGGGCGCGCTCCCCGTACAGCCGCTCGAAGCGCTCGATCAGGCGGTCCCGCCACTGCACGGGCCACCATGTCCACTCGCGCTCCCCCGAGGCCGCCTCGAGGCGGTCGACCTCGGTCGCCTGGAACCACGGCCGGACGCGGCCCTGTCTCCACTGCCCGGCCAGCCGCAGGGGAACGCCCGCGCCGGCGGCGGCGGCGGTCGCGCCCTGGACCACGACGGTCACGTCGACGCACGCGCCTCGGGCTCGGAACGGGGCGGACCCTCCGAGCGGCGACGCGAGAAAGCGGCCCGCGAGGACGGCCGAGCCCGCACCGTCCGGCGGCCAGGGCTCGCACCCGGCACCGGCGGCAGCCAGGCGGGTGGCCGCAAGACCGCAGAGGGCGGCCACGATCCAGACACCGCGCAGATCGGGACCGCGCGATGCTCCTTT
>Ga0214472_10006866_pt1 | contig 11937 bp, 3 predicted proteins | sample RVTome_6_FD_207662 | JGI IMG/M metagenome (GOLD analysis project Ga0214472, IMG submission 207662) | Soil microbial communities from uranium-contaminated site in the Upper Colorado River Basin, Wyoming, United States - RVT140D175 | ecosystem: Environmental > Terrestrial > Soil > Contaminated >...
CACAAAGATGTGCACGTTGCCATTGCAGTAGCTGTTGAAGACGGGCTGATTACACCCGTAATCCGCAACGCTGATCAAAAAGGACTCGCACAGATTGCAGAGGAAACAGCGGCACTCGCCGAGAAGGCCCGCAACAAGGGGTTGCAGCCTGAAGACTACGCCGGCTCTACCTTCACAACGAGCAACCTCGGTATGTTTGGTATTGAGGCGTTCACCGCGATTATCAATCCGCCCAATGCATGTATCCTCGCGATCGGTGCGATTAGAGCCGTACCTGTTGTCAAAGAGGGTGAGGTTGTCCCTGGTCAGCGGATGAAAGTTACGCTTTCCTGTGACCACCGTGTTGTTGATGGCGCGCTTGGCGCCCAGTTTCTAGCGACGGTTAACCAGTACTTGTCTGAACCTCTCAACCTGCTGCTGTGAAAATTGTTTTTTGCCAACGGTAGCCATGATTTACCAAGGGGCCATCCTGGCAAAAGGGGGGGGCCCTTTTTTCTGTTATGACGCATAGAATCGCGCACATCTCGGATGTACACTTCGGGCGCATCGCCCATCCGGAAATCGTCGAACGTCTTGTGCAAGACGTGAATGCTGCCGCTGTGGATCTGGTTGTTGTCAGCGGTGACCTGACCCAGCGAGCCTTTCCTCATCAGTTCAATGCAGCCCGCGCGCTGTTGGATTCGTTCACAGCCCCTTATCTCGTTGTGCCTGGAAACCACGATGTATATGCATGGTGGCGGCCCGTGATGCGCTTAGCACGGCCATTGCGCCGCTATCGGAAGTACATTTCTCCAGACTTGATGCCCAGGTTCGAGCAGGAAGGGCTTGCTGTGCTTGGGCTCAACTCAGCTTTCGGCCCTACCGTGAAAGGGGGGCGCATCGGGAAGAGGGGGCGGATGGCTATCCGAGAGTTCTTTGGGGCGCAACGAGACGATGTATTCAAAGTGTTAGTTGTACACCATCATTTGACCAAGATTCATGCGTTGGGGCGGCATGACGTTGCAAGAAACGCAAAGCAAGCCCTTGAAACGATCACGGAAATGGGGGTTGATCTCTTGCTTTGCGGCCATTTGCATATCTCGCATATCGAACCGCTAGAGATTGTGCCGGCGCGCCATCGCCTGGTTATCGCAAGCGCTGGAACTGCGACAAGCAGCCGGGGGAGGAAGTCAAACAAGAATACCAATTTCTACAATCTGATTACCATAGAGGCAAACGCGTTCTCTATTGAGGAACGTACTTTCATATCCGGCGAACAGGGGTTTGAGCGGGCCTGTGTTACCGAATTCAACCGGTAGCAGAGAGAAGAGCCCCTTTTACCTCTAGAGGAGGACCGGGCGGTTGACGGTAATGAAATAAGAAAAGCCCCGGCACCTTACGGCACCGGGGCTTTTCTTATTTATGGCGTTCTAGGTGAACGGACGCTTACTTGAGCAGCGTCATCTTACCCGTGGACACCCAGGTATTGGTCGCCGACTTCGCCACGAGGCGGTAGACGTACATACCAGAGGCGATATCCGAGGCATTCACCTGGACCGTGCGCTTCGTACCGGCAGCGATATTCTGCGCCGGGATGGTCATCACGGTCCGACCGAGCATGTCGACGATGGCGATGCTGACCTGAGCCGTTTCCGGCAGGTCAAACTGGATCGTCGTGGTCGGGTTGAAGGGGTTCGGGTAGTTGCCGTTGAGCGAGAACGTCTCGGGCACTTCCACTTCCTCTTCATTCGCCGTAACAACCGTGCCGAGGCGGAGGCTACCGTCCAGCGAAACGGTCATGACATTGAACCCACGCGTGGCTTCACGGCCGAAGGGCGGCTCGAGGAGGCCGGTGGCGATCATCGTCACCGCCTGGCCGTCGAGACCCGTCAGGTCGATCTTCGTTGCCGCTGCCTGCACCTGCGTGCCGGTGGGGCGGAACTCCAGCGTGTAAAACGCCGGGTCAACCGTAAGGTAACCAGCCGTGGACTCACCGAAGGCGAGGTTCTCCACGATCAGCGGCGCTTTGCCCTGCGTACCGTTGAACAGACCGATGTCGATGCGGAGTGCATCGGATACACCGTGTACAACGATCGCGTCAACGGACGTCGGGTCGGCGGCTTCGGTAGCCACTTCACTTGCGATCATCAACTGGGCGCCGCCCGAGCCGTTGTCCATCACGATGGCGATATAGGTTTCGCCTTCGGTCAGGTCGAGCGAGGCGGTAAGGACTGCATCGCCGGCGCCGCTGCTGTTGGCCGGAGCCACACCTACGTTGAACGTAGCTGAGGAGCCCGTGCCTTTGGCTGCGACGTCAAGGGTCATGAGACCCGTCGCCGTACGGTAGGCGAAGTTGTCCAGCGCCTGGGCGCCGTCAATGTAGACGTCAACCGCGGCGAAGGCCGTGTTGGCAGCGTTGTGGATGACCTGCAGGAAGGCCTTACCCGTAAGGTCGGGCGCAAAGCCTGCGAGGGTCACGTTCAACTCAGCCGTGGTGCTTGCACGCCACTTGCTACCGTCACTGGCGAGGACGCGGTGGTAGACCTTGGTGGTCTGACCGGTCTGGACGCCGAGGCCGCGCAGCATTGCATCAACCGTCCCGTAGTCCGTTCCAAACGTGGTGGCACCGTTGACGTTGGTGAAAACCAGCGGGTTGAGGAACTTGTCCGTCGGGGCGAGCTGGAAGATGTAAACGACATCGTTGCCATCCGGATCATCGGCTTCAGCCCAGGTCACGTTGAACGGCGTGGCCGGATCGTCACCGATAGTGACGGAACTGCCGTTGGCCGGCGTGTTGATGTCCGAAGCCTGCGGCGCGTTGTTGACGGCCGGCAGGAGCTGACCACGAATCTCACCACTTGGCGCAGTCGTCGTATGGATGTTGACGTAGTACTGGCCGCTGCTGAGCGCGTTCATCTGGTCGTTGTCCAGAACGAACGTGTTATTCGCAGCTTCATAGACACCACCCTTGCTGTCGCTGTCAAGCGTCGGCATCAGGGTGTAGATCACACCACCGGTGGCACCAGGGCCTGCCATATGAATATGGCTGGCGGTGTAGTTTGCACTCAGGCGACTGAAGACGCCGGTAACGGTCAGCTCGTTACCTCTCACGTTGGCGATCACCGAACCCTGACCGATGGACTTAACCGGCTGGACTGAGTTCGTGCCAGAGAGGGTTGCCTGGTAGTCCACTTCCGTACCGAAGGTGAACAAGGCGCCCTGCTCAACGAGACCACCCTGCGTGTTCGTGACACGAATGAGCGGATTCTGATCCGGCGGGGTCGTCTCGAAGTTCGAGTACGTCCCACCCTGCAGGTTCCAGGCATTGGATACGTCACCGTCGAGGCGGCGGATGATCCGCACGTCTTCAACGTCGTCGTACTCGTTGCCGACGGCGAACTTATCGCCGCCGCCGAAGAACTCCAGCCCGAAAGTCTGGTCGGCACCGAAGCCCACCGAAGAGGTGACCAACCAGTGCAGGTCGGCCGTGCCGTCCATGATGGTGTTCTCCGTTTCGATCGGAAGTCCAGCCTCGCCGAGCGGCATCGCGTCTATGTGGTTCACCGTGATGAACGCAGACGTAATGGCCGGGTCATCGCCTTCGAACGTGATGGAGGCGTAGCGGTAAGCATCCATGCTTCCCACCGGGAATTCGAAACGACCGTTCGCCGGGCTACCGGCCACAATCGGCGTACCGGCAACAACGAACTTCCGAACGTTACCGACGACGTGGCTCAAGTTGCCGGCGGCGACGTTACGGGTGAAGCCCTGTGTCACTGCCCGCAGCACGATGACGTTGTCACCCGTTACCAGCAGGCCGTTGATGAGCGCCAGGTTGGTGCCCACCGTAATGATGTCGGAACGGGTCTCATCCAGTTTGACCCAGGCCGGTGCATCACTGCCACCAGGCACAGCCTGGTTGATCGTGACGTTGTTCGGGCCAAGCGGGCCATTCAGGTTGAAGGCTTGACGGTAGCCGTCGAAGGTGACGTTAGCCACCGCGAAAGCACCGCCCGTACCAACCGTCAGGTCGTTGGACACGAACAGGTTACCCGTGAAGGTACCGTTGATGGTGGTCGTGCCGTTCAAGTCGGCCGTTCCGCCCGTGTAGGTGCCATTCAGCGTCGTGGTGCCGTCAACCATCAGGTTGACGAAGTCCGTGATGCCGTCATTTAACGGAGGAGCCGGAAGGACATCCGTTCCCGTACCCATGAAGGAACCTGCGGCCAGGAAGAAGTCACCTCCCGTCCAGAAGTCGGAAGCACCCGACTCGGTGCCATCGACCAGGCTCCCCGCGTTGATTGTTGACGGGCCGCTCACGGTAAGGTCGTTGCCTTGCATCATGAACAGGGCGCCCGCCTTCGTCATCGTGAAGCTGAGCAGGTTCGAGCGGGTCGCATGGAGGGCCAGGTTGACCCCACCGTTGGCAACCAGGTGGATGGCCGGCACAGGGCCGGCAGGCCATTCACCCGTCTCTGTCAGAGCCGGACCGTTGTACACAAGTGTGTAGGGGCCACCCGTAAGGCTGGTACCCAGTGCGATCCTACCGCCGGTGCGGTTCACCGTCGTCCCGTCAGCCATCGTAACTGTCCCGAAGGTAGTTGCGAAGTTGCCGGAGGTCAGGTTGAGGGTGCTGTTGACGGTCGTGGATGTATGAAGCGTGGTTGAGAAGCCTGCGCCCGGGTCGATGGTCAGCATTGCAAGCGCCATCGGGTCCGTGGCCGTGGTCGGCATCTCTGTGCTCGTGAAGTACGAACCACCGGTATAGGTCACATTGACCGTCATGTCAAAGATCGGCGTGACAGGCACAGTGGGTACGTCATCAGTATTGATGGTACCCGTACCGTCGCGCATGATATCGACGCCATCGGCGAACTCAATGTTACCGATGTTGCCGGCCACGCGAGCGAAGATCAGGTCACTGTCGGCGGAGCCGAACGTGAACGCATTTTCGACCATCGTGATCGTCTGATCAATCGATGTGACGTCGTTCTCAATCCGGAAGTAGGGGATCGAGAGGCCGCCTGCGTTGGTGTAGCTCTGACCGGCACCGGCCGTGAAGACCACTTCACCACCCGTGGAGGAGAAGGTACCGCCATTGTAGTCAAAGGCGTAGCCGGCTCCAGTAAGGTTGATGGTGTGGATATTCTGGTCGATTGTACCGGTGTTGAACGTGAAGATCTCAGAAACCGACAACGAAGGCGTACCGGCGACTACGTCGTCGATGATCGTCATCGTGTTGTCCGAGGTGTTCACCACCAGGTTCGGCACATCCAGGCTGGCCGACAGCAGAAGCGTCAGGCTTGCACCGTTGACGACTACCCGGCCGGTTCCCGGATCCGTATCGGTAACGGCGCTACCGGCGTACTGCCAGTCCGTACCGGAATGGTCGAAAGTAAAGGTGGTGAGGTCGAGCGTACCACTGTTGTGGTCCAGCAGTTCGCTGACGCCGGTGTTACCCGTCATTGTCAACGTACCGCCACCGGCGCTGATTTCCAGGCGCGGAATCTGCACTTTAACACCGTCATTGTTCGTGTCGGTGTTGATGGTGCCGCCGCCCATGTAGATCACGCGGCCGTCACCGTCGCTGCTGAAGGCGGCAGGCAATTCAGCCGTGAGGGCCGAACCAGCCTGCATGCGAGCATCGAAGGTGTCGAACGTGAAGGTTCCACCCGTGAAGCCGAACGTCGATACATAGTCGATGTCGGTCGTCAGCGTGACATCACCACCCGTCTGGGCGTAGTTGTCAACGTTGCCCGGGTTGTGCGGAACCACGCTTGTCAGCGTCAGGCCGACAGTGACCGCGCCGCTATTGACCGTCAAGTCATCGATCCCGGTGAGGTTGCTGATCGTGAAGCTGTTCGGCGAGTTCACCGTCAGTTCTTCAACGAAGCCGGTATCATTACCGGTTATGCTACCGTCACCCTGGATGATCAGGTCCATCGGGCCCATGACCGTACCAGCCACCGTGTGAATCACATCCGCGCCCGTAGACGTGAACATGAAGCCTTGCTGGTCAATCGTCGAGGTGCTCGTGACGGTCAGGTTGCCACTGAACTCGGAATCGGTCGTGAGTTGGAGGTCGAAACCGCCGGTCGTACTGACCATAACGTCATGGACGAGGTTGACGAAATTAACATCTGACGGGTCGAATTCCGTCAGCGGCATTTCGTTCTGGACCATCAGGCCTACATACTCAACGTTATAGGGTGTGAGGGATGAGTTCCAGTTACCCGGGAACGTCAGGAAGCGTCCGTCGGCCGTACCGTTGGCCGGTGACGTGTCCTTCAGGTTCCGGCGGATCATCGGTGTGCCGTTGGCATCCGACATATCCAGGCCCTGTGTGCTCAGGTCGATGCCACCCGTCGTAAACGTTACGATACCGGAGACGGTCACTTCGAGGCCCGGGGTCGGGCCAACGGTGACGTTGTCAGCATCGCTGGCGAGGCGGATCTCGATGTTGCTGTAGAGACCGTTACCCTGGATGACCTGGCCGGATGGGGAGACCGTGTCGGCGAACAGAATACCACCGTTGGGGCCCGTCGTGTAGGAGCCATCGTTCGTCATGACCGCCGTGTTACCGATCAGGCGGATCGTACGGTCGTCCAGATCCATGCTGGCGTTCCCGCCGATGGTGAAGTTCTGGATCACGTCGAGCGAACCGTCGGCATAGATCACCTTGGTGCTCAGGCCCAGGACTTCGACGTTATAGACGGTGTAGTTCGTACCGCCCTGAAAGGTTTGGACCTTCTCGCCGATGAAGCTGAGCGTGCCGGTGCCGAAGACGACGACGCCGCCGGTACGGGTAAAGTTACCCTTCAGGCTGATCTTGGAGGTGCCGAAGTCGAACGCGCCGGGGGCCGTCTGGATGTACGAGCCCTGGAAAGTCCAGTTGTCGCCCATCATGAACGTACCGTTGGTGAGTTCAAGGTTGCCCGTCGCAGTGACAACGGTGCCGGCCGTGTTGGTCACCGTGCCGGTGCCGCCCACTTTGACAGCGCCGTTTATGTTGGTCGGGCTGATGCCTGAGTTCAAGGTCAGGGCACCGCCGCCGCTCGTCATCACCATGGCGCCGAACGTCTTGGCCGAAACCGTAGCCGTGCCGCCGGTGATGCTGGTGACGCCGCCAACAGAGACGACCGTTACGGTCGAGGTTGTGGCCGACGAGGTGAGCGTGCCGCCGATACCGCCGCCGATCACGTCAGTCGAAACTACCGTCGCTGTCGTGCCGGTCAGGCTGACGTTACCGACGATGTTCTGGGCGACCGTAACACTTGTGGTCGTGCCAGAGGTCACCGTGAAGTTACCCGCAATGTTTGTGGCTGTGATGGTCGTCGTCGCAGCCGGGGCATTGACTGTAACGCTGCCCGTGACATTGGCTACACCAAGTGTCACATTGCCGCCCGTGATGTTCACGTTCGGCATATTGCCGGCGCCCGCAATCGTCGTTGCGGCCTGAATGACAACCGTACCCGTTCCGATGATGTTACCTGGTAGGGTATAGACCGGGACGGCGCCAGCAGCTAGCTGGAGTTGGTTACCGTTGACATTGATCACACCGGTGGCCGGATTGGTCACGTTGGTTTCAACAAGCAAGTCGCCGTTGAGGTTGATCGTACCGCCCGCGGAGTTGGTGAGATTGCCGCCCAGCGTCGACTGGCTGCCGCCGATGTTCATCGTACCGGCTGCTGCGTTGGTGGCCGACGCAATGACGCGGTCCCCAAGGTTGTTGCCGGTGTCAGAGACGAGGCCTGTGGTGAACACACCCGTCGTGGTGTTGTTCAAGAGCGCCGTTACATCAAGGCCGAGGTTGTCTACGGCATGGTCAAACGACGTGGCTGTCGAAGAGATAGTACCCGTCGACTGGTTGTCGATGATCGTTCCGAGGTTGCCCGAAGCCGCAATTGCGACACCCGCGCCAAAAGCCATCGCACCAGTGTTGGTGTTGGTAATGGTGGTTGCACCCGCAGAAGCGACCGCGACCGGGTTCGCAAAGGTAGCATTACCCGTGCTGGTCAAGGTCACCGTACCACCGTCCGCTACACTGAGGGCTTTATTAATGGTATACATGCCTGCCGTATTGGCAAAGATCAGCGTACCGTCAGCCAGATCCGGGGGTAATTCAGCGCCTGAGGTGGCACTGGTCGACCCCGTGATTGTGATCGTGCGGGTGGTCGGACCGTAGAACGGGTTCGCCAAGAAAGCCGCAGCCGTGTTCCGGTTGATCGTCTTGACCGGATCCGCTATACGCACAGACAGGCTGGAGATATCGACCGTACCGGAGGTAAAGGTCAACGTTGTCAGCGTGTTCGTATTGCCTGGGAAGTTGGCGGGGTTGTTGATGATACCGGCGCCGAAGACCACATTCGCGCTCACGTCGCTCATGATGGTGATTTTCTCCAGCGTACCGATGTTTACGTTGAACACATCTTCAGAGAACCGCAGTTCACTGCTGTTGCCAAAAGTCGTGACTTTGTAGGTGAGGCTCTTGCCTGCGCCGATAAGATCGACACCGTCCTGGTCAAGGCCGTAGAAATATTCACCGGCGGCGGTACAGACAACGGAATCGTCCGTGGCGTTGTTGTAGGCGTACTCAAAAGAGCGCCAGGCCGTCAACGCCGACGTACCATTATTTCCGTCATCGCCATCCGTCGAGTTCAGGTAGAAGTTGCAAGCCTGTCCGTAGGCCGTCCCGGTCACGATAAACGCGAGTAGGAGGCCAAAGACTACCTTGCTGAAGCGCTGTAGCACTTTCATAGAAGGACTCTCCTTGGCTTTTTTAGGGGTTGTGTGAGTTAATGCTGTATGCATCAGGGTTGTGTTAGGTTGAACATATGGCGAAAAAAAAGCTTCACCCCATTATGCAATGCGCGGAAAACGCATGGGGAGAAGAAACAACGAGCATTCCAGGTGCGGAGGCACGGGATGCAAAAGCAAAGTTCGAAAGGCAGTCGAGTACAAAACGTTTGTACGCTGGATCATTACAAAAAGGCTACTTCGACGTATCTGCGTTATTCGAAAAAGCGGGTTGTGCCGTGTTAGGATCAAGAATGAAGGCAGATAATAAACGGGTATGCCTGTATAGTTGGGTATAAAGCGCCCTAATTTCCCAGCTGATCATCTAAAAGTCAAGATGCTGTTAAACAAGCCTCAACGAATTCCAGATGCATGAGGCAGGGGCTCGCTGGTAAACATAAAAATGAAGTGTCTACAGTTCATTCTGAAGACACCGCACGTATCATACACCATGTATAAGAGGAATACCTAAGCCCTTCGAAAAGAAAAACGTGATTCTTTTTCCGGTCGCATACCGCGACGCTTGCGTCGTAAAAAAACGATTCCTTAGCCTGATACCTCGTGGCTTGCCGCGAGGTTAGTTCATTATGCAGCCAGGAGTAGGGGTCCATGATTTGCAAGTTATCGTTGATCTCGAACGAGAGCATCCGGCTGTATAGGGTTGGAACACATGCTAGTCCGTGTCTGACATGGCAAACAAGCAACAAGCCGACGCTGGCCAGACCGTTCTGAATACCAGGTGCCCCTTCCTGCTCTATGCGAACGTGCCTGTTGTCTTTATTGCTGCCGGGTTTCTGGTAGGTACCTATGCCTTGTTAGACGTCTCGCCGTCGCTGCCTTTGTTAGTTCTGGCCTCTGCAGGTGCTTTTCTGATCTATCAAGTGGATAGAGCCTTTTTTCCAGCGCCGGAAGATGCATTGAATCAACCTGATCGACTTGACTGGGTAGGCCGGCATCGCGGGTGGGTATGGGGCGCTTCGTTAACGGCCGGGGTGGTTGCGCTAGTGATGATTCCGTTGCTGAAGTCCGGCACCCTGGTACTAGGCGTGTTATTGGGGCTGATTGGCCTCTTGTATGTAGGCCCTTTCTTTCCGCATCGGCGTCGCCTAAAGGCTTTCGGAAGTTGGAAGCCCTGGGTCATCGGGCTTGCCTGGGTTGTTGGAGGGGTTATTCTTCCCGTAGTTGAGGCCGGAGGAGCTGTATCCGGTAAGGTGGTGGCGCTCGCGGTGTACCGCATGTTGTTCCTGATCCCCAATGTTCTGCTGTCTGACTGGCCGGATCGCAAGGGCGATGCGCTGATAGGGATTCGAACGCCTGCAACATGGCTTCCCCTCCAGCGGCTGCAACAGATTGCGGCTCTTTCTGCCATGGCAGCTCTCGTAGGAGCGCTTTTTGCCATCTGGTTTTTTGAGGGCCCCCTTCTGCTCTATGTGGATATGGCCGGGCCGGGATTGATGCTGGTTATGGTGCTTCGGACCTTGCCGACTTCGCGATGGTTCTATGGTTTCCTGATCGATGCCATTGTAGCGTGGCCTGCCGTGACGGCTATCGTATGGATGCTGTGGTACTAAGTATGAAGCCGATGCCGGAATAACAGCTTGACAGGCGGTGGACGAAACCAATCAGACGTTTCGGGGTCAATGCCCTCATCCTGTAGGAGATCATGGTCGAAAGGTTGGTTTGTGCGGCGTTGCCGACGGTCCTACCTTATATATATGGTATCGATAGGATCGGGTACGGCATAATACCATTGAACTGGTAACGGATCCTTGTAGATTAGAGGTTCGCCCGGTTGTTTGTCCGGCGGATCTGCTATTTCACGGAATAAGTCCCGAAAGGGTGGAGTTGAAAAGATGCGGTTAACTGGCTATCTCTTTGCAATTGCGCTGCTGCTTCTGCACCCCAATCCTGCAAAAGCCCAGGAAGCGATGCCGGTTCAGATGGACCTGGACCATGCTGCGTTTGCTTACAACGAAGGGGCGTCCTTACTCGAGGTCTATCTCGCCATTGAGGCGATTTCACTGTACTATGAAGCAGACAGTCTGGGTTTTAGAGCGAGCCTCCCGGTGGATATGGCTGTATACCGTAGTACCGAGGCGACTTTGTCGGATGTGCCGCAGGATGCGGTCTGGTCGGATTCGCTGACCCTCAACTTCTTGATGGCTGATACAACCGGCCTTGTACTGGGGCAACACTTTGTCCATCAGGTGCGTGCCGCCGTCCCTCCGGGTGAGTATGAGATTCAGGTGACGGTTCCTGCAAACTTGGTCCGGGGTCGTCAAGAGCTGATGCTGCGCCGGGATATCATCATCCCTGATTACTCGGAGGCAGGCCTCGTGAGCTTGTCCGACCTGACGTTGGCTTCATCCATCCAGCGGAGCGAGGATCGAGACGATCTGTTCTTCAAGAATGGGTTGGTTATACGGCCTAATGCCAATCAACTCTTTGGGGGGGCGATCAACCGTCTATACTACTATGTTGAAACCTATAACGCACCGGCTGTTGCCGGCGACGGCGAGACGTATACCGTCTTCGCCTACATTGCAGAGGCAAACCTACCTCAACCGCTTCCGGACCTGCAACGCCGTCTGGATCGGCCCACTCGTTCTCCCGATGTCATTGTCGGATTCTTCGACCTGGATCAGGTACCGAGCGGATCGTACTTTCTTCGCATTGCCGTCCTGAATGAAGACAATGAGTCCGTTGTAGAGCAGGCTCGAAAATTCTTTGTCTATAACCCCAGCGTGGCTCGGGTTGAGGAAGCCACTGGTATGGAGATGGTCTACGAAACCAGCCCCTATGCCGCCATGACGAAAGAAGAAGTTGATAAAGCCGGAAAGCATATCGGGCTCATTGCAACAGATCGTGAACGCCGTCGCTTTAACGATATCGAAGACCTTGATGAACGGCGACGTTTTTTGATGGATTTCTGGATGAAGCGAGACCCGAATCCGGGCACGCCGGTCAACGAGTATAAAGAAGAGTTCTACCAGCTACTGCAGTATGCAAACGATCGTTATACCAACAGTTATAATGAGGGCTGGGACACCGACCGCGGGCGCGTCCTGATCAAGTACGGGGTGTCCAGCAACGTAGAACCCCATCTCTATGACCGTGGGATGAAGCCGTATGAGATCTGGGAGTTCAACAACATATCGGGTG
>Ga0214472_10006867_pt1 | contig 11936 bp, 7 predicted proteins | sample RVTome_6_FD_207662 | JGI IMG/M metagenome (GOLD analysis project Ga0214472, IMG submission 207662) | Soil microbial communities from uranium-contaminated site in the Upper Colorado River Basin, Wyoming, United States - RVT140D175 | ecosystem: Environmental > Terrestrial > Soil > Contaminated >...
CCCTCAATCCCCCCCTGCAAGGGGGGGAGGTTTTTCCCCACCCTTCGCAAGGAGCGAAGGATGGGGCACCCATGCTTGGTCGCTCCGTTGCTTGGTTGCTGGTGCAGTGCTTAGTTGCTGTTGCAGCTTCAACCCTGGAATTGCGCGTTAGATTGCTGCCATCCGAGACGCGCTCGTAAGGAAGCGGACTGTAAGAGGATCGCCGAGTCTTGTTCATCCGCGCCCTCACGGTGGCTCGGGAAAGAACACCGCTAACCCACAAATTGAGCGATGACAGAGCACCAGGCTTAGTCGGAAAGCTTAGTCGTTCGATTCTTTTGCCACATCCAATGTCCACCACGGGGGGTGGACGCTACATTAAGAGGGTTTCCCGACAAAACCTAGAACCATCGACGCTTCTTCTTCGACGATGAATCTCCCGAGCTACTGCGGCCATTTTCCATTGCAATCCGCTCCAACAGCTCCTTGTAGGATTTGCCGGGGTTGAGGCGGCGCAACAGTTTCAGCTTGCTCTCCGTCGCAGCATCCAATCCAGTTGGAAGCTCTTCCACCTGTTTGCTCTTCTTATTCTGCTGCCTTTGTGGTACCGGGGCATTGATGAGATCGGCGGTGAACTTCAGCGGCGCCGGTGCGGCCGCAACGGCATTCGGCACCGGAGTCTTTTTCTTGGGTTCGCCCGCTTGAACCACTCCCGATTTTTCTGCCTCGATCTCCGCTCGAGCGGCTGCCAGTGCGGCCCGCATGGCATCGGCTTGACTTGCGACAGCTTCGTCGGCGATCGAGTCCGCCGTGATCGCGGGGGCATCCGCTACTGCTACATTGGTCTGCTCAGTTATCGCTTGCTCGGTTGTGTCGGTTTGCACGAAGGGATGAACCGGGGCTGCACCCTGAACGGATGTTTGAGCAAACGAAGCCCAGAATCCCGCTATAGCGGTATGACAAGCTTGAACCGACTCGAGCGTTGGAACAGACGCGGCCGACGCTTGCCCGGCTTGCGCGGTCTGTGCGGGTTGGCTTTGCAGCTCCTCCAATTCCATTTCCAGCAACGCAACATGATCGGCAGATTCCCTCTTTTGCTTTTCGAGAAGCTCTTCCAACTCGGCGGCGCGCGCTTGCTGTTGCTCCACATCGGCTTGTCGCTTCGCGAGTTCGGCCGTCAGTTCATCCAACTTACCCTGAGCCTCCGAAGTGAACTTGTCCTTCGACTTGCCCTGAGTTTCCGACTCTTGCTTGACTTGCCGGAGTTGCTCCACCGATCGTTTCTTCTCTGAATCAAGTAGCCTTTCGAGTTCCGTCGCTCGCGCTTTCTGCTGATCCAGTTCGCTCCTACGCTTCGCGAGCTCGGCCGTCAGTTCATCCAATTTACCCTGAGCCTCCGAAGTGATCTTGTCCTTCGACTTGCCCTGAACTTCTGCCTCTTGCTTGGCTTGCTGGAGTTGTTCCGCTAACCGGTTTTTCTCTGATTCAAGCAGATTTTCGAGTTCCGTAGCTCGCGCCTTCTGCTGATCCAGTTCGTCAGTACGTTCCGCGAGCGCAGCCGTCAGTTCCTCCAGCTTACCCTTGGACTCCGATACGGCCTTGTCTTTTGACTTACCTTGAGCTTCGGTTTCCGTCTTGGCTTGCCGGAGTTGCTCCGCCAATTGCTTCTTCTCCGATGCAAGTTGCTTTTCGAGTTCGACTGATCGCTTCTTCTGCAGATCCAGTTCGCTGTTACGCTTCTCGAGCTCGGCCGTCAGTTCGGCCAGTTTGCCCATGGACTCCGACGCGACCTTTTCCTTTGACTTACCTTGTGCTTCTGTTTCAATCTTGGCTTGCCGGAGTTGTTCGGCAGCCTGCTGCCTCTCGGATTCGAGTAGACTTTCGAGTTCCTCTATGCGCGCGCCGTGCTTCTTGTTGCCCTGCTGCTGATCGGTAAGCTCTTGCGTCAGTTTATCGATCTGACACTTTAGGGACGCTGTGGAATTCGTTTCTGCCTCCCAAGCGCTTTCCGCATCCTTAGCCTGCTGCTCAAACGTCTTCTTTTCGGAGGATACTTTTCCCAGTTCCTTGCGCAGCCTGCCGAGTTCCACTTGCGTCTTTGCCAGTTCGCTTTCCCGCGCGGCAACCAACTCATCAGCCACCTTGCGTGAATGGGCCACCGTGGATTGGTCCTTTTTTAAGCCATCGATGGCCGCGTCGAGCTTGGCCTGCTGGGCGGTGAGTGTCGCTTCCCGTTTGGCCAATTCCTCGCGAAGCTGATCGAGATCCGTCGAGCGCTCTTCCAACGCAACCAAAGCACGCTCAACTTCCTTTCTCTTCTTGTCTAGCTTCGCGTTAGATTCTGCGACTTCTTTCTTGATTTTGTTGAATTCTTGATGTTGGTTTCTGGTCTCGCTTTGCAGTGCGTCCGTCGCGGCGACCAGGTCACTCCGGCTACGCTGTAGGATCTTCTCCTCGGCTCGCCATTTCTTCTCTAAGACCGCCAACTCCTCTGCACGTTTCTTGCTTGCTTCCTGCTCAGCGGTCAGGGCCAATGTTTTCTCTCGATACGCACCCAGCGCGACATCCACTTCACGCTCTTGCGATTCCAGCTTCTGTGTTCGATCGTCGAGCTCCAACGCACGCGACGAGAGTTCTGCCAACTTGCCGGCCAGTTCTTGCTCGCGCGCTGCGATCGTCGAACTGAGGTCGCTGTGGTGCTTATCGAGTTCCGTTCGGGAGTGATCCAACTCCGCCGCCATCTTGTCGAGCGCAGCACGACGCTCGTCGAGTTGGACACTTCTTTTTTCCAGCGCAGACTGACCTGATTCCAAGCGTTTTTGCTGCGCGCCAAGGGCCGTAGCCTCTTGGTGCTGTTTGCTCTGCAGGTTGCGCAGTTCCTCTTCTTTGATGCGCAGTTGCTCAGCCGCTCGTTTGATTTCGTGTTCGCGGGTGTGCAGAGTCTCTTCGCGCTTTTTGAGTTCACCCTCCTGAGTGGCCAGTTCGTTGCGACGACCATCCAGGTCAGCCTCGTCGGCAACCAACCGCTCCGACCGCACGGTGATTTCCTCGTCTCGTGCGCGAAGTGCCTTTTCCTGGTCGGCGTGCTGCATGCGAGCTTGTTTGCACGCCGCCTCAAACTCCGCTTCCTGTTGATCTACGCGTGCCTTGAGTTCGTCCAGGGCGACGGCTTTTTTATGCAGCGTCTTTGTTTCTTTTTCGAGCTGCAATTGGTTTTCGCGGGTGGTTTTTTTCTCCTGCGCCAATCCCTTCTCTTGCGAATTGTGCTCTTCGATTCTACTGTTCAGGGCGTTCTGCGCCTTAGTGAACTCTTGCTCACGCTTCGACTGCGCTTGCTCGCGGAGCTTGAAGGCTTGTTCCTGTTTTTCACGAGCCTGGGCGATACGTTCCAGTTCTGCTTTTTCCTCGGAGAGCGCCCGCTGTTTCTCTGCGAGCGCAACGGTGGCTTGCTTGATTTTCTCTTGGGATTGTTGTTCGTTTTGTTGGAGCTTTTCGGCGAGCTTATTGAGCTCTTGCTCACGGGCTTGGCAAGCCGCCGCCTGCGCCTCGAGTTTAGCTCGTGATTGTTCGAACTCGGCTTTGGAGTTATTCAGCGCCGAGTCTTGCTGTTCTAACTTCGCCGTCCGCTCTTTCTCATAGCGTTCGACGGAAGTGAGCCGATTCTCAAGACTCTTGGACCACCGATCGACTTGTTGCGCATAATCGTTACATTCCCGCTCGAATGCGCCGATGGCTTGATCCATGGCGAGCAGGGCATCCCCTTGTGTGGTCGATTTCACCATAATCTTTATTCTCTCTCCGCGCGACTCTTTGCGCGGGATTCCTTGCGGATCGCCCGACCCGCTGACATTAGCAGCCACGGCGCCACCCTTGCGCAGCGCGTGCCATTCGGCACAGCCCCTCAAGATTTTCCAGCTTCCCCCTGTAGATAAGTCTACGTTTCAATCATCGAGAAGGGGTCGAGAACTCGGAACAAGGCCCTACGTCCGTTAAATGGCACGCTTTTGGGCCACGCCGCAAGCCCCCTACAAATTGCTTAAGGTGATCCCGAAGGGGTCCGCATAATAGGGCAGGTGCACCAACGAAGGCGTCAGACGGACCGGCGGTATCGTACGCTTACAGTACGAGTCCAGACCGATTCTCGCATAGCCATGTTCGAGAAACGGTCCTCGTATCGAGAATAACGGTCGAAACCGTACGCTCACGGCACCGAAACTGGTTTTCAGACAAACGACGCCAACGAGAGGCGGATGGGTTGAATCAACGCCAAGACAACATGAGTGATTCGTTGCCTTCACTGCCGGATGCGCCTCGATTGATCCAATCGGCATCCGAAATCGGGAAAGCCATGCGCGCCGCCCAAGCCGACGTGCTGTGCCGCTCCGAGGAGTTGGAGGCTAGCGCAAAAAAACTCGCCCAAGAGCGAGAGAGCCTCTCCCAAACACGCGCGGAACTCGAAAGCCTTCGGGCCGAATTTGACAAGAATTTCTCGGACTTGGACCAGATTAAATCGGAACTCACCGAACAGCGATCCCGTGTGGAAGGGACCAAGAAACAACTGCAAGACCAGCGAACGTCTCTTTCTGCCGATCAACACGATTTTGAGATCAAGAGCCGCGAGTTGGCACAAAAGGAGCACAAGCTCGCCGATTACGTCAAGGACGTCAGCAAGCGGGAAGACGCCATGGGTAAGAGCGAACTGCGAATCAAGGAAGAGATGGCTCAGCTCGCATCGATGCGCGCGCAATTCAAGAAACAAAACGAAGAGTTCGCGCAGCGGTCCGATCAACTGAAACACCAAGAAACCGAACTGGCCGCGACGCGTCAAGCGCTCGCCGGCATGCAGGCGCAGCTCACGCGCGAGCAACAAGAAATCGCGGGGCAAAGAGAATTGCTGCTCAAGCAGCTCGATCACACGGCACATATTGCCCCGCCGCAGGCGGCCGGTTCACCGAGTCAACCGATAACCGCGGCGGGTTCACCGCCACCGGCCGGTTCACAGGCGCCCGACGGTCCGAAACTCGCCACGGGCACGACGACCGATCAATTTAAGAAGATGCGACGAGACGCAAAACGACGGGCAATTGGAGTTTAGTCCTTTATTCGGATCACCCTAATCCGATTGCTTTGGGAGCGATACTCATGGGTTTGAAGTTGTTTGCACGCAAGAAAACAAAGAATCCGCACAATCATCGAGACCGCCGAAACGGTTACGAATTCGCCTCATCACCCTCGGCGGCAGACTTTCAACCGGCGCCGTGCGAACCGCTCGATAACGATCCGCTCAAGAGATTGTGTCAGCAGCAGCGCTACAACGTCATCCTCAGAGAAGCCAACAAGTGGCATAACCACTGCGAAGGCCACGCCATCCTCGAACAATTGAAAGAACGGCTCGAGCTGCAAACCGCTCTCGTACCGGCTGGATCGGTTGCCATTTGCACGACACTATCGGCTCAACCGGGCGCGCAAGAATCCGAATACGAGATAGAACCCTTCCTGCTCGATATCCACTGCGTCACCAATGCTCGATTTCAACATTTCGTCGATGCGGGCGGATACGACGCTCTGGAGTACTGGCCCGAGGAAATCTGGCCGCACTTGATCGAACTGAAGGATCAAACCGGTCAACCGGCGCCCCGATTTTGGCGCAACGCACGCCACGACGCGCGGTTGGCGGATCACCCCATCGTCGGGGTGTGCTGGTACGAAGCTCAGGCCTTTGCCCTTTGGGTTGGACAGCGTCTCCCGACGGAACCTGAATGGCAAATGGCAGCTTCGTGGCACATCAACACTTCGACCGACATGATGCGCCGCTTCCCGTGGGGCGATGCCATGGACTCCGAACGATGCAACGTTTGGGCCTCGCGCCGCAAAACCACTGTGCCCGTTGGAGACTATCCCTCCGGCGAGGCACCCAACCACGTGCGCCAACTCGTTGGCAACGTGTGGGAGTGGACGGATTCCGAATATGCCATAACCGACGACGAGGATAGGCCGATCGTTGGAGAAATGCCAATGAACGTCATTCGCGGCGCGGCATTCGACACCTATTTTGAAACACAAACCACTAATTATTTCCGCACGGGCCAGATCGGACTCGCTCGAACGCACAACACCGGTTTCCGTTGTGCGATGAACCTTAGTGAGGCCTGCTGGATGACTGGCGAATAGAAAGCTGGGAGCGACCTATGACGACGCTGTCGAGTTCAACCTACTCAAACGCAACCGCCATCCCGTGCCTCATTTGTGAGTCACAAAACGACCCGCTGAGCTTGGTGTGTGGAACGTGCGGCGCACCCATGAGTCTGATTCAGGAAGCGCTCGCTCAGGAACGTGACCCCTGCATCGTCACCGTAATCGGTGATAGCAACGTCGGCAAGACGGTATACCTCGGTATGTTGCTTGACATGCTGTCCAAACGGGCGAACAACTTCGAATCTATTCCCAAAGGCGCCTACTCCGTCAATCTTCAACACAGTGTTGTCACCTACTTGGGTGCTCGACAATTTCCGCCCAAGACGGCCATGGAAGTCGATGAATGGCACTGGGCGTACTACCAGGTCACACACCAGGATCGGGGATCAAAGGTCTTCGACCTCGTCATGCCGGATATGGCCGGTGAGGCCATCGCCGCCGAAGTCGCTTCACCCTCAACCTTTGCCGTTATTCGCTCGTTATTGGAGAAAAGTGCCGGTGCGATCCTACTCGTCGATGCCGCACTCGCCGGTGCGGGCTCGCCTCAGCCGGACTTCTTCGCGCTCAAACTCATGAGTTACTTGGATGGTGTTCTCGCACTCAAGCGCGAGCAAAAGCTCAGCACGCCGGTGGCCGTCGTGCTCTCCAAGGCCGACTACTGCCCGGAATGCTTCGATGATCCCCGAGGATTCGCGAAGACCAACTTGAATCGTCTCTGGAATATGTGCGATAGTCGATTCAAACACTTCGAATTCTTCGCGGCAAGCGTTGTGGGAAGCCTGGCGTATGGAACGGACGGTGCGGAGAATGTCGTGCCCTACCCATTGCATGTCGCACCACGTGGCATCCTCGATCCGTTTGAATGGGTTCTGCGGAAGCTGTCGTCCTAATTCCACTTGGTTCGAGCGTTTCCCCCGGAAGGAGGTGGCATGGTAGCTGAGCCCAAGAATTCCGCGACCAAGCTCGCCTGCGACCAAGCCATCTTTACATCGATCCGGACCCCCATGGGGGAAGGTTATCGGATCATTGCCGCCAGCCGTGGCCTACGCCCCGACGAGAAACAAGAGATTACGCGATCGTCACCTTCCCATGATTCTCTCTGCTGGACACCTGCCGAGGAACATGATCTTCCCGGAAGACTGGCCGCCGCGTTCTACGTATTGCCCACCGGACGGCTGTGCGCCGCCCTTTCGCAATACGCAGGCGAGGAACACACCGGACGGGGTGGGCATCGCGTTTATACGCACAACGTCATTTTCGACGCCGCCGACTTCCCCAACGCATCATTCAATGCCTTCGTTGTGCTGCGGGCCATGGTTGATACGGGCCTGACGGAACCGAAGCTCAGACCACCCCAGACCCTGCCTCCGCTGTCGCTCGAGCTCGACGGACTCCCGTCAGAAATCCCCTTTGATATGCCCGAAGTCTTTGACGAAACTGACATTCCTCGGTTCGATAGCTGTCACGAAGACGATGAAGATTTCTGGGGTGCCTTGGGAACGCCCTGGCGATGCCACGTGCTCGAAGCGATTCTCGAGAAGCACAACGTAGTCGTCAACCTCACCGAACGCTGGACGGAATGTGCCGAAGCCTTACTCATGGGTGTGCCCGGACCGATGCGAGCCGGCATCTCCTTCAGTGCGGGAATCAAGTATTCGGTTGGCCGACGCCACATGCTGTCGCTCATCCATGATGAGACCGGTGCAACCAAAACGCGCGTCTCGGGCCGCGACGTAGTACTCGTCGACCCCACCGATGCACTCCCAAAATCGACGGGAACATCGTCGCACTGGTTGCGTTTCATCGAGCGCCATTGGGCCAAGGGTGATCTCTTCGGCTTGAGTCGCCGGACGTCCCAGACCTTCGCTCGAATGGACGCTGCCGGAAGAGACCAGATCGCCCAGGGGTTTGAGGAAATCGACGCTTTGTCCGCATCATCCACCGACAACCTGCTCAAAATCTTGTCCGAGCATTTGCCCACCGCGGACCCTCAATCGCCCACTTCGATCGAACGGATGAATACCGCCGGGCACGTGCTGGCCCGCCGTTTCCAGGAGACGGCCTGGTCCGAGGCAAACATCTTCTGGCCCGATGTCGCCGCCTTACCCAAGGAATCACCCACGGCAACGCGCCTGGTAAAGCCATTGATCCAATCCTTGTTGGAATCCGCCGCACAAGAGCACCCGCTCGTTGCGGCGGAAGCGGCACTTGCTGTATTCCGCAACGCGCCCGGCGATTCCGACGATTTTAGTTCAATCAGAGACAAGCTGCTAAAGCAACTCTTAGACTCGTTGGAGACGGCCACCGAGGCGCAGCGCTTGCGCCCCTGTGGCTCGAAGGAATCGCTCGAAACTGTGTTGGGTGAATGGTGCCGGATTCTACCCAACCATCCAACCGTACAGCGCATCAATCAGCACCTGGGCACAGTCGCATCACCCGGCACAGCCCGTTAGAATACCAACACACCGCGCAAGACGCCGACCCAAACGTCGAGTACGATACGGCCATCTTGGCTGCGAAGCTTTCCAACTCAGAATTGCTGGCACGGCTCGTGGCGTTCGATTCAATCAGCGCCCATAGCAACCTCCCCATCGCCGATTTCATCTGCGGCTATCTGGACGATCCACGCATCAAGGTCATTCGCCTGCCCAGCGCCGATGGGCAAAAGGTCAACGTCGTCGCACATATCGACAGCAGGCCCACCGCCGCAGGCGGCAGTGACAAACATAACGCTGGACTGACTCTCTCGGGGCACCTCGATGTCGTTCCCGCCGCCGAGTCGGACTGGCACAGCCCCCCTTTCACGCTGACGGAAACCGACGAGACCTACGTGGGCCGGGGGGCCTGCGACATGAAAGGGTTCGTCGCACTGGCGATGAACGTCGCCCGCGACGCCGTGGAATGGAATCTCCACCGACCGCTCGCCCTTGTATTTTCCTATGACGAAGAAGTCGGCTCATTGGGCATCACCCGCATCGCAGAAACCTGGGGCGATCGATTCGCGCTACCCACCAGCACCATCGTGGGTGAGCCAACCTCCCTGCGCGTCGTTCGCATGCACAAGGGGCATCTCAACATGCGAATCACGCTCACCGGCAAGGGTGCCCACAGCGGATACCCCTACCTCGGCCAAAACACCATCGAACCCGCCGCCAAAATCATCACAGCACTCTCCGGTTTGCGGACCGAATTACAAGCCGAACCAACGGAGCTTGCGGCATTCTTCCCAGAAACGCCGTATGTCGCACTAAACGTCGCCCAAATTACCGGCGGCGAGGCCATCAACATCGTGCCCGATCGATGCGTCGTCGATCTGGGCGTTCGCGTGCTCCCCGGTATGGACTCGGCGCCGATCATCCAACGCATCACCCAAGTCATTGAGTCCGTCGAGCATGACGTGCAATGCGGAATCGACGTTCTGCACGACAATCCACCCATGCTGCTGCCGGAAGAATCCAAGACCCATCGAATCCTGTGCGATGTACTGGACCAATCGGAGACCATCGCGGCCAGCTACGCCACCGACGCCGGCATGTTGCAACAAATGGGTTTGGAGTGCGCCGTGTGGGGTCCGGGCAACATCGAAGTCGCTCATAAGCCCAACGAGTCCATGCCGAAATCGGATTTCGTCCAAGCACGAAGCCTGCTCGAAAAAATCTTAAGACGGTTTTGCACAGATGAATAATCGACGCGACAATATCGAACCTGAGTCGGCAACCCAGTGAAAGGTAACGCATCCATGAAACAGCAGCTCATCGAATGTGTCCCCAACTTTAGCGAGGGCCGTGATCTGAGCGTCATCAAGCAGATCACCGACCAGATCGAAACCGTTGAGGGCGTCAGCCTGCTCGACGTAGACCCTGGCAAGGCCACCAACCGAACCGTCGTCACTTTCGTCGGCGCACCGCAGCCCGTCATTGAGGCCGCCGTCCGCGCCGCACGCGTGGCAGCACAGCTCATCGACATGAGCAAACATACCGGCGAACACCCGCGCTTCGGCGCCATGGACGTCTGCCCGCTGGTGCCGGTCTCAAACATCACCATGGACGAAACGATTCCCCACGCCCATGAGCTTGCCCGCCGCCTGGGCGAAGAGGTCGGCCTTTCCATTTATTGCTACGAATTCGCGGCCACCAAGCCCGAGCGGCAAAACCTGGCGGTCGTCCGCGCCGGGGAATACGAAGGTTTGGCTGACAAGTTGAAAACGCCGGAGTGGAAACCCGATTTCGGCCCCGCGAAGTTCAACGCCCAATCCGGCGCCACGGCCGTCGGCGCTCGAGAATTCCTGGTGGCCTACAACATCAACCTCAACACCACTTCCACCCGACGCGCCAACGCCATCGCCTTCGACATCCGAGAGAAGGGTCGCCAAAAGCGCGAGGGCGATCCGCTCACCGGTCCAATAGTCAAAGACGAACACGGCAACGATGTTTGGATTCCGGGCAAATTGAAGTTCGTCAAAGGCATCGGCTGGTTCATCGACGAATATGGTATTGCCCAGGTCTCGGTGAACCTGACCAACATCGCCAAGACGCCGGTGCATGTCGCGTTCGACGCGTGTTGCAACGCAGCCCGTGCCCGAGGTGTTCGCGTAACCGGATCCGAGCTCGTCGGTCTAATTCCGCTGTCGGGCATGCTCGACGCGGGTCGTTATTTCCTGAAAAAGCAGAAACGCAGCGCCGGCATTTCCGACGCCGAATTGATCAAGATCGCCGTGAAATCGCTGGGGCTGGACGACCTCTATCCGTTCAACCCTCAGGAAAAAATCATCGAATACGCCATCGCGGCGCGTGGCCCGCGGCGAAACAAGCTGGTCGACATGACCCTTACCGACTTGGTCCACGAGACGGCCTCGGAATCACCCGCCCCGGGCGGGGGATCCATCGCCGCGTCTATGGGTGCCATGGGTGCGGCGCTGGCGACCATGGTGGCCAACCTTTCGTCGCACAAGCGCGGATGGGATGATCGATGGGAGGAGTTTTCTGACTGGGCCGAGAAGGGCAAGGCGCAACACGACGAACTGCTGCGCCTCATCGACGATGACACCGACGCGTTCAACGAGATCATGGCCGCCTTCGGCCTGCCCAAGGGTACGGATGACGAAAACGCGGCACGCAAGCAGGCCATCGAAGAGGCCACAAAACACGCCATCGAAATCCCCTTCCGCGTCATGCAAGTGGCGGGCGAATCGATGGCGGTCATCAAAGCCATGGCCGAGATCGGCAACCCCAACAGCGTCTCCGACGCCGGCGTCGGCGCCCTGGCCGCCCGATCGGCCGTGATGGGCGCCTTTCTGAATGTCAATATTAATGCCTCCGGCGTGTCAAACAAAACCTGGATCGACGACATCCTCAAACGAGGGCGAGCCATCCAAGATCAAGCCATAGCCGCCGAAAAGGAAATCCTAAAGATCGTGGCCGAAAAGCTATAACCCGAGCCGCATGCTTCAGCTTGCGCGACCGCGCGAACTTCGTGGATGCTCTCCAAACCCCCCTCCCTTCCAGGGAGGGGTTGGGGGAGGGTCATGCCATGCAAGAGGCATTATGAAATGAAACGCGAAACGTCCGCGCGGTCCATGTATCGCCTTGTACATTCCGCACATTGCAACCATTCGAATCAATACCAGCCTGGAAGGCTGACGGACAGGACCGCACATTGCAACCATTCGAATCAATACCAGCCTGGAAGGCTGACGGACAGGACCGCACATTGCAACCATTCGAATCAATACCAGCCTGGAAGGCTGACAGACAGTAGACGTG
>Ga0214472_10006869_pt1 | contig 11934 bp, 6 predicted proteins | sample RVTome_6_FD_207662 | JGI IMG/M metagenome (GOLD analysis project Ga0214472, IMG submission 207662) | Soil microbial communities from uranium-contaminated site in the Upper Colorado River Basin, Wyoming, United States - RVT140D175 | ecosystem: Environmental > Terrestrial > Soil > Contaminated >...
GGTCGCGCAAGCACGACGCGCGCCGGCTGCTGCACTTCCTGGTGGGATTCGCCGGCGTGATCGGCTTGTGGACGCTCGCGCAAGTCGTCTACATGGGGTCGATTCATCTGCCGCTGCAACGCACGGCGTCTCTTCTGGAGTGGCTGCCGGGCAAGGCGGGAGAGCTTGCCTCGCGCGCGGTGCGCGAAGGCGTCGGCATCAAATACGAAAACGTCGGCGCGGGCCGCCTGGTCGTGCGGCCGCACGCGTTCTTCATCCATGCGGTCGTCACCGGCGCGATGGCGTCGCTGCTGGGGCCGCTGATCTGGCGACGCATCCGGCATGTGCCGGTGTGGCGCGCGATCGTCGCCGCGTTCTTCTCGACGCTGATCGGGATCATGCTGGTGTCCTCGCTGGCTCGCGGCGCGTACCTGGGCGCCGCGATCGCGCTGCCGCTGTTCGCGATCGTGTTCTGGCCCGACGTCCGCCGCGTCTCGCCGAAGGTCCTGGCGTCGGGACTCGCGATCGCGATCGCGGTGAGCGGCGTGGTTCTGCTCACCCGAGGCGAAGAGGCCAAGGCCCGGCAAGACTCGCCGCTGGCCGAAGGGTCGTTCGTGTCGCGCGCGGCCTACTATCGCGCCACGCTTCGCGCGATCCCGCAGCACCCGGTCTTCGGCCACGGAACGCAGCGCGACAACGTCGCCGCGCCGCTGCAGATTCCCGACGGGACGCGCGTCATCACGCTCCCGGCCGGGACGACCGCGCTTGTCTACAGCGACGGCCGCGGCGGTCACTACGTGCAGCACGACCTTCCCGGCGGGACGCAAAGCCGCATCCACGTGGACGCGACGCGACGCGTGGCCGCACCCGAGTCCGGCACGTTCTCACCGCCGGCCGCCGCGCACCGCGACCTGCTCGCGGACGAGACCGACGAGGCGATCGTCTCGAATGCAGAAACGGGAATCATCGTGGTCCGCAAATTCCCCTCGGGCCGCCAAGAGCGCATCTACTTCGACAACGCTTCGCTGCAGCAAGCGCGGCTGATCTCGACGCCGGACCGCGACCCGCCGCTCGGATCGCATTCGACGCTGCTGGGCGTGGGCTACAAGTACGGGATCCTCGGGCTGCTGGCGTTCGTCGCGCTGTGGGCCTACACCGGGCTGGCGCCGCTTCGGACGATCCGCGGCGGCGCGCAGCCGCTCTTCGACGACGCCCGCGCGCTCTGGTTCGGGATCGTCGCCTTCGGCGCCCAGTTCCTGATCTACGAGTACGACTTCGATTCGTCCTCGCCGGTGATCTTTTATCTGCTGTCGGGACTCTTGATCGGGATGTCGGCACGGCCGTCGCAGGTAGAGTTGTCGCCGGAAGAACCGGCCGCGCCCGTCCGCAGTGCCATCCGATGACCGAAGCCGAACGCACATCAGCCACCGCGCCGGCGCCGGCGCGGGTCTGGCGGCGCCGGTGGCTCGTGCTGGTCTTTGCGGCGGACGTGCTCAGCTACGCGCTCGCGGTCTTCGGGGCGTATCAGATCCGGTTTGGCGCCGGCGAGCCCGCGTACATGATCGTGAACCTGCTCGGCGACGACCGGTACCGGCTGGCCTACGTCCCGGCGTTCGCGATGATGTTTCCCGTCTGGCTGGGCGTGCTGTTCTTCAACCGCTGCTACTCGTGGCGGCACGTGTCGTATCCGCCGTTCGAGCTGCGCCGCGTCCTGTCGGCGTTGACGCTGGGCGTGGCGATGTTCGGCCTGTTCTCGTTCGGCTTCCGCGCCAACATCAACCGGCCGCTGCTGCTGGTGCTGTTCGGCGTGGCGACGATCAGCGTGCCGGCGGGCCGCCTGATCGCCCGCAACATCTGGAAGCGGTGGCGCCGCCGCGCAGGCGCCCGCGCCCGCACGCTCATCGTCGGCGCGAACCGCGAGGGCCGCATCGTCGCCGACATCATGATCGCCAACCTGACGTTCGACTTCGTCCCGGTCGGGTTCGTGGACGACGACCCGCAACCGGCCGGGCCCGACTTCGTGCACGACATTCCCGTCGTCGGCGGCACGAAGGAGATCCTGGATCTGGTGGACTCACTCCACGTGTCGGCCGTGTTCATCGTGGACTCGATGCTGGGCGCCGAACGCACCGGCGCGATCCTGCGCGCGCTGCGACCGCGCGACGTCGAGGTGCGCATCAGCGCGAACCTGCCGGAGATCCTGGCGTGGCGCCTGGCGATCGAGCCGATCACCGGCTTTCCGATGCTCTCGATCGACAACGGCAAGTTGGAGCGCTTCAACCGGTTCGCCAAACGGACGCTGGACGTGGCCGGCAGCGCCGGCGGGCTGCTCGCGCTGTCGCCGTTGCTGATCGGAATCGCGATCGCGATCCGCATCGATTCGCGGGGCCCGGTCTTCTTTCGCCAGCTACGCGCCGGCCACAAAGGCAAGCCGTTCCGCGTCTTCAAGTACCGGACGATGGTCACCGGCGCCGACACGATGAAGCTGTCCGGCGAGATCGCCAGCGAAGTCGACGGGCCGATCTTCAAGATCCGCGACGACCCGCGCGTGACCCGCGTCGGAAGGTTTCTGCGCCGCTACTCGCTCGACGAGCTGCCGCAGCTCATCAACGTGCTCGTCGGTCAGATGTCGCTGGTGGGCCCGCGGCCCCTGCCGTTGCACGAGCAGGAAGAGCTGGACGAGATCGCGCCCGAACGGCTCGAGGTGCGGCCGGGGATCACCGGCTTGTGGCAAGTCAGCGGCCGCTCCGACGCTCCCCTGGAACGTCTCGTGCGCCTGGACTTGTTCTACGTCGAGAACTGGTCCATCGCCTACGACCTGTACGTGTTGTACAAGACGATCCCCGCGGTGCTCAAAAAGTCCGGCGCCTACTGACCGGGCGCCCGGCGGGATTCGCGGCGGGCGCGGCGCACTTGGCGGGTGAGCTGCGGGATGCCGCCCAGATAGCGTTTCGCCAGGCGGCGCGGATCTTGCGCCATGCGCCACGCCCACTCGAGCGCGGTCTTTTGCACCCAGCGCGGCGCGCGCGACTCTTCGCCGACAATGTAGCCGAACGTGCCGCCGACCGTCATCAGCAGCCGCACACCCGACGCCGCGCCGTGACGGTCGGCCCAGATCTGCTCGCGCGGGCATCCCATCCCGACCAGCACCAGATGCGCGCCGGACGCGCGGATCTGCTCGGCCACGTCGCCGCCTTCGGCGTCGGTGAAGTATCCGTCGCGCGCGCCGGCGACCTTCAAAGCCGGATACCGGCGGGCCAGCTCGTCGGCGGCGCGCTGCGCGAGACCCGGCTCGCCGCCCAGCAGAAAGATCGGATGATCGTGGGCCGCGCAGTGCTCGATCACGCGATACATGAAGTCTTGCGTCGCGATCCGCTCGGGCAGCCGGTGGCCGGCGGCGCGCACGGCCAGCATCACCGACGTCCCGTCGGCATGCACCAGATCGGCGTTGGCCAGCGCCCGCTCATAGTCGGGATCGCCGCCGAGAATGTTCACGCCGACCAGATGGATCGCGTAGAGCAGCGTGGTCCCTTCGCGGTCGAGCGAATCGATTCCGTAGCGCTCCAGCCGCGCGCGCGTCACGTGGGCGATGTCGACCCCGAGCACGCGGACGCGCGCGATCCCATCGGGCGTCGTCACGACGCGGGCTGTGCGGCGGCGCGCTCGGCGCGCTTTCGTTCGGCGATCTCGGGACCCAGCAAGCGGATCATCACCAGGTCCGTGTTCGCAAAGGCCTTCTCGTGGAAGACGCTTGGGTCGGATGAGTTCGCGTCGAAGAAGACTACGACCTGATCGTCGTCGGAGGATCCCATCGCCGCGATCGCCGGGTATCCGAAGTTCGCAGCCTGCCGCGGCCGCTGGTTGGCGAGCCGGCTGGTAAAGAGCGTGAAGGGCTTCGCCCAGCCGCGACGGTTGCGGAACACGCGCTCACCGTCCGAGATCGACACCTCGATCGTCATCGAGCGCCGCGCGGCCCACACCAAGCCGATCCGCCCGCCGGACAGGCTCGTCAGCCAGGGGCTGATGTCGCTGGGCGTGTCGCCCACATTCACGAAGCCGGCGCGTTTCCAGGTTCGGCCGCCGTTCGCGGACGTGTACTGATACAGCCCGCCGCTCGCCTTCGGGTGCGGGCCCGGCTCGGTACGCGAGATCACGATCAGCCGCGCGTTGTTGTTCGTCGTGCCGTCCACCAGGATCGCATCGGCCTCGGTCGGCCGTTCGAACGACTGGCGGTCGATCGTCACCTCGTCGTCCCAGGTTTGGCCGTCATCGTCGCTGAAGATCGCGCGCACCCGGTACGAGTAGCCGTCGTTGCCGTAGACCAGTTGCATCAGCCGGCCGCCGGGTAACTCGATCAGCTTGCCGTAGGGCGAGAACCAGCGGTCGCTGCCGACCGGCAGCGTCTTGAACGGCGAGAACGTCTGCCCGTCGTCGGTGGAGCGAATGAAGCCCATGTCGTGCCAGACGCCGGTGTGCGAGTCGTATCGCGCGAAGAACACGAGCATCGTTCCGGCCGACGTGACGCCGCCGGCTGCGTTGCGGTCGTCCCACTCGCTGTCGTAGATCGGTCGCTCGGTCCAGCCGCGCTCGGCGCCGCGATACTCGAACAAGACCAACTGGCCGCTCGGGTCGATGCTGGAGTTTCCGCGCCGCTGCACCGCGAACAGCGTGCCGGCGCGATTCGCACCCACCATTCCCAGTCCCTCGAACGAAGGCGACACGTGCGTCGTCGCGCGTCCCGAGTCGAACGCTTGCGTGTTGAGCTTGCGGCGGAACGTGCCGGTCGCGACACGGGCGAGCGGACCGGCGCCGCGGGAGGGCTCGCGCATGCTGGCACGCGCCTGCGCGGAGACGGTTCCCGCGAAGCCGATCGTCCCGGTCTGGCCGCACGTCGCGGCCGCGACGACGAGAACCAGCAGCAAGGGGAGCAGGGCAGGCAAAGCCCGCCGAGAAGACCTCATGGCCGGGCAAGTTTATCCGGAACGCCCAGCAAGGTCCCGGAAGCGTGTGGATAACCCCCCGGATCGGGCGTGCTGTCGAGAACCGGCCGGTGGCCGGTAGAATCCTGCGCGGCCAGGGACGCCGGAGGGGCCTATCAGACGGATCCATTTGCTCGTCGCGCTGCTCGCCGTACCGGCGACCGGAATCGTCGCCGCACCGGCTCGGGCGGCTCCGGCCGCGGCCGGACCCAATCTGGCGATGAACCAGGATGCGAGCGGCGCTCCCCAAAACGAGGTTCACATCGCGGTCAACCCGTCCAATGCGTCCAACATAGCGGCCGGCGCGAACGACTTCCGGCAAGGCGAGGGGGCGAGCGGCTTCTACGCATCGACCGATGGCGGCCAGACGTGGACCGACGGGATCCTGCCGATGCCCACCGGCGTCGGCTCGGGCGGCGATCCGGTGCTCCGCTTCGACCGCGACGGCTCCACGCTGTTCTACGCACATCTTGGATTCGAGTCGACCGGCACGCTCGGCGGATGCGACCCGCAGTCGGGGGTGTATCTGTCGGCCTCGCAGACCGGCGGCGCCACATGGGGCGAGGGCGCGATCGTCGCGCCGAACACCGCGACGATCTTCAACGACAAGCCGTGGCTGGCGGTGGATCGCTCCACAGGAATCACCGGCAAGAGCGGCAACGTCTACGTGACCTACACCAGGTTCGGGTACGGCTCCGCGCTGGACTGCCAGTCGGGCGCGGCGACATCCAGCTCGCCGATCATGCTGCGTCGCTCCACCGACGGCGGCTCGACGTTCGGCGGCGAAGTGGACGTCTCCGGCGCGTTCGCGACCTCGCAAGGATCGGCCGTCGCGGTCGCGCCCGACGGGACCGTGACGGTCGCATTCGTCACCCTCAGCGGCTGCGGCGAATGCATCGTGGTGGCGCGCTCGACCGACGGGGGCCAGTCCTTCACGCGAACCAAGATCGCCGACATCGCCGGCGTGGACGAGCTGCCGGCCGGCGGGGGCAACACGTTCCGCGCCGATGCATTCCCGTCGGCGGCCGTGGACGCGGCCGGAACCGTCTACGTCGGCTGGAGCGAAAAGCGTGGCGGCGCCTCGACCACCGACGTGTGGCTGTCGTCGTCGTCGAACGGATCGTCGTGGTCGGCGCCGGTGCGCGTGAACCAGCTCGCGAGCGGCGACCAGTTCTTCCCCGGCGTCGCGGCCGGCGCCAACGGACAGGTGTTCGTGGGCTATCTGGATCGCCGCGACGATCCGTCGAACGTGCTGTTTCGCCAGTACGTGTCGCATTCGCACGACGCGGGCGCGACGTGGAGCGACACGATGGTCGCGAGCGCGCCGAGCGATCCGAACGAGCAACTGTTCGAAGGGGAACGGTTCGTCGGCGACTACAACGGAATCGACGCGCTGCCGGGCGGCGGCGGCGTGTGGACCTCGTGGGTGGATACGCGCGGCGGCGATCAAGATGCGTTCGCGGCTCGCGTCGCCTTCGACGGGATTCCCACGTCGCTGACGTCGGCGATCGCGCCGGCGATCGGCGTGTGGGGAACGACGTTCACCGTCTCGGGCCGGCTGACGCAGGACGGCGCCGGCGCCGCATCCAAGCCGATCACGATCCAGCAGCGCCCGTTCGGCGCATCGTCGTGGACGACGGCGGCGAACGCGACCACGAACGGCGACGGCAACTATGCCGCGGCCGTCGGCAAGCCGAGCAAACACACGCAGTATCGCGCGATGTTCGCCGGGGGCGGCGGGTTGCTCGCATCGCTCTCTGGGCCGGTGACGGCGCAGGTTCGGGTCGGAGTGCCGTTCAACGTTTCCGATTCGACGCTTTCCCCGGGGCAGACGGCCCTGTTCAGCGGCAAAGTCCTGCCTGGACACGCAGGAAAGAAGGTTTTGCTCCAACAGTTGACGAATTCAGGATGGGTGACGATCCAGACGGTCACGCTCGACGGCAGTTCGAGCTTCCGCGCATCCGCGCGATTGACCGTGCGGGGCTTTAGGCTCTACCGAGCCGCATTCCCCACTCAAGATAGCGATCACGCTTGGAACATCAGCCGGAACGTGGGAGTGACGTGGTCGTAGCAATGCAAGGAGATCCTCGGAGGTGACCAGGGTGACGGCAACAAAAAGACGAGAGCTTCGCCGCACAACCGCGGCCGCATCGATCTTCGCGATATTCGCAACCATCATGTTCGTCGTCGCGCGAGACCAATCCGCGCAGGCGAATCACGGCTTTGAAGGCGGCTTGGAGTTTTCGAACTTCCAAGAGCCGTTTGCGGCGACAGCGAACACCCCGAAACAGTTCTTCATCTCACTCCAAGGCGGGGCCGTGGCGACAAGGACGCTCGTGATGATGGAAATCGAACAAGGTCAAAGCGACCCCGAGTACCTGGATTTCGCGAACGGTGTGACAACTACTCAGACGTCCTTCGAGCAACCGGAGGCGTGGTGCTTCATCGAAGTGGATACGACCGACTGCACGATTGAGTTCTCGTTCAACGTCGTTCCGATCAATGGCGTGGACTCCGTCTCTGCCTTTTTCTACATCAACAATCACCTCATCGATACGTTAGAGAGCCAGAATGAAAGCACCGCGAGCCAAGGTACTTTGGGGTGCGACGGTATCTCCGGCGGCCCCGAGCATGAGTTCGAGCCCGACGCAACCGAGCGAGTATTCATCTACGTGACCGGCGCCCCGGGCGGGACCGCCGCCCCGAAGCAAACGCCGCCACCGGGCGTAAACGCGTCGCGCACGTGTGAGAACCCGGGGGGTGGCGGAACGTCGTCGCCGACGCCGACCGACACCGGCACGCCGACCGACACCGGCACGCCGACCGACACGGGCACGCCGACCGACACCGGAACGCCCACCGACACCGGCACGCCGACGGACACGGGAACGCCGACGAACACGAACACTGGTGGCGGCGGTGGCGGCGGTCCGGGTGGGACGTTCGGCGAACTTTCGATGTTCGTCACACCCAACGTCGGCACGTACGGAACCGACTTCCTCGTCAGTGGCGAGGTGCTCTGCAAGGGCGTGAAGGTCGCGAACGCGCGGGTGCAGATCCTGCGCAACTTCGTCGGCGGCCGCACGATCGACATGATCGAGACCTCGACCGACGTGCAAGGCAAGTACGCGGTCCGAGACACGGATCTTCGCGCAAGCGCCGACTATCAGGGCGCGTGGAACGGACGCGCCGGATCGACCACCTCGGCGTGCAGCTCGGGCGCCGAAACCGGGCCCGACCGTCGCCGCGCGCAGGTGCGGCCCGGCGTGATCGTCAACGTGCTCGATTCGACGCTGAGCCGCGGCCAGCAAGCCGTCTTCCAGGGAGCGGTGATCCCCGGGCATGCCGGCAAGAAGGTGTTCCTACAGGTCTTCCACGGCCAGCAGGGCGAGTGGAGGTACGCCTCCGAGGTTCGCCTCGACCGCAATTCTCGCTACGCGATCCGCTTCCGACGCGACGCGACCGGGTTCCTGCTATTCCGCATCGCCTATCCGACCCAGGACCTCGATCACACCTGGAACATCAGCCGAAACGTCCGCGTCGACTGGTCCTAGCAGGCCAAACACACCTTCGGAGCGAGCCCTTCGGGGCTCGCTCCTTGCTTTGCCGGTGCAGACCCGCGCAAGGACTGGGCGCCTGCCGGGTACGGAATGCAGAACCTGCGTAGAATCGGGCCGGTCTTGATGCAAGGGGAGTGAAGATGAGGAATCCGAACAGTCCGTCCTGGCGACCGCTGGCCGGCGCAACCGCCGTCCTTTTGGTTCTGTCCGCGATCTCGTTCGTCGTCCTGCGCGAACAGCCCGCTCGCGCGTCCCACGGGGACGCGACGATCAACGTCGCCGACACCGCGGAAGCCGTTGCCGGCGCCCCAGCCGGAATGGTCCAATGGTCGGTCTTGGCCAGTCTTCCCGACGACTCCGCCGCCGTGGGACTCGTCGTGCTGGCCGAGATCTTGGCAGGACCGAACGATCCCGATGGCGGGGACACCAGCGGGGGATTCTCTTATGGGACACCGGACCTGCGGTGCACGACATCCGATTCGGGCGAGTGCACGATCCAGTTCACCCCTTGGATGCTCGAGGCGACGCCGAGGAACGTCGTCATTTGGCTCGAAGAGGGCTTCGGAATCGATACCAGTGAATTGCTGTCCGAAACGGCGCAGCCCGGATGCGTAGCGCCGGAGCCCGACGGAACCGAGGTGGTGTCCTTCACGTCGGCGACCAACGCCGGCACTGCGGTTCCTGCCGCCGGGCCGGGCAAATATCCGAACCCGCCGACGTGCGACTCGGAGGGCGGCGTTCCCACGTCGCATGCCTCGGCCGACCCGACCGACACCGGAACGCCGACCGACACAGGAACGCCCACCGACACAGGAACGCCCACCGACACAGGAACGCCCACCGACACAGGAACGCCCACCGACACAGGAACGCCCACCGACACAGGAACGCCCACCGACACAGGAACGCCCACCGACACAGGAACGCCGACGACGTCGGTGACACCGTCACCGACGTCGTCAACCGGCGAGGCCAACATCACCATCGACGTCTCGCCCGATCTCGGCACCTACGGCACGGACTTCACGATTCAGGGCGACGTGACGTGCGAAGGGGCACCGGTCGCGAATGACGAGGTCATCATCGCCTACCAGCACATGCTGGACCCGCCGCCGACCTTCTTCATCGCGACCGACACGAACGCGGCCGGGCACTACACGGCGGTGATCCCCGATCTGATCTCCTCGTCGGAGTTCATCGCACTCTGGGAAGGAAGCGAGCTGTGTCCCGACGGCGCGATCAGCGGCGTGGACATCGGCCGCGTGCGTCCGGGTGTGATCGTCAACCCGTCCGCGCAGACGCGCACCCGCGGTCAGGTCGCGCGCTTCAACGGGAAAGTCATTCCGAACCATGCCGGCACCAAGGTGTTCTTGATGCTGCTGCAGGGCAGCACCGGCACCTACCGGATCGTCGGCGAGGGACGGCTCGACGCCAGCGGCAACTACTCGATCCCCTACCGGATGACCGGCAACGAGTTCCTGGTGTTCCGCACCGCGTGGTCGACGCAGCATTCGGACCACGTCTGGAACTGGAGCCGGAACGTGCGCGTCAACTGACCAGCGCCGCCTCGCCTTTCCGGTCGCCGGCGCTCAAGTGGCGGCGACCGGAAAGGAAGGCGAGTCCGTACAGAAGCGCCACGACGACCAGCAGCAGCCGGTAGCCGGTCACGAGCGACACGTACTCGAGCACGCCGCCGGCCATCGCGCCGAGCAGGTTCGCTCCGAAGGCCGCGGTCGAGTTCTCCACGTTCGCGAATCGCTCGGCGAAGACGAGGTTGGCGACGAAGATCGGGCTGAAGGCGATGAGGACGGCAAGCGCGAAACGCGGCGCGGCCGCGACCTGAAGCAGCGCGCTGCTGGGAACGGCGAACGCGACGACGAGCGTTCCGAGCAGCACCAGATACAGGCGTTGCGGCTTGGCGACCGGCCATCGGCGCGCGACGGCAACCGCGATCAGGATCGAGACCAGGATGCCGAGAAACACCAGCGCGTTCACGATCCACGTCGTCCCGAACAGCAGCGCGAACTGGATCACGTTCTTGGTTTCGAGCAGCAGGAACGCCATCCCCATGAAGAACAGGTCGGCGTAGCTTCGCATTCGGCGCAGCGGTCCGCCGGCGACGCGCGTGGCGAGGACCGACACGCCGAGGATCGCCAGGATCGCGATCAGATAGAACGACGGAATGCCGCGATCGCGCAGGTACAGGAACGGATAGTCGTCGCTCGCGGGGTCGGGCACCGGGTCCGTCGCCGAGACCCATCTGGCTTGGCATCCCACAGCCGCATCGGTCTTGCCGACCGTCATCATCGCCAGGTGCGCGGCGCGCGGTGACAGCGACAGGCAGGGCGCCCGGCCGTAGACGCCGGCAAGCGTCGCGCCCAAACGATCGACCAGCCAGCGCTCGCGATAGAAGTTGTACATCGAGAACGCGCCGCCCGGCTTGAGCCGGGCGCGGGCCGCGGCCAGCGCCTGCTTCGTGAACAGGAACGACTCGAGCCGCAGCGACGATTGGCCCGACACGAGCGTGAGCGAGTCCGGCAGCGCGAACAGGATCAGGTCGTAGCGCGTACGGGTTCGTTCGAGGAAGGCGCGGCCGTCGTCGATGTGGACCGACACGCGCGGATCCTGATACGGCCGGTCCGGGTGCGATTCCTTGCCGATCTCGTAGAGCCGCGGGTCGATCTCGACGGCGTCGACGTGCTTGGCGCCTTGCGCGAGCGCGATCGCGACGTCGGTGCCGTTGCCGGCGCCCACGATCAGGACGTCGTCGAGCGGGTTGTCGCGAACCTGCGCGTAGGGAATGAAATAGACCGGCTCGGCGCGGCGGCGAACGGCCGTGGATTGCAGCGCCTGATGAGGAATGCCGTTGACGTGAATGTCAAGACCGAACGACTTCGGGATCGTGCGAACCTTGTAGTACGGCGACCACGACAGCTCGGGATCGCGCGACTCGACCGCGAGCGTCACGCACAAGGCGAGAAGGGGAACGGCGGCCAGAAGCTGCTGGCGGGTGGACATCAGCACGAGCGTCGCGGCCGATGCGATCAAGCCCCACACGATCGGCTCGGCGCGCAGAAACGACAGCACCGTGAACGCGGCGATGCCCAGGATGCTGCCGCCGATGTCGAGCGCGTAGGCCTGCAGCGGCGGGAACTTCGCGAAGCGGCGAGCGACCGCGACCGCGATGAAGGCCATGATCGCGGCGACGACGATGAAGATGACCGGCAGCATCAGCCAGGTCGGGAGCGCGCGCTGGGTCGCTCCGGTCCCGAAGAAGATCAGCTCGCTACCCTGCCGGTCGATCGAGACTTGGAACGAGCGTATGAAGATCACCAAGCCGGCCAGAACCCAGGGCGCGACCAGGAACAGGTTCGGGCCCTGCTTGCCCCGCAAGAACCCGATGCCGATCCCCAAGA
>Ga0214472_10006870_pt1 | contig 11933 bp, 11 predicted proteins | sample RVTome_6_FD_207662 | JGI IMG/M metagenome (GOLD analysis project Ga0214472, IMG submission 207662) | Soil microbial communities from uranium-contaminated site in the Upper Colorado River Basin, Wyoming, United States - RVT140D175 | ecosystem: Environmental > Terrestrial > Soil > Contaminated >...
TCTCGCCCTCGGTCAGAACGATGGGCGTGCCGGGGCGCTCGGGGCGGGACGCGCCGTAGCTGGCCCGGAGGTACGCCGGTTTGAACGCCTGCAGCTCGTAGCGGCCCGCCGGCAGCCCGTCGAAGATGAACCCGCCCTGATCGTCGGTCGTCGTCGTCCGCCCGGGCTCCGCGCCGGCGACGGCGGTCAGGGTCACGCGGACGCGTCGTGCGGGGGTCTCCGTTTCTCCTTCGACGAGCACAGTGCCGCGAATCGACGCCGATCCCGAACCGGTCTGCGTGCCGTCACGAACCTGGCCAGCCACGGTCGCGACCGCGGCGCCGAGGAGGGCGAGCGCCGTCGCGCGAGGAATGCGGCGCGTCATCGAATCGTCCTCAGCGTCAGGTCGACCGTCTTCACCGAATCGCCGGCGGCAATCGACACCGTGGTCGCGCGCGCGGCCAGGAAGGCGAGCGTTTGCGGATCTTGCCAGTCGTCGCTCTCCGCTTCCTCGATGGCGATCACGTGGTACTCGCCTGGCGGCAGATGATCGAACGCGTACTCGCCGGTGGGCGTGGTGTACGCGTGGCCGAGATGGCGCGGCGAGGCGCCATGGTCCGTCCACAGTTGTCGATCGATCGGAAACGCCAGCACGACGGCCGACGCGCTGGCGCGTCCAGGCGCGTTTTTCACCGTGCCCATCACGCGCGACGTACGGTCGGTGAACGTGACGACGACGGACGTCGCGTCTGCGGCGAGGTCGAACGCACGATCGGTGATGTCCTTGCCGTCGAGCGTGACAGATCGCACGACCCAGCCTGCGGACGCAGGCACGTGCACGATGTATCGGCCCCCGGCCGCCACGGTTGCGAACGCGAGCGTCCGGCGGTCAACCTCAGCGGCAACGCCGCGCTCGCCCGACGCCATCTCGAAGACGGCGATGGTGACGCCGAATCCCGACGGAAGGGCCTGCAGCCCGTTCGAACCTCGGAACTCGAACCGGCCTTCGAGGCGGAACACCGCCCGCACCGGGACGGCGAGATCCGTGATGTCGGCGTCCCCGACCGAGATGCGCTGCGAGAGCCAGTACGCGGGCAGGCCCTCGCGCGTCGCGGCGACGAGGAACGGATTGGCCTGTCTCAGGACGTACTCGCCCGGCGGCACGCCGGCGAGCGTGAAGCGGCCGTCCGCGTCGCTGAAGCCGGTCGCGGTCTCGAGGCCGACCGCCGACGGGTCACTGCTGCCGAGCGAGTTGGTGACGACGCCGCGAAGCGGATCGCCGGCGAGCCGCAGGCTCATGGGCGGTGGCGCCGAGCCGTCGGGCGCAACGAGCCGGCCCGACACGCGCACCGCAGGCACGGGCCGAAGCGTGATGGCGAGATCCGTGCGTTCTTCGCCGGCTTCGATTCTGACGTGCGTCGCCTCGGCGGCCGTGGTGGCCGATGGATGGTAGGTCGTCCGGTACACCTGCAGGCGGCCGTCCGCCAGTGGCGGTGGCGGCGTGAGTACGCTGTTCATCGTCACGAACGCGACGTCGCCGATCCGGAGCGTGCGCGGGTGGCCGAACGCCCGGAGCTCCGCCACACCCGCCCGCGCAAGCTCGCTCCGGAGGTAGGAGCTGCCGACGATCGACGCCGGGATGCTGGTTTGTGTCGAGGGTACGACCACGACGTAGGTGCCGGGCTCGACGCGCGGAAGCCGGAACATTCCGCGGTCGTCCGTGGTGGCGCCCGGCACGAGATACGACACGGTGCCGTACCGCGGCTGCCCCGCGACGATGCGCCGGACGAAGGCGCGGACGGCGACTCCGACGGCCGGCTCGCCCGCTTCGTCCACGACCGCGCCGGCGATGACGGCGTACTTCCAGACGCGAAGCGTCACGTCGGCGCGGACCTCACCCTCGCCAAGCGTGAACCGCTCGCCGCTCGCGCCCGCGCGCCGCTGCCGGTAGGCGCCTGGCACGTAGCCGTCCTTCGACGCGGCGAGCCAGTACTCGCCGGCCGGAAGCTCGCTGAAGAAGAACCGGCCGTCGGTGTCGGCCATCACGCGGCCGCCCGCTGGTGGCGGCTCCGCGGCGACGCGCAGGTCCGGCATGACCCGCCGCGGCATTGTCAACTGAACGATGGCCTCGGGCACCGGCGCGCCTGATGCCGCGTCCACGACCTGGCCGACGATCATGCCCGCACGCGGGCCTTGCCAGAGGTCGTCGGTCGGCGGCGTGCGGGCGGCCGCGCCCAACGTCAGGGCGAGGACAACGCCCGGAATGGCAATCCGCGGCGCGTGCATGGTGCGTTGGACGGTTTACGCCAGTCGATGGCCTTTCCTTTCAGGCACCGGCGCGCCGCTGAGGCCGCGGTAGACTGGGTCATGCCACCGCCTCGCCTGCCCCTCCAGTCGTGGACACCCGAGCAGGTTGAACAGGGCCGGGAGTGGGTCGCCGCCTGGAAGCGGGCGGGTCCCGAACTCGAACGCGTGCGCCGCGAGGAACTGCGCGCCCTCGACGCGTACGCAGCGATCGCCCTCCTGCTGGGCCCGGCCGACTACACGGTCGAGCCCCGCGCGTCACGGCCGAGTTCCGGGCTCGTCGAACAGCAGCGATTCTTCCAGCGACTGCGACACCCGTGACAGCCCTCATTCAGGCTGCAGCGGATCTGCAGGCCGTCTGTGACGCGGAGATGGCGTTACGGCTTCATCGGCAGCCTGGCTGTCCTGAGATGGGGAGAACCGCGGGAAACCATTGACGTCGATCTTGCCCTCTTGACCGGCTTCACCGGCGAAGGGCCTTACATCGATGTGCTCCTGCAGCACTTTGCTCGAACCTGGGACCCTCGGCTTGGAAGGGGAAAGTGCTGAGCTTGAACATGAATCGAGTCAACGACTTCGCCGAGGTGCCATGCCGGCGGGACTCCCGGTTCATCATGAGTTCAGGACCGACCGGTTACAATGGCAGGTGGACGCCAGTATGCCGATTGACTATCAGGATCGCCTCCTACGGACCCGAAGGTCGTCGGCGGTGAAGCCGTTTTCCGAGGGACCCGGGTCACGCTCCGCACCGTGCTGGTCAGCCTCGCGGAAACGGAGCCGCCCGACCCGTCGCATCGCCTTGAGCTGCTCGCGCGACGAGTCGGGAATGTCCGAGTAGTCAATCCTTCGCGCGGTACGCCGTGCGTTCGCGGCGACTCGCCCGCCGCGCGCTGCTGATCCGGATCGTTTCGGCATCGCCACTTCTCCTGAGCATGCAGGCCACCATGAGCAAGCGCCCGTCGGCGGCTCGGCCCAGCCGCAAGAACCGCCGCTCGGTCTTCGAGTGCTGCAGGTCCGGGCCGTCGAGTGCGTCGGGATCCAGGAAGACCGTCACGACTTCGTCGAACGAGACGCCGTGCTTCGCCGCGTGCCGGTAGTACAATCGCGGCACAGGTTCAGACGTGATCGGGACGAACCACGGACCCTACGCCGTCACGGACAAGCTCGGCGAAGGCGGGATGGGCGAGGTCTATCGCGCGCGCGACACCAAGCTCGGCCGCAGCGTGGCGCTCAAGGTCATCCCCGAAGCCGTTGCCCGCGACCCCGAACGCATCGCGCGCTTCGAACGCGAGGCGCGCGCGCTCGCCGCGCTGAATCATCCGTCGATCGCCGCCATCTACGGGCTCGAGGAGTTCGCGGGGCGGCAGGCGATCGTCATGGAGCTCGTCGAGGGACCGACGCTGGCCGATCGGCTGATCCGCGGTCCGTTCCCCGTCGCCGAGGCGCTGAAGATCGCGTGCCAGATCGCCAGTGCCGTCGAAGCCGCGCACAAAGCCGGCATCATCCATCGCGACCTGAAGCCGGCCAACGTCAAGGTCCGGCCCGACGGCACCGTCAAGGTCCTGGACTTCGGCCTCGCCCGCGCGCTCGATCCCACGCGGCCGCGCGAGGCTGACTCCGGCGGCCGTCACGTGACGACCGAAGCGAGAACGGTCACGAGTCCGGCGATGACCGAGGCCGGCGTCATCCTCGGCACCGTCGCCTACATGAGCCCCGAGCAGGCCAGGGGCGATCTGGCCGACGAGCAGAGCGACGTCTGGTCCTTCGGGTGCGTGTGCTACGAGATGCTGACCGGGCGACGCCCGTTCCAGGCCCGGACGGTCGCCGACACGTTGGCCGCCGTCTTGCGCGGCGACCTCGACTGGACGACGTTGCCGGCCGGCGTGCCGCCGCTCGTGCGTGAGTTCCTGGTCCGCTGCCTCACACGCGATCCGGCCGAACGCCTCCACGCCATCGGCGACATGCGCCTGGCGATCGAAGGCGCGTTCGATCGCGCGATCGCGCCCGTCGCGGTCCGGACGCCATCCTGGCGTCGGGGCCTGTTCGCTGCGGCCCTGGCGTCCGTCGTGCTCGCCGGCATCGCGCTCGCCTGGCAGTACACCCGGCCGGCCGGCTCGACGGTGGTGTCGCGCCTGCAGATGCTCGTCCCGCCCGGGCAGCATTTCTTCTTCAACGGGCGCCACCTCGTCGCGATCTCGCCCGACGGCACGCGCGTGGCGTACAGCGCCGGACTCGGACTCTGGCTGCACCAGCTCGACGAACTCGAGGCGCGACCCGTGCCCGGCGCCGAACTCGAGGCCCGCAGTCCCTTCTTCTCGGCGGACGGACAGTCGGTCGGCTACTATGCCGCCGGCCAACTCCGGCGCGTGCCCGTGAACGGCGGCGCGCCGGTGACCATCGGTCCGGCCATCAACCCCTGGGGCGCAAGCTGGTCGGCCGACGACGTCATTTATTACGGGCAGGGCCCAGGCGGCATCTGGCGTGTGCCGGCGTCGGGTGGCACGGCCGAGCGTGTCATCGCCGTGGAGCAGGGTGAGCAGGCGCAGAGCCCGCACCTCTTGCCCGACGGCGACTCCCTGCTGTTCACACTCCTGCCGGCGGCCGTCGGATCGTGGAACCGCGCGCAGATCGTCGTTCAGTCGATCGAGAGCGGGGAGCGCGTCGAGCTCGTCAACGGCGCGCGCGACGCGCGCTACCTGCCCACCGGACACCTCGTCTATGTCGTCAACGGCGTGCTGTTCGCCGCGCCGCTCGACGTCCCGACGCGGCGGCTCGGCGCCGCCGTGCCGGTCGTGCGTGAAATGTTCGACGCCGGAACAGTCACGGGTGCCGTCCACTACGACATTGCGGACACCGGCTCGCTCGTCTACGTGCCTCGCATCGGTGTCGCGCTCAGGCTCACCTGGGTCGATCGGAACGGCGTCGAAACGGCCATTCCGGCCCTGCCGCGGCCCTATCGCCATCCGCGCGTGTCGCCCGACGGGTCGCGGATCGTCGTCGAAGTGGAGGACGCCGGCAATACGGATATCTGGGTGGGGGACCACCGGCGCGGCATCCTCTCGCGGCTGACCATTGAAGACGACGTGGACAGCGATCCGATCTGGTCTCCCGACGGATCGCGCATCGTGTTTGCGTCGGTGCGTGGCGCGGCGGGTCTGTTCTGGATGCCGGCCGACGGCACCGGCTCGGTCGAGCGGCTGATCGATGCCACGGGCGGGGTACGCCCTTTCGACTGGACGTCGGATGGACGTCTGCTCTACGAGGAGCTGGAGGGTGCCCACATCCGGCTGCTGCGGCCCGACGGCCAGTCCACGCCCACGGTCGTGCCGCTGTTCCACGCGCCGGAGTACTTCAACGAGGTGCTGCCGGCTCTCTCGCCCGACGGCCGGTGGCTCGCCTACCAGTCCACCGAGTCGGGCCAGATGGCCGTCTACGTCCGGCCGCTTCCCGACGTCGCGGCCCGGCGCTGGGAGGTGTCGGTCGGATCGGGGTTCGCGCCGCTCTGGTCGCACGACGGCCGCGAACTTTACTACCGCAGTCCCTCGAACCTGATGGCCGTGCCGATTCAGACGTCGCCGGCCTTCAGCGCCGGGCCGCCGCGGCCGCTTTTCAGCCTGGCCGACTACGTGCTCGCCGGCACGCGCGGCATCCGCTACGACGTCGCGCCCGACGGGCGCTTCCTGATGCTCAAGGACGACACCGGTATCAGCGCCGCGCAGTCGCGCGTGGTTGTCGTCCAGAACTGGTTTGCGGAACTGCGGCGGCTGACGACCGCACGCTGAGCGCCGGCCTGCAGTGTCAGCGGTCGGGCGTGGAACCCGCTCGTTGCCGCTTGTAGTACTCGCGTATTGGCGCGAAGGGCCCGTACTTGTGCTGCGCGGCCGGGAACGGGTCTGCCCACGGCGGGTACGGACTGTCGATCGGCTTCGTCGTTCGATCCGCGTAGTCGGCGTCGAGGCCGGACATCTCCGGCCGGGGATGCGAGTTGATGTACGCCGCGACGTCGAACGCCTCGGCGTCGGTGAGGTTGGCTTCGCCGAGCGGCATGCGGGCTTTGATGAACGCCGCGGCCGTCAGGACGCGGTGCATGCCGGCGCCGATGTTGTAGCTGTCGGGACCCCAGAGCGGCGGAAACACGTAGCCGCCCGTCGCGTCGGCTGAGTGCAGCCCCGCGCCGTTGGCGCCGTGGCAAAGCATGCAGCGCCGCTCGTAGACGACGCGTCCGGCCTCGGGACTGGCGGCGCGATCGGGTTCGGCGAATGCCGGCGGCTCGTCGGCCGCGCGGCGCGTCGCGCCCATCAGGTCGTGTTCGGCGCCGAGGCGCGTGATGTAGGCGACCATCGCGGTCATCTCGGCGCTGTCGCGCGGCAGTTCGCGGCCGCTCATGCTGCGAACCATGCAGCCATTGATGCGATCCCGGAGATCGCGTTCGCCGCCATCGCGCCCGGAGAAGCGCGGATACTTCGCGGCGGCCGTCAGAAGCGTCAGCGTGCCCGGCTCCATCCCGACATCGAGATGACACGCCGCGCACGCCATGCTTGTGCCGCTGTAGTGCATGGCCGGATCGGGATGGTCGGGGCCGAGCAGCCGCCCGGTTTCCCGCAGCAGCCGTCGTCCGTATTCGACGGTCGCCTCGGCCGGGTCGGCATCCGCGGCGCGAGGGGATCGGCGCTCCGTTGCGATCGCCGCGACGACGACGGCCGTGCCGAGCGCAAAGGCGCCGGCGATCGCAATGACGGGATTCCCGCGCGGGTGACGGTCGTTCATCGGCGTTCGTCGTGGCCGTCCGGCTGATCGGCGTGTCGTCGATCATACCGCTCCAGCGCTTCGAGGAAGCGGTGTTTGGGCACCTCCACCTGCCGGCGCAAACCGGGCCGCGCCGCCCAGGCCAGGAGAAAGACCGCCCCAGCGAGGAGCGAGGCCCCGACGATGACGTTGGTGACGCCGTCCATCATCGGCCGCCTCCGTCGGGTTGGTCGCCTCGGTAGAACAACCGTACAACGTGGGCGACTGCTTCGATCTCTGCGGCGCTCAACCGAGCGCCCCACGGCGCCATGGACGAACCCGCCACGCCTGTCGTCAGTGCCCGAAGGGCGGCGCCGAACGTCGGTCGCTGCCAGGTGAAGTTCGTGGAGGCGATGGAAAAGTGGCGCGCGGCGAACCCGTCGCCGCGGCCCTCGGGTCCATGGCATTGCGCGCAGTGCGTCGCGAAGACCTGACGGCCGAGCGCGACGACGTCGTCTGCCACGAACGTGTCGTCGGGTGACGGCGCAAAGCTCCGCGTCATAGCCGCGAGCGCCGAGCGGTCGTCGGCTGGCAGATCGCGCCAGGCCGACATCGATGTGCCGGCGACGCCGTTCCAGAGCGCGTCGGCGAGCCGCGATGCGGCATAGTCGTGCGCGGTGAGGTCGGTCGGCGCCGGCCGGAGCCATCGCGCGGCCGGACCATCGCCCTGACCGGTGGCGCCGTGGCACAACGCGCAGTTCTGCGCCCAGAGATCGCGTCCGCGTTCGGAGACGGCACCCGGCACCGTGAGCGCGGGCACGTCGGCGCCTGTCCGTGCCCGTCCGGGGTGCGCGTTCAACTCGGCGACCTCCACGGCCATTCGCACCATGTGCCGGTCGGGCGCCGCGGCGAGCGCGGACGCGTCGCCCTCCGGGTACGCGAGCTCGCGCGCGCGGCCGAGCGTCTCGAGATACGCGACGAGGTCGCGCGCGTCCTGCGTCGGTGCCTCGGGCGATCCGTCGAAGAGCCACGGATAGGCCGGCATCACCGAGCCGTCGACGATGTCGCGAGGCGCGTAGAGGTGGACAAAGTGCCAGTCGGTCGGCCGCGTGCCGCTCGCGCGCGCGAGGTCCGGCCCGATGCGGCGCGTGCCCCAGAGGTGGGGGTAGTCGAACCGCGTTTCCCAGGCCATCGTCGGCGCGCCGAACCGCGCGACGTCGGCCTCGGTGAAGCGAATCTGCTGCGTGTGGCAGTAGCCGCAGCCTTCACGCGCGTAGATGGCGCGGCCGCGCGCCTCGGCCGCAGACGGCGTCAGCCCGCCAACGGGTGCGGTCAGGCGCGTTTCCTCGGCGAGGACGCGCGCGGGCCAGACGCCGAGGAGGACAGCGGACATCGCGAAGAACACAAGACCGGCGACGCTGGCGACGGCGTAGGCCTGACGCAGGCCGCGTCCGGACAGGACGACGGCCGTCTCCACAGGACGATGGCGCACCGGCACGTCGCGCGCCGCCACTTCTTCGCCGCGCGGCCCGGTCAGGAGGCCGATGAACAGCGTGACGAAGCCGGCGGTGACGGGAACCGCGGCCAGCGTCCGCACGACCCAGTACGGCTGCGAGGCGCGCACCGACTCGAGCCACGGTGCCTGGTCGAGCCAGAGATCGGCCTGCACGAGCCCGGCCAGCGTGAGGTCCGTCACCATCAGGACGACGCCGGTCGTGAGTAGCCAGAATCCCCGGTTCACGGCGCGCGCATGAAAGCGCGCGCCGGGCAGCCGCGGCCAGACGTGCACGATGCCGCCGATCGCGGCAAACGTCGCGAACCCGAGCATCGCCAGGTGCGAGTGGCCGACGACCCAGTCGGTGAAGTGCACGGCCTGGTTGAACTGCATCTGCGCCTGGAGCGAGCCCTGAAGGCTCACCACCAGATAGAAGGCCGTTGACAGCACCACGAACCGCAGGCCCGCATCGCGCGCGACAAGGCCCGTGCCGCGCGCCGACATCAACAGGTTGAAGACGACGATGACGACGTCGAGTCCGAGGATGGTCGAAGCGGCGATGGCGCCGAACTGGGCGGCCATCGGGATCACCGAGAACACGTAGTGGTGGGTGCCGTTCAGGGGATAGATGAAAAAGAGCCCCCAGAACCCGAGCATCGACAGGAAGTGGCTGTAGATCGGCCGTCGCGTGACGGCCGGAATCACGAAGTAGAGGATGGCGAGCGCGAGCGGCGTGACGAACAGGCCCACCGCGTCGTGGATCCAGAGGCCGCTCCAGGCCGCGCTCGCGGCACCCGGCACGGATTCCGGCACGAGGTTGCCCATCGGGTAGGCGAGGAGCGTGAAGACGAGCGCGCCGATGACGTACCAGCCCGAGACGTACAGGTCGTCCAGCCGCGTGCGCAGGAAGGGCGCGACGAACTGCACGACGAAGAGCATGAGCGCGACGACGACGACCGCGTCAACCGCGCGTGGGAACTCGGCCCACTCGAGCGGCTGGCTGATCCCGGCCGAGACGAGGAGCCAGCCCGGCACCATGACCGCGAGGTTCCAGATGCCGAACAGCCACCAGCCGAGCCGTGCGCTCGTGATGCGGCGGCTGGAGAGGAGCGGCACGGCGTAGTAGAGGAACGCGAGAAACGCGTTGCCCAGCCAGCCGAGCATGATGCCCTGCGTGTGGTTGTAGCGCAGGCGTCCCCAGCTGAGTACCGGGGCGCCGCCGACGAGATCCGGCAGGACGAACTGGAGCGACGCGAGGATTCCGAACGTCACGGCCACGAAGAGCGCGACGAAGGCGGCGACCGCGTGCGCGCGGACGAGCGCCGCCTCGACGCGCGGTTCGGGCGTCGAGACGGCGGCGTCGCGCATCGGTGGGCCGGCGGCCTACTGCCGGTTGTAGGCGATGTCTGCGGCCTGCGCTTGCTGGATGGCCACGACCATGGCCGGCACGATCGTCACGCCGGGCAGCAGGTGCTGCCGCAGGTCGGCGAGAATCGCGGCCTGCTCACCCTTGCCCCGCGCGGCCAGTTCGAAGGACCAGACACCAAGAGCGTTGTTGCACATCAGGAACTTCGTACCCAGCGTCTGCAGGTTCCGGATGGAGCAGGCACGCACGGCGCCGTCGAACATCGGGAGCGCCGGCACGTCCATACCCTGCGAGAGCAGGTGGCCGTCGTTTTCGCCCGGGTTGGCGAACACGTTCTTCGTGTACGGCCGCCCGCTGGCGTCGCGGAGGTTCATGTACTCGCCCAGGCTGTACTTCATCCACGTCGCATCGTCGAACCCGAGCGGGATGCTCGCGCCTGCGCCGACGCCATACAAGGTGCCCACGGCGCCGACCTGCGCGGCCTGGGCGCCATGCGCCTGCGTGTAGCCGTTGATGTAGTTGAGGATGTGCAGGAGCGGCAGTCCGTTCCTGTGCGCGTTGAAGTCGAAGAGACACCGGTACTGCCCGCGGACTTCCTTCAACCAGTCGTCCGGGCTGCCCTGAGCGGAGGCCGCCGCTGGTGCCGCGCTCACCTCCCGGAAGGGCAGGGTGGCCGCGGCGGCTGCCGCGAGTGCACTGCCAAGAAACCGCCGCCGCTGTGGAACGTGTGACGCCATTGACCGCCTCCCCACGGGCTGCGGCCCGTGCGACTCTCTTAATCAATGAGTACGGGGCGGCGGCGCAGATGTCAAGTAATGTCGGACTGGGGCCTCGGTCTGCTTACGTCTTCATGATGTTCTTGCCGGCTTTACGGCTCCTGACGCGGCCTTTTCCGCCAGGCTTCTTCGCCGCGCGTTTCTTGGCTGCCGTCATCCGACCACCTCTGCTTTTTTTCATGCTGCCGTCTCCTGTGGTTGCGATGGTAATTCACTCTGGCCGACTGTTGGTGTGCAGATCGGCACATCGGCCGCCGTCATGCGCTCGTGCACACCCGACTCTCACGTGCTCGTGTTCCCCACAGACCGGGGTCTCTGGGTGTTTGGCGAGGCGCGGCTGCGGCCGTCGATTCGACCCGGCACCGATGGCGTTTACCGCGTCTGGGGTCTGCCACCGGGTGACTACTTCCTGGCAGCTGTCACGGACATTCAGCCCGGAGATCATGCTGAGAGCGACTTTCTGGAGCGACTCGTTCCAGGGGCAATTACCATCAGCGTCCGTGCCGGCCAGCGGACCGTTCAGGACGTGCAGTTGGCGGGAGGCCGGTAAGCGAGACCGGCGGTCCACTGGTCTCTCTGTCGCGAAGACAGCCTGCTCCTATCCGGAGGCCTTGCTCTGCAGGTCCCGCTCGATCGTCGATAGTCTGTGCCGCAACTCGTCCTGGCCGACGCGGAGGCGATGGAGCGTGATAAGCGCCCAAATGCCTGCGGCTATCGGAATCGCCCAGAACGCCGCGACTGCGAACAAGACAAGCACCTCTGGAATTCCGATCGGACCCATAGGCTCTCCCTTCTCTGCCCTTGTCCGTTTAGCGACCAGCGCCCTGGGTTGGTGGCCGACGAGATGTCGCCTTGATCAGTCTGCCGCTCCTCCACTCGAGCAGGAGGCCTGCCGCCATACACAATGTCCCCGGCCACAGCACCCGGTCTGCTCCTGGCAGGTCGGGAAGCCGAGCGATCCCGGACAATACGATCCCCAGGCCAGAAGCGACCGCCCCCCGTCCGTCGTGCTGAGGCAGGCCGTCGATTAGGCCGACCATCGCAACGAGCCCGAGCACGAGGAACGTCGCGCCAACCCAGAGCATCAGCCAGCCGAACGCGTCCATACTGGCTTCTCCGCTGTAGCCGCTTGCTGGACCGGCGTTCAATCGAGCCGAAGCACGTACTCCCCGGCAACACCCGTAAGGACCACAGGTGGCCGGCTGACGAAGTTCGTCAGCCTAACGCTCCTGCGCCCCGTACATCCTGGCAAGTCCCCTGCGCCGAACATCATACGCCCGTGGCCGAA
>Ga0214472_10006873_pt1 | contig 11930 bp, 10 predicted proteins | sample RVTome_6_FD_207662 | JGI IMG/M metagenome (GOLD analysis project Ga0214472, IMG submission 207662) | Soil microbial communities from uranium-contaminated site in the Upper Colorado River Basin, Wyoming, United States - RVT140D175 | ecosystem: Environmental > Terrestrial > Soil > Contaminated >...
GATCGACGAGGAGATCCCTCCGAAGGTCGTCCTCGACGCGATGACCGACGCGATGGGTGTCGTCGGGCAACGCTTCCAGGACAACGAGATCTACGTGCCGGAGATGCTGATCAGCGCGCGTGCGATGAAGGCGGCCGTGGCGCTGCTGGAGCCGCTCCTGATCGGCTCGGGGTACCGCCCGGAGAGCATCGCCGTGATGGGCACGATCAAGGGCGACCTCCACGACATCGGGAAGAACCTGGTCGGGATGATGCTCAAGGGCGCCAACTTCGAGATTTTCGACCTCGGAACGAACGTGTCCGTGGACAAGTTCATGGCCGCCGCCCGCGAGCACAAGGCGGACATCATCGGCATCAGCGCACTGCTGACCACGACGATGGGCGGTATGCGTGGCGTGATCGAAGCCGTCCGGGCCGCCGAGGACCTGCCCTACCTCAAGGTCATGGTCGGCGGTGCAGCCGTGACCCAGGAGTTCGCCGAGAAGATCGGTGCGGATGGCTGGGCACCCGATGCGGCGTCAGCCGTGATCCTTGCCAAGAACCTCGTGGCCGAGGCGCGCCGGGCGAGATCGGAGGCGGTCGCTTGATGGGCGAGGCCGGGGTCGGGGTTCGTCCTGGATCGCCGATGCGCCTGCTGGCGATCACCTGCGACATCCTGCTCCGTCCGGCCTACTTCTTCGCGGCACGGTCGCCCCACACCGTGGAGGTCGTCAACCTCAGCGCTGCGCTCCATGCGGAACCCCTGACCCTGGGCCAGCGGATCCAGGCGCAGATCGACGCGGCCGGGCCCGACATCGACGCGGTTGTCCTCGGGTATGGCCTGTGCGGCGGTGCCACTGCCGGGTTGACCGCCCGGGCGGTGCCGGTTGTCCTTGCGCGGGCACATGACTGTGTCACGATCTTCCTCGGTGCTCGCGGGCGCTACCAAGCCGAGCACCAGGCCGCGCCCGGCACCTACTGGTACGTCCAGGACCAGATGGACCGGGGCAACGACCTGAAGGGCTGGCTGCTGGGTGATGCCGCCCGCTCCGACGAGGTGGCCGAGACGCGCGCCGACTACGTCGCACGCTTCGGCGAGGAGAACGCGGCCTACCTCATGGAGGTCCTCGGCGAGTGGCGCGGCCGCTACGAGCGAGGGGTCTTCATCGACACCGGCCTGCCCCCCGCTGTCGATGCCGAACAACGAGCCCGCGAGGAGACCGAACGCCGGGGCTGGCGGTTCGAGCGGATGCTCGCCGACCTGACGCTGGTGCGGCAGTTGCTGTACGGGGAGTGGGGCGAGGACTTCCAGATCCTCCGGCCGGGCGAGCGGCTGGAGATGAGTCATGACGATGGCGTGGTCCGAGCTGTCCCGGCGGCAGGCGTCACGGCCGTCCAGGTGAGTCCCGTCTAGGCGCCCGCCGCCGTCGGGTCCGTCAGACGGCCCGCACGATACGCTTCGATGAAGCCCATCCCGAACGGGTCGGCGCCGGTCAGCAAGTCGGCGGCGAGCCGGTAGACCTCTGAATCTCGATCGGGCGACAGCGCCCGCCGCACGTCCGACGCCACAGGATCGACGATCCCGCTGTCCTGTCCGGCCAGGACGCACAGATCGAGGAAGACGTTGCCGATGAGCCGGCGACCGGGCATCCCGAAGGACACGTTCGAGATCCCGCTGGTGATGTGCAGATCCGGACCGTATTGCGCTCGCAGCTGACGGACCGCCTCCAGGTAATGCGTACCGCCATCGCCGTCCACGCCAATCGGGATGACGAGTGGGTCGACGTACAGGTCCGACAGGACCATGCCGTGGGCGCGAGCCATCTCGATCATCTCGACCGCGCGGACCATCCGTTCCTCGGTGCCGCTGGGCATCGTCGCTCCGGTCGACGACAGGACCACCGGCGAGCCGCGCTCAACGGCGAGGTCGAGTACATCCGTCCGGTCGGCAGCCGCGGAGTTGAGCAGCGGCGCGGCCCCATCGGCCCACGAAGGATCGTGCAGCTCGAGGCCGACGGACATCACCGCGGAGTCCGACGAATCGATCGAGATCGGGACGCTGGACACAGGACCGACCACCTTGAACAGCCAGTCCATCGCCTCCAGCCGGCCGTCGACGTCGGGCGAGATCTCATCGACGTTCAGGTCGAGGTAGTGGGCGCCGCCCGCGATCTGGCGAGCCGCCATCCACTGGACATAGGTCGCCGCGACCTCGGCGTCCGGGCCGCCGGTCATCCCTTCGAGCACGGCGGCCATGACATGCTTGACCCGCCCGGACCGGAACTCCCGCGTGTCCTGGATGGCTGGCGCAACCGGCAGGAACGCCTCGCCCCCGTCAACCGGGACCCGGACCGCCGGCTGGCCCGATGCCGTCTGCGCGATCCGACTGCCGTCGGCCCGGACGACGCGACTCGTGTGGATGTTCTCGCCGATGACGACGAAGGGCCGCAGGGGCTCGGATCCGGACACGCGTTCCTCCCTGGTTCTCAGCGGCCGCACTGGCGGTGAACGACACGAATCAAGCGGCCAGCGGCACGAACCGGCAGCCGTCGACGAACAACTCGAAGAAGTCGGCCTCCGTCTCCAGCTCGACGTGCTCGATCCGCCCGACCAGGGTGTCGAGAACGTCCCGTCGTGACGCCGACAGCAGGAGCGAGGCCGCACCGTGGAGAGCGGCGTTGCCGACCCGCTCGACGCGGTCGATGGGGACGGGCGCCAGGAACCCGATCTCGATCGCGTTCGCGATGTTGACGGCGTTGGCGAAGCCACCGGCTAGGTAGACCCGATCGACCTGGTCGGCCGTCACGCCGAGACGGCGCAGCAGGATCCGCTGGCCGCAGGCGTTGGCTGCCTTGGCCTGCGCCAGCAGGCTCGCGTCGGACCGCGAGAAGCTGATCCCCTGCGCGGGCGCGATGAGGTACTCGTCCAGGCCATCGCGGAACCGGCCCTCGGTGTTCATCCAGTCGGACCGCCGGAGCTCGGCGAGGATGTCGACAAGCCCAGACCCGCAGATCCCCGCCGGATCCTCTTGGCCGATCGTCTCGAACGCGAACCCCTCGCCATCGATGCGGACCGATTCGATCGCGCCATCAGCGCCGGGCATGCCGAAGCGGACCAGGCCGCCTTCGAAGGCCGGCCCGGCCGGACACGAGGCGGCCAGGAATCGGGCGCCGTCGGTGACCACGACCTCCGTGTTCGTGCCGATGTCGACCAGCATCCGGACCCCAGCGCCACCGGCGAGGTCGATGGCGATCAGGTCGGCGGCCGTGTCCGCCCCGACATGACTGGCAATCAGCGGGGCCCCCACGACGCGGCCGTGCGGGTTCATCAACAGCCCGACCTCGTGGGCGCGTCGACGCACCCAGGTCGACACCGCCTCGCCGTCGCGCACAGCCTGTTCGGTGATCGATCGGTAGGGCCATTCCCCGATCGGTGCGATGTCGATCCCGAAGAACAGGTCACGCATCGTGCTGTTGGCGACGATCACCGCCTCGTAAACCTCGTGGCGGTCGATGCCGTGTGCGCGATAGAGGTCGCGCAACTCGTGGTTGAGCGCTCGTCGAAGGGCGAGGCGCATCGTGCCGGGGAAATCCTTCTCGTACGAGATCCGGGTCATCACGTCGCTGCCGCCGAATCGTTGCGGGTTCTCGAGGGCGCCGCCGGCAAGGGCCACGCCCGTCAGCAGGTCGATGACCTGGAATGCCACCGTGGAAGTACCGACGTCCACGGCAAGCCCGAGCACGTGCGTTCGTCGTAGATCGATCGGCTGGCCCGCATATCTGACGGCGACGTCATCCGCCGTGACCACCGGGTCGAGCGTCCCGATCGGTCGGATCGACGGGCCCAGGATCCGCATCCGCCGGCGGATGATCGAGAACTCGACGTCTTCGTCGGTCGCCTCGATGTGCGCCTGGCAGGCGAGGCGGAAGTAACCTGGCAGGTACGCTTCGGGCTCGGTTCGATCAGACAGCCCGTCGCCGCCCTGCCGCACCTCGACCACGCACTCGCGGCAGCGCCCGGTTCGCCGGCACGAAGCCGGGACCGCCGACGAGACCTCGTCAGCGTAGTCGAACAGGGTCCGCCCGACGACGAGTGGTCGGCGTTCGGTGCCGTGGATGACGGCGGGCAATCGCGGTACTCCCCTGTCGGGCAGCGCGGTCCGGCGACGCGTGGCGCCGTGGCGCAGCCCGAGGGACTATCGCATGCTGGTAGCGGTTCTGCAATCGTTACCGAAGCAGGACGCCCGGCGCGCGCGCAGGGCCCCCGGCGGCAGAGTGAGGGCCTGCCGGGTGACGCCGTGGGCTACACCCTGGGCGGCACCGTGCCGGTGCTAGGCCTCGGCGTGAAGGTTGTCGGCAGGAGGACCGTCCGCGGCTCCCCTCCGCGGAGCCGCTCGAGGAGCAGCTCCGCCGCCGTTCGGCCCAGTAACAGCGTGTCCCGCGATACCGAGGCGATCGGCGGGGAGTGGAGCTCGGACAGGTCGACCTCGTCGCAGGTGATCAGGGACATGTCGTCCGGGATCCGGATCCCGTGTCTGGCGAGCGCTCGCACGCACCCGGCGAGAACCTGGTTGCCGCCGGCCACGATCGCGGTGGGCCGTGGATGCATCGCGAGGAGCTGCTCCGTGCTTCGCTCACCGTGCTCGGCCGATAGTGAGCCGACGAGGCTGACCGTCTCGTCGAGCATGCCCCGCGCCGCGACGGCGTCGGCCATGCCGGCGATGCGTTCCCGGACAGGCCAGAGATCGAGGGCGCCGGTGATCAAGGCGATCCGGCGATGGCCCTGCTCCAGCAGGTGGCTGACGGCAGCGCGCATCCCCTCGCGGTGGTTGTTGCGAACGATGCTCGCATTGAGCTCAGCCGGGACGTCACGGTCAATCAGGATGATCGGGACATCGACCTGCCTCAGGACCTCCAGGGTGGCCGGTGTCCGTTCGCTTGCAAGCGACAGGATCATGCCATCCACCCGGCGTACCTGGAAGAAACGGATGTGGGCAGTGTCCAGCTCCGGGTCGTTCTCGGAGTTCATCAGCAGCATGGAATAACCGGCGGCTCGGAGGATGGACTCGGCGCCCGAGGTGATCGTGGCGATAAGCGGGTTGGAGATGTCACCCACCACGTAGCCCACCGACAACGTCGCACCGCGCCGAAGACTCTGGGCCAGGAAGTCGGGCTCGTACTCGAGTTGTTCGACCGCCGCCAGCACACGCTCGCGCATCACGGCGCTCACGTCCGGATGCTGCGACAGCACGCGTGAAACCGAGGAGATGGCGACCTCGGCGAGCTCGGCAACTTCGCGCATGCTTGCCCGCTTGCGTCGGACGTCGCTACGCCTGCCGTCGCTCATGCGTATCCTCCGTGTGCCCGAGCACGGGCTTTCGACTGCCGACGAACACCCGCCGGACATCCCACAAACGCTTCCGGGAAGGTAGCACACCAGCGTCCGGAATCCAGCGCCCGGGGAAGCACGGAGCCCAGATGGCAAGTTGACGATTCCAGCGCACCGATGCCACGATATGTAATCGAAACTGGAAACGGTACCGTCACACCGCTCACGACCCGGCCGCGGGCTGACCGGGTGGCCCCAAGCCCCGGAGGTCACGGCCCACGATGACAGCCACCGAAAGCCACGACCACCTCGACTGGTACCGGACGATGGTCCGGATCCGCCTGTTCGAGGAAAAGGTCCAGGAGCTGTTCATGACCGGGCAGATCCAGGGCACGACCCACCTGTGCCAGGGCCAGGAGGCGGTCTCGGTCGGCGCCATCATGGCGATGCGTCCGGGCGACGTGCAGACCAATACCTATCGCGGTCACGGCGAAGCGCTGGCGCTCGGGATGGAGCCGGAGACGGCATTCGCAGAGTTGATGGGCCGCACATCGGGCGGATCGGGCGGTGTCGGCGGCTCGATGCACCTGATCGACTTCTCCAAGGGCAACATCGGGGCGAACGCGATCGTCGGGGCCGGGCTGCCGATCGCGGTCGGGGCCGCAGTCGCCTTCCAGATGCAGCGCAAGTCCAACGTCGCGCTGAGCTTCTTCGGTGATGGGGCAACGAACATCGGGACGTTCCACGAGTCGCTCAACATGGCGGCTGTCTGGAAGGCCCCGGTCGTGTTCATCATCACCAACAACCTGTACGGCGAGTACAGCCCGCTGCGAACGACGACACCGCTCGATGACCTCGCCCGGCGCGCCGATCCCTACGGCATGCCCGGTGTGGTCGTGGACGGCCAGGACATCGATGCGGTGCATGGCGCGACGCTCGAGGCCGCCGATCGGGCGCGACGCGGCGATGGACCCAGCCTCCTGGAGATGAAGACCTACCGGTACCGGGGCCACAGCCGGAGCGACCCGGCCAAGTACCGACCGGCGGGTGAGCTCGACGCCTGGAAGGCGCGCGACCCGATCGAGCTCCTCGGCCAGAAGATCATCGCGCAGGGCCTTATCGGCCCCAACGATCCGGTCGAGATCCGCAACGAGATCCAGGCCGAGATCGACGCCGCCGCCGAACGCGCCGCTTCAGCACCCTACCCCACCCTCGAGGAGACCCGTCCGTATGTCTACGCTGACTGAGGTTGCCCCGGCGGCCTCACCGGGAGCCGCCACGGAGCTGACCTACCGGGAAGCGATCAACGCGGCCCTCGACGACGCGATGGCCGAGGACGACGCCGTCCTCCTCCTCGGCGAGGACGTCACCGCGGATGGCGGCGTGTTCAAGACCAACATCGGGCTCGTCGAGAAGTACGGCTCCGAGCGCGTCCGGAGCACGCCGATCTGCGAGAACGCGTTCGTTGGCGTGGCGCTCGGCATGAGCCTCGTCGGGATGCGCCCGGTCGTCGAGATCATGTTCGCGGACTTCCTCCCGACGGCCGGCGATGCCATCGTCAACCAGCTGCCCAAGTACCGATACATGTCCGGTGGCCAGACCGCGGTGCCGGTGACGATCCGCTCGATCAGCGGGGCGACCGGCCGGTTCGGGACCCAGCACAGCGCGACCGGGGAGAGCTGGTTCATGCACCTGCCCGGTCTGCGGGTGGTGACTGCCAGCTCGCCGGGGTCGGCCTACGGCCTGTTGCGCGCGGCCATCGCCGACCCGAACCCGGTCCTCTTCTACGAGCACAAGGGCCTGTACGGACGCAAGAGTCCGGTCGTCCGCGGCGAGATCGCCGAGCTCGGCAAGGCGGCGGTCCTGCGAGCCGGCTCGGATGTCACGATCGTGGCCACCCTCCTGATGGTCGAGCGCGCCCTCACGGCCGCGGAGCAGCTCGCCGCCGACGGGATCGACGCGGAGGTCATCGACCCCCGCTGGCTCCGACCCCTCGACCTGCCCGCCGTCCGCAACTCGGTCGAAAAGACCGGACGGCTCGTCGTCGTCGAAGAACAGGTGCACGCCGCGGGTTGGGGCGCGACCATCGTGAGCGAGCTGGCCATCGGTGGGATGCACTGGGCCAGCCCTCCCCGTCGAGTCAGCCTGCCTGATGACCTGCCGATCCCCTACACACCGCCGCTCGAGGACGAGGTGCTGCCGTCGGTCGAGGGGATCGTGGCGGCTGCCAGGTCGAGCGTCGCACGTTGACCGTGCCCGCGAGGCTGGACGGCCGATCCGCGGCTCTGGATCGTGACGCGCTGATCATCGAGCGGATCGAGACGATCGCCCTTCGGGCGCCGCTCGGGCGCCGCTTCGCCGGCAGCGGCTACAGCATGGACAACCGCTGCACGATCGTGACCCGTCTGTTCACGGCCGATGGGCTCGTGTCCGAGGTTTACACCGGCGACACCGACGTCGAGCAGTCGATCATCGTCGCGATCATCCACGACGAGATCGCCCCCCGCCTGCTCGGGCGGACGGCCAGCGACCCCGAGGGAGCGTGGCTGGCCATGGAGCCCTCGACCAACGACATCCTGCGCGACCGCGGCCTCGCGCTCCAGGCCATCGCCTGCCTGGACGAGGCGATCTGGGACGTCTTCGGGCGGGCGATCGATCTTCCACTCCATCGCGTCTGGGGAAGCACCGCGGACAGCGTCCCGATCAGCATCATCGGCGGGTACTACCACCTGTCACTCGACGAGGTCGGGTCGGTGATCCGGTCCTACGTCGATGCCGGGTTCGCCGGGGTCAAGTTCAAGGTTGGTGGCAAGACGCCGGCCGAGGACGCGCACCGGGTCCGGCTCGCCCGCGAGGCGGCCGGCAAGGACTTCGTCCTGATGGTCGACGCCAACCAGGGATATGACCGGGCCCAGGCCGTCGAATTCGCTCGCTACGTCTGGGACCTCGACATCCGCTGGTTCGAGGAGCCGTGCCGCTGGACGAACGACGCGCGCTGGATGCGCGACGTCCGCTACCAGACGGGCATTCCGGTCTGCGCCGGCCAGAGCGAGACGACGCTTGCCGGCATCCGCGATCTCATCGTCGGCGGGGCCATCGACATCTCCAATTTCGATGCCTCGTGGGCGGGTGGCCCGACGATCTGGCGCAAGGCGGCCGGGCTGGCGGCGGCATTCGGCGTCGAGCTCGGTCATCACGAGGAGCCGCAGATCGCCGCGCATCTTCTCGCAAGCGTGCCCGACCACACCTTCGTCGAGTGCTTCGACGAGGAGCGCGACCCGTTCTTCTGGCGGCTCTCCGACATGTCGACGCGGGTCTCGAATGGCCGGTACGCGATCCCCGAACGACCCGGGTTCGGCATCGAGCTCGACTGGGACTTCGTTCGGGCGCACACGGTCGAAACGAGGGTGACGGATCGCACGACCACCCGTTGAGCGGATCGAGAGGAGAGCCATGGCCTCGGTGACAGGCTTCTTCCACGGCGGGATCACGGTCAGCGACATGGACCGCTCCCTGGTCTTCTACCGCGACGGGCTCGGCCTGGACCAGGAGTTCGACCGGATCCTAGACGCGCCATATCTGAAAGCCGTCCTCGGTCTCGAGTTCGACCACATCCGGGCGGTCTACCTGCGGATCCCGGGCGGTGGGTTCGTCGAGTTGCTCGAGTACCACGGGGTGGAGCGGTTCCCGGCCGCGTCGCGACCCTGCGACTACGGCGCCGGTCACCTGTGCCTGTACGTCGATGACGTCGCCGGCGTCCACGCCCGGCTGGTGCGCCTTGGGTATTCAGCGCGCTCGGCGGATGTCGTTGACATCACCGCTGGTCCCAACTCCGGAGCCCGGAGCTGCTACATGACCGATCCCGACGGCTATGCGGTGGAGTTGTTCCAGAAGCGACCGGGCGGCTTACCGGCGGTATCGAGGGAGGCACACAATGCGCGGATCGATCGCCACGCTGGCCACGGGCCTGGGTCACCCGGAAGGACCCGACATCCTGCCGGACGGCCGGGTCGTGTTCGTCGAGACGTACACGAGCAAGATCGTCGCCTGGTCCGCGGAGCGCGGGCTGCACGACTACGCGCTGTGCGGCGGTGGTCCGAACGCCTGCATGCTCGGGAGCGACGGGGCCGTCTACATCACCCAGAACGGCGGAACCGTTGGCGCGTGGCGGGCGGAGGTCATGGGTCGACCGTCGATCCAGAAGGCCTGGCCGGACGGTCGGGTCGAGGAGGTCACGGCCGAGGTCGATGGGATCGCTCTGCAGGCACCCAACGACCTGACCTTCGGACTCGACGGGCGGCTCTACTTCACCGATCCCGCCGACTACCTGCCCAACGACCGGAAGCCGGCGAGGATTTTCGTTCTCGGCAGTGACGGCCGCGGCGAGCTGATCGAGGAAATCCCCGATGCGTACGCGAACGGAATCGTTGCCGAGGCTGACGGTGCCCTCGTCTGGGTCGAATCGTACGAGCGTGGCGTCTATCGGAAGCACGCTGGCCGGCCGTCTGAACAGATCGCCCAGCTCCCCGAGGGGCACATCCCCGACGGGCTCAAGGTCGCGGCGAACGGCGATCTCTGGATCACCGCTTTCATGGCCGGTGGGGTCGACATCCTTGCGCCGGACGGTTCGGCGAAGGACTTCCTCGAGACGGGCGGCGTCCCGCTCAACTGTGTCTTCCATGGGGGCGCTCTGTTCATCACGGATTTCGGCGACATCACGGCCGTGACGGACCAGGCACCGATGGACGGCCGGCTCTGGCGAGTGGACGTCGGGGTCGAGGGCATGCCCCTGTTCCGCGGCGCCATCGGATGATCGAATGATGTGCGCGTCGGGTCCGGCCGCCACACCACAGGAGACTGTCATGAACGAGTCAGGCAAATGCGCCGTCGTGACCGGCGCGGCCAGCGGGATCGGACAGGCCGTGGCTCGCCGCCTGCTGCGCGAAGGTGTCGCCGTGATCGCGGCGGACATGAACGAGACGGGCCTCGGCGTTGTCGTGGACGAGGGCGCTACCCCGTTCGTCGGCAATCTCGCCACGGATGCGGACCGCGATCGGCTCGTCGTGATCGGTGCGGGGTCGGACTACCTAGTGAACGCCGCCGGGATCATCCGGCTCAAGCCCATCCTCGAGTTCACTGTCGCCGACCTTCGCGAAATCTATGCCATCAACGTCGAGGCCACCTGGGACCTCGTGTCAAGGATCGGGCGGACCATGGCCTCGGGCGGGTCCATCGTGAACCTCTCGTCGTCGTCGGCCAAACTCGCCACGACTACCGAGGCTGCCGTCTACGCGTCGTCGAAGACAGCCGTCCTTTCGATCACCCGGTCGTTCGCCCACGCCTTTGCGCCGAAAGGCGTCCGGGTCAACGCGATCTGCCCGGGCATCGTGGACACCCCGATGCAGGAGAAGGTCCTGGCGGAGGTTGCAGCCAGGCGCGGCATGACCGTGGAGGAGCTCTCCACCGCGCGCAACAAGACCGTGCCGCTCGGGCGGGCGGCGTCGGCCGACGAATGTGCAGGAGCGATCTGGTTCCTCCTGAGCGATGAGGCCGGCTACATGACTGGCCAGGCGATCAACTACACGGGCGGGCTGGTGATGTGGTGAGGCCGCTTGGGCGGGCTGTGGGACGGTCGAGCGAGAACGACAATCCTTTCCAGTAACGTTGACATCGCTGCCGGCTGGAAACGATACTGACCGCGCCCGGGGAGGGGTTCGGGCCGTCGCCCATGCGACTAATCAAGTGGAGGAGCACCCCATGCGGATCGGATCACGTGCGACCCTCGCGGTCCTGACAGCAGCGTCGCTGCTCGTGGCCGCGTGTTCATCCCCCGGCGCCACGACCGCGCCCACCGGAGCCCCGGCCTCGGCCGAGACGTCGGCCGCGACGTCCGAGGCCCCGACCGGCCTGCCCTACACCGCGACCCTCAAGGACGGATCGACGTTCACCCTCCACCCGCGCGTGGCGGAGAAGCTCGCCAACGGCGAGCCGATCAACTACGTCTTCTCGTACGGCTCGACGGCGATCCCGTTGTTCTCGCCGCAGTACAAGTCGGGATACGAGCGGACGCTGCCGGAGGCCCAAGCGATCCTGCCGATGAACGGACAGGCGATCGCGCCGGCTTCGGCGGTCCAGGACAGCAACGAACAGATCGCCCAGATGGACGCGTTGTTCAGGGCAGACCAGATCGACTGCCTGTCGATCCAGTCGACCGGCCTCGACACGTTCACCAAGATCACCAACGACATCATGGCGACCGGAATCCCGGTATTCACGGTGGGCGTCCAGTCGAACGGGAATGAGTTCTCCAACTTCACCCAGATCTCGGACAAGGAAGGCCGCCAGGCCGCCGGGATCGTGGTCGACTACATGAACGCCAACGGCCTCGACTTCAAGAACTTCGCCGTCTCCGGTGGCGACCCGACGCAGAACTGGGCGCAGGGCCGGATGCAAGGGTTCATCGATGGGATCAAGGAAGCCATCCCAGACGCGAACTTCATTAACGACGCAACCTCTGCGCTCGTGACGACCTACGATCCGGCAGGCACGTATGACGCCTACAAGGCGTTCATCACGGGCAACCCCGAGGTCCAGGTCATCGAGAACGTGGACATCGGCGGCGAA
>Ga0214472_10006874_pt1 | contig 11928 bp, 9 predicted proteins | sample RVTome_6_FD_207662 | JGI IMG/M metagenome (GOLD analysis project Ga0214472, IMG submission 207662) | Soil microbial communities from uranium-contaminated site in the Upper Colorado River Basin, Wyoming, United States - RVT140D175 | ecosystem: Environmental > Terrestrial > Soil > Contaminated >...
AGCCGAGCCGCGCGGGCGTGGCGAGCCGCCTCACAGGATCCGTGGCGGACGTGACCGAGCTCGTCGAGGGCGCGCGCGAGCTGCAGGGGCGAGCCAGCCTGCTCGAGCGCGCGCTCGCCTCGGTCGAGGACGGAGTTCTGATCCGCGGCCAGGACGAGATTCTCGATTGCAACGCCGCGGCCTGTCGCATCTTGGGTTACGAGAGGGCCGAGCTCCTGGGCAAGGATCCAAGCGACCTCCGGCTGGACGGCGAACGCCGCAAGGTCGAGCGGCCGGCACGCCAGGGCGGCCTGCCGGGGGCGCGCCGCGCCCGGGGGAGACGCAAGAACGGGGAGGCCTTCGCCTGCGAGCTGAGCGTCGTCCCCATTCCCGAGGATCAGGGGATCGAAGGCGGGGAGATCGTCGTCTTCCGGGATCTCGGCGACGCGCCCGACGAAGCCGCGCCGCGCGAGCGCTACTACCGAGCGCGCACCTCATCCATCGAGGAAGAGCGACGTCGCATGGCCACCGACCTGCACGACGGGATCGGCCAGGTGCTCGCACGTCTGAGATCGGACCTCGACAACGTGCGGGCGGCGTTGCCGGACAGCCAGGGGGCTCCCTCCAAACTCGACGAGCTCGCGGCGATCGTCGACGACACCGTCGGCGACGTGCGCCACCTCGCCAACCAGCTCCGGCCCGACGCGCTCGACAAGCAGGGGCTCGGGCCCGCGCTCGAGTGGCTCTGCGGCGAGTTCGATCGGCGCTCGGGCATCAGGTGCGTATTCGTCGCGCACACGGAAGAGATCCCGCTGAGCCCGGAGCGCGCAGTGCTCGTCTACCGTGTGGTCGAGGAGGCCCTGACGAACGTGAGCCGGCACGCGCCCGGGGCCTCGGCCACGGTGAGCGTCACGCGCCGCGGTGACCGACTCCAATTCGAGGTCGCGGACGACGGGCCAGGGTTCGAGCCGCACGCCGACGTCCGTGCCGAGAAGCTCGGCCTCGCCGGCATGCGCGAGCGCGCGGCGCTCCTGGGTGGCCGGCTGGGCATCGGTCGGCGGGAGGAAGCCGGAACCCGCGTGCAGCTGGACGTGGCCGTCGGCTAGCGGTGTGTCCCGGGCCGGCGGCCGGCGGTGTCCTGACCGCTAGATGCGCTCCAGAATCCAGCTCGGCGTGAAGCGCGTGAGGTATCCGCTCAGCACGGTGAACCGGCCGGTGAGCAGTAGGAGGCCGAGCACGATGAGCAGCACCCCGGACGCCTTCTCCACCACCGGCATCCAGCGGCGGAAGCGCTTGAACACCTGCAGGAACGAGTCGAGCGCCAGCGAAGCGAGCAGGAAGGGCACCGCGAGGCCCAGCGAATAGACGCTGAGCAGCCCCACGCCGGCCCACATGGTGTCCTGCGAGAAGCCGTACGTCAGGATGGCTCCGAGGATCGGGCCGATGCACGGCGTCCACCCTGCGCCGAACGCGAGCCCCACCCCGAACGTTCCGAGGTAGCCGACAGGCTTGTCGGCGAGGTGGACGCGCTTCTCGCGCATGAGGGGAGTCAGCCGGAACACCCCCGCGAGGTGCATCCCGAGCAGAATGATGATCACGCCCCCAATGCGCGCGATCCAGACCTCGTAGTAGCGAAAGAACTGACCGAGGAACGACGCGGCCGCGCCGAGCAGCACGAAGATCGTGCTGAAGCCGAGCACGAAGAGGATCGAGTGCACGAACGTCGCGCGCCGGTTCACCCCCTCCTGGAGGTCCTCGAGGCTCATGCCCGTCACGAAGGTCAGGTAGCTCGGCACGAGCGGTAGGACGCACGGCGACAGAAACGAGAGGAGCCCTGCGGTGAACGCGATGGCGATGCCGACCTCGACCTCAGTCATCGTCGCCGTCTCCTGCGCGTGTCCCGAGGTGTTGTGCCGCGCTGCGCTCCTCGACTCCGGCCCTACGCCTCTGAACGATGGCTCGTGCACCCGTCGTGAGCCCGAGCCAGCCGGCGGCGACGGCCACGAGCCACCCGACGACCGACGGCAGAAACGCCGCGAAAAGCGCCAACAGCAGGACGGCGATGGAGGCCGCCCCGAGCACCGTGCGGTCCTCGCGGCCGAGCGGACGGTTGCCCGCGAGGGCACCACCCAGCACCTCGCGGGCGCGAACGACCGACGCGAGCGTGAGCCGGCCATGCGCCTGCCCGCGCGCTCTCAACTGTTGCTCCAATCTCTGTGACAGCGGACCCTCCGGATCGAGCGGCTCCTCGGCCGCGGCGACCTCTCCAGGCAGGTAATTACGCAGAGGCGGCCGCCGCCCCGGCAACACGATCTCGGTCGACGAGGCGAGGTCGGCGAGGAAGAGTCCTTGGAGTTGCCTGCCGAACCCCACATCCAGAATGCCGATGTCGAGCTCCCAGTTCCCCATGAGGCTCGCCGTGTTCAGGTTGCTCGAGCCGACCCGGCACCAGGCGCCGTCCACGACGGATGTCTTGGCGTGCATCATGGGCCCCTGCCACTCGAAGATGCGCACACCGGCTCTGAGCAGCGGCCGGTAGCCTCCGCGCGACATGGTGCCGACGATGGGCCAGTTGTTATGCGCAGGCACGAGAATGCGCACGTCGACGCCCTGCTGCGCGGCGGCGGCGAGCGCCTCCGAGAGCGGGCGCGGCGCCACGAAGTAGGCGTCCGTGATCCAGATGGACTCCCTCGCGCGGCTCGCCGCCAGGTGGAGCGTGCGATAGACCCGCGCGCGGCCGGGCTCGCCCTCGATGAGCCACACGGGGACACCCCCCTCTTCGGGGGGGATCGGTAGCGTACCGGCCAGGCTCAGCGGCTCGTCGATCTGGCCCCAGAGACGCTCGAACGCCAACGCCGCGGCGCGCGCGGCCGGTCCCCGCATCTCGACGCCCGTATCGCGCCATGGCGCCTCCGAGCGAGTCCCCGCCCACTCCACGCCGACGCACATGCCTCCCACGTGCGCGATCTCGCCATCGACCACGACGAGCTTGCGGTGGTCGCGCTGCAGCGCGCCGAAGGGGTCACCGAGCCTGAGCGCCGGCTTGTTGAACGCGCGCACGTGCACGCCCGCCTCGACCATGGGGCGCCAGTAGGAGCGCGGCGTCGCCCAGCAGCCGAGCCAGTCGTGGACGAGGTGGACGGGTACGCCCTGCTTCGCCTTGCGGATGAGCGCGTCTCGGAATTCCCGGCCCACCTCGTCGTCGCGCAGGAGGTAGTTCTCGAAGTAGACGAACTTCCGCGCCCCCTCGATCGCCTCGAGCCACGCAGCGAACGTGTTCGTGCCCTCGAACTGGAGTCGCAGCTCGTTTCCGCAAATCGTGGGTGAGCCCGAGGCCCTCTCGATCTCGGACCACGACCAATGACCGACCGACCCCGTCGGATCCATCCCGATCGAGGCCGGCAGCTTGGTCGCCCGTTGGGCCGAGTAGGTCACCGAGGTGGGGGTCGGAGGGGCTTCCGTACAGGGATCCGTAAGGTCTAGAGACACCGGAGGGCGATCAAGCGAGGGCCCGCCCCATCATCCTACTCGGCCCGCAGCGCCTCCATCGGATCGACCCGGGTCGCGCGCCGCGCGGGCACGTAGGCGGCGAGCACCGCGACCACCCCTAGCGTGACACCCACGACGACGTAGGTCGCGATGTCGGTCGCGGTGACGCCGAAGAGCAGATCCACGAGAAAGCGAGAGAGGACGCCTGCGCTCAGGACGCCGAGTAGGAGCGCGGCGAGAGCGAGCGTCGCGCCCTCCTTGAGCACCATCCCGAGCACCTGCTCCCGGCGCGCGCCGAGCGCGAGGCGCACGCCGAACTCGCGCGTGCGCTGGCTGACCGTGAACGCGAGCACGCCGAGCACTCCGATGGCCGCGATGAGGAGCGCCAGCAGCGCGAACGATGAGAAGAGCGCCGCGTTCAGGCGCTCCGGTGCGATGTCGTCGGCCCTGAGCTCGGCGAGCGTGCTCACGTTGTCGACGGGGCGGTCCGCGTCCATGCCGCCCACGACCTCGGCGACGCGACGCGCGAGCGGCCCCGCGTCTCCCGTCGTCCGCACGATCAGGGCGCCGCCGGCCCCGGCCTGGAGCGCGGGGCGGTAGATCGTGTGCGCACCCTCGACCGCGAGCCCGTACTCTCGCGTGTCCGCGACCACGCCGACAATGCGCATCCACTCGCCCCAGCTGCCGTCGAACTGCTGTTGCGACAGGTGGTGGTCGACGGGGTCCTCGGCGCCGAAGAAGTCCCGCGCCATCCCTTCGTTGATGATCACGACCCGCTCGGAGTCGCGGTCGTCGGTCGAGGTGAAGGGGCGCCCCCGCACGATAAGGATTCCGATGGCCTGGAAGTAGTCGGTCGAGACGCCGTTCACCTGCCCCATCGGCGAGACCACGCCGTCCTCCGCGATGCCCTCGACGCGGAAGGTCCGCTGCGTGAGCGTCGTCGCCTCGAAGGGGGCGCGCGATGCATGGGCGGCCATCCGGACGCCTGGGAACTGCATGATCTCGTGGACGACGTGGTCCATGAGGAGCAGGTTCTCGATCTGATCGGTCCCCGTCGTGTTCGGCACCTGCATCGTGACCACGCTCTCGTAGTCGATGCCGGCGTCGACGCGCGTGAGGTTGACCAGGCTCCGCACGAGGAGGCCGGCCCCGATCAGCAGCGTGAAGGAGAGCGCGAGCTGACTGACCACGAGCGCCCGCTGGAGGTGCTTCCGCGGCAGGCCCACGCCCCCGCGCGCTCCTCCGGCCGCGCCGGCCGCGTTGCCGAGCCCCCGCACGCCCGGGAGCGAAGGCGCCCAGGCCAGGAGCACCGCCACGGCGACGGCGACGAGTGCCGTGAAGACCAGGACGGCAACGTCGATGCGGATCTCGCCCGTGCGCACGGTGAAACGATTTGCGTATTGGACGAGCAGGCCCAGACCCACCGACGCCAGGACGAGCCCGAGCGCCGCGCCACCGCTCGCGAGCACGAGGTTCTCCGTCAGGAGCTCGCGGCGGAGCCGCCCCTTCCCTGCTCCCAAGGCGGCGCGCACGGTCAGCTCGCGCTCCCGTCGCACGAGGCGGGTCAGCGTCAGGTTGGCGACGTTCGCGCACGCGAGAATGAGGACCAGCGCGACCGTCCCCATGAGCACCAGGAGCGTCGCGCGCGCACCGCTGGTGAGCTCATCCTGCCAGAGCGCGGCGCGGATCGAGTACCCGAGGTGAGCGGGGTACGCCTCCGGATACGTTTCGTGCGCGGCCGTGGCGAGCGCGGCGAGCTCGGCCTGCGCCGCGGCGGCCGTCTGACCGTCCCGCAGGCGGGCGAAGACGTCCGTCATCCTGTGCGTGCGCGCGTCCTGCATGGTCGCGCTCTGATAGTGCTCGTTGGTGGCGTAGTTGACGAAGAAGTCCTGCGTGCCCGTGCCCGTGTAGTGCTTCCCGGGCTGGAGCACCCCCACGATGCGCGTCGTGGTCGGATCCGAGAACGCGTAGAGACGCAGCGTCCGTCCGATCACGTCCGGATCGGCGCCGAAGGCCCGCGTCCAATAGTCGTGCGTGAGCACCACCACCGGCTCCGCGCCCTCGCCGTCGTCCGGCGGCCCCAGCGTCCTGCCGAGCGCGGCCCTGAGGTCGAGCACGTCGAAGTAGTTCGACGTCACGAGTCCTCCGACCGCGCGGTGCGGCTCCTCGTCGGCTACGACCGCGAAAGTCCAGTCGCCGTACTCCACGAACTGGTCGAGCGTGCGCGACGCCTCCCGGTAGTACTCGACCTCCTGGAAGGAGAAGCGGGCGTTCTGGACGGCGGATCCCTCCGCGGGCTGCCGCACGTACATGATCCGCTCGGCGTCGGGGTACGGCAGGGGCGCCAGGAGGACGCCGTGGATCACGCTGAAGATGGCCGTGTTCAACCCGATGCCGAGGCCCAGGGTGAGCACGAACGCCACGGTGTAGCCGGGCGCCCTCGCGAGGCTACGAACGGTCTGCTTCAGAGTCGCCAGCATCTTGCTCAGCCGAGCGCTACACCGTCTCGATGGGACAGGTGAGCCCTTCGATCGGCAGCTCCACGCCCGCCTCCTGGCATTGGCGGCAGAGGCCATAGATCTCCAGACGCCGCCTCACGGGCGTGAAGCCGTGCTCCTGACGCACCCTGCTCTCCACCCGGAACAGCTCGCGGCTCTCGAACTCTTCCACCTTGCCGCACTCGAGGCATATGAGGTGCTCGTGGACCGGGTGGCTGGAGAGCCGATGCTCGTAGCGCTTGAATCCCTCTCCGAAGTCGCGCTCCTCCACGAGCCTGCTGCGCACGAGGAGGTCGAGCGTCCGATAGACGGTCGCCTTCCCGATGCGCTCACCGCGCTTGCGGAGACCGCGCTCGATGTCGTCTACGGAGAGGTGTCCCTCCGAGTCGAAGACGACGGCAGCCACCGCCTCCCGCTGATGCGTGATGGGCAAGCCGATGTCACGCAGGTAGCGTCCGAAGAGCCGAATCAGGGGGGATGCCTGCTGCTCCGTCCTCACGACCCCGGTACCCCCGTGGGCGCGATGCCCATCTCCTCCAGCAGCTCGTCGAGCTTCTCGGCCGAGCCGGCGACGTCGACCTCGCGTGGCTCACCCCGCTCCTCCCCTCCCCGCTGGACGACGCCTTTCATGAGACCTGGAAAGCGATCGGCAGGAGCCTCTCCTTCGTGCCTGAAGGAGGTCTCGACCTTCACTCCGTCCTTGCCCGAATGCTCCGCCGCGTAGGTCACGGTGACCAGGCTCCGCCGCTCCTCGCCTCCTTGGAAGGCGCTGACCGCGATCAACCCCCACTCCCTGCGTCCACGCCGGAGGGGCGGGAAGATCCAGAGGCGGTCGAGCGATGCCGCACCCAAGCGCTCCCTGAGGCACTCCAGCGCCCGGGGAAGCGCTTCGGGGACGCCCATTTCATCGTGAGCCATTAGTCAACTTCTCCTGCTTCGGCCGCCCGCGCCACCGCCTCACGGGCCGCGCCGAGGACCCGATCGACCGCCTTTTCCAGTGGCCCCGGCAGCATGGCGCCCGACGCCTTGACGTGTCCGCCCCCATCGAACTTTCGCGCGAGCACGTTCACGTCGACGGGTCCGTTCGACCGGAAGGACACCTTCACCTCGCCCGCGGCCGTGAGCCTGAAGAGAATGCCCACCTGCGTCCCCTCGATGGAGCGTGGGATGTCGACGATACCCTCCAGGTCGTCGCCCGTTGCGCCGACGTCGTCGTACGCCTCGCGGGGGATCGTCATCCAGGTGATGCCCGCTCCGGCGTCGTGCTCGAGCGTGCCCAGAGCCCGCTCCAGAAGCTGGTACTTCCGCAGCGGCGACCATCCGTAGACGCGCTCGTACACCTTCTCGGGCTGGACCCCTCGCACCACCATCTCCGCCGCCACCTCGTGGGCCGCGGCCGTCGTGTTCTCGAAGCGAAAGCCGCCCGTGTCGGTGAGAATGCCAACGTACACCCCCTGCGCCATGTACTCGTTCCAGGGACCGTTCCCGGCGAGGATCACGTCGTGCACGAGCTCGGCCGTGGCGCACGCGGCAGCATCTCGCAGCGAGATGCCCCCGATGGGCAGGTCGCCGGGCGGATGATGATCGATGACGAGGGTCTTGAGATCCCTGATCGCCTCCTGGACCCGGCCGATGCGCGGCAGCTCCCCCGTGTCGAGCACCACAGCGAGATCCGCATGCGCGCAGAGGTCTCGGGCGCGGCTCGATCCCGCGGGCACCACCCAGGCCTCGTCCTCGAGCAGGAAGCGCAGCGGGTCGGGGTATGTCGTGGGGTTGATGATCCACGCCTCAGCGCCGTTCGCGCGGAGCCACGACGCGATGGCGGCCTCGGAGCCGGCTCCGTCTCCGTCGGCATTGAGGTGGGTCGTGAGGACCGCGCGTCGCGAAGCCAACAGAGCGTTCTTGGCTTGCTTCACCGCGGCCACCCGGTGGGCGGGCGTCCGGTAACCCACGCCGTCTCCTGACCCTGGAAGGGAAGTTCCGTCGTGCAACGAAGTTACCGTCGCGCGGGGGCCGGCCGCTACCCGCCGGGAAGCTTCTTCCGCACCTTGGCCCACGTCGACGCGAGGTGGACGAGCCGGGACGCGGACGATCCACCCACGCGCTTCGGGCGTTCCAGCGCCCGCAGGAGCGCTTCTGGCCGGTTCGCATGCGGCCCGACCTCCACGAACGCGTTGCCGAGCTCCCCCAGCGTATGGGCATCCGAGCCCGCTCCACGGAGCTTGCCGTGCCGGGTGGCCAACTCCTGGGCGCGCGCATTCAGCGCCGGGTCGTGGAGCCGCGCGTTGAACACCTCGACCACGTCACAGCGGGGAGCGAGGTCATCGGCCAGGCGCCCGCCGCCCCCCTTCCCGCGAGCATACGGGTGCGGAAGGTACGCGATGCCCCCCTGGCGATGGATGCGCTCGATCGTCTCGAGCGCAGGCGTCCCCTTGGGGATCTCCTCGCGGAGGTAGAGCCCGATCACGTCGACGCCCTCCGCCGTCTTGACCTCCTCGCCCGGAATCACCTGCTCCGGGTGTCGCTCGCGCATGCGCAGGGCGACACCCAAGCGGTCGTGGTCGGTGATCGCAATGCGCCCGTAGCCGAGCGCGAGCGCCCTCCGCAGCACCTCTTCCGGATCGCTCAGACAATCCCGCGAGCCGCGCGTGTGGAGGTGGAGGTCGAGGCGCAGCGCAGCGCCCGCCCGCGCGCGCAACTCGGCCAGCACGCGCGCGGCCTCGTCCTCCAGCTCTTCGAGCGAGCCGTCGTTCTCGATGACGATGTCGGCGGCCGCCCGCTTTCGCGCCGGGTCCGTTTGCGCGGCCATGATGCGTCTGGCCTCCGCCTCACCGAGCCCGCGGCCACGCACGAGTCGCTCGAGGCGCGCCCCCTCCGGCGCATCCACGAGCACGACGACGTCGAACTCCCGCTCGGTCCCCGTCTCGAACAGCAGGGGAATCTCCGCAACGACGAGCGCCACCTCTTCCCGACGGCGCTCCGCGGTCCAGACCCCCCTCAGCTCGCGGACGAGGGGGTGGACAATCGCCTCGAGCCGCGCGCGCGCGGCCGCGTCCGCAAAGACGAGCGCCCTCATGCGGCCCCGGTCGAGCGTGCCGTCGGTGGCCAGCACCCCTTCGCCGAATTCCTCGCGAATCGCTTTCAGCCCCGGAGATCCGGGCAGCACCGCGCGCCGCGCGAGCTCGTCCGCGCTGATGACCGGAACGCCGGCCCGGGCCCACCGGGCGGCGACCGCCGACTTGCCCGAGCCGACGTTCCCCGTGAGCGCGACGCTCAGCACGGCATCAGCTGCGCGACATCCAGAGCGCAGCCGCGTCGAAGGCGTACACGAGCGCGGAGTACTTCACGACCAGACCCAGGAGGCTGTAGAGGAGGGAGCGCGGCATGCTGAAGCGCGTGATCCCCGCGACTAGCAACATGTTCGGCGACGAGAGCGGGAAGAGGTTGAAGAGCAGGATGGCCCATCCTCCCCAGCGCGCGATCATGGCCTTGAAGCGAAGATATCGCTCCTCTCCGATCAGCTTGTGGACGGCTGCCTCGCTCACCGACCTGCCGATGCCGTAGTCGATCGCCTGTGCCGCCAGGGCTGTCACGACGGCCACCAGAATCAGCAGAGGGCCCGCGTGCCCCTCCGCCCGGTAGACAGGCACGAGCGCCTCCACCGGCATGAGCAGGAAGAAGAGGTAGCCGGCGAAGTGGATCAGCGCGAACGAGGTGACGCTCGGGGTGCGGCCGGCGTAGATCTCGCGGCCGAGCGTGGCCGAGACCACGAGAATGGCCACCAGCGCAGTGACGAGAACTGCGACGATGCGGGCTCGAGTCACGTGGGGGCGACGTCGCTATAGCCGCGGCGCGGAGACCGCGAAATCGTCCTCGGTGTCCCGGGTGCGGTCCGGTCCGTACGAGAGCACCCAGACCGAGTCCTTCGACGACGCCAACTGGTACGTCGTTCCCCAGGGGTCCGTGCGCGCCTCCTGCGAGGCGTACCGGTACTGGAGCCAGCCGAGCCAATCAGCGCCGCCGGGGAGTTGCCCGGTGAGCCGCTCGTGGTCCACCGCGTTGCGCGCGACCTGGGCCATCTCGTCTTCGACGCCCCACCGCACGACCGGAAGCACGACCGGCTCGGCCACGTCGAGCAGCAGCGCCCGCGTCTCCGGGAAGTAGTACCATGTCGCCAGGGCGAGGATCACGAGAAGAACCAGCCTAGTCATGGGCCCTTCGGCGCATCATCTGGCGCATGCGCGTGGTCCACACGACGTATCGTTCGATCTCGTGCGTAGTAGGCTCGTGATCGGGCTCGCCGTAGGCCGTCTCCATGCGCCAGCGGACGTACGAGCGCGGCGGTAGCGGCAGGAAGGGACGCCGCCGGTACCAGCCGCGGGCCCGAAATACCCATGCGGCACGTACCAGATGGGGGATCACCCAGGGTCGGCGCAGCGCGAGTCCTACCATTCTGGCGTACAGCTCTGGTTCCTGTCGAAGACGGCGCGACCGCCGAAAGTCGTTGAAATTCCACGAGAATCTAGAAACGCGCAGGCTGCTCCACAACGACGACCTGTGCCCGCGTTCGACACCAATCGTCGCGCGTGACATGCACTTGCGCCGTCATTCGAAGCTGGCACGGAGCCCCGCCGAGTGCCCAGACCGCCCGCCCACTTACATTTGCTGCGTTCCAAGCGCGCGCGAGCGGCGGCGCGCCGACCCCGGAGTCCGATGACGAACCGACTGTCCCACGAGACGAGCCCCTACCTGCGGCAGCACTCCGAGAACCCAGTGGACTGGTTCCCCTGGGGCGAGGAGGCGCTGGCGAGGGCGCGGACGGAGGACCGCCCGATCCTGCTCTCGATCGGCTACTCGTCGTGCCATTGGTGCCACGTGATGGAGCGCGAGTCGTTCGAGGACCCGAGCGTGGCCGACGTGATGAACGAGCACTTCGTCAACGTCAAAGTCGACCGCGAGGAGCGCCCCGACCTCGATCAGGTGTACATGAAGGCGGTGCAGGCCATGACCGGTGGCGGCGGATGGCCGATGACGGTCTTCCTGACGCCGGATGGCGTCCCGTTCTACGGCGGCACGTATTTTCCGCCGGCGCCGCGCCACGCCCTCCCCTCGTTCACGCAGGTGCTGAAGGCCGCGGCCGACGCGTACCGGAACCGCGGCGACGAGGTGCGCGAGAGCGGCGCGCATCTGGTGTCGGCGCTCGCCCACGCGGCCGCGCGTACCGGCCCCGGCGGTGTCGGACCCGACACGCTGGACGCGGCCGTCCGGGCGCTCGCGAGACAGTTCGACGCCGTACACGGCGGCTTCGGGAATGCGCCCAAGTTCCCCCAGCCCGTGACGCTCGAGCTCCTCGTTCGCCAATCGCTTCGGACGGGGGACGGCGAGCCGCTCGAGATGGCATTGCACACGCTGCGCCGCATGGCGGCCGGCGGGCTTCGCGACCACCTGGGGGGTGGCTTCCACCGCTACTCGGTCGATGCGCGCTGGCTCGTGCCGCACTTCGAGAAGATGCTCTATGACAACGCGCTGCTCGCGCGCGCCTACCTGCACGGCTACCTGCTGACAGGAGACCGCGACTTCCGCGAGGTCACGGAAGAGACGCTCGACTACCTATCCAGCGACGTGCGCCTGCCCGATGGGGGGTTCGCTTCGGCGCGCGACGCCGACTCCGAGGGCGAGGAAGGCCTCTTCTACGTATGGACGCCCGACGAGCTCGATGCGCTGCTCGAGCCCGACGACGCCAGGCTCTTCGCCCGGCTCTACGACGTGAGCCCGGGCGGCAACTTCGAGGGGAGGAGCATCCTCCACCTCCCGCACGCCCCGGAAGCGGTGGCCGGGGCCGAGGGCATCCCGCTGGCCGAGCTCCGCGAGCGCGTCGCGGCTGCCCGGACCGTGCTCCTCCGGGCGCGCGCCCTGCGCGTGCCGCCGTTCCGCGACGACAAGGTCCTGGTGTCCTGGAACG
>Ga0214472_10006875_pt1 | contig 11928 bp, 11 predicted proteins | sample RVTome_6_FD_207662 | JGI IMG/M metagenome (GOLD analysis project Ga0214472, IMG submission 207662) | Soil microbial communities from uranium-contaminated site in the Upper Colorado River Basin, Wyoming, United States - RVT140D175 | ecosystem: Environmental > Terrestrial > Soil > Contaminated >...
ACACACTCGATCGCCCAGCTGCCACCGAGCACCGTGCTCAGCAGCTGCTCGATGGCCGGCGCCCGGGTGGCCGCCTTGGCGCGCATGAAGGAGCGCTCCTCGGGAAAGGCCAGCGTCACCCGCACCCCGTCGACGGCGATCGGCCGGCACTCGCGCAGGAGCGGCTTGATGGCGGGGGCCGCTCGCTCGACGACGTCGCCCCAGCGAGACCGAAGGCCGCCCAGGTCACCGGGGACCGGGTCGGCGCCCGCGGGGGCCGACGAGGCTGATGCGGCGGCGACCACCGGCATCGCGACCTCGGTAGGGGTGGCGACTTCGACCGGCGCAGCGGGTCGAGCCGGGGCCGGCTCACTGACCGGCGCAGCGGCCGCCGGTTGCGGCGCGGCCCGTGGGGCAGCCGCGGGGAGCGGGATCGGCGCCTCGACCGCCAGCAGCTCGAGCGCCAGGCGAGCGCGGCCTTCACGGGCGCCGACGGTAGCGGCCTCTGCGAGCGTGCGCAGCATGCCCGCGAGCCGACGCGCCAGGGCAGGGTCGGATGCGGACCGCAGCAGCCTGCGTCGTGCCTCGCCCTCGGCCTGCGCGGCAACCTGTCCCATGTCCCGGCCGACATCCGCCAGCGCCTCGATCCGATCCAGGGCGGCGCCCGCGTCGCCCGCCAGGTACGCGTCGATCAGGAGGGCGATCTCGGCCTCGTCGGCCAGCCCGACCGCCTGGCGCACGCCATCGGCGGTGACCCGATCGCCTGCGTAGGCGAGCACCTGGTCGAGGAGCGACTCGGCGTCACGCATCCCGCCATCGGCAAGCTCGGCGATCAGCTCGAGTGCCTCGGGATCCGCCTGCGCCCCGTCGGCTGCCACGATCCGCGTCAGCTTGGCGGCGATCAGCGGGACCGCGATGCGCCGGAAGTCGAAGCGCTGGGTGCGGCTGATGACGGTGGCCGGCACCTTGTGGGTGTCCGTGGTGGCGAGGATGAAGACCACATGCGGCGGCGGCTCCTCGACCAGCTTCAGCAGCGCGTTGAAGGCGTGCGCGCTGAGCATGTGCACCTCGTCGATGATGTAGACGCGGCGCCGAAGCTCGGCCGGCGCGGTCAGGGCCCGCATCACGAGATCGCGGGCATCCTCCACCAGGCCGTGGCTGGCGGCGTCGATCTCGATGACGTCCATCGCCCGCCCCTCGCGGATCGAGACGCACGCGGCACAGCGGTCGCATGGCTCGCCATCGGCTCCGCGTTCGGTGCAGTTGATGGCCTTGGCCAGGATGCGGGCCATCGAGGTCTTGCCGGTTCCGCGCGGGCCGACGAACAGGTAGGCGTGGGCGATCTTGTCGGCTGCCACCGCGTTGCGCAGGGTGGTGACGATCGGCTCCTGGCCAATCAGCTCCTCGAAGCGCTGGGAGCGCCATCGGCGATAGATGGCGGACGGCTCGGGAGATGCGGCGGCTGCGGTTTCGACCATGGCCTCCTAACCGTACACCGAACCGCGGCCCGGTCGCGGTCGGTTCGAGAGCAGGCGAAGTGGCCGTGCACCCGGCGTCGATCGACCGCCTCCGCACACACTTCATCGACCGGCTCCAGCCAGGTCGTCCCACGGCACCCGAGGGCTGACGCTTACCGCTGCTTCCTTCCGGACCTGACGGGGTTCACGGACTCTCGCTGCGTGGGACCCGACTCTCAACGTCGGTCGATGTCGTAGGAGGCGAAGGCGGATCGGCCTCGGCCGGGGATTCAGTCCCGCTGTAGCGGATTGCGGGTGCAGGGCACCGCTAGTTCCCCACCTAGCACGGCCGCCGCGATGGTAGGCACGTGCGGCGAGTTCGGTCAATTCGAGGGTGGCGGAGAGGGGGGGATTCGAACCCCCGACGGGTTTCCCCGAACCGCATTTCCAATGCGGCGCCATAGGCCACTAGGCGACCTCTCCGGGGGTTGTGCGTGGCGGAGAGGGTGGGATTCGAACCCACGGTGCTCATCGCACACCGCTTTTCGAGAGCGGCACCTTAAACCACTCGGACACCTCTCCGGCTGGGGAGTCTAGCAGCGGAGGGTCAGGCCGGAGCCGGGGCGATGGCCGTCAGCCGTCGCGCCTCATCCTCGCGCACGCCGGAGATGATCGAGATCTGGTGCGGCATGCCCGGAGCCCGCGCCAGCTGGACCGCTCCCCCGGCGGCGCCTCGCTCCATGTCGGGGACGGCGTACACCAGCGTCCGCACCTGGGCCTCGAGGAGGGCCCCGACGCACATCGCGCAGGGCTCGTGGGTGGTGAAGACGGTCACCTCGGGGAGGCGCTTGGCTTCGAGCTTGCGTGCGGCGGCCTGCAGGGTCAGGAGCACGGCATGGGCAGTCGGGTCGCGCTGCAGGAGGATCCGCCGGTGGTCGCGAGCGATCATCGCGTCGTCCAGGACGGCGACTGCGCCGATGGGCGTCTCCCCCTCCTCGGCGCCGCGCCGCGCCTCGGCGATCGCCTCGGCCATGTACAGCTCGTAGTTCACTGACCGGAGTCTAGCAGCCCCTCCCGATGCCTCCGGAGGCCGCTAGCATGGGCCGCGGCCGTCATCGGTCCCTCTGTATCCGCAGCGCCGAAAGGGGTCCAGCCATCCACGATCCGCCGGCCTGGTCACGACGCGATTGGGTGGCCATGGCCCTCGTCACGGTGGCTGGCGCGGCAGTCCGGCTGGCCGGGATGACGACCCCCGCCGGGCTCGTCTTCGACGAGATCTTCTATGCGCGCAACGCCTGCCGGTTCGTGGTCGACACGGCGCAGTGCGGGATCGACGACCTGGTGAGCGGCGCCCACCCGCCGCTCGGCAACTGGCTGATCGGGATCGGCATCCGGCTCTTCGGCTACGACGAGTTCGGGTGGCGCATCGCGTCGGCCGTGGCCGGGACGCTGACGGTTGCCCTGCTCTATCTCCTGGTGCGCCGCCTGCTGGCCGGGCACGTCCCTGCGCCCGCTGCGACGGTTGGGGCCACGGCGGCGGCGGCCCTGCTGGCGACCGACTTCCTCCACCTGGTCCAGTCGCGGGTCGCGATGCTTGATTCGTTCGTGACCCTCTTCGTCGTCGCGGCCGTCCTCTGCATGCTGCTCGACGGCGGCCGGCGCCGCGGACCGCGGGGCGAGGACCTGGACACCGCGCGCTGGCTGCGACGCCTTGCCCTGGGCAGACCGTGGCGACTGGCTGCCGGGCTGGCGCTGGGTGCCGGGATCGCGGTGAAGTGGTCGGGCGGGTACGTGGCGCTGGGCCTGGTGGTGCTGCTGGTCGCCTGGGAGGTTGCCGCCACGCGACAGGTGGATGGCGAGCGCACCGAGGGGGCAGTTGGCCGGGCTATTCGACGTGAGCTCGTCCCGTCGGTCGTGCTCCTCGGTCTGGTGCCGCTCATCGTCTACCTCGGGTCGTACACGGGACGGGTCGACGGCGATCTGCTGGCCCTCCCCTGGCGGGAGGGATCGGTCTGGCGCGGGATCGCTGAGCATCAGCTGGCCATGCTGCGCTTCCACCTCGGCCTTGCCGGCAGCCACCCGTACGAGTCGGCGCCATGGACATGGCTGCTCCTCAAGCGCCCGGTCGCGTACTCCTTCGCCGATGGGGCGGGCAGCTACCGCGAGGTCCTGGCCATCGGCAACCCGTTGACCTGGTGGCCTGGCGCCGTCGCGCTGGTGGCGGTGGCGGTTCGATGGGTCCGATCGGGCGCCGGCCTGGCACGACCCGAGCTCGTGCTGGTCGCGGCGGCACTCTCGACCTACCTGCCGTGGCTGGTCCTCTCCGGGTCACGGTCCCAGGTCTTCATCTGGTACCTGCTGCCCACGATCCCGTTCCTGTACGGGGCGCTGGGCCTCGTGGCGGCGCTCGCCTGGCGCTCGCTGGGCGAGCGCATCGGCATCGGCGTCGCGGCGGTCGCCGTTGCAGCGTCGTTCGTCTTCTTCTACCCGATCCTGACCGCCGCTCCCCTCTCGCCGGAGGACTGGCGCTCGCGGATCTGGTTCGCCGACTGCAGCCGGTCTGGCGCGCCGACCCTGACGCTGCCCGACGACCAGATCAACCAGGGGCCGCCGCCGTCGGGGTGGTGCTGGATCTAGCGGTGCGTCCGCTCGCCGGGGAGGCTGACCCAGGAGCCGCCGCGCTGACCGTGGCCCGATCCACCGGGCCGCGCCTGGTGGCGTCGGGCGGGACGCGGACGCCAGCCGTTGGCCGATGCGGCGGGCGAGGACCGACGCGGTCCGCGTGACTGCTGCGGCCGGCCGCCGCCGGCGCTGCGGAGGCGAATCGCCTCGGGGCGGATGGAAGGATCGACCTCGAAGCCGGGCACAACTTCCGAAGGGATGGGCTGGCCCAGCAGACGCTCGATCTCGCGCAGCATCGGCGCCTCGTCGACGCAGACCAGCGAGATGGCGTCGCCCTCGATCCCGGCCCGCCCGGTGCGTCCGATGCGGTGCAGGTAGTCCGAGGGGACCATCGGCAGCTCGTAGTTGACGACGTGGGGCAGCTGCTCGATGTCGAGGCCGCGGGCAGCGACCTCGGTGGCGATCAGGAGTGTCACCTTGCCCGCCTTGAAGTCGGTGAGCGCTCGCACGCGCTGCGGCTGCGACTTGTTGCCGTGAATCGCGGCGGTGGCGATGCCGTCCTCGAGGAGCTGCTTGGCGAGCCGGTCGGCGCCGTGCTTGGTGCGCGTGAAGACGAGCGCCTGGTCGACGGCATGGGTTCGCAGCAGGTGCGAGAGCAGCTCGCGCTTCCTCGCGCGGTCGACGGGGTGCACGACCTGGCGGACCAGGTCGGTGGGGGTGTTGCGCGGGGTGACCTGGACCGATGCCGGACGATCCAGCAGCCCCTCCGCCAACGCCCGGATCTCGTTCGAGAACGTGGCACTGAAGAGGAGGTTCTGGCGGCGCGGCGGCAGGAGGCCGATGATCGAGCGGATGTCGCGGATGAAGCCCATGTCGAGCATGCGATCGGCTTCGTCCAGGACGAGGATCTCGACCGCGCCCAGATCGATCGTGCGCTGGCGAGAATGGTCGAGCAGGCGGCCAGGGGTGGCGACGACGATTTCCGGCCCGTTGCGCAGCGCGCGCAGCTGGCCGGGGAAGCCGACGCCGCCGTAGATGGTGGTGGAGCGACGGCTGTTCGAGCCGTAGACGCGGACGCTCTCCTCGACCTGGATCGCCAGCTCCCTGGTCGGGACCAGGATCAGCGCGCGGATGCGCGGGCGACCGCCGTCACGCGGCGAGGTGGAGGCGAGCAGCTGCAGCATCGGCAGCACGAAGGCAGCCGTCTTGCCGGTGCCGGTCTGGGCACCGGCCAGCAGGTCGCGCCCGGCGAGGACGAAGGGGATCGCCTCGCGCTGGACGGGGGTGGGTTCGGTGTAGCCCTGCGCCGAGACGGCGCGGAGCAGTCCGGGCGCAAGCCCGAGCGTGGAGAAGGACATGAGAGCTCCTGACGAGGCCCTCCCGCTGCATGCGGGGCCCGGTCAGGGCGATGGGTTGGATCGGGATCGGGACGGGGTTGAAGCCGCGGCGCGGACCGGAGCGCCTATCGAACACGTTTTCGAAATGATACACGAAAGGCCCGGACCGGTGGAAGTGGTACCCTTGGTGCCCCACCGAAGGACGTCATGACGGCCCCCTGCATCCACGGATTCCGCACCGAAGAGTGCACCTCCTGCCGAACCTGCCCGCACGGGCTGGTCACGTCCCGCTGTGGCCGATGCATCCGCGCGTCGAGCACGCCGGCCGGTCGCAAGGCCCTGCTCGTGGCGCATGGTGAGCATCCTTCCGAGGAGCGCGCGGGCTTCGAGATCGTCTACGTGCCCGAGCTCAGCGGATGGCAGGTGCGGTCCAATGGCAGCGCTCCTTCGGACGAGTCCTATCGGTCCATCTTCCTCGCCCGCAAGGCCGCCGACGACATGGCAGCCGCTGCCTCCTCCAGGGAGTCGAAGCGCAGCGGCTGACGTCTCAGCCTTCGGCCAGCGCTGCCTCGAGGCGGTCCCAGGTCTCGATCGCACCCTTGACCATGCCGGTCGCCAGGGCGCCCTCGATCACCTCGGCCGATCCCATGTGGCCGATGGAGGTGACCTTCGTCCGGCCGCCGAGATCCTCGAGGATGTAGGTCTCCGGGCCGCCCTGCGGGCCGACCCCCTCCACGTCGAACATGAAGGTCGACTTGTAGCCGTTGGGCGGGTCAACCTCGAGATACTCGCCGTAGAAGGTCACGTCCTCGCGGTCGGGCCCGCTGCTCACGAAGCGCCAGGTGCCGCCGGGGCGCAGGTCCATCTCGACGACCCGTGTCGTCGTGCCATGGGGGCCCCACCAGCGCGGGATCTGGTCCGGGTCGGTGAAGGCCTGCCAGACCCGCTCACGCGGTGCGTCGAAGGTCCGCTCGAAGACGAGATCCCCGTCCACCGAGTAGATGGTGGTGGTGTCGGTGCTGCCCCGGTCAATGCGCGTCGCGGTCATCGTGGTCTCCATCGTTCTGCTCCTGCTCGTCCTGCACTGCGCGCAGGTAGGCGTCCAGCCGTTCGAAGCTCTCCTCCCAATGGCGGCGGTACTGGTTCACCCACTCGGCGATGTCACGCAGCGGGCTCGCCCGCAGTCGCCGAGGCCGCCATTGCGCCTGCCGGCCCTGCTCGATCAGACCCGCGCGCTCCAGCACCCGAAGGTGCTTGGAGATCGCCGGCTGGCTCATCTCGAACGGAGCGGCCAGGTCCTTGACCGAGGCCTCGCCATTCGCAAGACGGGCCAGGATCGCGCGCCGCGTGGGATCGGCCAGTGCGGCGAACGTGGTGCTGAGCGTGTCCTGCTGCGTGTCCATCACCTCTAAGTTATATAACCTCTCGGTACTATACACGCCGCCGAAGAGCTGTCAACCCCCGAAACGAGAAAAGGCCCCGAAGGGCCTCTTCTCACGGTCGTACCGATGTGTCAGGGCGCGACCGCCTCCCAGTCGGTGTACACGCCATTCGAGTCGCCCGGGGCCGTGTCACCGACGAAGAAGTACAGGGGCAGCCCGTTGTAGGTGACCTGGATGGTGCCGTCGTCGGCGCGGGTGATCGTCCCCAGCGTGCCGGTCACCCCGGTTCCACCACTTGGTGTCACACCCGCAGGAACGGTCAGGGCCGGCCAGTTGACGAGGCAGTCGCCGGTGCAATTACTCGTGCCGCTGTCCTTGACGTCCATCGTGAAGGTGTAGACGGTCATCCCGCTCGAGCCAGCGACCAGGACGGTTCCGAGGCTGCCAACCTCGGTTGCCTCAACGGTCACTTCTGCGGCCGAGGGTGACGGAGCGGCAGCCGAGGCCGATGGAGAGGCTTCAGATGGAGCCGCGGTCGAAGGCGATGGTGCTGCTTCAGAGGGCGATGAGCCAGCGTCGCTGCAGCTGGCCAGAACGGCGGCAGCAAACACGGTCGTGGCGATGGTCAGGAATTTCGCGCGCATGTGCTCTCCCCTGGTTGCTTTGCGTCCGGCGACGATCCCCCCGTACACAGATAGGTACGGTCGCGGTTTCGCGGGATCCTCGGCTGGCGCGAGGTCGCGCTACCATCGACGGTATGGTGAAGCGGATCGCCTACGGCGTCTCGGCGGTCGGCACCCTGGCCGCCGTGGCCATGCGTTTCACGGGCGTGGACGAGACGATCACCTTCGGGGTGGCCGCCCTGGCCATCCTTGGCCTGGCCTTCACCCTGGGTCACGCCACCGAGCAGCTGGGCGCTGCGGCCGGCCCGCGCATCGGCGGCATCATGAATGCCACCGTCGGGAACGTGGGCGAGATCATCATCGCCGCCTTCCTGATCCTGGACGGCAAGATCGAGATCGTCCACGCCTCGATCACCGGCTCGATCGTCGGAAACCTGCTGCTGGTCCTGGGCGCTTCACTGCTGCTGGGCGGCCTGAAGAACGGCGTGCAGCAGTACGACGCCGAGGTGACGGGGATGAACGCCGCGTCCCTGATCCTGGCCACCATCGGCCTGGTCATCCCGGCCACCTTCGCCTTCCTGGTCGGCGGCGGCGAGGGGACGGGACCGGGCGATCCCGAATTCTTCAGCATTGAGGCGCTGACGATCGGGGTGGCCGTCCTGCTGCTGGTCACCTACGCGGCGCAGACCTGGTTCTACCTCCGCTCGCCGGAGTCGCCCGCCACCTCCCACGAGCCCGAGGAGCCGCCCGAGTGGAGCTGGCGGATGTCGCTGGGCGTGCTGCTCGGTTCGGCCGCGGCGCTGACCGTGACCAGCGAGATCCTGGTCCATACCCTGGAGCCGGCGGTGGCCTCGCTGGGCATCAGCGAGTTCTTCATCGGCATCATCCTGATCCCGCTGATCGGCAACCTGGCCGAGCACGTGGTCGGGATCACGCTGGCCTGGAAGAACAAGATGAACTTCAGCCTGATCACCTCCATCGGCAGCGCCACCCAGATCGCCCTCTTCGCCGCGCCGGTACTCGTATTCTTCGGCCTGATCGTCGGCAACCCGGTGACGCTGGTCTTCAGCCCGCTCGAGGTCGTCTCGGTGGCGGTGGGCGTGATGATCGCCGCCTACATCGCCCTGGACGGCCGCAGCAACTGGGTCGAGGGGCTGCAGCTGGTCAGCGTCTACCTCATCGTGGCGATCGCCTTCTTCTTCCTGACCCCGTGAGGACCGCCCGACATGCGCTTTGAGAAGTCGATAGAGATCGATGCTCCTCAGCAGCGCGTCTGGGACGTGCTCAGCGCCCTCGAAGCCTGGCCGCAGCGCATCGAGACCGTCGAAATGGTCGAGCTCCTGACGCCGGCGCCGATCACCAATGGCAGCCGCGTGCGGCTCAAGCAGCCGAGGCTACCCGAGGGCACCTGGGACATCACGGTCTGGGATGCGCCGTCCTACTTCGAGTGGGCGCAGAAGACGGGCGGCACTACAAGCGTCGCCGGCCACCGCGTCGAAGCGCTAGGAGAGGGTCGGGCACGCCTCACGCTGACACTCGACATGCGCGGCTTCCTCATCCCGATCATCGCCCTGTTCTACACGGAGCTGACCAACCGCTACATGAACCTCGAAGCCGAGGGCATGAAGCGTGCAGCCGAATCGGCCTAGGCACGGCCGCGCGCCGCCTCGACCCGAACGATGACCCTGACGTGTGCCGTGAGGCCAGTCTCGGATAGCATCCACATATCATGCCGTCGTCTCGCCAACCAGATCGAGCTCGACCGGGGGTTGAACCGGGCGCGATTCTATCTGCGTCGATCCATGGTCGTCCTGACCTGGTTGCGGAGATCCTCGATCCGGTCTTGGTCCCGCTCGGGTTCGCGCCTGGGCAGGTCGGTGTTGCTGAGGAGCGTGGTCAGGTGATCTTCTGCCGCGGTGAGATCGACAGCCCAGATGGTGGTTGCGTGGATCTCGTCGTTGACGTCGAAGCGACGCCCGACTGGCAGATCGCCGACGTCCGATACTGGGGGTTTCCGAGCGACCGATGGCACCTCGCCTTCGACCGAGGTGTCCGTCTTGCCGATCAGCTGGCCGGCCTCGCTCAGAGCCTCCCGAGCGAATTGGAGTAAGCGGAGGCTTGGACTGCTCCCGGCGCCATCTACGCTGCCGATCCCGATGCTGTATTGGCGTGCCCGAGAGGACTCGAACCTCCGACCTTCAGGTCCGCAACCTGACGCTCTATCCACTGAGCTACGGGCACATGCGCGACGATGGCGGAGAGGGAGGGATTCGAACCCTCGGAAGAGGAAACCCCCTTCAACGGTTTAGCAAACCGCCGCACTAGGCCACTATGCGACCTCTCCGCGAGCGGCGCCGATGATAGCATCAAGGCCCTTCCCGCCAGCCAGAGCCCCGCCGTGCAGCGCCTCCCCGTCATCGGTCAGTCGTTCGCCCATTCCGCCGTCGAGGCGGTGCAACGCGCCGCCTTCGAGGCGGCGGATCTGCCGATTGCGATCGAGCGCTGGGAGCGCAAGCCGCATCAGCTGGCGGCAGCGATCGAGGAGCTCCGGGACGAGGCATTCGGCGGTGCGCTAATCGCCGCTCCCCACAAGGAGCGGGCGGCTGCCCTGGCGGACCTCCTATCCGACGACGCCAAGGTGAGCGGCGCCGCCAACGTCGTGGTGCGCGAAGGTGCGCGCCTGCGCGGCCACAACACCGATGTCGACGGCGTGCGCGCGAGCCTCGCGGCGATCCTCCCCAAGGCGGTGAGCAAGTGGCCCCGCCAGGCGGTGGTGCTGGGGGCCGGCGGCGGGGCGCGAGCGGTGGTCGCGGTCCTCATCGGCTCCGGCTTCCAGCGGATCGCGGTCTTCAACCGTCACCTGCACAAGGCCGAGGCGGTGGTGGCCCACTTCGCGCGTGCGGCCCGCTCGATCGAGCTGCGCGCGCAGCCCTGGCACGAGACCTTCCTCGAGGTCGAGCTGGGGCGCGCCAAGCTACTGGTGAACGCCAGCGGCATCGGGGTCGAAGAGGGAACCAGCGCCATGCCAGCCGAGATGCTCGGCTCGGGCCTCTTCGTGCTCGACCTGGTGCTCAATCACGCCAGCACGCCGCTCATGACCGACGCGCGGGCGCGCGGCGGCACGGTTGCCAATGGGCAGGCCTCGTTCCTCTCGGCATCGGCCCAGACGTTTCGCCTGCTGACCGGGCAGGATGCCCCGGCCGAGGTGATGCGTAGCGCCCTCGCCACGGAGCTGGGGCTCCCGGAGGAGGGCATCGCCGTGGTCGGCGACTGACCGATGTTCTACACGGCCGGCTGGGTGCACGTGATCTGCGGCTGCATGTTCTGCGGCAAGACCGACGAGATGCTGCGCCTCCTGCGTCGATTCTCGATCGCCGGGCGTACCGTGGTGCTGGTGAAGCCCAAGCTGGACACGCGGACGGAGGACAGCGCGGTCATCTCGCGATCGGGTGCGCATCACACCGCACTGGCGGTCGACAACTCCGGCCAGATCGAGGCGCTGGCGGGTGACGCCGATATCGTGGCGATCGAGGAGGGCCAGTTCTTCGACGAGCGACTCCCCGAGGTGGTCGGGCGTCTCGCCGACGCCGGCAAGCAGGTGCTGGTGACCGGCCTCGACCAGGATTTCCGCGGCATCCCGTTCGGCCCGATGCCGCGCCTGATGGCCCTCGCCGACCAGGTCACCAAGCTCACCGCCATCTGCGTCGTCTGCGGCGAGCCGGCGACCCGCACGCAGCGGCTGATCGACGGGCAACCGGCGCCAGCCGACTCGCCCCTGATCGTGATCGGCGGGCTGGGTGACGAGAAGTACGAGGCGCGCTGCCGGCTCCATCACGAGGTGCCGGCCGCGGACGATTCGGCCCCTGGTTGACGGAGGGCCTCCAGCCGAATGGTCGAGCGTGGCTTGGCGACCGAGCGGGGCTAATTCCCGCGGGTCGAGCGTTACGCCCGATGAAGGCCGCATTGCCAGGGGCTCAGCGCGGTACCTCTCCGCGGAAGGGAGTTACGTGGGCGTGACGGCCCTCGGCCGGTGGTTGCTCCCCGCCAGCGGGAATTAGGGCTCCATCGTCAGAGCGTGGTGCATTGACGCCCCGCTTTGACGCAGATTCGTATCGACGCCAGCCCGGACCGGGTAGTAACGTGTCCGCTCGCAAGGGCGGTTGCCCCACCAATCCAGGGAGGACTTCGATGCCTCGGTCTCCACGGCGTCTGTTCGTTACGGCTTTGCTGGCGGTGGCCCTGTCGGCCCTCCCGTCCCTCGCCCTCGGGAGTCACTCCTGGGGCAACTACCACTGGGCGCGGCAGCAGAATCCTTTCACCCTCAAGGTCGGCGACAACGTCAACGGCGCGTGGGACGCGGTTCTCGACACCACGATCACCGACTGGACCGCGTCCAGCGTACTGAACCTGACGAAGGTTGCCGGCGGGACGCGCGCCAAGCCGTGCAAGGCCACCACGGGCCGCGTGGAGGTGTGCAACGCCAGCTACGGAAACAACGGCTGGCTGGGCATCGCCCAGATCTGGATCA
>Ga0214472_10006876_pt1 | contig 11927 bp, 12 predicted proteins | sample RVTome_6_FD_207662 | JGI IMG/M metagenome (GOLD analysis project Ga0214472, IMG submission 207662) | Soil microbial communities from uranium-contaminated site in the Upper Colorado River Basin, Wyoming, United States - RVT140D175 | ecosystem: Environmental > Terrestrial > Soil > Contaminated >...
CTTCTGCCAGCCGCGGCAGGACGCTTCGAGGTCGAGGTCTTCTAGGATTCTCCCTTCCGAAACGCCTTGCTCTGCGCCCAGCGCCTGCGCGCCCAGGCAACTGCAGAGATCTTCTTCGCGGCGAGATCACGGGATCGAACCTTGCTCCATCCTCCGGAGATTCAACGCGCGTTCACCGTGAAGGGAACGCGAGGCAGTCTGCGAAGGCAGGAGAAATTGTGGAACCCCATGCGCCTCCCCAGGGAGCGGATGGGAGTCTCTATCCCGGACCAGGAAGTCGCGGAACCCATGGGCAGCCGACGAGGACCGAAACCGCATCGACGGTGGAAAGAAACGAGTAGCGCGTTCGCAGTCTGCGCTACGCTCTTTTTTTGCGCCTGCGGCGGGGAGTCTTCGCCCTCGGGAATCGATCCTCCCGGCGGAGGCGCCGTGTACGAATTGGACGCCGCGCTGTTTGCCACCACAGTCGCACCGGTGCTCAGCGCGAAAGGTTGCGACGCGGCGGGCGACTGTCACGGCGGAGGCATCCGGGGGACCTATCAACTTTCGCCGGATGTGAACAAGGATCTCGACTTCGACTTTGGACAGAGCGCCCTGCAGGTGGACGGCTATGACCCGACGCAGAGCCCACTTCTGACCGAGCCCCTCGCACCCAGCGCGGGTGGCAGCACCCACGGCTTCACCGCCTTCGACTCGACCGACGACCCCGGCTATCTCGCGATCCTCGACTGGATCCTCCAAGGTGAGTTCCGATGAACGGCAAGCTTCTTGGAATCCTGATGTCCATTCTCGCCACCGCAGCGGCGACCGCGGACGAAGTGGAGCATCTGGTCCCCACGATGGCCGGCCAGAGTTTTCACATCGAGGAAGGCGCGCGCCCGTACGCGCGGAGGCTTTCGTTCACGCCCGCGTTCGGACGGCTGGGCGGGGACGATTACTACAGCCTCCGGCTGGCCTTCAATCCGAACCCGTGGCTCGGATACGAAGCCCACGTCGGACACAACCCATCGGAGTCGGTGCACGCACTGGTGCATTCGATTCACACGCTGCTCCGCTACCCGTTGAGCGGCCGCTTTCAGCCCTACGCGAGTCTGGGCTACGGAATGATGCTGATCTTTCCCGGCGCGGTATTCAAGGCCGACCCGGTGACGAAAAACGCCGTGTCCGCCGGCATCGGGCTGGAGATCTACATTCGCAATGACGTGGCGCTGCGGGGAGAACTCCGCGGCCTCACGCTCATGGGGGGAATGGAAACCACGCAGGACGGCTCGTTTGATTATCGAGAGCTGAGCGTGGGTCTGGCTTTCTATCGGAGCCTGGGTCAGTGACCCGGCGCGAGGGAGGCCTGGTGGGGGGAGCGGCCATGGCGGTCGAGACCCGACGAGGAGCCAACATGAATTGGAATCAAGCCAGTGGGGAATCTTTCGCGCGACGGGCGATGATGTTCTTCGGAGCATTCGCACTCGTCGCGACGACGGGCTGCCGCGGCAGCGCCCCCGATGATGTCTTTGATCGAGAAGAGACTACCGAGGCCATCGTCTTTCTGAAGACGCCAGCCGAGGAAACGCTCAACCGCACCTGGGCGTCGTCGAATCTCTACATTCTTTCCCCGATCTCGCCCGACGGTGTACTGCGCGCGTTGACGGACTACGAAGGCGCCAGCGTCTCCGATCCCATCGTCAACTTCGACGGCGACAAGGTGATGTTCTCGATGCGTCCCCCTGGAGCTTCGCTGCGGAACATCTTCGAGATCGGCGTCGACGGCAGCGGCCTGACGCAGATCACGAGTGGTGGCGGACATGACTTCGATCCACTCTATCTTCCCGACGGGCGCATCGTCTTCACGAGTTCGCGCAGCGGCGAGATGGACGAATACAACCACTCGCCGGCCGAGCGTCTCTACTGCGCCAACGGCGACGGAAGCAACGTCGAACGCATGAGTTTCAATCAGAGCGACGACTTCGATCCCGTGCTGCTCGCCTCCGGACGCATCGCGTACACGCGGTGGGAGCATTTCGGGATGTTCAATCGCTTCCCGCTCTTCGCCAGCAATCCCGACGGAACGGGGATCTTCCACTTCTACGGTCCGCACTCGCGCAACTTCTTCCACAGCCAGTTGATGCCGGATGGGCGCCTGATCGCCATCGCCTCGACCATGGTGAACGAAGACGCGGGGCCGATCGCGGTCCTCAAGCTCGAGGCCGGCCCGGCCGATCCCGCCACCGGCCCTGCCGACAGTCACTGGGATGTGCTGAACCCCAACGTCAACACGGGCGGAGCGCCCTGGCCGTATGGGGCATTCAAGTATCCCTTCCCGCTGGGTGACAACCTGTACGTGGCGTCCTACACGCTTCCTTCGGGGAGCGAAGCAGATGTCGACTACGGTCTCTATACATTCCGCCTCCACGAGGAACAGACGGGCGATCCTGACAATCCCGTCCAGATCGGCATCCAGGATCTGACCTTCCTCTACAACGACCCCGACATGAACGAGTACGACGCGCAACGCATCGCCCCGCGCGACAAGCCGCCCGTCATCCCTCGCAGTGTCGACGACAACGTCGACTGGGGCATCTTTACAGCGCAGGACGTGTTCAATCGCGGGTCGAACGACGGTCAGGAACGTCCGCTCAAGAACGCGACCGGAATCGACGCCGTCGACCGGATCGCCGTCATCGCGGCGCGACCGACCATGTCGGGTGAACCCAACGACTTCTCGGCCAACGAGTTCGAGAAGCGCGCGCTCATCGGCTTCGCGCCGGTGCAGTCGGACGGCTCGTTCAGCATTCGTGTGCCTGCGGATACGCCGATCACGTTTGCGACGCTCGATCAGCTGGATCGCGGCTTTGTCGTGAAGCGGACCTGGCTCGCGGTGCGCCCGGGTGAGCACTTCGCCGCGTGCACGGGCTGCCATGAGGATCGCGGCGGCATCGACGGCGTCGTCACGAACCCCGACCCGATGGCCCTGCAACTGCCGCCGACGGATCTGAACATCCCGAGCGATCAGTTCAGGATCATCAACTACATCAACGACATCGAGCCGATCATCGCGTCCAGCTGCCGGAGTTGTCACGTTTCGACGCCCAACCCCGACTACGACCCGTTGGATCCGCTCAGTGAACCCCTGATCGCTCCGGGCGATCTGGATCTCAGCCCCGACCTCGTCGAGGCCGGCGAGATGATGCAAGAATTCCCGCTGTCCTACGTCAATCTGTCGGGCGAGAGCGAGGAGATGGAGACCAATGTCGTGAGTCCCGCCTTCCCGCGGCGCTCGATCCTCATCGACTGGCTCATGGCTGCGGGCAGCCAAGACGGTCTGGCGCGGCATCCCGAGGGGCCCGATGCCCTGACCGACGAGCAGATCGAGACCATCAACCTCTGGGTGCTCTTGGGCGCTCAGTACCGCTAGGAGTCAAGCGTGTTTCGACGCCATCCTAGCGTGAGGTACTGTGCCGCGCTCCTCGCGTTCATCGCGTGGGGCGCGGTGCCGGCTCTCGCGGACGACGCGGCGACGCTGCGCGGCCATGAGCTCACGGCCATGAACGGTGACTCTGTCCGGCTGGACGATTTTCGCGGGCGCGTCGTGGTCGTGAACTTCTGGGCGAGCTGGTGCAAGCCCTGTCTGCGCGAGCTTCCCGAGTTCGACCGCTGGAACGCCGAGCTGACCGACGACGAAGTCGTCTTCGCGGCCATTTCCGTCGACCAGCGCAAGCGCCTCGCCGAGAGATTCGCCCAGAAGGCGGGCCTCTCGCTGCCAATCTATCACGACGGCGCGGACGGGCTGGCACGCAGCCTCGACCTTCCGGCCCTCCCCTGCACCTATGTGCTCGATGCGAACGGCGACATCGCCGCCATCAACGAGGGCGGATCCGCCGAGGATCTCAGAGCGCTGCGCGCGGTAATCGAAAGACTCCGTTCGGGCCTCGAGGCGAACGCGACCAGCCAGGAGGCGCGGCGATGAAGCGCATCCTGTCCGCGAGTTTCTTCTTTCTCGTGCTGGCCTTGGTCACGGCGGGATGTGCCGCCGTGCGACCCTATGAGCGCGAGTTCCTTGCCGACGACATCATGCTGTTCGAGGCGGACGCGGAAGAGGCCGCGCGCGAATTGCACTGGATCGAGGCCCGCGAGGGTTCGAGCGGCGGGACCGGTGGCGCCGGCGGGGGATGCGCGTGCAACTGAGCCGACGCACATTCGGACGCTTCGCCGCGTCGGCGACTCTTCTCGCCACGGCCACCACCACGGTCCGCGCCGTGCAGTGGCCGGATGCCGAGGATCAGCATCTGAGCTACTTGTTCCAGCTCTTTGCGGATGTCGACGACATCCACGTGTTCAGTAATCACGCGAACTATCGAATGGACCACAACAGCGGCGCACGCTTCGATCTACGACTCAATCACGAGCTGGTCGTCGTCCCCGCGGTGGAGGCGCCGATCGGCAGCCAGGAAGCCATCGACGCCATCACTACCGCCAGCCGCCCCATCCGCACGACTGCCGACGCCTACGAAGACTTCACCAAGACCCGGGATGAAGTCCGTGCCGGAGTCCAGCATCGCGGCGTGGCCGCCGGCTACTATGTCTCCAACGAGACCGACTACTTCGCCCAGCTTTTCAGCGCGAGCTACAACCGCGACTTCTTCCAGCAGAACTTGAATCTGGCCGGCGGTTTCAGCTACGGCAAGGACGACATCGAGCCGCTGGAGGACGCGGACACCTCCCAGATCGCCGCCTATCGCAAGTCCTTTCACTACAGCTTCGTGGCCACCCAGGTCTTGACGCGCACCACCATCGCCCGCTTGGGCGTCGAGCTGAGCGAAGTCGACGGCCTCCAGCACAATCCGTATCGCAACGTCTGGGTCGACGGCAGCAACGAAGCTGAACTGCATCCGTCGACGCGCAGCCGGCGCGATCTGTTCGTAAAGATGCATCAGTACGTCACGAACCGTTCGAGCTTGAAGCTCAACTACAAGCTCTACGAAGACGACTGGGGCATCGCGTCGCACACCGTGGGCGCGAGTGTCTCGCAGTATGTCGACGACGACATCGTCGTCCGCTATCGCTATCGCTATTACACGCAGTCGTCCGCGGATTTCTACCGCGACGACTACACGAATCCCGGCGGCGTCGGAGGTTTCCAGACCGGCGACTACCGCATGGGTGAATTCGACGCCCATCTCTTCGGAAGCCGGGTGGAATGGGCCCTCCGCTCACTCTTCGACGAGTCGAGTTGGATGAGCCGATTCCGCCTCTCGCTCAACTACGAGCGCTACTTCAACTCCAACAACTTCTCGGCAAACATCTTCGAAAGCGGGCTATCGCTCGTTTTCTAGGGGGAGGAACGAAGGAGCCATCATGGTCCGACCTACAATTTTCACACTCGCCCTGCTCTTGCTCGTGGCCCAGGTCGCCACGGCGGGACAGAGCTTTCGCCCCGCGAGTCTCGCGCCCGAACTTGGGATCGATCAGCTCAGCCGCAGCGTCGCCATCGAGAAATTCGATCGCGAGCTGCTGGGGTCGACCTATCAAAGCGTGGTCATCGGGCAGATCGACGTCTACGACCGCTTCCCCTATCTAGAAGCGCACTACTTCCAGGTGGTCAGCGACCCCAAGTGGAACCGGCTGGTGTTCGGCGAGACCGATCGCGGCCTCGACGCATACAGCGGTGAGGGGCAACCCTTCGGCGCCCTCGACGAGCCACGTGGACTCGCGACCGACGCCGGCGGCCGGTTGTATGTCGCCGATTCGGGGAACGATCGCGTCCTCGTGTTCGAGACCTCGAACGAATTCGACCAGCTTCGGTTGACGCCAGTCTATGCGATCGAGGGACTCTCGAGGCCCTTCGATGTCGCCGTAAGCGATGCCGGGACGCCGTTCGAACTGGGCGACGACCTGCTGTACGTGGCGAACACGGGAGCCAACGAAGTCCGTCGCTACGAACTCGCGGCAGGCGGAGCTGAGCTGAGCTTCGCCGTCGGCGAACTCGGCAGCGGCGATCTGCACTTCGCCGGCCCCATGGCCATCGCCGTGGGGCGCGAAGACGGAGTCAACAATGGCGACGTGTTCGTGGCCGACGCGCACAACCAGCGCATGGTTCGACTCATCGATCGGGACGGGCAGCTCGATTGGGTCGGCGGCCTGCCGCACGACCTGGGCGTCGTCACGGGCCTGGAGAGCGACCACTGGGGCAATCTCTACGCGGCCGCACCGCAGTCCAATCGACTGCAGAAATTCACGAGTGAGCTGCTTCCCATCGCCGAGTTGAGCGATGGAGTCCGCCGCCCGCGGAGCTTCCACATCCCGATGGTCACAACGACCGATCATCGAGACAACACGCGGACGCGCGCCGGTCACGGTGGCGGTATGTTGCTCGAAGAATGGGGTGACGACAGCGGCCTGCGGCTGCTGGATCTAGGAGTCGAGGTCGGCGATCTCCGCGTGAGCCCGACGGGCGATCTCGCGGCGAACTTCTCCCTTAGCGATCACGCACGCGTGAGCGCAGAGATCTTCGACGGAACGGGCCGACTGGTCGCGCGCCATGATGCGGGCCGACTTGCAGCTGGTGAACAACAGCTGAGCTTCTCGGACGAGAATTTTCTGAGTGACCTCCCCGCGGGGAACTACCAGATGAATCTGCGAGCCGAGTCGACCTACGCGCATGGCGATCGCGATGATATGCAGATCGAGTTCGCGATGAGCGAGAATCGCAGCGCGAGCCTGCCCGCGCAGGTGATGCTCGGACGCGCGCATCCCAACCCGTTCAATCCGTCGACGACGCTGAGCTTCTCGATTCCCACAGGGCCGACGCGCGATTTCTCCCTGCGCATCTACGACGTGCGGGGACGAATGGTGCGTGAACTCGATTCCGGACAGATCGATGCGGGACAGCACGAACGCGTCTGGAACGGCTTGGATGACCGCGGCAGCAGCGTTGCGTCGGGAATCTATCACTATCGCCTCGAAGTCGGCGGCGAGAGCTTCAGTAACAAAATGGTCCTGGTGAAATAGGTCATGGACACCAGGCGCCTCAAACTCCTCCTCACCGCGCTCGCTATGGCCGCCGGCTTCGCTGGCTGCCTGCGCGAGCCGGGTGTGGAGGAACGCTGGACCCGCATGGAGATCCTGGCGAGCAGCGAGGATGGCTCCGAGACGGTCGATCTCGCCGGCGGCGAGGAGATCACCGTCAGCGCACGCCTGACGTATCGGCGGCTCTTGACGGGCGCCTTCGTCGCGGAGCTCCGTGCGAGCGACACTCTCACGGCCGCGATGGTCGACCTGGCCACCTCGGGCCGACAGATCGGCGTCGCCGAAGACGTGGACTATCTGTTGGCGAACACCGTCACTGCCGGGCGCGATTTCCGCACGGTTGCCGGCTTTCCCGACCTGATCCACGAGGTCGACTTCCGTTTCGACAGCTTCGTTCCCCTGAGCGAGAACCTAGCCGGACCGATCACGGGCCTCTTTCTGGTCGTCTATGCGGGCAGCGAAGAGGAAGTGAGAAACGAGGCTGGCGAGGACAGCATCGTCATCACGCCCTATGTGTCAGGCGAGTATCAGATTCTCTATCCGGGGATCGCGATCCCGCTGACAAGCCCCCCGACGCCCTGACATGCTCTGGCGCGCGCTTTCGTTGTGCTTGTTGATCTTCATCGGACCCGGCGCCGCAGCTGCCGGGTCCGATCTTGAGTACGGCATCTCCGTGGGAGCGGGCGGGAGCTGGCTGGATCCAGAGCTCGCCGACTATCGCTGGGACCTGGACAGCAGAATCCACGGGCTCCTCGAAGCCGACGCGCGCCGCGGCCCCTGGTCTCTTGCCCTCCGCCTCTGGCGCGGGAGCACCACCCAGGGCACAGGCATCCCCGGCTCTGGCCCCGGGCCGGACGTCCACCTGACCGGCAGCGAACTCGTCGCCCGCTTCCTGCTGCGCCAAGTCGGCAATACGGCCCTCTCCGCAAGCCTCGGCGGCGGCCGCCTCCATGTGGGCTATGCGCCGGACTCGCTGCTCCTTGCGCCCGAAGGCGCTCCATCACCCATCCGAGTGGACTTCGACGCCCTGGACGAGTGGAGTCTGTCCTACGGACTGGCCCTGGAACAGCGATTCACCGGCGCAATGGCCTTGAGATTGCAGATGGAACGGATGGAGTTCTCACTCGATACCGCCCACCGAAACGGGGGGAACATCGAGGAGCGACGGGATCGCTTTGGGAACTGGATGGGACGACTCTCGCTCACCCTGTTCTTCGGCGGCGATTGAGGACGCAAAACGAGGCTTGGATATGACGATTCCACACGCTTGCCCGGCGCGGGCCCTGCTCGCCGCCGCCGCTCTTCTTCTCGTTTTGGGCACCCCCACTCGCGACGCCCGCGCCGAAGATGAGCCGGCCGCCGGCGCCAAGTCCTACGGCGCTCACATCAGCACCGAACGCACGGTCGAACTCACGGGTTCCGAGAGCAATGTCGTCCGCTCGGGGCCGGGGCCGGATTACGCCATCGCGGGCGTGTATCCCTACGGCGAGAAGTTCGTCGTCATCGCCAAGAGCGACGACTGGTACAACATCCGGCTCTCCGGGTCCGAGACGGGTTGGATTCACGCTTCGCTCTGCCGCGAATTCGCCGACCTCTCCGATCTCGAGTTTCGCCCCAACCCACGGCTGTTCTCGCGCGTCGGCAGTTTCGGTATCACCGCCTACAGCGGGGCGTACGCGTTCGATCGCAAGTCCAACTCCCTCGTCGTCGGCGGACGACTGGGCTACCACGTCTTCGAATACATCGAGATCGAGGGCGGCATCGGCTGGTCCCATATCGTGCGGCCGGCGGAGATCGTCGAAAATCTCTTCGAGCTGAGTCTGACCGAGGAAGACTTCCACATGCTCTTCTACCAGATGAACATGAATCTGAAGGTGCTTCCGGGCCGGCAGATGGTCCCGTTCATCACCGTCGGGCTGGGATCGACGATCATGAAGGGCGAGTCCGAGTCGAGCTTCAACTACGGCGCCGGAACGTACATGTTCGTCTCCAAGCGCGTTGCCGTGCGCTGGGAGTTTCGCGACCACCGTTTCGAGTCCGGCTATGGCGATGCGCGCCGCAAGAATCAGAACGCCGAATTCAGCATGGGAACGACCTTCCTGTTCTGATCGCATCCCTTGGAGATCCGCATGCTTGCCAGTTTCCGAAACCTCGGCGCCGCCCTGCTGCTTCTCGGATCGGTGTCCGCGCTGGACGCGGGCGCGAGAGAGAATGTCAGCGCACGCGACGGGCTCGAGCTCGCCACGTCCTCCGCGCACAATTGGGCCGAGGACAGCGTCCTCGTGTATCTGGAAAACGACGACATCGTCGACGCGCAGGGCAGCGCGGCGCGTTGGGGATATCTCTTCTACTCCGCGCATCTCGACCGCTGGCGCGCCTACAGTCTGAGCGACGACAAGGTCGAGAACGCGGGCGAACTCGGATTCGCGTTCGACGCGCCCCAGGTCGAAGCCAACTGGATCGACAGCGATCGCGCCTATGCCGCAGCGGAGAAGGCAGGTGGCCGCGCCTATCGAGATCAGAATTCGGGAGCGTTGCGCAGCATGCTGCTCATCCGTGGAGCGTTCGGCGAAGACGACCCCAATCGCACTACCTGGACACTCGTCTATGACTCCGCCCATGCCCCCAGCCTCTTCGTCGTCGTCGACGCCGAGAACGGCGACGTCGTTCGCGCGTGGAAGGGATAGAGTCATGCGACGTCTCCTCGGTGGTATTCTCCTCTGCATATGCTTCAACGCGGCCGCCTCTCCTCAAGCCCAAGACCCGACCGTCGAGATCGAAGTCAAGAAGGCCAAGATCGACGCGCTCGAGAACGGAAGCCTCCGCTTCCTGCGAGAGAATCGCGACTTCCTCCGCGCGCAGCTGGATCGGCTGCGGCAGGTGCGGCGCGAATTGAATGGCGGAGCCAGCGCGTTGAACGCGCGCGATCTACTGCTACGCGAACTCATGGCCGGTATCGAGGCCGGGGAGGACAGCCTGGCTCGCGAGCGGGCTCTCGTCGCACAGCGTGAACTGATGCAGAGCGTGTCCGAACTGGGCGAACTCGAATCGCAGCTCGATCGTCTGGAAGTGTTGCTCGGCGGACAGTCGGGGCGCCTGGATCAGATCGAGGCGGACTACGCGGGGCGGCAGCGCACGGCGCTCTTGATCCTCGTGCAGAACTTTCCGCAGCAGGACGGCCCCGAACGCATCATCCTCGAAGATGAGGACAGCATGCGCTGGGAAGTCTCGCTCTCGGCCGAGCAGCGGGAAGCCCTGCGGGCGGGGGGAGCGGCGCAGATCCTCCACGAGTTCGTGGAGCCCCGGCGACTGCACTTCAGCCTTCGCTTCGCGGGCAGCGGCTACGATGCGCGACCCGCAGTGGCGGTCGACGTGGATCCTGCGCGCGATCGGATCAATCTGCTGAGCATCGACCTCGCTCGCCTCGACCCGAGTTCCGAGGCTCTCCTCCCCGTCTCCCACTTCCAGCGCTAGCGGTTGCCGACGATGCCGCGCTGGCTCTCGCCAACGATGCTGACCGGCATCCTGCTGGGCAGCTTCGGCCTGCCCACCGTCGCGGACGCGCAGTGGCCCGCGGACCTTCCGCTGCGGCGTGCAATCTTCGACATCGCGAGCAGCGATTCCCTGGCGGCCGTGCTGCGCCTGGAGGAATTGGACGCCCGGGCACAGGCCTCCGAGCGCGAGCGCGCCGATGCCCTGCTCGGTCAGCTCTACACCCAACTCGGTGACGCGCGCTTCGTCACTCTCTGCGCGAGCCATTGGCGTCTCTCGGCGACGACTCTGCGCGACCATCTCGCGGCTTTGTGGCTGCGCGGCGCGCTCGACGGCAGCGTCCGCGAGCCGCTGCCGACAGTCGACGATCTCCCAGGGGATCTCAAGCTCTTGGCCGCCGCCGCCGAGCTCGATCGCGGTGCGTTCGCGACCGCCCTCGCCTGGCTCGACGAGGCGCACAAGGTCGAGGGCGACGAGAAGCAGAGTATCGCCGCCTATCTGCGCGCCGCCGCGCTCGAGGGACTCGGCGGAGATCCGCGCCAGGTTCTGAGGGAATGCATCGACGCCGCCCGACCTCCCCTGTTGGACGCCGCACTGCTTTGGCTCGCGACGGCAACGCACGAACGAGGCGAGGATCCGTCAGCGTGGCTCGAACGGATCGACGAGGCGGGCAGCTCGGGAAGCCGCGCCCTGCACATGCGCGCCATGCTCTTCTTCGAGCGCAACGAGTTCACTCTCGCGCAGGAACTCCTGGAGCGCGTCGCACAAGACGAGGGCTACTCGCAGAGCCGCGACGTCCTGCTGACGCTCGGCGCGATCTCCCTGGAATCGAGTCGACACGAGGAGGCCTTGGCAGCCTACACGCTCGCAGCCGAAGCCTGGCTCGGCGAAGAAGAGTTTCTGAAGGTCTATGAAGCGAGCGACGCCCCGCAGAATGTCCTCGGAGCGGCCAACTCTTCGGCCTGGCTGCTGGACGAGGACGCGATGATCGAAGCGGACGCGCGACTGCTCGCGCTCTGGGCCGATCTCAGGCAGAAGCCACCGACACAGTCCGATCATCCCCTGGGCCTGGGCGAGCAGGGTCAGCACGAGCCCGCCCGTGCGTCGCTCGACGCGGCCGAGTGCGGCGAGCTGCAGTCTCTTCGCGCGCAGCAGCGCGCGGATCGCGCAGAGGCGCGGCGCTACGAGCGCATGGCCGAAGAAGAACGCGCCCTCAACCTCTCCGCCCAGCGGCATCGTGCGCGAGGCATGGAGGAGCTCGCGAAGCTCCATCTCCCCCTCGGCGGCACCGCGAGCCAGCTCGATAGCATCGCCGCCCGCCTCGACGGGGTCTTGGCACAGCTCGAGGCGGTCACGGATACGGAGATCGCGCGGATCGCGCGGCGAACGCGGCACATGAGTGAGCAGGCGCGACG
>Ga0214472_10006877_pt1 | contig 11927 bp, 11 predicted proteins | sample RVTome_6_FD_207662 | JGI IMG/M metagenome (GOLD analysis project Ga0214472, IMG submission 207662) | Soil microbial communities from uranium-contaminated site in the Upper Colorado River Basin, Wyoming, United States - RVT140D175 | ecosystem: Environmental > Terrestrial > Soil > Contaminated >...
CATCCGGTCGGCTACGGCTTCTACGTCATCGATCATCTGACCCACAATGTCTACAAGGGGCGCATGGCCTACTGGGCTCACTTCTACGAAAGGCTGTTCAACTTCAGAGAGCTGCGCTACTTCGACATCAAGGGCGAGTACACCGGCCTGACGTCGAAGGCGATGACCGCGCCGGACGGCCTGATCCGCATTCCGCTGAACGAAGAGGCATCAAGCGGCACCGGCCAGATCGAAGAGTTCCTGATGGCGTTCAACGGCGAGGGTATCCAGCATATCGCCTTGCGCTGCGACAACCTGATCGAGGCGGTCGACAAGCTCAGAGCCGGCGGTCTCGAACTGATGACGCCACCGCCCGATACCTATTACGAGATGCTGGAGGAGCGCCTGCCCGGCCACGGCGAACCGACCGAAGAGCTCAAGGCAAGAGGCATACTGCTCGACGGTACGACCGAGGGCGAACCCAAGCTGCTGCTGCAGATCTTCTCCGCCAACCTGCTGGGACCTGTGTTCTTCGAATTTATCCAGCGCAAGAAGGATGAGGGCTTCGGCGAGGGCAACTTCAAGGCGCTGTTCGAATCGATAGAGCGCGACCAGATCGCGCGTGGTGTCGTCGGCAGTAAGGAAGGATGACAAGGATGACCGATAACAACACCCTGTATACCTACTGGCGCTCATCCGCCGCCTACCGCGTGCGCATCGCGCTGCACCTCAAGGGGATAGCGCACCGCGACGAGTATATCCATCTGACGAAGGATGGCGGGCAGCAACGGCTCGAGCGCTACAGCGCGATCAATCCGCAACAACTGGTGCCCGCCTGGCAGGATGAAAACGGGGTGCTGACCCAGTCCCTGGCGATCATCGAGTACCTGGACGAGCGCTACCCCGAACCACCGCTTCTGCCCCGGAATGCCTATGATCGGGCGCGGGTGCGCGCACTCGCGTTGGTCGTTGCGGCGGATATCCATCCGATCAACAACCTGCGGGTTATCCAATATCTGCGCAGCGAGCTGGGCGCGCAGGATGAGCAGATAAACGCCTGGTATCGACACTGGATCTCGATCGGACTCGAGGCGCTGGAGCAAAGTGTCGGCGATCGGGGGTACTGCTTCGGTGACTCGGTGACGCTGGCGGATCTCTGTCTGGTGCCGCAGCTCTATAACGCCAGGCGCTTCGACGTGCCGCTGGAGACCTACCCCAGGCTGTTGACGATCGACTCGACCTGCCGGGCACTGGAGCCCTTCAAGCTTGCCGCGCCCGAGGTTCAGCAGGATGCACAGTTATAGAGGTGTGAATCATGATCAACATCAAACAGATCCACCATGTGGCCTATCGCTGCAAGGATGCGAAAGAGACCGTCGAGTTCTACAAGAACTACCTGAATATGGATTTTCTGGTCGCGATCTCAGAGGACCAGGTGCCATCGACCAAGGCGCCCGATCCCTACATGCATGTATTCCTGGATGCGGGTCAGGGCAACATTCTCGCGTTTTTCGAGCTGCCGACCTACCCGGAACAGGGCAAGGACCCCAACACCCCCGACTGGGTGCAGCACATCGCGTTCGAGGTGGCAGACCGGGACGCACTGCTCGCGGCGAAGGCCGAACTGGAAGCCAAGGGGCTGGACGTGTTGGGCGTCACCAACCACGGCATCATCCACTCGATCTACTTCTTCGACCCCAACGGCCACCGCTTGGAGCTGACCTATCGCTCCGGCACCGACGAGCAGTTGAAACAACTGAAGGATATCGCCCCGGCGATGATCGAAGAGTGGTCCAAAACCAAACGCGCCCCCAAAATGGCGGCCTGGCTGCATGAGGAGGAGTTCGGTGAGGGATAATCAAGAGCTCAAGTCCTGGGTGGATACCGCCAACGAGCCGGGCAATGGCTTTCCTGTACAGAACCTGCCCTACTGCTCGTTCGTGACCGAGGGGGGCACGCCCCGTATAGGCGTGGGCATCGGCGATATGATTGCGGATCTGCGTGCACTGGCGGAGCGCGGCCTGCTGGCGGAGCTGAGTGAGGCTGTTAGGAGTGCCACCTGCCAATCACAGCTCAACGCATTGATGGCACTGGATCAAGCGTCGCGCACGGCGCTGCGATCACGGCTCACCGAGCTGCTGTCGGATCAAGACCACAGCGCCGACGTGCAGCCCTGTTTGGTCGCGCAAGACAGCGTCCGGTTCGGACTACCCTGCCGCGTCGGCGACTACACCGACTTCTACGCCTCGATCCACCACGCGACACGTGTCGGGTCGCTGTTCCGACCCGACAACCCCCTGCTCCCCAACTATAAATGGGTACCGATCGGCTACCACGGAAGAGCCTCGTCGCTTTGCGTATCGGGCACCGGCGTCAAGCGCCCTATCGGCCAGCTCAAGCCACCGGATCGGGAGGCGCCGATCCTGGCGCCCTGCAAGCGGCTGGATTACGAACTGGAACTCGGCATCTATATAGCCGAGGGCAACGCTCTGGGCGAACCGATAGCGCTGGACCATACCGACCGGCATATATTCGGTGTCGGCATCCTCAACGACTGGTCCGCCCGCGATATTCAGGCCTGGGAATATCAGCCGCTGGGGCCGTTTCTGTCGAAAAGCTTCTGCTCGAGCCTAAGCCCCTGGATCGTCCCGCTGGAAGCGCTGGAACCCTACCGCACCGAGTGGACCCGCGACCCCGAGGAGCCGCAGCCGCTGGCGTATCTGGAGTCGGAGCCCAACCGTCGCCGAGGCGCCATCGACATCAAGCTGGAGGTATGGATACAGACCCGGAAGATGCATGCCGAGAACCGGAACGCCGAGCGGCTGACCCAGGGCAACTTCAAGGATATCTACTGGACAATCGGGCAGATGGTGGCGCACCACACGGTCAACGGCTGCAACCTGCAACCGGGCGACCTGTTCGGCAGCGGTACCCTTTCCGGAGCGAAACCGGAATCCTCCGGCTGCCTGCTGGAACTGACCGAGGGCGGCAAACAACCGATCCGACTGAGTAACGGCGAAACACGCACCTTCCTGGAAGATGGCGACACCGTCATTCTCAAGGCCTATTGCGGCGACGATCGGATACGCATCGGGTTGGGCGAGGTTGTCGGCACGGTGCTGCCGGCGCGGGCGGTATCGTAACGTTTGACGAGATCGGTACATCAACGGGGAAGAATGCCAAGAAGATGGCCGGCCATATCGGCCATCACTCCATAGCGACACTGGCGCAACAGGCGAAGCTCGCCGCTCTTGGCGATCCCGTCGTAGTCCGTCCGCTCGATCTCGGTGAGCAGCGCGTCGGCGCCATTCAATACCGCCTTGCTCAGGGACCGGATGGTGCTGTCCACCATCCTGCCTGACACCTTGAGCACATCGGACAGGGCCTCGATATAGTACCGGTCCACGCCGGCGAGCAGCGAGTATCCATCGAAGCGCCAACTCAGCGGCGCGTTGGACCACTGGTTGTTCCGCTCATATACCGCAGTACAGACAAGATCGTAATGAGGCGCCAGGACGATGCCGTCGCTGCGCATCATGAACGAGAGGTTCTTCAAGTGGTTATCGGTATTGCCGATCAGCAGGTTGAAGATAAACCACCTGAACAGCGTTACGCGGGTGACCGCGGGCGTCCGACACTGCTCGACGATGGCGGGCAGTATGCTCGGCACTCCCTGTCGGTATTTATAGATGCGGTCGATGCCCAACAGCTGGCAGGCATCGATGGTGTGCAGCCTGGTCAGTGCGCCATGGTCCGTCGCCCTGTCAAAGCGACGCACCAGATAGACCGGTTCCGGTACCCGGATCAGCTCCACATCCGGCACGTCGAAGCCGCAGCCTCTGGCCAGGCGCATCATGAAATACTCATTGATGGCGGTATGCCAGTACTCATCCGGCCTGCTGTGATCGGGCTTGAGAATATGGGTGGACGGCATGCTATGGCCGGGTTCATACAACTCGCCGTCCTCCAGAATCACCGGGAGCTTGTGCTGAGCACCGGCAAGCGACATCCGCTTGCTTCCGCCCTGTGAAAGCGGGATATTGGGTAGGTTGCGTATGCGCCGGGATAGCTCGTCATAGGCGAGCGCGCTACGCCCTCCTTGCACAGGACTCTCATCCGGATGCAGCAGCGTCAAGGCACCGGCGGATTCGGCACCAAAATGGGCCAGCAGCCCGAATGCATCGGCCTCTTCGACCCTGGCATCCTGAGCCAGCAGGGTTCTTGCCCCCTCCTCCGGCAGCAGATTGTCGAAGAACCATTGCACCGGTCGGCTGCTCGCCCCGTCCACGATGGTGCCCGCCGATCGCGGCAGAGCGGGTGCCATATCGAATGCCGACCAGTCAGGCGCATACTCAAACGCCCAGAGGTTGTTCCGCTCTCTCAGAGTGCCGACTCGATAGGTGTTGCACCAGACAGAGAGTGTACGTTCGGATGGAATCATCGCTCGCCCGCCTGCTCAAGTTCGACGACCTCTTTCATATCGTCCGGGATATCGAGCACGATACCGATGCCCAACTCCTCGAGAAGCTGCAGAAGCTTGCCGGTCTGAATGGTGGGCTTACCCCGCTCGACGTCGATCACGAACTTGTGACTGCAGGATGCCATAAAGCCGAGATCATCCTGTCGAAGCCCCTGTCGACTCCGGATGGCCCGAGCAACGGCTCCGATCTCTTTTATGGATTTAACAGGCTTCATCATGCGCTGCACCTCATCTGACTAACCGTTCGTTCAGTCTATTGTGCGAATAAGGCCGTGGTCAACATAAAACTAAACGATCGGTTAGTTGGATGGGTGTGGCGATTGGCATTGGGGTTAAACTAACCGATCGGTTAGCTGGCTTGGTGGGTTTACAGGTGGAAACCTGGGGCAAGTAGGTGCCGTCGAGAGGTATCGTCGAGGGCAGCGGCGGAATATTCTCGATCCACTACACTATGCTGAAATACCAACCAGCATGGGCAAAGAGCGTTCTCATCGGACCACGCAAAGGAGCACCAGACAATGATCCACCATCTATCCCTCCCGGCCAGGAATCCGCTTCACGTTGCGGAAGTCCTGGTTGAGCTGTTCGGTGGCACATTGACAAGGTTCGGGCCTCACGAGGATTCCTATATGGCGTGGGCCGGGGATGAATACGGCACCGCGATCGAGATCTATCCGGCAGGTACAGAGATGGTTCCCGATGCGGGCCAGGGGCAATCCAATTTCCGGTTCAACCCTTCGGCCTCCCCGTTTATTGCCACGCACGCGGCGGTATCGGTCGCCAGAAGCAGGGAGGAGATCGAGGCTATCGCGCAACGAGAGGGCTGGCGAGCTCTTGAGCTGTCCAGAGGTTCGTTTCGTGTCATCGAGTTCTGGATCGAAAACCAGGTCATGCTCGAAATACTGACAGAGGAGATGACCAAGGAGTATCTGGACGCTGCAGCAGCTTTCGACAGGTAGGTGACAGCCATGATGGTTGATCTTGTCTTTATTGCCTTCGCCCTCCTCCTGCTTTTTGCCGGCGCCGAGGGTCTTGTCAGGGGCAGCGCATCGCTCGCGTTGCGTGCCGGGCTCAGTCGCTTGATGGTCGGTCTGACCATCGTCGCGTTCGGAACCAGTTCGCCGGAACTGGTCGTCAGCATCAAGGCTGCACTGTCGCAGCAGGGCGATATCGCGGTCGGCAACGTGGTCGGTTCGAACACCTTCAATATCGCGGTCATCCTCGGCTTGACGGCATTGGTGTGCCCGATTCCCGTTCATCGGCAGATCATCAGACTCGACGCGCCCATTGCCTTGGGGTTGACCCTTCTTCTGGCGCTGCTGCTTCTGGATCACGCGCTCGGGCGCCTTGAAGGGGCGATGCTGTTTATGGGGCTGCTTGCATACACCGGGCTGAATGTCGTGCTCGCACGCAGGCAGCGAACGGAGAACGCCGGCGCTCCCGACGACAGCTCGGATCCGCCCGGTTCTCACCATTGGGGAGTCGACCTTGCCTTCATCGCGGGTGGGGTGGGCGTGCTGGTGTTCGGGTCTCATCTGCTTGTGGAGCACTCCGTCTCGCTGGCCAAGGGCCTCGGCATAAGCGAAGCCGTGATCGGCCTGACCATCGTGGCGGCGGGTACCAGCATGCCGGAACTGGCAACCTCCCTGGTTGCCGCAGCCCGCAGGCAACCCGACATCGCGATAGGGAATATCGTCGGGTCGAACGTCTTCAACATCCTCGGTATCCTGGGCATCGCCTCGATCGTATCGCCGATCGGCGCACCCGGCATATCGCCAGTGGATTACCTGACGATGATCCTCTTTACCCTACTCATCATTCCGCTGCTCTATACGGGGCGCGTCCTCCACCGGCTCGAGGGTGTTCTACTGCTCGCGCTGTATGGCGTCTATCTTGCGGTTTTGTGGCCCGTATGAGTGGGCGAACAGGAGGCGGCTCGCTATTTCGGAGTATCGAGTTGAGTACTAGAGCTGCTCTACATTAAACCCTTGTTGTTTGAGTTGATTCAGCAAACCCTCTTTTCCATAGAGGTGCATCGCGCCGACCAACACAAACTCTCTATCGCTATCATCGATCAGCGCGGGAAGTTGACTCATCCAAGCGTCATTCCGCTCCGTTACAATGGTGTTATACATCTCCGGGAATTCCGCCTTCATCTGTACTACCGAAGCGTTTGTTGCGAATGCTTCAAGGTCGCCACTGCGCCAGTTTTGTTTAATCTGTTGAATAAACTCCGGTAAGCGGTCAAGATCGCGTAGCGTGTATTCAATACCTACATTGGGATCTATTTTCTCCATGGACGCGAGAAAGCTTAATTGCTCTTCCGGTGTTTCCAAACTCATGATTTTCTTGTTATCGGATAACGCCATATTATTGAAATAAGCATCGACTCCATATTTAGGGCTCATCCCTAATCGCTGATACTCAAGTATGGCAATCATCAGCGATACGCCCCAGGGTTGGAATTTCGAAAAAGTAGCGATAGGGATTTGTCGTGACGCCAAAAACGTCTCAAGCCTGCGGTATAAGCCCGGTTCGAGTACACCCGCGAGCGTGCGGTCATCGCTATACATCATTGCAGACATGAATTTCATCTGAAATTCGGGCGACTGCGCTGCAACCAAATCGGTTTCAAAGAAAATTACACCGGCATCCCGATAGGCGATATCGAACTCATCCGGGAGCGGATAGTCGCCTTCCGAAAGAAGGTGAATGGTAGCGCCAAGATAGAAATAGTTTTGGCCCTTACTCACCTTCCAGACAGAGGATTCAGCGAAAGCGCTGCTCGCCAGAAAATTAAACCCTATCAGTAAAGCACAACCTATGATCTTTCCAATATTCATAATATGTTCCCTATACTAACCTTTTAAACCAACTCGATCGCCAGCGCCGTTGCCTCCCCGTCTGGCCAGGCCTACTGATCCTGGTACAGGCGCATCACGCTGGAGAAGTCCAGCGTACCGTTGCCCTTGGCCTTGTGCAGGCTGAACAGGGCCCGCGCGGCCGAGCCCATCGGCACCGGCGACGCGCTCTGTTGACTCAGTTCCATCGCCAGTCCCAGGTCCTTGAACATCAGGTCGACCATAAATCCGCCCTGGTACTCCTTGCTCGCGGGCACGTGCTCCATGACGCCCGGATAGGGGTTGTAGAGCTGCAGCGCCCAGTTGTTGCCGGAGCTTTTCTTCATGATCTCGGACAACACGGCGGGGGCCAGGCCGTTTTTGACGCCCAGGTTCAGCGCCTCGCAGGTGCCGGTCATCAGTACGCCGAGCAGCAGGTTGTTGCACGCCTTGGCGATCTGCCCGGCGCCGTGGCCTCCGGCGTGGAGGATGTTCCTGCCCATGCACTCGAGGATCGGCTTCGCCTGCGCAAACTGCGCATCGTCGGCACCGACCATGAACGCCAGCATCCCCGCGATGGCACCGCCGACACCGCCGGAGACCGGTGCATCGATAAAGTTCAGGCCGCGTTCGGCAGCGATTGCCGTGACACGCTGCGCGGTGGCGGCATCGATGGTGGAGGAGTCGATGATCAGCGCGGACTTTTTCACCACATCGAACAGCGGCCGATCGCCGGTCACGTAGAGCGCCTCGACATGCTTGCCCGCCGGCAGCATGGAGATCACGAACTCGGCGTCGGTGACGGCATCGACAGCGTCGGCGGCCGGGTGCGCACCCTCGGCGACCACCTGCTGTACCAGTTCATCGACCAGGTCGAAGGCGTGGACCTTGTGCCCCGCCTTGACCAGATTGATCGCCATCGGGCCACCCATGTGGCCGAGGCCGATAAATGCGATAGTTGCCATCTTCTCACCTATTCCGTTGTCGGCACCGGCCGGTCGGTCGGCGCCATTGGTTCAGTTCAATTGGCCGCTCAGCGGGTTGACTGTCCAGGGAGGCTCGAAAAAAACCGTCCAGCACCGCCGGGGGCTACCTCGGCGATCGACTTGAACGTCCACTGCGGCCGGACATCCTTGTCGATCAGCAGCGCGCGTATCCCTTCCGGGGACTCGGGGTGACGGCAGCACTGCACCGACAGCTCGAGTTCGCGCTCGAACACCTCTTTTAAGGATAGATGGTGGCAGCGCTCCAGTTGGAGTTCGATGAGCCGTATCGACAGCGGGTTGCCGTGGCTCGCCGACGAACACCGCCACCGAGGATGTGCTTTACCTGCTCAACGGCCTCGGCGTCGACAAGCTGGTCGCCACCGGTTGCTGGATCAATCGCGGCTGTAGAGCAGGCGCTCGTATTCGCGCGCCGCGTCATCCCAGAGAAAGCGCGCCTTGGCGGCGTTGGCTGCCACCGCCCGCCACTCCTCCGGCCTCTCCCCGGCCATCGCCAGCGCCTCATCCAGGCGCGCAACCAGGTTAGCCGCCTGTTCCTGCAGACTGTCGCCACCAAACGAGAAGCCGTTGACCCTATCCTGCACCGTATCGACGAGGCCGCCCACGCGGTGCACCAGGCAGGGCTGTCCCGCCCGCATCGCCAGCATCTGGCTGATACCGCAGGGTTCGAAAGAGCTCGGCATCAGGAACAGGTCGCCCGCGGCGTACAGGTGCTGCGACAGCGACTCGGCATAGCCCCGGAGGAACAGGAAGTTGCTCTTGTGCGCCGAGACTTCGGTCAGGAAGCGCTCCAACTCGCGATCGCCGCTGCCCAGCAGGATCAGCCGCCCATGGCCCGCCAGATGATCCAGCAACTCTTCCAGCACCGACTGGCCGCTCTCCAGCCGCTGCCGCAACAGCAGCACCTTCTGGTCCGTAATGCGGCCTACCGACGTCATCAGTATGCCGGGCGACGACGGTTGAGCCACCCACTCCGACAGGCGGTAATGGGCGATCAGGTGGGCGCTCTCGGTCAGCGGATTGGCACCGATCCAGTCCAGCACCTGCTGCCGGCAGCGCTGCAACAGCTCGTCTTCGCTCAAGGGTTCAGGGGCAGCCTTGGTGTAGTCGGCACCGTTGAGTATGCCCACCAGGCGATGCTCGGTGCCGGCTCGCTGTAGATCCTGCTCCAGACCCTCGCCGCCGAAAAAGCCGCGGCCGGGATCGCTGGGACGCACGATTTCGCGCACATAGGTCGGCGATACCGCATGGACCCTATCGCAGAGGTTGATGCCCACCCGCATCGCGTTGATGCAATCGGGGTAGCGGGGGTCGCGAACGGCATCGACGTCGTAGGACAGGTTCGGGTACCAGGCCGCAAGCGACGAGTCGTCGCCATCCAGCGGGCGGATCCCCTGCAGCGCGATGTTGTGGATGCTGAAGGCGAAACGGATATCGCCCAGTTGACCGTATTCGGGGTGGAAGCGGCGCAGAAACGCCACCAGCGCCGCATGCCAGTCGTGCAGGTGCACGACGTCGAGCCGGCCGAAGGCGCCATCGCGGATCGCCTGCGCGACGGCCAGGGAAAACAGTGCAAACTTGTTGGCGTCCGTGGCAAAAGGCCGGTCGGCCGGGTCGTCGCAATAGATCTTGCCGGCACCGCCGACACCGAACAGCGGGTGCTCCAGCACCCACTGGGTGACGCCGTCCGTCGGCTCACGCCCCGCCACCTGGAACAGGCCGACCATCTCCTCCCGGCCACCGAAGCGGACCTTCACGGCGCCCAGGTTCCGGGCACCGGGCTGCCGGGAAAACAGCTGATAGCCGGGTACCACCACCTGGACCTGGTGCCCGATCCCCGCCAGCGCCGGCGGGATGTCGCGCACCACGTCCCCTATGCCGCCGACCTTGCCCCCGTCGAGGGCATCGTTTTCGGCAGCCACCATCAATATATTCATTCAAGTCTACCGTTTATCAGGTAATGACATCGGGCGCGTCGCGACCGGTATGCTCTCGGATGCCGGCGACCTGGTCGGCCGCTTCGATCAGCCCGGCCAGCGCGACTTGCGGCGGTTGCCCCATCAGCGCGGGATCCGCCTGATAGCAGTCGTAGTAGACGCGCAGCGTGGCGCCGGAGGTGCCGGTGCCGGACAGACGCATGACGACGCGGCCGCCGTTGTCGAAACACAGGCGCAGCCCCTGGCCGGTACTGACGCTGTCGTCCACCGGGTCACGGTAGCTGAAGCTGTCGGCCGACTCCACCGTCAAACCGGCGAATGTCTGCCCCGGCAAGGCGGGCAGACTGGCCTCGAGCGCGGCGATCATCCGCATTGCCGCCTCGCTGTCGACGCCTTCGTAATCATGCCGCGTGAAGTAGTCGCGACCGAAGCGCTGCCAGTGGTCTCGGACGATCTCACTGGCCGGCTTGGCCTTCTCGGCGATGATGTTGAGCCAGAACAGCACCGCCCAAAGGCCATCCTTCTCGCGCACGTGGTCGGAGCCGGTGCCGAAGCTCTCCTCGCCGCAGAGCGTGATGCGCCCGGCGTCCATAAGGTTGCCGAAAAACTTCCAGCCGGTGGGCGTTTCGTAGCAGTCGATGCCCAGCTCCCGCGCCACCCGGTCGACCGCCCGGCTGGTCGGCATGGAACGGGCGACGCCCGCCAGGCCGTCACGATACCCCGGCACCAGGTGCGCATTGGCCGCCAGCACCGCAAGGCTGTCGCAGGGGTTGATGTAGAAACCGCTGCCCAACACCATGTTGCGGTCGCCGTCGCCGTCGGAGGCGGCGCCGAAATCCCTCGGATCGTCACCGTTCATCAGTTCGACCAGTGCGTGGGCGTGGACCATGTTCGGGTCCGGGTGGCCGCCGCCGAAGTCCTCCTTCGGGACGGCGTTCACCACGCTGCCCAAGCGGGCGCCGAGGCGGTTTTCGAGGATTTCACGCGCATAGGGCCCGGTCACCGCGTGCATGGCGTCGAAACAGAGCTTGAACTTGGGGTTGCACACCAGCGCCGACATCTTCGGGAAGTCGAACAGGGTTTCCATCAGGTCGGCGTAATCGGCGACCGGATCGATCACCTCGATCACGGCCCCCTCCAGCCGGCTCTCGCCGAGCCGATCGAGATCGACGTCCGGCGTATCCAGCGTCAGATAGTGGTCGATCGACCTGGATGCCTGCCAGATCGCATCGGTAACCGCTTCTGGCGCGGGACCGCCGTTCTCGCCGTTGAACTTGATGCCGAAGTCCTCGTCGGGACCGCCGGGGTTGTGGCTGGCGGACAGTACGATACCACCGCAGGTAGCATACTTGCGGATCACGCAGGATGCCGCCGGCGTCGACAGCAGCCCGCCCTGCCCGACGATCAGCCGGGTGAAACCGTTGGCGAGCGCCATGCGAATGATGGTCTGGATCGCCACCCGGTTGTAATAGCGGCCGTCTCCGCCGACCACCAGGGCCTGCCCCCGGCAATCGCCGAGTGTGTTGAAGATCGACTGGACGAAATTCTCCAGATATCCGGGCGTCCGGAACTCCCGGACCTTCTTGCGCAGCCCCGAAGTACCGGGTTTCTGTCCCTCGAAGGGCCGGCTTTCAACTCTTGTTACATTCATATATTCCGCTCCTGGAGCCGGCTCGTCAGGAAAAGC
>Ga0214472_10006878_pt1 | contig 11927 bp, 10 predicted proteins | sample RVTome_6_FD_207662 | JGI IMG/M metagenome (GOLD analysis project Ga0214472, IMG submission 207662) | Soil microbial communities from uranium-contaminated site in the Upper Colorado River Basin, Wyoming, United States - RVT140D175 | ecosystem: Environmental > Terrestrial > Soil > Contaminated >...
CCCACGAACTGCTCCCTGGTCTTCGCCAGCCCCTCTTTCAAACGGTCGAAAAATCCCAATCATCCCTCCCGGTATTCCGATATGACCTATATCTCTTCTATAAGCCTGGTTGCGGCGATGCCCGCGCCCCGCAGGGCCTGCCCTCCGTTTGCGCCCCTGTCCAGAAGCAGGACGAGGTAGTAGCCGTCCTTGAGCGGCTGTACGACCACCCTGTGCTCTCCCATTGAAACCATGAGCGCCCTTATATCGCCCAGTCCGTTATTGTCCGATGCCTCTTTTGCCAGGTTCAGCAGTATCCCGTGGTGCGCGCCGAGGAGCTTGATGTCGTAGTCCGGCCCCCGGAAGAAAAAGTCCACCGACTCGCCCTCCCAGTCCGCGAGGATTGCGCCGGCCGCGCCGGGAAGCCCGTCTACTATGTCTTTCAGCAGTTCCTTGAACACGAAAGTCAACCGAACAGTATTATTATCGACAAGGTGATGGCTACGCCGAGCACGGCGCCGAGCGCTACCTCGCGCACGGTGTGCAGGCCGAGGGCCACCCTGCTGTGGGAGACCATCAGCGCAAGCACGAGGACGAGCCCGCCAAGCAGCGCGTCCCTCGACAGGAGCACCGTGGCGGCCCATACCGAGAATGATACAGCGGCGTGTCCGCTCGGCATCCCGCCTACGAGCGGAGTGCCGCCGCCGAGCCGCGCCTTCACGAGTATAACTGCAATAACAACAACTATCAGGGCCACGAAGGCCACGGTATCGCCAGCCATCATGACCTCGCCTACCCCGCTTGCGACCGCTTTGTCCGCGTATGGGTACAGGATGAAGAAACCAAGCACGACCGCGCACACCGATGCTACAAACACCGCCCCGGCCGCAGTGTCCTTTGCGACCTTGGCGAGCGGGTGGTAGCTCTCTGACGCGAGGTCGACCGCGGCTTCTATCGCGGTGTTTATTATTTCCGTTATAAGGACCAGCGCTATGGCGAGCGAAAGCGCGATGAACTCTATCCTGCTGAGTCCGAAGAAGAGCCCGAGCAGGACGACCAGCGCGGCGGCCATGAAGTGCCAGCGGAGGTGCCTCTGGGTGCGCGCGGCGTGGAGTATCCCTTCGATGGCGACGTTTGCGCTCTCGTACCAGCTACCGGGTTTCATATACCTTCGAGCCGCCGTATGAGTTCGCGCTGTTTTTTGAACATCCTGTTTTTGTCCGCCGGATCGGTCTCATGGTCGTAGCCCAGGAGGTGAAGCAGGCCGTGCGCCAGGAGGAACAGGAGCTCTTCCTCGAACGGATGGCCGCGCTCCGCCGCCTGCGCAAATGCCTTTGGGGCCGAGATCACGATGTCGCCCAGCACTACAGGCGGGCGGCCCCCGGAAGCATCCGGAGGCGTCTCCCTGAGCGCCGAAAGCTCCTCGCCCGACATGGCGGGAAAAGACAGGACGTCGGTGGTCTTGTCCTTGCCCCTGTACTCGCGGTTAAGCGCGCGCATCTTCCTGTCGCCTGTCACAAGCACGCTCAGTTCAGCGTCTTGGAACCCCAATAACGACAGTGCCTCCCCTGCTGCCTTCCTTAACCTCGAAGCGGGGACCTTTATGTTCCGCTGGGAGTTTGTCAGCCGGACCGCCAACTCGTCTCCTCTCTCCCCCGGACGGGATGCCGAGCCCGGGGTAGTCTATCCTGTAGTGGTAAATGCCTCCAAGTAGCTTGCTGAAGCTCTTCATTATCTCGGTGAGGTCGCGGAGCGTCAGGTCGCACTCGCTTAGCTGCCCGTCCTCGAATATCCTCGTCACTATCTTGTCCGTGAGCGCGGCTATCCTGGAGGGCGTCGGGTTGTCGAGCACCCTCGAAGCCGCCTCGACCGCGTCCGCGAGCATGACAATCGCGGCTACCTTGGTCTGGGGCTTGGGGCCGGGGTAGCGGTACTCCTCCTCCCTTATCATGGAGGACTCGCCCTCGGCTTCTTTTGCCTTGGAGTAAAAGTAGGTCATAAGGGCGGTGCCGTGGTGCTGCTGTATGATGTCCGTGATTATCGGCGGGAGGTTGTGCTCGTGGGCGAGTTCCACGCCGTCCTTGACGTGCGACGCGATTATGAGGCTGCTCATGCTGGGTGTCAGCCTGTCGTGCCTGTTCTCGCCCTTCGCCTGGTTCTCTATGAAGTACTCCGGTTTCTTTATCTTGCCGATGTCGTGGTAATATGCGGACACCCTCGCCATCAGCGGGTTGACGCCGACCGCCTCGGCCGCGCCCTCCGCCAGGCTGCCTATTATGATGCTGTGGTGGTACGTGCCCGGCGCGGCCACCATCAGGCTCTTCAGTAACGGACGGTTCAGGTCCGCGTATTCGAGCAGGCTGATGTCGGTCACCTCCTTGAACATCCATTCGAGGAGAGGAAGTATCCCTGACACGAGTACGCCCGCCAATATGCCGCCCAGAAACGCCGCCACGACATTGTGCCAGCCGGACGCCATGAACAGCTGGTGCCTGTAGAGGTCCATGAACACGACGGTCGCGACGTTGGCAAGCCCGACGAAAAGACCGGCCTTCATGAGCGCGGAGCGCTGCGTGCAGCGGATGACGCTGAACGCGGCGGTCATGCTGCCCACGAAGGCATACAGGAAGAAGAGAGGCTCGGCCGGGAGCAGTATCCCCATCAGCACGCTCACGATGAACGCGAACACTATGCCTATGTGGATGTCGAAGAGGAGCGTGGCGAGCATGGCGCCGGCCGCGGCCGGGACGGCGAAATAGCCGGTCCTCGCGCCGTCCGCCGCAAGCGTGGCGGTGAACGTCGTGAACATGTCGAGAGACAGCCTCGATATCGCGGTCGAGCCGACAAGTATCAGGCTTATCAGCATCATCTTCCGCATGTTCCCGGATATCTTCACCTTGTAGCGCTTGATGTCCCTGTAAAGGACGAAAAGCGGGAGGAGCACCAGGCACAAAAGCCCCGCGAGCGACTGCGCGACACCCCATGCGCCGCCTTTGGTGAACGTATCGCCATCCGACAGGAGAAGCGCGAGCGAGACCGCGACGCCTGCGCCGAGCGCTGTCTTTTTTACCCTCTCGGACGTGACCCCTGTAAACTTCACGGCCTTCGCGGCGGGCTTGATCGATACTGGCCTGGGCTGGGTCTTCTGCGGCACTACGCCGACCCTTGCCCTTTCACCTTTGAGACTTGCCATTTTTTTCCTCGTGTTTCTGGTATGCCTTCACAATCTGCTGGACGAGCGAATGTCTCACCACGTCCTTCTCCGTGAACCTTATGAACTTTATGCCCTTGACCGAAGACAGTATGCCCATGACCTCGATAAGCCCGGACGCCCTACCGGCCGGCAGGTCCACCTGCGTTATGTCGCCCGTGACGACTACCTTGGAGCCGAAACCCATCCTGGTAAGAAACATCTTCATCTGCTCGGACGTGGTGTTCTGCGCCTCGTCCAGTATTATGAAGGAATCGTTCAGCGTCCGGCCCCTCATGAACGCGAGCGGCGCGACCTCTATCGTGCCCCTCTCGATGAGGCGGCCTATCCTCTCCGCGTCCATCATGTCGTAGAGCGCGTCGTAAAGCGGCCTCAGGTACGGGTGGACCTTCGCGTACATGTCGCCCGGCAGGAACCCGAGCTTCTCGCCCGCCTCGACCGCCGGGCGTGTGAGTATTATGCGGTTCACCTCTTTTTTCACAAGCGCGGAGACCGCCATAGCCATCGCGAGGTAAGTCTTGCCGGTGCCCGCGGGCCCGACCCCGAACACGATGTCGTGTGTCTCTATCGACTCGACGTACACCTTCTGGTTCGGCGTCTTGGGCGCTATGCGCTTCTTGTTCGACGCGACCGGTATGGACTGGTCGAACATATCCGCTATGGACGCGTCCGGCTCGTGCTCCACCGCCCGCGCCGCGAGCTTCACGTCTTTTACCGTAAGGGCATGGCCACCGGCCACGAGCGCCGCGAGACCGGCAAGGACACGCTCGGCCGCATGGACCGCGCCCTCTTCGCCCTCTATGGTGAACTGCGCGCCGCGAGCCTTGATGCTCACGGAGCATGAGTCTTCGAGGGCTTTGATGTTTCTGTCGAGCTCGCCGTGCAGCACCTTGAGCCCTTCGCCTATGTCGAATGCAAGCTGTTTTTTCGTGGCAGTCCGCCTGTCCTTTTTACCATCCGTTTATGCGGCGCGCCCGCCCCTTGCCATCGCTTCGAGCCTCGCTATACGCTCCTCCATAGGCGGGTGCGTCGAGAACAGGCTTGTTATGCCGCGCGCTGTGAACGGGTTGACGATGAACATGTTAGAGGTGGCCGGGTTAGCGTCCCGCATCGGGGCTATTTCCACGCCCATGGAAAGCTTCCGAAGCGCGCTCGCGAGCGCAAGCGGTTTCGCGCACATCCCCGCCCCGCCGTCGTCCGCCATGTACTCGCGCGAGCGGGATATGGCCATCTGTACCAGCATCGCGCCAATGGGCGCGAGTATCATCATGGCAATAGCGGCCACGGGGTTCGAGTCCTCGTCGTCCCGCCCGCCCCCGAAGAACATCGCGAACTGGGCCATGTACGTGATGGCGGCGGCCATCACGGACGCTACCGTGCTCACCAGTATGTCCCTGTTCTTCACGTGGGTCAGCTCGTGCGCCATCACGCCCTCGAGCTCGTCCCTCGTCAGTATCCGGAGTATGCCTTCCGTAGCGGCCACAGCCGCGTGCTCCGGATCCCGGCCTGTCGCGAAGGCGTTCGGCGAACCGTCCGGTATGATGTAAACCTTGGGCATAGGCATCCCCGCCTTCGTGGCGAGCCCGCGCACGATGGAGTAAAGCTCGGGGGCATCCGCCTCGCCCACCTCTTTCGCACGGTACATCCTGAGGACGACCTTGTCCGAAAACCAGTACGAAAAGAAGTTCATGACGAGGGCCATCATGAAGAAGCCCAGCATCATGCTCCTGCCGCCGAGCGCGCCGCCCAGCATTACCAACAGGACCGACAACACAGCCATCAGCATCGCGGTCTTCAACCTCTGCATCTTGCTACCTCCAGATAATACGTCTTTCAGTTACGCCATTTTTGCCTTGTTAATGACAAAATCGCCTCGTTTTTGCGGGTGTCGTATTATCGGCCGGGACATTCGCCAACCGCGTTCAGGGTACCTTCTGTGCACAATGGACAACGTCACCCGCCCTGAACGGCTCAGGGTCCCGGACCTCTAATCCGCACCCGCGGGGATTGGGAAACTCTTTCTCCCCTACATGCAAAATTTGTAGGGTGCGCACCGCACACCTTACAACCAGATTCGGCATTTGTTTCAAATGTAGCTGCCCGGTTTATCGGGCGAATTTAAAAGCGCCCCATGAATGGGGCAGCTACAACCGCTTTACCCCTGACCCCTCCCATCGAGGGAGGGGATAGTACTCATGCTACCGCCCCGGCACCTGGCCGCGCTTCTTCGGGTTCATCTTCTCCGCAGCGAGCTTGGCCGCGTCCGAAGAGGGGTACTTCTTCACGAGTTCGGTGTAGGCCGACTTCGCGGAGTCGCCCTTCCCGAGCGCTTCGAAGGAAAGCCCTTCCTTCAGCAGGGCGCCCGGCGCCTTCGGGCTCTGCGGGTATTTCTCCAGCACCCTATCGAACTCTATCAGCGCCTCGTTGTAATGGCCGAGGCTGTACAGAGACTCGCCTATCCAGTACTGGGAGTTCCCCGCGAACTCTCCGTCCGGGAACGACGAGAGGTAGTCCTTGAAACCCATCATCGCAAGCTCGTAGTTGCCCTTGGTATAGTCGAGGTACGCCGACTGGTACAACTGGAGCGGGTCGCCTACCGGCGGCACGGCGGACCCTTCGTTCCCGCCCGTGCTTTCCGGGGAGCCCTTGGTTATGCTCTTTCCTTCGAGCGCGTCCGGCTGGGTCACGCCGCCGGCCTGGCCAAGGTCCCCTATCGCAGCCTCGATGTCCGCAAGCTTCTGCAGGAGCGAGGCCTTGAACGCGTCCAGCTTCAGCTTGGTAGCCTCCACCTCGTGCCTGAGCTCGTCGATCTGGCCGCCGTAGCTCATCAGCTCGCCGCCGGCCATGTTGCTTATCGAGCTGCCGATGTTGGCCTGGTTCCTCTTGACAAGCTCGACGTCCTGTTTCATCGAGTCCATGTCCGAGGAAAGCTTGTCCAGCTTGTCCAGTGTCTGGCGGCTCGCCTTCGCGTCCTCGTTGAGGAGCGCTACTATATCGGACTGCCCGCCCCTGAGCCCCTCTATCTCGGCGCTCGTCCTGGCGACCCTGCGCTCGACCCGGTCAAGGTCCTGAGTCGTAGCGCAGCCGGAGGCCGTTATGGACATGACGGCCAATAAAAATAGTGCATATTTTTTCATGATACCTGCTCGCATCCGCCGCCCCTGTAACCAGTCAAGGGGCGGGCATCACGCCCGCCCCCCGTGTTTATACTAAAGGTTTAAAAATACCCTGTCAGACACCAGAATCCACGCAGTCCGCACCATTACTGGACGACGAAGTGGTCCCTTCTGTTCTTCGCCCAAGCGGCCTCGTCGTGGCCGGGGTCGGCGGGCTTGCTCTTGCCGAGGCTTATCGTCTTGATACTGGAAGAGTCCACGCCGAGCGATACGAGGTAGTCCTTGGCGACGTTCGCGCGCTTCTCTCCGAGCGAGAGGTTGTATTCGACGGTCCCACGTTCGTCGCAGTGTCCCTCGATGGTTACGATGGCGTCCTTGTTGGCCTTCATCCACTTCGCGTTCTCCTCGAGTACCGAGGTCTGCGAGGGCGTTATCTCAAAACTGTCGAAATCGAAGTATACGTCCTTCAGCGCCTGCTCCGCCCTGGCCGGCTCAACGGGCTCAGCCTTCTGCTCCCCTCCGGGAGGGGCTTCCGTAACCGTCATCTTGCCCTCTTCGCCGGTGGTCTTGCCAGCCTCGGCCTTTTCCTGCTCCCCGGCCGGCATCGTGGTCTGCACGCCCTCACCGGCCTTCTCGGCCTTCTTCGCGCATCCGTACATCCCGCCCATCACCAGCCCGGCGACGGCTACAAACATCAGCATATACCTGAATAATTTCACAGCATTGCCTCCTTTTAGAATGGTTAAAAAAACACGGCTCGTTATTAATACACAATATCATAGTCTGCCAATTTGTGGTTTACCTTTTTCCGGCACCCCCCTTCGGATTATTATAACAGAAACCTGATGCAAAATCTTCCTTTTTCGCTATTTTTTCGTCAATTTGAAGTGTACCGCCGCCGCACGGCCCGCACCGGACCATATCCCCGTCCATGCCGTCATTCCGGGGCAAGGTAAGGAGACCACGCAGGCGTCTGCGCGTTGCCCGGTATATTCAGCCTCCTCGCGTTTTTACCGTCCGTATCCATGGTATAGAGGGCATTGCCGCCGCCCCTCGTCGAACTGAATACCAGATGCTTCCCGTCTGGCGACCAGGACGGGTTCTCGTTGTGGCCAACGTTGTACGTCAGCCTGACGACGCGCTCGCCGGTCACGTCCATCGCGTAGATGTTGAAAAGCCCGGCCTCCCTGCTGACGAATGCTATCTTGTCGCCCTTCGGCGACCACGCCGGGGACGCGTTGTACTTGCCCGTGTACGAGAGCCTGCGGACGTTTCCGCCCTCGGAGTCCATGACGTAAATCTGCGGTGTGCCTGAGCGGTCGGAGTTGAACGCTATCTCCCGTCCGTTCGGAGCCCAGGAAGGCGACGTGTCGATTGCCCCGGTGAATGTCAGCCTCTTCAGCCCGGCGCCGTCCCTGTCCATGGTGTATATCTCGGAGTTGCCGTCCTTGCTCAGCGTCAGCGCAATCTTGTTTCCGTCCGGGGACCACGTTGCGGCGGTGTTGAGCCCTGAAAAGAAAGATATTATCCCCCTGCTCTTGCCGGACGAGCTTACCCACCAGAGGTCCGGGTTTATCCGCTTGTACGAAGTAAACGTGATGTACCCGCCCTGCGGCGACCAGGCGGGGAGCAGGCATGTGGTCTCGTCACGCGTCATCCGGAACACGTTGCGGCCGTCGTAGTCCGACAGGTACAGCTCGTTGTTGCCGGTCATGTCCGTGACGAACGCTATCTTCGTAGTGCATGCGCCCTTCTCGCCGGTCAGCTTCATTATGACGTCGTCGGCCATCCTGTGCACCTTCTGGCGCATCACCCTGAGCGCATCGGGATAAGAGCCGCTCCATATGACCCTGCCTATCGACGTGTCCACGATGCGGCACGACACCTGTATCTCGCGGCCGTCCGTGGAGTACCCCCCCTGGACGACGTACGACACGCCGAGCGACGCCCACCCCTTGACGTCGCCCTTTATCTCGTGCACCCGCTGTGTCTTGAAATAACCCGAAAAAGCGAGGTCGTCCGCGAGGATGTCCGCCATCTTGACGTCCCTCTGCTCGTGGTCCACGAACTCGTTTTCCCTGACGAAGTCCGGGATTGCAATGCCTATGTTCTCGTAAGCCTTCTCGGTGGTGATGACCACCTCGGCCTCTTCGTCCGCGCGTGCGGTCGTGATACAAGGCAGCACAAGCATCAACGCCGCCAATATACATGCCGCAACCCCGGGCGCATCACGGTGCAAGCGGGCCGGAAAATTTGAACGAAATATCATAACGCCCTTTACAAGGCTAAAAGCGTGTCTGTGTCAGCCGGGCGAACATACCGCCGGTTATTTTCTTTCGGCCACGATGAAGTTGTAAAGCACCTTAAGGCTGTTTCCCTCAAACTCCTTCGGGAACCCTTCGATCGGGCTTGCATCCTTGACCGCGCTCATCGCCGAGCGGTCGACAAGGCTGATCCCGGAGCTCTTCTCGACGTTTATCTCGCTGACACGTCCCCGCCTGTCGATCCGGAAGGACACGACCACCTTCGGCCTTTTCCTCATGGTGAGCTCGGGCGGATGCCAGTTCCGCCTTACCTTCTTCTCGATTACCGTTATATATTCCGGGAACGGGAACGGTATCCCGCCCGGAAATGGAATAGGACCTTCCTGGGTCTCGCCCGTTTTCCCGCCGCCCACCGGCCCCTGTCCCGGCCCGGCGGGCAGGGGCGTGCTCACCGTCGGCGTTCTGGCAACCGGGGCGCTCGTCTCCGGCGCCTTCTCCGGCTTGGGCTTCTCTGTCGTCCTGACAGGCGCCGGCTCCGGCTTTTTTGTAGTCTTCCCGGCCAGCTTGACCGCTTCCTTGTCCGGCTCGGGCGGCTTTTCTTCCGGCTCGGGCGGGGCCTTCTCCACCTCGGTGGACTCGCCGCCGCCACCCGCAGGCCCCGGCGGAAGCGTTGTCATCGTTATGCTGTACATCTTTACATCCTTCTCCCTGTGCGGCAGAAGGCCGGGCAGATATACGAAAGCGGCGATAAAAATCGTGTGTATTACTATAGATACCGCTACGAGGGCCGGAAGGTTGTACTCCCTGGCAGGCGCCTTGGGGCGGATACGCGGCTCGCTTCCGCCGCCCTGCCCCCTGCCCCTTACCCTCCGTGTAGCGCTGCTTCCCATTCACCTTCCGTCCGTACGCATGGTCCCGCCCCGCATGCGTACCCCACGCGGAGTTATTTTGTGGGGATTTTCGCATACTGAACCATTTTTGTCAAGCGTTTGCGGAAAGACGGCCGGCCGCCGCCAAGCGCCTTCTTTTGAATAACTTTTCAAGCTCCACCGCAAGGAAAACCACCGATGAAAGCAGGAGCGTCACGGAAAGCTCGCCCATGGTAAGCGGGACGGTCTTGAACACGGGGTTCAGGAACGGGACGTAAATTACCGCCATCTGGAGCGCGAGCGTCAGGGCTACCGCCAGGGTCAGGGGCAGGTTGGACGAGAACCCCTGAGAGAAAAAGGACTCCGTATCGGAGCGGATGGCCAGCACGTGGCCCATCTGGGACAGGCAGAGCACAGTGAAAACAATGGTCTGCCAGTGGCCGCCGCCGGATATCGCCCACGCCTGCGACAGTATGCTGACAGAGCCCATCAGCAGCCCGACCCATGCTATATGGACGGCGAGCCCGCGCGCGAACACCTCCTCCGTGGGCTTCCTGGGCGGGCGGGACATGGCGCCCTTCTCTTCGGGCTCGAACGCGAGGGCAAGCCCCGGGAGCCCGTCTGTTACCAGGTTTATCCAGAGTATGTGTATCGGAAGGAGCGGTATGGGCAGGCCCAGGAACGGCGCCAGAAAGAGCGTATGTATTTCGCCGGTGTTGCTGGTCATCGTGTATTTTATGAACTTGCGGATATTGTCGTATATCCGCCGGCCTTCCCTGACCGCCCGGACGATGGTCGCGAAGTTGTCGTCTAAGAGCACTATGTCCGAGGCCTCGCGGGCGACCTCCGTTCCGGACTTCCCCATGGACACGCCGATGTCCGCGCTTTTGAGCGCGGGCGCGTCGTTTACGCCGTCGCCCGTCATGGCGACGAACTGGCCCCTGTCCTGGAGCGCGTGCACAATGTCAAGCTTCTGCTCGGGCGCTACCCTCGCGTATACCGATATGCCCTCCACCCTCTGCCCCAGTTCCTCCGCGTCCATCTGCGCGAGCATGGCGCCGGTCATGACCTCGCCGCCCGTAATGCCCAGGTCGCCTGCAATCCTGCGCGCGGTGACCGGGTGGTCGCCGGTTATCATAACCGTCCTTATCCCTGCAGCGGCGCACTCCGACACCGCCTGGGCCGACTCCTCCCGTGGCGGGTCTATAAGCCCGGCAAAGCCCAGGTACGTCAGCCCGGACTCGAGCGCCGGCCTGGCGGCGGGCGTGGAACCCTCCCACTTGTACCCGAACGCGAGCACGCGGAGCCCGTCCGCGGCCGCCCTGTCTCCGGCGTCCTCCTCTCCGCCCGCGTCCAACGGGGCGCCGCTTCCGCCAGTGTCCATATCAGTGGATATCGCAAGCACCTGCTCAAGCGCGCCCTTGGTTATGACGAGGGACCTCCCGTCCGGCCAGTGGTGCACCGTCGTCATCAGCTTCCTTTCCGAGTCGAACGGGAGTTCGGCCATCCTCGGGTACCGCCCCGCGAGCAATGCCCCGTCGAAACCGGCCTCCCGCGCCGCGGCGTAGAGCGCGGTCTCGGTCGGGTCGCCGGTGATGCCACTCCCAGCGTCCGGGGACGAGTCGTTGTTCAGCGCCATGAGCGTCAGGAGAAACCCCATCGGGCCGACCGGGTTATCCGGCAGGCCGTCCACCTCATGGCCGCCTGCGCGGAACCTGGACACCGCCATCCGGTTTTTCGTGAGCGTGCCGGTCTTGTCCGTGCAGATGTACGTGACAGAGCCGAGGGTCTCGACCGCTGGAAGGTTCCTGATGAGCGCGTTTTCTACCGCCAGCCTTTTTGCACCTATGGCGAGCGACACGGTTACGACCGCCGGCAGCGCCTCGGGTATGGCCGCGACCGCGAGGCTCACGGCGGTCAGGAACATCAGTACGGCAGGCTCCCCCCTCAAGAGACCGGCAGCGAACACCACTGCGCATATGGCAAGGACCGCGAGAGACAGCTTCCTGCCGAATGCCGCGAGCCTCTTCTGGAGCGGAGTGCGCGTATCCCGGGCGTGTTTGATCAGCCCGGATATCCTGCCGAGCTCGGTGGCCATCCCTGTCGCCACGACCAGGCCGGACCCTCGCCCTGCCGCTACCCTGGCCCCCCTGAAGGCCATGTCCAGCCTGTCACCCAGAGGCAGTCCGGGGTCTTGTACCGTGTCAACGGACTTGTCCACCGGCGCCGACTCGCCCGTGAGCGCGGACTCGTCCATCCGGAGCGATGCGGACTCGACAATCCTCATGTCGGCCGGCACGACCATGCCCGCCTCGATTATGACAAGGTCGCCCGGCACTACCTCCGAGGCCGGTATGGACAACCTGACGCCCTCCCTTACAACGGCCGCGTCCGGGGCGGCCATGTCCCTGAGCGCCTCCATAGCCTTCTCCGCCCTGTACTCCTGCGCCGCGCCGATTGCCGCGTTCAGGATTACTATCACCACTAT
>Ga0214472_10006879_pt1 | contig 11925 bp, 9 predicted proteins | sample RVTome_6_FD_207662 | JGI IMG/M metagenome (GOLD analysis project Ga0214472, IMG submission 207662) | Soil microbial communities from uranium-contaminated site in the Upper Colorado River Basin, Wyoming, United States - RVT140D175 | ecosystem: Environmental > Terrestrial > Soil > Contaminated >...
GCTTCTGCCTCTCGGTGTGGGACCGGCTCCTGGGCAGCTACACGCCCGCGCCGCGGGGCGAGCTGGATATCGGCTTGCCGGCCTGGCGCGATCCGGGGTCGATCGCGACGCTCGGCGGCGTGCTGCGCATGCCCTTCAGGAATCGGCGCGCGTGAAGTACCTGTTCATTCTCAATGACCCGCCCTACGGGACGGAGCGCAGCTACAACGGCCTGCGCCTCGCGCGCGAGCTGCTGAAGGACGCCACGCCGGGCGCGGACGTGAAAGTCTTTCTGGTCGGGGATGCGGCGGCCTGCGCGAAAGCCGGGCAAAAGGTGCCGCAGGGCTACTACAGCATCGAGGCGCTGCTGCAGGGCGTTTCGGCGCGCGGCGGCGAAATCGGGGTGTGCGGAACCTGCATGGACGCGCGCGGCCTCGCTGAGGCCGAGCTCGCGAAGGGCAGCGCCCGCAGCAGCATGTCGCAACTCGCGGCCTGGGCGGGCTGGGCGGACAAACTGCTGGTGTACTGACCCCCTGCTTCGCGCCAGGCGCTCGGCGCGCCGCGCGCAGCGTTCCAGAAAGGCGTCGCGGTGCAGCTCAGCGGGCGGGTGGGCGCGGGATTACACTTCCCCTCTTGCCCGTGCGCCCGCGACGTGCAGAGGGCCGCCTTGACGTTGACGTAAACGTAAACTAGGCTGCGCTTCCATGACCGACCTGTCCGAGTCGAAGAGCCTCGCCTACAAGGCGAAGCACAAGATCCGCTTCGTCACCGCGGCGAGCCTGTTCGACGGCCACGACGCCTCGATCAACATCATGCGCAGGATCCTCCAGGCCTCGGGCGCGGAGGTGATCCACCTCGGCCACAACCGCTCGGTGGAGGACGTGGTGTCGGCGGCGCTGCAGGAGGACGTGCAGGGCGTCGCCGTGTCCTCCTACCAGGGCGGGCATATCGAGTACTTCAAGTACATGGTCGAGCTGCTGCGCGGCCGCGGCGGCGCCCACATCCAGGTGTTCGGCGGCGGCGGCGGCGTGATCGTCGCCGAGGAGATCCGCGAGCTGCAAGTGGCGGGCGTGGCGCGCGTCTACTCGCCCGAGGACGGGCAGAAGATGGGCCTGCAGGGCATGATCAACGACATGCTGGCGCGCTGCGACTTCGACCTGGCGCAGCACGCGCCCGGGCGCCTGGAAAAGGGCGACCCCCGCTCGCTCGCGCAGGTGATCACGGCGCTCGAGCTCGGCGCCTTCGAGGACAAGGCCTCCTTGCTCGAGGCCGCCCAGGCGAACCCGGCGCCCGTGCTCGGCATCACCGGCACCGGCGGCGCGGGCAAGAGCTCGCTCACCGACGAGCTGGTGCGGCGCTTTCGCCTCGACCAGGCGGACCGCCTGAGGATCGCCATCCTCTCGATCGACCCGACGCGCCGCAAGACCGGCGGCGCGCTGCTCGGCGACCGCATCCGCATGAACGCCATCGGCGGCAGCAACATCTTCATGCGCTCGCTCGCCACGCGCGACTCGGGGGCGGAGATCGCGAAATGCCTTCCCGACGCCATCGCCGCCTGCCGCGCCGCGGGCTACGACCTGGTGATCGCGGAAACCTCCGGCATCGGCCAGGGCAACGCGGCGATCGCGCCGCTCGCCGACGCCACGCTCTACGTCATGACGCCCGAGTTCGGCGCGGCGAGCCAGCTCGAGAAGATCGACATGCTCGACTTCGCCGACTTCGTCGCCATCAACAAGTTCGACCGCCGCGGCGCGGAGGACGCGCTGCGCGACGTGCGCAAGCAGGTGCAGCGCAACCGCGAGGCCTTCAAGTCCCCGCCCGAGGGGATGCCGGTGTTCGGCACCATTGCCGCGCGCTTCAACGACGACGGCGTGACGGCGCTGTATCACGCGCTGGCGCAGAAGCTGAAGGACGAGGGCCTGAAGCTCGCCGCGGGGCGGCTGCCGCGCCCCGAGGGCCGCGTCTCATCGAACGTGCACGCCATCGTACCGCCCAGGCGCGCGCGCTATCTCGCCGAGATCGCGGAAGGCGTGCGCGGCTACCACGCGCACGGCGAGCGGCAGGTGAAGCTCGCACGCGAGCGCCAGCAGCTCGCGGAAGCAAAGCGCATGAGCGGCATCGCCGAGCTGGAGCGCCTTGCCGCCGAGAGGGACGCGGCGCTCGATGCGCGCTCGAAGAAGCTGCTCGAGATGTGGCCGCAGACGGTCAAGGCCTATTCCGGCGACGAGTACGTGGTGCGCATTCGCGGCAAGGAGGTGCGCACGCGGCTCAACTCGGTGTCGCTCTCCGGGACGAAGCTCCCCAAAGTGGCGCTGCCGAAATTCGGGGATCACGGCGAGATCCTGCGCTGGCAGCTGCGCGAGAACGTGCCCGGCTCCTTCCCCTATACCGCGGGCGTGTTCGCCTTCAAGCGCGAGAACGAGGACCCGACGCGCATGTTCGCGGGCGAGGGCGATCCCTTCCGCACCAACAAGCGCTTTCGCCTGCTCTCCAAGGACATGCCGGCGAAGCGGCTTTCCACCGCCTTCGACTCGGTGACGCTGTACGGCTTCGATCCGGACGAGCGTCCCGACATCTACGGCAAGGTCGGCAATTCCGGCGTCTCCATCGCCACGCTCGAGGACATGAAAGTGCTGTACTCGGGGTTCGACCTGTGCGACCCGGCGACCTCGGTGTCGATGACCATCAACGGCCCGGCGCCCACGATCCTGGCGATGTTCTTCGACACCGCCGTCGACCAGCAGCTCGAGAGGTTCAGGAAAGACAACGGCCGCGAGCCCACCGAGGACGAGGCGGCCAAGGTCCGCGCCTGGACGCTCTCCACGGTGCGCGGCACGGTGCAGGCCGACATCCTGAAGGAGGACCAGGGGCAGAACACCTGCATCTTTTCCACCGAGTTCTCGTTGAAAGTGATGGGCGACATCCAGGAGTACTTCATCCACCACGAGGTGCGGAATTTCTACTCGGTGTCGATCTCCGGCTACCACATCGCCGAAGCCGGCGCGAACCCCGTCTCGCAGCTCGCCTTCACGCTCGCCAACGGCTTCACCTTCGTCGAGGCCTACCTCGCGCGCGGCATGCACATCGACGATTTCGCGCCCAACCTGTCGTTTTTCTTCTCCTACGGCATGGATCCCGAGTACGCGGTGCTCGGGCGCGTGGCGCGGCGCATCTGGGCGGTGGCGATGCGCGAGCGCTACGGCGCCAACGAGCGCAGCCAGAAGCTCAAGTTCCACTCGCAGACCTCGGGGCGCTCGCTGCACGCGCAGGAGATCGCCTTCAACGACATCCGCACCACGCTGCAGGCGCTGATCTCGACCTACGACAACACCAACTCGCTGCACACCAACGCCTACGACGAGGCGATCACCACGCCCACCGAGGATTCGGTGCGCCGCGCCATGGCGATCCAGCTCATCATCAACAAGGAATGGGGCCTGGCGAAGAACGAGAATCCCAACCAGGGCAGCTTCGTCATCGACGAGCTCACCGATCTGGTGGAAGAGGCGGTGCTGAAGGAGTTCGAGGCGCTCAGCGCGCGCGGCGGGGTGCTCGGCGCGATGGAGACCGGCTACCAGCGCGGCAAGATCCAGGAAGAGTCGATGATCTACGAGCACAGGAAGCACGACGGTTCCTATCCCATCGTCGGTGTGAACGCCTTCCGCAACCCGCACGCAGACGCGGTGCCGCAGAAGATCGAGCTCATCCGCTCGAGCGAGGCCGAAAAGCAGTCGCAATTGAAGCGGCTGAGGGAGTTTCAGGCGAGAAACGAGGCGGCGGCGCCAAAGATGCTCGAGCGCCTGCGCCAGGCGGTGATGCGCGACGAGAACGTCTTCGCGGTGCTCATGGACGCCGTGCGCGTCTGCTCGCTCGGGCAGATCACCCACGCCCTCTTCGAGGTGGGCGGGCAGTACCGGCGCAACATGTAGGGGGGCGCCACGCGCCGCGAAGTCGTGTTTGATCTGGGTCAAATCGCGCGTGCCGAATAGCTGGCACGATCGGTGCCGGTAAGCGCCGAACTGGAGCTGCACGCACAACCATGACCTTTGCAGTGTCGCTGGCGATGAAGCGTTTCTTGGCGTTGCTGCTGCTCGCGGCCCTGCCGCTGCAGGGCCTTGCAACGCTGGTTACGCATACGTTTCCCGGTGACAACGGGCATGGAGCCCCGACTACGGCGGTCCAGGCGCACAGCGATCAGCAAGACGATGCCGCGAGTTGCTGCCTGTTGGCCGGTTTCTGCTACGGCACGCCTGGCTTGATCGCGCGCTTCTGGTCCCCGCCAGGGGCGCGGATTGGCATCGAGCCGGTGCTCATCGCCCTGTCCGCCTTCAGCAGTTTCGCTCCCGAATTCCCCGAGCGTCCGCCTTTGGCGGTTCCCTGAACGCCGGCCGCTGGGCCGGCGCTCGTCTCCCCCCGATCGGTGGTGGTGCGCATCGCGCACCTATTAGGGCCAGCTTCGCGCCGGCTGCGGCGCGGGCGAAATCTTTACGCGAGGCTTCATGAACGACGTCAAAGCGCAAGCTGATGGCATACCTGCTAAGTCTCCGGCCAGCTCACACTCTTACCTGGTGGCTGCTTTTGTCATCGCCTTCTCGGTGCTGCTGATCATACCGATGTGGGCGGCTTACGGCGCGCTGTTTCCCAGGGAAAATGGTGGCCATTCTCACGGCGCCGGAGAAACGCTGGCGGCCGGCGAATTCGAAGAGAAGACAGCGCGCTTCCTCGAGGAGCGTCGGTTGCCGGATGGCTCCGTGCGCGCTGAACACGGCAAGCCAATCTACGTTCTGGCGACGCAGTACACCTTCTCGCCCAACACCATTCGGCTGGCGGCCGGAGAGCAGTACGACCTGCAGGTGTTATCCACGGATGTGGTTCATGCCATTTCCGTCCAGATGGGCGATACCAGCTACAACGCCGTGGTGATGCCGAAGATGGTGACAGCTCTCAAACTGAAACCGACGAAGCCGGGCACCTACCTGCTGATCTGCAACGAGTACTGCGGCATCGGGCATGACTACATGTTTTTTTCCATCATCGTCGAGGAGGCGAGCACCATCACGCAGGGTCACGAACATGGCGAGCGACATGGCAAGTAAGGATCGTCTGTCTCTAGTGCAGGAAATAGGGAAAAGCCATCCCGATGACCAGAAGCTGATGGCCGCGTACGGCATCGCCGGGTTGCTGTCGCTGGTGGGTGCCTTTGCCCTGGCTGCCATCCTGGTGGTGATCAAGACGCCGGCGTTCGGTCTTGCCAGGGGAGATTTGTATTATCGAATGTTGACCGGACACGCCATTCTCGGCTTCGTTTACTGGTTCGCTTTTGTTCAAGCGGCCCTGCTGATAGCCGGGGCTACCGCTTTACGGAACGGAGGCCGGTTGTGGAGCCTCAAGCTGGGCTGGCTGGCCTTCGCTCTAACGACTGCCGGGCTGGTCAGCAACATGGTCGGCGTTTTTTCCGGCGCCGACGTGTTGTATACCGCTTTCCCTCCTTTGGCTGAATCCTTTGCGGCAACTCCGCTGATTTACCTGGGCTATCTGTTCGTGGCTGCGGGCGCCTTTCTCATCACTTTGGATTTCCTGGCGAGCGTCTTCACCTGGGTGGAGAAGAAGGGTTCGGTGGACGCGTGGCAGAGAATGCTCAGCGAAATACACATCAGCACTTTTGCCGCCATCTGTGCGGTCCCGCTGATATTTTCGATTGTGCTCGCCGCCTTTTTCCTGTACGTCCCCGCCTTCCTGGGGTCTGTGGGCTGGATAAGCACGGAGGCGAGGGAGTTCGCCTTGAAGTTCAGGCTGACCTACCACGTGATGTTTCACATCATCCACTACGTTCCGGCGATGGCGATGATTGCCGTTGCCTACGTGCTGGTAGAGCTCACCACCGGCGCCAATTCCGTATACCGCAAAACGGTAGCGAAGGGCCTGTTCCTCATGTACCCGGCGGTGGTGCCGCCAACGTTCGTGTATCACCTCATGGCCGACCCTTCCATCACGCAGGGCATCAAGATCATCGGTTCGGCGCTTTCCTTGCTGGTATGGATACCCTCCCTGCTTCATATGTTCATCATCACCGGCATGATGGAAGCCGGCATGAGGTCGGCCGGGCACGGTCTTTTCGGCTGGATAAGGCACCTGCCCTGGAGGAATCCGGCATTCGCCTCCTTGATCATGGGCATGATCACTTTTGGCATTGCCGGGGGTCTGACTGCCGTCCTTCTGCAGGAGCAGACGGCCTCTCTGCTCCACGGGACGTTTGCCGTACCGGCCTACATTCATCCGATGGTTGTCGGTGCCGCCAGCCTGATATACATGGGGATCATTTATTACGGCGTGAGTATCTGCATGAAGCGTGATATCTGGGGGTCGGTCATTGCCCGCCTACAGCCTTATCTGCTGAGCGTGGCATTACTTGTCTTTGCATGGGCAGGTACTCTGGCCGGGTATGCCGGTGTTCCCCGGCGCACCGCGGACATAAGTTTTGGCGGTCGGGCCCCTGCGTCCTGGGAAACACTGATGAACGTCGCCATGGGCGCCGGGGGTAGCCTGACCTTGACAGCCGGTGTTCTTTTCTTCGTGGTCATCGGCATGACGATGCTCGCCGGCAAGAAGCTGCCGGCTGCTTCCGAACTAGGCAGGGACCTGGCGACCCTCGAAGTGACGCCAACGCGGGAGTTCGTCTACACGCCGACAGCCCTTATACCGGGCGTCATCTTCGTCTTGGTGGTGCTGATGTTCACGGCCGGTGCTTTCGCAATAATAGGTAACTGGCCTATCAAATTCGGCTGACGATCTGCTCATGGCAAAAACGACTTCGGAAATCGATGACGATGCACTCCGGACTGCTGACAGCGGGACGGGCGTTCTGTTCTGGGGGTGGATAGCGGTGGCCCTATTGAATCTCGGCATGGTCACCGTATCCTTGGCTATGTTTGCTCCTTAGGGCAGCGACGAGCGCGCTATGTCGCGCGCTCCGGCGGCGGGCAGGCGCAGGAGAAGTTTCTGTCGCCGTACACCTGGTCGAGGCGCTTCACCGGCGGCCAGTACTTGTGCGCGCGCAGCGCGGGAAGGGGATAGGCCGCCACTTCGCGCGAGTAGGGATGCGGCCACTCGCCGGCCAGCTCCTCGGCGGTGTGCGGCGCATTGTGCAACGGATTGTCCTGCGCGTCCCACTCGCCGCGCTTGATTCTCTGCAGCTCGCCGTGGATCGCGATCATGGCGTCGCAGAAGCGGTCCAGCTCGGGCTTCGCTTCGCTCTCGGTAGGCTCGACCATCAGCGTGTCGGCGACCGGGAAGGAGAGCGTCGGCGCGTGAAAGCCGTAGTCCATGAGGCGCTTGGCGACGTCCTCGGCGCTCACGCCGTACTCGTCCTTCAGCCCGCGCAGGTCGAGGATGCACTCGTGCGCCACGCGCCCGTTCCTGCCCGAGTAGAGCACGCGAAAATGCGACGCGAGCCGCGCCGCGATGTAGTTCGCCGACAGGATCGCGGTCTCGCTCGCGCGCCGGATGCCCTCGGCGCCCATCATGCGCAGGTACATCCACGAGATGGTGACGATGAGCGGGCTGCCGTGCGGCGAGGCGCTCACCGTGCCGTTCCCGGGGCTGCGCCCGGGCGCGGGCACCACCGGGTGCGTCGGCAGGTGCGGTGCGAGGTGCGCGGCGACGGCGATCGGCCCCATGCCGGGTCCGCCGCCGCCGTGCGGGATGCAGAAGGTCTTGTGCAGGTTGATGTGGCAGACATCCGCGCCGAGGTCGGCGGGGCGCGCGAGCCCGGCGAGCGCGTTCAGGTTCGCGCCGTCCATGTACACCTGGCCGCCCGCCTGGTGCACGCGGTCGCAGATCTGCTTGATGTCGGCCTCGAACACGCCGTGCGTCGAAGGGTAGGTCACCATCAGCGCCGCAAGGCGATCGACATGCTGCGCCACCTTCGCTTCGAGGTCGGCGAGATCGACATTGCCCTGCGCGTCGCACGCCACCACCACCACCTTGAGCCCGGCGAGATGCGCGGAGGCCGGGTTGGTGCCGTGCGCCGAGGAAGGAATCAGGCAGATGTCGCGCCGCGCCTCGCCGCGCGCGGCATGGTAAGTGCGGATCGCGACCAGTCCCGCGTATTCGCCGTTGGCGCCCGAGTTGGGCTGCAGGGTCATCGCCGGCAGGCCGGTGATCGCGCTCAAGGCCGCTGACACGTCGCCCAGCACGCGCGCGTAGCCCTCGGCTTGCGCCGCGGGGACGAAGGGATGCAGCGCCGCGAACTCGGGCCAGGACACGGGCGCCATCTCGGCGGCGGCATTCAATTTCATGGTGCAGGAGCCGAGCGGGATCATGCCCTGCGCGAGCGAGTAGTCGCGGTTTTCGAGGCGCTTGAGATACCTCATCATCTCGCTCTCGCTGCGGTAGCGGTTGAACACCGGGTGCACGAGGACGGCGTCGGCGCGCCGCAGCGCACCCGGGATCGCCTCCGGGCCCGCGACGAGCGCCTTGGCGCGCTCGGCGACGGCGCCGTCCTTGCCGGTGAGCACCCAGGCGAGATCGGCGACGTCTTCGAGGGTCGTGGTCTCGTCCACGCTCACGCCGACGCGCCCCTCGCCCATCCAGCGCAGGTTGACCTGCTTCTCGATGGCTCGCGCGCGGATGTCGCGTTGCGCGGCGCCCACCGCAAAGCTCAGCGTATCGAAGAACGCCTTCGATTCCGGCGCCATCGTCTGCGCGAGCAGGCGCGCGAGCGCGTGGCAGCGCAGCGCGATGCGCTTCAGGCCCTCGGGGCCGTGCCACGCGGCGTACAGCGCGGCGATGTTGGCGAGCAGCACCTGCGAGGTGCAGATGTTGCTCGTCGCCTTTTCGCGCCGGATGTGCTGCTCGCGCGTTTGCAGCGCCATGCGGTAGGCGGTGCGGCCGGCGGCGTCCCGGCTCACGCCGATGATGCGCCCGGGCATCTGGCGCAGGAGCGGCTCGCGCACCGCCATGAACCCGGCGTGCGGCCCGCCGTAGCCGAGCGGCACGCCGAAGCGCTGCGCCGAGCCGATCGCGACATCGGCACCGAGCGCGCCGGGCGACTTGAGGAGCAGCAGCGCGAGCGGATCGGTGCCGAGCGACGCCAGGCCCTGCGCGGCGTGCAGGCGCGCGATCGGCTCGGACCAGTCGCGCACCGTGCCGTAGGTGTCGGGATACTGAAGATGTGCGCCAAACACCGACTGGGGCTCGAGCGCGCTCACCGCATCGCCGACCACGACCGGGATGCCGAGCCATTTGGCGCGCGTGCGGATCACCGCGATCACCTGCGGGTGGCAGGCCGCGTCGACGAAGAACGCCTGCGCCTTGGATCTGGAGGCGCGCCGGATCAGCGTCATCGCCTCGCCGGCGGCGGTCGCCTCGTCGAGCAGCGACGCGTTCGCCACCGGCAGGCCGGTGAGGTCGATTACCATCTGCTGGAAGGCGAGCAGCACTTCGAGGCGGCCTTGCGAGATCTCGGCCTGGTAGGGCGTATACGCGGTGTACCAGCCGGGGTTCTCGAGCACGTTTCGCTGGATGACCTGCGGGGTATGGCAGGCGTGATAGCCGGCGCCGATGTACGTGCGCCACAGCTGGTTCTGTGCCGCGATGCGGCGCAGTTCGGCGAGCGCTTCAGCCTCATTCAACGGCCCGGGCAGCGCGAGCGGCTCGCGCTGGCGGATCGTGGCGGGCATCGCCTGTGCCACCAGCTCGGCGCGCGTGGCGACCCCGAGCCGCGCGAGCATCTCGCGCTCTTCGGCGGCGTCGGGGCCGATGTGGCGCGCGTGGAAGGCGTCGCGGTGCAGCAGCGATTCGAAGCTCGTCTCGGTCATCGCAGACCTCGTCAGGAAAAGCTCTTCTCGTAGGCTGCGGCGTCGAGCAGCGTGGCGGGATCGAAACCGGCCGCGGGCTTGATGCGGAACAGCCACGACGCGTGGGGATCCTTGTTGAGATCGCCGGGCGCGCGCACCACCGCCTCGTTCACCGCCACCACTACGCCCGCGACCGGCGCGTATACGTCGGCGGCGGCCTTGACCGACTCGACCACGGCGCAGGCCTCTTCAGCCGCGAGCTTACGTCCGAGCTCGGGCAGCTCGATGAACACCAGGTCGCCGAGCGCGTCCTGCGCGTGGTGGGTGATGCCCACGCTGAGGGTGCCGTCCTTCTCGGTGCGAACCCACTCGTGCGATGCGGTGTAGCGGAGGTGCTCGGGGTATTTCATGGGGGACGCTCCGCTTCAGGGCTTCGCAAGGAGGGCTTTGCCGTGGCGCACGAACGGCGGCTTGACGACGAGCGCCTCGAGCCGCTTGGCGCGCACCTCGACCTGCACTTTCGTGCCGGGAGCGCAGCCCGCGGGAAGGCGCGCGAGCGCGATCGAGCGCTCGAGCGTCGGCGAGAAGCCGCCGCTCGTGATTTCGCCTTCGCCCTTCGCGGTGTGCACCTTCTGGTGCGCGCGCAGCACGCCGCCGCGGCCGGGCAGGACCAGGCCGGTGAGCTCGCGCACAGGCTTTTTCGCGAGCAGCGCCGCCTTGCCGACGAAGTCGCGCGCCGCCGAGAGCGCGACGGTCCAGGCGAGTCCCGATTCGAGCGGCGTCACCGACTCGTCCATGTCCTGGCCGTAGAGATTCATGCCCGCTTCGAGGCGCAGCGTATCGCGCGCGCCGAGCCCGCAGGGCCGCACGCCCGCGGCGGCGAGGCTCTTCCAGGAAGCCATGGCTTGCGACGCCGGAACGAGCAGCTCGAAGCCGTCCTCGCCGGTGTAACCGGTGCGCGCGATGAAAGCGTCGCCCGCCTGCATGCCGAAAAACGCGCCGAGCGGCGCGGCTGCAGCCCCCAATTCGGGAAGGGCATGGAACGTTTTCTCGCGTGCCCGCGGTCCCTGCACCGCGATCATGGCGAGATCGCGGCGCGGGCGCAGCGCAAGCTGCGGCGCGCGCGTCGCGCGCAGGCCTTCGAGCCAGGCGAGATCCTTGTCCGCCGTGCCGGCATTGACGACGACGCGAAACAGGTCTTCGCGCAGGAAATAGACGATCAGGTCATCGAGCACGCCGCCGGCCTCGTTCAGCAGGCAGGAATAGAGCGCCTTGCCCGGCTGCTGCAGGCGCGCGACGTCGTTGGCGAGCGCGCCGCGCAGGAACTCGCGCGCGCCGGCGCCCTGAACGTCAATGGCCAGCATGTGCGAGGTGTCGAACATGCCCGCGTCGCGCCGCACCACGTGATGCTCCTCGAGCTGCGAGCCGTAGTGCAGCGGCATCTCCCAGCCCGCGAAGTCGACCAGCTTGGCGCCGGATTCGAGATGCGCGGAATAGAGCGGGGTCCTGTGCAAGACTCGTCCTCCGGGAGAAGTTTACGCGTCGAGCGGTTAGACTTGTGCGCCGCAGGCCCCTGCGGGCCCTCGAACTGCAAGGAGGATCAGGATGCCGGGCAAAGCGAAGTATCTGTTCATCGCCAGCATGGACGTCGAGCCGGAAAAGGAGGCCTTGTTCAACGAGGTCTACGACACCGAGCACGTGCCGATGCTGCTCAAGGTCCCGGGCGTGTTGTCGGTGCGCCGCGCGCTGAGCGTGCCGCTCACCATGTCGATCGGCGGCGAGAAAAAGACCATTGTCGCCGAGGGCGAGCCGCGCTACAGCGCGTACTACGAGCTCGAAAGCGCCGAGGTGCTCACCAGCGAGGCCTGGGCGAAGGCGGTCGAGGCCGGGCGCTGGCCCTCGCAGGTGCGCCCGCACACGCGCAACCGCCGGCACGTGCTGCGCAAGCTCATGTGACTCGTAGGGTGGGCCCATGGCCCACCCTACAACCCCACCGCTCCTAGTTGATCGTCGCCCCGGTGTCGCGCACCACGCGGCCCCACTTCCCGTGCTCGGCGCGCATGAAGGCGCCGAACTCCTGCGGGCCAAGGTAGCTCGGGGCGATGCCGGCGTTGCGCAGCTGCTTGAGCATTTCGGAATCCTGCAATGC
>Ga0214472_10006881_pt1 | contig 11925 bp, 9 predicted proteins | sample RVTome_6_FD_207662 | JGI IMG/M metagenome (GOLD analysis project Ga0214472, IMG submission 207662) | Soil microbial communities from uranium-contaminated site in the Upper Colorado River Basin, Wyoming, United States - RVT140D175 | ecosystem: Environmental > Terrestrial > Soil > Contaminated >...
CTGCTCGATCAATGAAATAACCCCATTGGAAACCCCCGCGCGCTTGGCGAGCTCCCTCTGAGACAGATTATGCAGCTCCCGCAGCGAGCGCAGGCGCTGGCCAAGGTCAAAATCGTCCGGCGCCCCGTCCCCATTGATCTTATTTACTATTTTTTCGGTCGCGCCAGCTTCGGACATGCGTTTACTCGTTTAATATATTTAACAGTTAGACGTAAAATAAGCTTGAAACGGCGCAAAAACAAGGTGGTTGTTTATTTTCTTGATCATTGATAATCTCCAACCTCAATTAAAAACACTGACAAATCTTAACGAAGGGGTGTCCTCATGGACGGGCTGGCGCAATCGGGGAATTTCGATGCTTCCCCAAACAATCTGGAATCCTTTTGGATGCCGTTCACCTGGAACCGGGAATTCAAAAAGGACCCGCTTCTGCTGACGGCCGCAAAGGACATGCACTATACCTCGCTGGACGGCCGCCAGATTCTGGACGGTTCCGCCGGACTGTGGTGCGTAAACGCAGGCCATACCCGCGACAGGATCGTCAAGGCGGTCCAGGAACAGGTCGCCAGGCTCGACTTCGCCCCGACCTTCCAGTACGGCCATCCGCTGGCGTTTGAACTGGCTTCGCGCATTACCACCATGCTGAACGGCGATTTCGAACATGTCTTCTTCTGCAACTCCGGTTCGGAAGCCGCGGATTCCGCGCTGAAAATGGCGCTGGCCTATCATCGCGCCCGCGGCCAGGGCGAACGCACCCGCCTGATCGGCCGCGAGCGCGGTTATCACGGTGTAGGCTTCGGTGGCATTTCCGTCGGCGGCATGGTCAATAACCGCAATTTCTTCGGTTCGCTGCTCAACGGCGTCGATCACCTGCCGCATACCTATAATTTTGCCGAGCAGGCCTTCACCCGTGGCCAGCCCGAATGGGGCGCCCATCTGGCCGACGAACTGGAGCGCATCTGCGCCCTGCACGACCCCAAGACAATTGCCGCGGTCATGGTCGAGCCCATGGCCGGCTCCACCGGCGTGCTGCCGCCCCCCAAGGGCTACCTCGAGAAGCTGCGCGCGATCTGCGACAAGCATGGCATCCTGCTGATTTTCGATGAGGTCATCACCGGCTTCGGACGCCTTGGCGAGAGTTTCGCCACCGAGTACTTCGGCGTGAACCCGGACATCATCACCTGCGCCAAGGGCCTGACCAACGGCACGATCCCCATGGGTGCCGTCATCACCCGCAAGGGCATCTACGACACCATGATGGACTACGCCGACAAGACCGGTCTGACCATCGAGCTGTTCCACGGCTACACCTACTCGGGCCATCCGATTGCGGCCGCAGCCGCTCTTGCGACCCTCGAAGTCTACCGGGAAGAAAGCCTGTTTGAACGCGCCAGGGAACTGGCGCCCTACCTCGAGGACGTCGCACATTCCCTGAAGGGCACCAAGCACGTCATCGACATCCGCAATCTGGGACTGGTTGCCGCCATCGAGCTGGAATCGCGTCCCGGTGAAGCCAGCAAACGGGCATACGATGTCTATCGCGCCTGTTTCGCGAAAGGGCTTCTGCTGCGCATCTCGGGCGACACGCTGGCAATTTCACCACCGCTGATCGTCAGCAAGGCACAGATCGACCAGATCTTCGAGACCATCAGAGAGGTTCTCGAGGCAACCGACTGATCTGCCGACTGACCTGCGGCCAGCGAAGTGCGCTACCAGGCAAGGTCCGCTGCGAAACGAAGTCTGGCACGAACCGGCCCGGCGACAGTCTGTCCCCCGGCCCGATCCGCGATGCGGCAATCGGGCCGGGTGGCTTGTCGCCGTCGGGAACCGGACCGTGTCACGAAGCATTTTAACTTATAGAACGTTCTACATTTTCTTAGGAGTCATCCCGTGCTCATTGGTGTGCCGAAAGAGGTCAAGAACCACGAATACCGTGTCGGCCTCGTCCCCAGCTCGGTCCGCGAACTCATTCACCACGGCCATTCGGTCATGATCGAGACGACGGCCGGAAGCGGCGTCGGCCTCAGCGACGACGACTATCGCAATGTCGGCGCCCGGATCGTCGACAGTGCCAGGGAAATTTTCGAGACGGCCGAGATGGTGGTGAAGGTGAAGGAACCGCTTCCGGGCGAATATGCGCAGCTGCGTGAAGGTCAGCTGCTGTTCACCTACCTCCACCTGGCACCGGACGAAGCCCAGACCAAGGGACTGGTCGAATCGGGCTGTGTTGCCGTGGCCTATGAAACCGTCACTTCGGCCCGCGGCGGTCTGCCGCTTCTGACGCCGATGAGCGAAGTCGCCGGCCGCATGTCGGTTCAGGTCGGTGCCCATTGCCTGGAGAAAGAACAGGGCGGCTCCGGCATTCTGCTCAGCGGCGTCCCCGGCGTCGCCGCAGGCAGGGTCGTCATCATCGGCGGCGGTGTTTCGGGCACCAACGCGGCCCGCATGGCCATGGGCATGGAAGCCCATGTCACGGTGATCGACCGGTCGCTGCAGCGCCTGAACGAACTCGACATGCAGTTCGGTCCGACCCTCAACACCATCTATTCGACCGTGGACGCCATTGAAAGCCACGTCGCCGGCGCGGATGTGGTGATCGGCGCGGTTCTGGTCCCCGGCGCGGCGGCCCCCAAGCTGGTGACGCGCGCCATGCTCAAGGCGATGCGGCCGGGCTCGGTCGTCGTGGACATCGCGATCGACCAGGGCGGCTGTTTCGAGACCTCGCGCGGCACAACCCACGACAACCCGACCTATGTGGAAGAAAACGTGGTCCACTACTGCGTGACCAACATGCCCGGCGCTGTCGCCCGGACCTCAACCTTCGCCCTGAACAACGCCACCCTGCCCTTTGCCCTGGCGCTGGCCAACAAGGGCTACAAGCGGGCCCTGGCCGAAGACCCGCACCTGATGGCCGGCCTGAACGTCGCCATGGGGAAGGTGACATACAAAGCCGTCGCCGAGGCGCACGGCATGAACTACGTCGCACCGCAGGAAGCCCTCTCCTTCTAAACAATCAGAACCGGCCGCCCTCTGACGCGTTGACCGAGTCTCGGATAACTCGGTTGGAGGGCGGTTCAAACACCCGATTGCTTCAATCAGGAACGATCGCGCTCGTAAAGCACCGGAACCGCCAGAAGTCCGAACCTACCGCCGAATGCGCCCTTCAGATTCGGATCCGCTCAAAAAAACACCTTCTGTTCCGCAGGCTTTCCGGATTTCAGAAGGGGCGCGGCCATCAGACCGGGTGTCTGCCGGTTGCAGGGCACTGACCCGTCGAAACCCGGCCGCAACTTCAGGCTCACAAAATGCTGGTCGACAGGTCGCGTTTCATGCTGCACTGACGCCATGGTTTGAACGATAGCGACTTGACAGCGGAAATGTCGTATCCAGAGCCGCCAAACCATCATCCCTTCCCACCCGACACGAAGAGTTTCCCCCTTTATGGAATCGATCGAAGCCTTTCTGAAAGAACATAAAATCGACGAGGTTGAGTGCCTGGTGCCCGATATGGCAGGGATCGCGCGCGGCAAGATCCTGCCGGCCGGCAAGTTCGTCCGGGGCATGCGCGGCAATGGACTGCGGATCCCCGAAGGCGTCTTCATTCAGACGGTCAACGGCCGCTATCCCGATGACGAAGACGGCGTGATCAGCCCGGCGCTTCAGGACGTCTACCTGCTGCCCGACCCCAACACCATCAGGCTGGTTCCCTGGTACAGCGAGCCGACCGCGCAGGTGATCTGCGATGCCTTCTTTCTGGAAGGCGGCCCGGTCGATATTTCGGCGCGCCATCTGCTGCGCCGTATTCTCGCTCTCTACGATGAACAGGGCTGGAAACCGATCGTTGCGCCGGAACTTGAATTCTTTCTGGTCGATGTCAACACCGACCCGGACTATCCGCTGGTGCCGCCGATCGGACGCAACGGACGCCGCGAGACCTCCCGCCAGGCCTTCGGTGTGGACGCGGTCAACGAGTTCGATCCGCTGTTCGAGGATGTTTACGATTACTGCGAAGCGCAGAACCTGGATGTCGATACCCTGACCCACGAAGCCGGGGCGGCCCAGATCGAAATGAATTTCAATCACGGCGACCCGCTGGAGATTGCCGATCAGGCGTTCCTGTTCAAACGCACGGTACGCGAGGCCGGACTGCGCCACTCGGTCTATGCAACCTTCATGGCCAAGCCGATGCAGGATGAGCCCGGCAGTTCAATGCATATTCACCAGAGCCTGCTCAGTACGGAAACCGGCAGAAATCTTTTTTCGCAGCGCAACGGCAAGGACACCAAACTCTTCCATCACTATATCGCCGGCCTGCAGAAACATCTGCCGGCGATGATGCCCCTGCTGGCGCCCAACGTGAACAGCTACCGGCGTCTGATTCCGGATTCGGACGCACCGATCAATACCCACTGGGGGTACGACAATCGCACGGTCGGCCTGCGCGTCCCGCATTCCGACGCCGCCGGACGCAGGGTGGAGAACCGCCTGGCGGGCGCCGATGCCAACCCTTATCTGGCGATTGCGGCGTCTCTTGCCTGCGGCTATCTGGGAATGACCCTGAAACAAAAGCCCCGTTCACCGGTCGAGGGCAGCGCCTACCGCCTGGCACATACCCTGCCGCGGACACTTTACGATGCGCTGTCGCGCTTCAACGGCACCCGCGCCATCAAACCGATCCTGGGGCAACAGTTCATCGACGCGGTGACCATCGTCAAGGAAGCCGAACTGCTGGCCTATCAGAAGGTCATTTCCTCCTGGGAGCGCGAACATCTTCTGCTGAACGTCTGACGCAGAGACAGACGTTCAGCCTGTGTCTACAGGCTTTTGCCCACGGCACTTAACTTTGCTATGATCGCCCTCTGCTCCGAAAGGAGATTGCAAAGAGATGGATGAGCATGCGCCCGGAAGTCCACATAACGGCTAACACCCTGCGTGAAGACACCACGCTGCCGACACGTCTGGCCGATCTTCTGATCCTTTGCGCACGGATCGGCTTCAACCCTTGAACGTCTGAGCCACAAGCCTGCGGCAGACGGGAGAAACCCTCCCGTCTTCCCTCACAGGCTCCCTGCCGGACTGCGCTCCGGCGCAGACTCACCGACGACAGACTTATCAAGGAAATGAAACCATGAGCACGAAGCTGGTCCGCAATGAAACCGCCTGGTGGCGCGCCGCCGACGCCGCCCACCACCTGCACCCCTTCACCGACACCAAGGCACTGGCAGAAGCCGGCGGCAGCCGTATCATCACCAGGGCCGAAGGCGTCTGGCTGACCGATTCCGAAGGTGAGAAAATCCTCGACGGCATGGCTGGCCTCTGGTGCGTGAACCTGGGCTACGGCCGCAAGGAACTGGCACAGGCCGCTTACGATCAGATGCTGGAACTGCCCTTCTACAACACCTTTTTCAAGACGGCGACACCACCTTCGGTGGAGTTGTCCGAGAAACTCGCCAGGATCACGCCCGAAGGCCTCAACCACGTCTTCTACGGTTCCTCGGGATCGGACGCCAACGACACCATCGTGCGCATGGTGCGGCATTTCTGGAATCTGCACGGCAAGACCAGCAAGAAAATCTTCATCAGCCGCAACAATGCCTACCACGGCAGCACCATGGCAGCTGCCAGCCTTGGCGGCATGGCGGCAATGCATGGTCAGGGGGACCTGCCACTGCCGGGTTTCGAGCACGTCATGCAGCCCTACTGGTACGCTCTGGGCAACGGCCTTTCCCCCGACGAACTCGGCCTCAAGGCGGCCGAGGCGCTGGAGAACCGGATCCTGGTACTGGGCGCGCAAAACGTCGCGGCCTTTATCGGCGAACCGGTGCAGGGTGCCGGCGGCGTCATCATTCCGCCCCGAACCTACTGGCCGGCGGTGCAGGAGATCTGCCGCAAGCACGACATCCTGCTGATCGTCGACGAGGTGATTTGCGGCTTCGGCCGTACCGGTAACTGGTTCGGGAGCGAAACCTTCGACATCCAACCGGATATCATGACGCTGGCGAAGGGTATCACCTCGGGTTATCTGCCGCTCTCGGCCGTCATGGTCGGCGAGCGCGTATCCTCGAAGCTGATCGAGGACGGCGGCGAATTTTACCACGGCTTCACCTACTCGGGTCACCCGGTCTGCTGCGCAGTCGCGCTGGAGAACATCCGGCTGATGGAAGAGGAAAAAATCGTCGAGCGCGTCCGCGACGATGTTGGCCCCTATCTGCAATCCCGGCTCGGCTCACTCTCCGATCATCCACTGGTTGGCGAAGTCAGAGGCGTCGGCTTGTTGGGCGCGATCGAACTGGTCAAGGACAAGGCCACTCACGAGCGCTTCCCGGACAGCGGCACCACCGGCGCGCTCTGCAAGGACTACGCAACCAGCAACGGACTGATCATGCGGGCTGTGGGCGATACACTGGTGACTTCCCCTCCCCTGACCATTACGCAGGCGGAAATCGACGAACTGGTAAAGCGCGCCCGTCTGGCCCTGGACCTCACGGCGAAAGATCTCGGCGTGATGTAATCCCGAAAGCTTGAGGCCGGCCGGCATCTGCCGGCGGGCCTCAGCGCGACGGCCGCTTTCCGTGATGCCTGCGACCGTTGCCACAGCTCAGACCGGCTTGCGCCATTCGCCAGGCATATTGCCCACCAGCACGCGGCAGACCTTCCCGTCCTCACCGACCAGCGGCAGCATCAGCCGGTGCCAGAACTTCACACCGATCTCTTCGGGTGGCACGTGCTCGGTAAAGAGGGGTTCCGGGCGGATCAGTACGGCCCGGTAAACCGCATAAAAAAAGTCCATGACGACCCCACCCAGCTGCACTTCCGACATCAGCTTGCCGGTCACATCCATATTCACCGACTGGACAATGGCCGAACCATAGAGTCTGAAACGGAAATCCACGCCGTCATCGACGACATCGACGAGCATAATGAAACCCAGCGCTGGCCACATATCCAACGGATCGATCTGGTCCGCGGTGACGAAGGACCGACCGGCGCTCAAACCATTCCAGTAAGCCAGAAGAAAACGTAACTGCTCGTGCTTCAAATCACGGCTGTCCGGCCGCCACACGATCTTTGGAGGCGCGACACCATTATCAACATGAAGTCGATCGAGGCCTGTAAAATCTTCGTTGGCTATCTGATCGGCGAGATTCCAAGACGCTGAATCAGAAATGGCTTCCCCCCTACGCAACACCCAAAGTATCAACGCTTAGCACGATAATCAGAGATAGACGATATACCTAAATAAATATAGGGAAATCAGGCTCTTCAGGTCGGAAACGCATACAGCTGAAGAGCGATGTACTTTGCAACTCTGGATTATTTCTTAAATCGTACGAGTGACTTAAGATGCACCGCCGGCGATATGGAAAGCGGAAAGTTGTCCCATTTTTTCCACGACTCCGGGAAGGGGCTCAGACCCTTCCCGGAGTCGCAGGTCATCAAAAAAAGCATCTTCGCCTGGAATTCCGGGCATTGCGGACAGCATCACAAAGATACCAGCCGGAGCCTTTCTCCGCCTCGAAGACAGGCATCGCCGCGCCGCCGACGCGCGTGGCTGCCGGCACGACTGATTCAGTCCGGCCGTGCTCCCAGCTCAACAGCGTTCAACTCAACACTGCAGCCTGCGTTTAAGAGGATATCGGGGGGACTGACCTGGAGACCGGCTCCTTGACCGTGAAGATCGGCTCAAGACGTTCCGGGTCACAATCAAGGACATCAAGCAGGCGGACTCTGCTGCGCTCGACGTCGTTGGGCAGCATAAGACGCGCAATGGTCGAAATGTCGTAACCTTGATCTATCTGGCCCATCCCGGCTCCTTGGGGTCATTGTCCGATGTGCGTCTTGGATCCTGAGACTACAGTCGCTCCATATTAACCTGTTGCGTCAAACCGGGGGCAAGATGGGCGCAATCTTGTGGCATATTCTCCAGAACGTTAACGCCCTGCCGGCCCCGACGGCCCCGACGCCGCCATAATCCCGCTGCCGGCTCCCGATTTCCGCTGTTTTTGCCTGCTGGAAGCGGCATTCGACGATACTGAAATTGACTGGTTGCCCTCGCGCGCGGAAAGCATTATTTTTCCGCCCGACCTACCGGCCGCGGCACAACAGAGTGCCGCCGCTTCCGGAGCCCCATTAGCTCAACTGGTAGAGCACCTGATTTGTAATCAGGGGGTTGGCAGTTCGAGTCTGTCATGGGGCACCACGACTTTATGCATTGTGACGGTAAAAAAAGCGGCTGACCGGCAGATTGCGCAGGCGGCCGGCAGTTTTCAACGCCCGTTTTGTTGCCGAAATGCTGGCTCTTGTGCAGTAACCGCCAATTTTCCTGCCCCGCTTCCATAGCAACGCATCACAGGCTCCCGGTACAGACGCCGATAATGATTGCCCCGGCATCAACCGCATCTTCCGCGCAAGGGTTACAGTCTGTCCGCCGCTTTCTCACCATCACATTATTGCAGAAAATATTATTCTACACTCGGAAATCAATAACTCTACTTTGCAGAAATACTTTATAATTATAAATAATGATTTTAATAATTTTTTGGGCACGTCAAATAAATTTAAAAATAAACTTCAGTTTTTTATTGAAAACTTCGAAATCAAATACTATTTTAAACGTATCGATAAATCATTATCGCCATTAATGAAAGGCACATCACATGTCCTTCAAGTCATTCTCCACGTCCCAGGACACGCCAAGCAAAGCCGAACCCGACGACAAATCCAAGGAAGCGCAGGCAGCCGCCAAGTCGTCCGCTGAAGCGGCGAAGACCGCAAGCCAGGCAGAAAAATCGTAGCATTCGGAACGATAGAGGGGCCTGATCCCCCTCTATTTCTCTGAATTTGATGGCAAGCCCGCCGGGCAGGAGACGCCCGGAAAATTTGTGCAGGAACAAAAGGCACTGACCTTCAGCAAATCCTTCGTTCCTGGCGGGGCCGATGAGGCGCTGATAACACGAAAACGGACGAAGACCTTCCGGAAGGTCTTACCCTTGCCCTGTTCCGGCGTAGCTTGACAGTAATTCAGCGGCATCCAGGATCGAGCCCCCCCAACTCTTCGCAGGCGCTGGAAATTGCCCCGGAAGAATTTCTGCGTCTTTGATGTGCTATGCCGCGCGCACAGAAATGCGGCTGATGCGATGGAAAAAAATATCACGCCACCCACTCTGGATTATGGACCCTGACGAGCCGGGAATCAGCCCGTAAACACCAAAGCTCAGCGAGCCGTTTAAGACGCTGAAACAAAATCGAAGCATATTTGAGTCGGCCGCGGGGCCGGAAGAAGTCTGATCCGGGATGATCGGACGCGCCGGTCAAAAGCTGCTGAAAAGACCGCCGGAATTCCCTGCGGGTCACAAGCCCTAAATTCACGCGCCGAATTTATCCGTCTGCGGCTCCGACGCCCCTGGACACAGAAAGCAACAATGCGAACTCGCGAGAACAACAACGCCGGGCCTGTCCCGGTCACGCTCCCCATCCTGTCCGTACCAGATGCACTGGGGGGCGCGCGGCACCCGTCTGAAAATCTTCATGTCATCGGCATCACCGGGACGAACGGGAAAACAACGGTCTCGTACCTGATCGGAGAAGTCCTGAAATCCGCCGGATACGATCCCTTTGTCCTGGGAACATTCAATTCCGGCAACAAGGACCTCTCCACTCCCGAAGCCGCCGACATTTTGAAGTTCATGCGATCCCACCTGGATCAGGGCGGGACGCATTTCATCATGGAAGTCACGTCGGAAGGCATTGATCAGGCGCGCATTCTTGGCGTCGTATTCGACATCAAGCTTTTAACCAATATCACGCAGGATCATCTGGACTATCACAAGACATTCAGCAGGTATGAAAGCACGAAACTGGGTTTTATGAGCGAAGGCGGAGCGCATAAAATTTACCCCGCACATTTCGAGCAGGCCGACATCAATTTCGAAACCTGCCTGCTGGGCGATTACAATCTTCTGAACATCAAGGCCGCCGCCACCACCCTGCGGCACATGGGTGTCGCCGAATTCCACATTCAACAGGTCCTGTCGTCTTGCCCGGCGCCCAGCGGGCGATTGGAAAGCGTCGATAAAGGGCAGCCTTTTCTGGTGCTGGTCGATTATGCCCATACCCCCGATGCCCTGCAGAGCATGCTGGGCACGCTGAAGAAAATTGCCCGGGATCGAGAAGGACGCCTGTTGGTCCTCTTCGGATGCGGTGGAAACCGTGACCGTGGAAAACGCCCGAAAATGGGACAGATCGCCAGCAGCCTGGCAGATTTCCTGGTAATAACCGACGACAACCCCCGCCAGGAAGACAGCCAGATCATCATGAGCGAAATCGCGGCAGGCATTGTGCCCGGCTATCACGACTATGTCCTGATACAGGACAGACGTGCGGCCATCGAATTCCTTGTGGGCCAGGCCGAAATCCACGACGTTGTGGTTCTGGCGGGCAAAGGCCACGAAACATCGCAAATCCTGCAGGCGGGAACCATTCACTTCGATGATCGGGAGGAAGCCTTGAGTGCGATATCCAGGCGCATGAAACCGGACATCAGGGTCCTTCAGTAAACTCTGCAGCGGCAGGCTCTCCATCCATGGAATGCCCGCGCCGACTGATTTCGCCGTCCGTGAACGTCATGTGGGGCTTCGTCTCCGCAACAGGAGACCCCATGCTCGACCACCGCCGCCGATCAGTTGCCTTCATTTCCTTGATGATGCTTTGCGCGTTTCTCGCAACATCTCCAGGCACAGCCCTCGCCCAGAGCAGTAGCGGCGCGGCCCCCGCGAATGCGCACGCCACAAACTACGGCAGCGGCTGGGAGTGCGATCTGGGATTCCACGAGAACAGCGGCAGTTGCAGCGCCGTGATCATTCCCGAGAACGCCTTCCTGACGGACAATCCTTACGGTCGCGGCTGGGACTGCAGCCATGGCTTTCAGGAAAGGGATAACGCCTGCGTCATCGTCACGGTACCGGCACACGCCTATCTGGACGCGTCCGGCGGCTGGTGGGCATGCAACAGAGGCTACAGAGAGGTCGAAGAGGCCTGTGACGCCATAAAGGTTCCTGCCAACGGTTTTCTGGCGGAATACACCAGTAACACCGGTTGGGCGTGTGAGCGAGGATATCAGGCCGTCGGTGAGGCCTGCCTGGAGGTCAAGGTGCCGAAGAACGGATATTTCGTCGACGCTTCATACGGCCCCGGATGGAAATGCGAACGCGGGTACGCGGCCGCCGGCACGTCCTGCTCCGCCCTCGCGGTACCCGAGCACGCTCACTTTGACTATTCCGGAAACGCCTGGGAATGCGACCGTCCCTATCGCAAACAGGATGACCGCTGCGTTGTGAATTAAAAAGCGTCATGCATCCGTGGTCTCGCCTGCTGCTTCCATGACACAGGCATACAGAGCTCACCCGTTCCGATAGATACAGCTGTAGCCCCTGATCGCCGGCACACCGCCCAGATGCGCATAGAGCACCTTCGAGCCTGCGGGAAAGAAGCCCGAGCGCGCCAGATCAGATCGACTCTAATGATGCTTGTAGAGATCGTTCGATCGGTCCAGGTGAGACCGCATCGCCACGGCGGCACGCTCCGGGTCTCCGGATGCAATACAGTTGACGATGGTCTCGTGTTCGCCGAGCGTCACACTTTCCCTCCCGGACCACAGCAGAAGATCGGTGTGATAGTTGAAAAGCCAGTTCAGCATGGCATCGCTGATCGCCTCGAATATCGGATTATCCGAAAGGCTCGCGATCTTGCTGTGAAAGGCCATATCGGCCTTGATAAAGCTGGCGGGATCCCCCAGCACTGCTTTCTGGTCGGCGATCAGGCGTTTCAGCTCGTCGATGTCGTGTGGCTGGGCGCGCAAGGTGGCAACACGCACCATGCCGAGCTCAAACAATCGCCTGGCTTCCTTGAGGTGTTCCAGATTGTCCG
>Ga0214472_10006882_pt1 | contig 11924 bp, 6 predicted proteins | sample RVTome_6_FD_207662 | JGI IMG/M metagenome (GOLD analysis project Ga0214472, IMG submission 207662) | Soil microbial communities from uranium-contaminated site in the Upper Colorado River Basin, Wyoming, United States - RVT140D175 | ecosystem: Environmental > Terrestrial > Soil > Contaminated >...
ACCTTGCTGATGCCGAGGGGAGCTCGTATCGCATAGGTTTTCGGCACCTCAAATCTGTCCGAGAGCCATTCGACCAGCTTTGGTCCCATGCTGCCGTCCAGCGAGAGTTCGATCCGGTCGAGACGTTGTGGAAAACCCTGGACACTGCCGGTCAGGAAAAGTTCAGTATCCTGGCTGGTGGTCTGGAGGTTTTTAAAGGTCAGCTGCTCTGTCTCCACTGTAAATCCACCGTCCGTGACCTTAATGGTGTCCGGGTAAAATTCCGTCTCGATCGACAGGTCTTTCACCGTCCCGGTTGAGGCGAACTGCAACTCAGATGGCCTGTCGACCGGGCCTTTAACTTTTAGGGAAGACAATTCAAGTCGACCGGTGACTTGCCTGACTTCCTGGAGCTGATCTCGCAGCCCTTCCAGGGAAGCCAGCCAGGGATAGAGCTCTGCCATGTCCAGGTCGAACCGACCGGATCCGATGTCAAAAAAAAGGTCCTTTTCCCAAAGGAACCGGCAGGAGACATCGGCAAACTTCGACTGTCCCAGCGAGCCGCTGAGCCGGCCGAGATCGAGCTGTTCCTTGTTGAAGGCAAGTTGGCCCTGCGAGATGGTGATCGGGAACGGTATCCCCAGGTAGTTTGCGGACAAGGTAAGGTCGCTGATGTCGATTTTAGCCTTGAGGTCGTGCAGGCTGTCGCCGAGGGTCAGCTTTCCATGGCCGATGCCCTGCATGTTGGTGATCTTATCCAGCTCAGAAGAGAAGCTCCGGCCATCGACCAAGCGCTGTAGCATCGACTGGGTATCTGCCAGGTCGGCGCTCAACATGAGCTCCAGCTTAAAAAGGTCGTGATCTTTGGCCAGGCCGATTTGCAAAGAACCTTCCCGGCCGGTGGATTTATCCAGACGGGCCGACAGCCCGCTGCCCTGCAGTATGCCCTCGCTGATGAGCAAATCGCCGTAGACTTCAGTCAAATCGAGCTTGATCTGCGGGATCGAGACCTTGCCATCCTGCAATTGCCCCTTAATCAGGATATTGTTCAAATCGCCCAGCTCAGACGGATTATCTCCTTTGAAGGTAAAGCCGATCTGTGGCACCCTGCCGCCCCGCAGGTAGTCGAAGACCTCCCCGGTGATGTCTCCTGCCAAAGCCAGAACTGTTTTGCGAACCGCATCGACATCGATGCCTGTGCCGGACAGGTTGAGCGTGATAGCCGGTGTGGCAGGCGTCAGGCTCAGGTCTCCGGTTAATTCAAGGTTGGGTTCGTCCAGGGCCAGGCGATCGAGTTTGACGGACATCCTTTCAAGTAGCAGGTGGGCGCTGCCATTCAGGTCGAGACCTTTTACCAGCGCATGGTGGCCGTTGCGATACATGCTCAGTTCGGCAAGGTTCGCCTGCAGGTCGACCCGGGCAGAGTTGGCAGATTTGGGGTTGGTCACCGATATTCCAGCTTGCAGGTTGAGGCCATTGATTTCGGCCAACTTTTGTTTGTGCCAGGTGAAGGCAAGCCGGGCATCTCCGACCTGTAGTTCCAGCTCGGCAATCATCTGTTCGAGTGGTTCAAGGACCGAGGTCAGGTTTTTTTTCAGCTCGGCAAACGCATATGATTGATCTTCCCTTGGTGTTAGGTCAGGAAGTTTGAGACTGAACCTCGGCGCATCGAGCTCAAGCCTGGCCAGGTGCAGATCGCCCGTCAGCAGAGGAAGAATTTCCGGTGAAATACGCAGGGCTGCTATTGTGCCCTCCGCCAAATCCGGGATAGACAGAGTGATCTGGCGCAGCTCGATAGACGGTCGGGGAAAATAGCTGATTCCTATCCCCTGATAGTCTATCTGGCCACCGGTCTGTCTGGACACTGCGTCCTGGATTTTTCGTTCGATTACGGCGTAATCGATGAGCTGCGGCACGACCAGCAACGCTGCAACCATGAGCAGCAATAGCGCTGCAATGCTGCCCAGCAGCCAGGTACGGGCAGAACCGGCTGTTGGCACCGGGAGCTGTTGATTCTGCTGGTCGGTTTGTTTCATTGGTTGTTTACAGAAAAGTGATTCATAAAAATAAAATTATCCTGCTGCATAACAGCAGTTCCAGGGAATTTCAACAACGCTTTATTATTACATATTTTAAGCATATTGGGCAAAAATAAACATAAGAAAAATATAATCGTTTACCCGCACCCCATATGTGCACGATCAGACGACTGTGCGCAGTCCAACCCTGGTGTGTTTCAGGTTTTACGAACACATCTTGTCTGGCTTTCTGGCTTTTCCACTCAATCGTTTTTATTTTAGTGCTCAACTGGAGTTGTCGTTGCGCTTGTCTCAAGCACTGTTCCCAAAGTGCCGGGTGAGTGACTCCCGGGCGGCGATACCGGAGCAAGCTTCGGAGGATTGAACTGATGAATATCCATTCGTTTTTTCAGCAGCACTTTTTATTTTCATCTATTTCATATAGTTGTCTGGTTATACTTTTTATTGTTTGCCCTGCAAAGGGAGAGCAACCGGTGCCTGTGATTGTCAAGAAAGCAACAATCGATCGTTTTGTAGATCAGGTTGAAGCCCTCGGAACATTGCGAGCCAACGAAACTGTCGAACTTACCGCGACGGTCACGGATACGGTAACTGCTATTCATTTTGAGGACGGGCAGCGGGTACAGGCGGGTGATATCTTAATTGAAATGACCAATGCCGAGGAACATGCCCTGCTGGAGGAAGAACAATCGGTACTAAATGAAGCGAAATTACAATATGAGAGAGTGCAGCCCCTGGTTAAAAGGGGTGCAGTAGCCAAATCGCTGCTTGACCAGCGGCGGCGTGAGTATGACGCAGCCGGTGCCCGGTACCGGGCGATAGAATCCAGGTTGCGGGACCGCTTGATTACAGCGCCTTTTTCGGGAGTTGTCGGCTTGCGAAATATCAGCGTCGGCGCACTTATTGAGCCTGGGAATCTTATTACCACCTTGGATGACGACAGCGTCATGAAACTGGATTTTACGGTGCCGGCAATTCATCTGGCGACGCTGAGAACCGGTCTGCCTATAGAAGCCAGGTCGCCGTCCTTTGGTGATCGACTATTTCAAGGTGAAATTGGCAGCATTAACAGCCGGATCGATCAGACAACCAGATCCATTGTCGCAAGAGCCATTCTGCCTAACCCGGAACGTCTGCTGAAGCCTGGTTTGTTGATGAGCGTTGTGCTGCTGAAAAATCCACGCGATGCGGTTGTGATACCCGAGGAAGCGCTGATTCCGTTGGGGCAGGTAAATCATGTGTTGGTAGTGGACCGATCAAGCGATCCTCCGGTTGCCAGGCGTCGTGAGGTGACAATCGGCAGCCGGCGGCCCGGTGAAGTTGAGATAGTGGCTGGTCTTGGAGCCGGTGAATTTGTGGTTATACACGGTGCTCTCCGCGCCCGGCATGACCAGGAGGTGAAGATTATCGCCGTGGCTACCGGAGATGAATCCCTCGAGGAACTGTTGCAGCAGGGAATCGGAGGCCCGACTAAATGATTTTATCCGATATATCGGTAAAGCGGCCCGTATTCGCTTCGGTGATCTCACTCCTGTTGATAGTCTTTGGCCTTGTGGCGTTCAACAGGCTGCCGTTACGCGAGTATCCCGATATTGATCCGCCGGTGGTAACCATCGAGACCATTTATCCCGGCGCTTCGGCAAATGTGGTTGAGACGCGGATTACCGAGCTCATCGAAGAGCGGATCGCAGGCGTTGAAGACATCCAGTTTATTGAATCGACCAGTGAAGATGGACGTTCCGTGGTGACAGTTGAATTTACCACCGGGCGGGATGTTGACGGAGCGGCAAACGATATCCGGGACCGGGTCTCGGGTGTCCTGGATGAACTGCCGGATGAAGCGGATCCGCCGGAAATACAGAAAGTCGATTCCAACGATGATCCCATCATGTGGCTGAATCTGACCAGTGATCGCCTGAGCGTACCGGAATTGACGGATTATGCCGAACGATACCTGGTTGATTATTTTTCTGTATTAAGCGGTGTTTCACGGGTCAGAATCGGTGGCGGACAGACCTATGCCATGCGAATATGGATAGACCGGCAGGCTATGGCTGCCAGAGAGCTGACGGTAAATGATGTGGAAGACGCCTTGCGGGCGGAAAACCTGGAATTGCCGGCCGGCAGTATCGAATCCGCCGAGCGTTCTTTTACGGTGCGTGTCAAACGTGCCTTTAGAACGGCGGAAGAATTCCAGCGCCTGGCTTTAAAACGTGGCGACGACGGTCATCTCGTTCGTCTGGGAGATATCGCCCGTGTTGAGCGCGGTACGGAAGAGGATCGCACCTTCTTCAGGGGCAACGGGATCCCCATGGTCGGGTTGGGCATCATCAAGCAATCGACTGCCAATACCATAGATGTGGCCCGCAGTGCCAAGGCGGAGATGGTTCGTCTTAATCCAAACCTGCCCGAGGGTATGGAAATCAAACAGAGTTATGACACTTCGGTTTTTGTCGAAGGCGCCATCAGGGAGGTTTACCAAACGCTGCTGATCGCCATCGGCCTGGTCGTTCTGGTTATTTTTCTTTTTCTCGGCAGTGTGCGGGCTACGCTGATACCCGCCGTTACCGTGCCGATTTCCATTGTTGCTACTTTTATCATACTGAACGCCCTTGGTTTTTCAGTCAATCTGCTCACGCTGCTGGCGCTCGTTCTGGCTATCGGGCTGGTCGTGGATGATGCCATCGTGGTACTGGAAAATATCCACCGGCGAATGGATGAAAAAGGTGAATCCCCTTTGGTGGCGGCATTCAGAGGTACCCGCCAGGTTGGTTTTGCGGTTGTTGCCACTTCGCTGGTGCTGATTGCGGTGTTTGTGCCCATTGCTTTTCTGCAGGGGGATGTCGGGCGCCTGTTTTCGGAATTTGCCCTCACCATGTCGGCGGCAGTCTTTTTTTCCAGCGTCGTTGCCCTGACTCTTTCTCCCATGATGGCTTCAAAAATTCTCAAGGAGAGATCCGGTAACCGCAAAAGCAACCGACAAATCGACCGCTTTTATCGGGCAATCAGAAAACGATACCGTCGCCTGCTTAAGGGCGCCATCAAGCGTCCGGTCATTGTTTTCGGCGTTTTTGTGGTGCTGCTCGGCGCAACGGCCTGGCTGTTTGAGCAGATACCAACGGAATACGCACCCAAGGAAGATCGTGGCGCCTTCTTTGTCCTGGTCAACGGGCCGGAAGGTGCGACCTATGACTACATGAAAGAATACATGGACGAAATCGAGCGACGTCTCATGCCGTTTATCGAGAACAAGGAAGCCACCCGGCTGCTGGTTCGCTTGCCTCGTACTTTCACCAATTTTGCCAATTTCAATTCAGGAATCGCGATTTTTGTGCTCAGTGACTGGAGCGAAAGACGGTCAGCCTGGGCTATCATTGACGAGGTGCGCACCCAGCTTTCGGACCTGCCCGGCGTTCTCGCTTTTCCAGTGATGCGGCAGGGTTTCGGGGCTTCTATTCAAAAACCGCTGCAGTTTGTCATTGGCGGCGGCACCTATCGGGAACTAGCGCAGTGGCGGGATACACTTCTGGAACAGATCGAAGCCGATAATCCGGGCTTGACCGAGATCGACTGGGATTACAAGGAAACCAAACCCCAGGTGCAGGTCAACATCGATTATGATCGTTCGGCCGAGCTGGGCGTAACCATAGGCAACATAGGCCGGACCCTGGAGACTATGCTCGGCTCCCGGCAGGTAACGACATATCTCAGTGAAGGTGAAGAATATGACGTGATCCTCGAGGGCGAGCGTGTGACGCAGCGCACGCCGACCGACCTGCAGAACATCTTTGTCCGGTCATCCCGCAGCGGCGACCTTATTCCGCTTGCCAATCTCGTTACCCTGGAGGAATTTGCCGATTCGAATGAATTAAACAGATTTAACCGTGTCAGAGCCATAACCCTGGAAGCAAATCTGGCCGACGGGCTGGTGTTGGGCGATGCGCTTGCTTATATGGAGGGCCTTGCAAAAGAGCACCTGCCGGGACATGCCGTCATCGATTACAAAGGGCAGTCCCGGGATTTTAAAAAATCGGCCGAGTCCATCATCTTTGTTTTCCTGTTGGGAATTCTGGTGGTGTTTCTGGTGCTGGCCGCCCAGTTTGAGAGCTATATCGATCCGCTTGTTATCATGCTCACGGTTCCTTTAGCCATGGCCGGTGGCTTGCTGGGACTCTATCTCACCGGTAGTACCTTGAATCTTTACAGCCAGATCGGGCTGGTTATGCTGATCGGGCTGGCAGCGAAAAACGGTATTCTGATCGTCGAGTTTGCCAACCAGCTTCGGGAGCAGCGCTTGTCTTTCTATCATGCACTCCTGAAAGCCTCGGAAATTCGATTGCGTCCGATCGTCATGACCGGTATCACCACCGCCGCAGGAACGATTCCGTTAATCTTTTCTTCCGGGGCCGGGGCGGAAACCCGAATGGTAATCGGTGTTGTTGTTCTGGCAGGTGTCTTGTCGGCGACCCTTTTTACTCTCTTTATTGTACCGGTCGCCTATGGTCTCCTGGCCCGGAGAACCGGCTTGCCCGGTTCGGTCGCCCGGCGTCTCCAAAAGGAACAGTCGCAGCTGGATGAGAAATCATGAATAAACTGCAAAGGCAATGCTTACTGCGGAATAAGGCTATTCACCCTTAGATCACGGTCAGCTGTAGATAACACATCGAAAAACGACCGCTTTCCGGGATAAAGCAGAGCAGCTTCTGCCCTTTTTTCAGCCGCCCTGAATGAAACAGTTCTTCGAGGATAATGTAGATCGAAGCTGAACCGGTATTTCCTTTGGTCGCCAGATTGGTGAACCACCTCTCATAGGGGATGGAGAAATCGATCTTCTCCATTCGTGTCTGCAGGGCTGAGCGGAAATAGTCGGAAGAATAGTGGGGCAGGAACCAGTCGAATTCGTCTGCCTTCAGCTTATATTTGGCAATCAGTACCGGCAGGGTACGTTCAACGGCAGTGGTGATTATCTCCCGGTTCAACAGTTTGACGTCCTGTTTGATCAGAAAACTATTACGTTCCAAAGCCTGTGCAAGCGACCCCTGCTCACGCCAGCCGCGCAGGGAGCCATCTTCCAGCTTAACCGCCCCGGCATACATGCAGGTTTCCATTTCATTGGCAAAAGAGAGCAGGTCAAGCCAGTCGATTCGTAATGACAGCCCCGTTGCTGCCGGTTGGTTACTGAGAAAGGCTGCGCCGGCGCCGTCGGAGAGCATCCAGCGTAAAAAATCGGCTTCAAAGGCGATGACCGGCTGCTCTTCAAGCTCGGCAGCTTTTTGCCGGTCGACCGGGCCGCAAAAACTTGCCCGCATGAAAGTAGAAGCCAACTCCGAACCGGTGGCGACAGCATTGCTGCTTTGGCCCGAAGCGACGCTCATCCAGGCGTATTTCATGGCACTCATTCCGGCGGTACAAATTCCGGCCGCGCTCATCACTTCACAGGGCCGCCCCTGTAGTTCGCCGTGAACCATCGCCCCGTGGCCGGGCAGCAGCTGGTCGGGGGTAGAGGTGCCGCAGCATAGACATTCAATCCGCTCCGGGCTGAAACCGGCGTACGGCTTCAAGCGCCGAATTGCCTCCGCCGTCAACTGGGCATTGGTATGGGTCGTCGTACCGGATGTCGGGTCGATGGCGTAGTAGCGGCTGTTGATGCGGTTATTGCGCAGAATGATCTTTCGGGTCCGCGAAGGAAGTTGATTGACCATTCCGAGGAGTTCTTCCATCTGTTCGTTGTTGACTGGAGCGTTGGGCAGGAAGGCCGCGATGTCGGTGATATAAACGGGCATGTGTTTCTAAACCTTTGCTGATTTATGACCCTCTGCCAGCAGGGACGCGTAGCAACGGTAGAATATCTCTTCATCAAGCCGTGTCGGGAGCACCGCGTTGGTCAGAGTATAATAGTCCAGGTCGTGAATACTGATTTGCTCCCGAAGTTGCCGATAGAGCCGGGTACCGGGCAGCGGAGTAAGGACGGTGTGCATCGGCAGATCGATCTTTTGTTCTTTGACGAAGGCACCGAGTTTATCGAATTGTTGCTCAGTATAGTCGGGAGAGATGATAAAGTCACCGACGATGGTCAGTCCGAGTTGGTGCAGGATCTCGATTGCCTGCAGGTTGTTTTGGGCACTGTTCTTCTTGTTCATGGCGCCCAGTGCCGCATCATCGATTTCCTCAAAGCCGATTATCACGGCACGCAGGCCGATCTCTTTCCAGCGTTTGAGCAGCTGCGGATGTCGCACCACTGTATCGGAGCGCACATCTGCCAGGAATTGTTTTTTGATTCCGGCGGCTTCGATCGCTTCAGCCAGCTTCAGGGCATGGTCCGGATTGCCGAAGGTGTTGGCATCGACTAAACGAATAACCGGAGTCTGCAGGTTGCGGATGTCCCGGATGACCATTGCGGTGCTTGCGGTCAGGTACTTGCCGCCGGTCAGCGGGGCAATACAGCAAAAAGAGCAATCATAGGGACATCCGGCGGCAGAGACGACAAAACCGAGCCGCAGCCCAAGGGTCTCCAGCGTGTATTGGGGGCGATAATGATCGACGAGATCGTAGCGGGGAACCTGCTGTTCCGGCAGATCGTTGCGGCTGAAGGTGCGCTGCCGGTAACGCAGCGGTTTTCCGGGGCAGGTTGCGGCAACACCGGCAATATCGGGTTGAGCGGCACCAGTAGCACCAGGAGTAGACGAAGCCAATGCCTCGACCAGCTCTCGAAAGCTCTGTTTGCCGAGGCCGATGACGATCCAATCGATCATCTCCTTGTTGAAAAACTCCGGATCGGCTGAGGCATGGACGCCGCCAACCACAATGGTTGTCTGAAGGCTTTGCCTGATCTCACCGGCCAGCTTGAGAACTGTCTGCGCTTCACAGGTCATGGCTGTCAAGGCCACCAGGTCGGGTTTAAAGGCGTTTAACTCCGCCTGCAGCCCAACCGGATCGACTTTAAGATCTAGGATGCGGACCTCATGGGTGCCCAGGTTGCCGGCCAGAACTTCAAGCGCCAGCGGTTCACCACGAAAAATCTGTTTGATCGAGGTGATTCCGTAACGCTCTTCAGGGATAGAGCGGCCGCAATTTGGCGGATTGATGAGAAGTATCTTCATTATCTGGAAATTGAAATAATCCGGCAATTGGTGTAATCATTTTTTGCCACTGGAAAGACAAGAGAATATACCTACTTGAATCGGCGATGTAAACGACTAACCCCTATAAATGCATCCTTTATTATACCTTCCCGAGGTACAAGTGTTCCGATTATTCTCTTATCAATCTTAAAGTTCGTTATTTACCCGGACAACCAATTTCCCGAAATTTTTACCGTCCAGGAGGCCGATAAAGGCATCCGGCGCATTTTCCAATCCTTCGACCAGCTGCTCCCGGTACTTGATTTGCCCTTTGCTTAACCACTGCGACATATCTTTGACAAACCCGTCGTAGTGCTGCTCGTAATAATCAAAAATAATGAATCCCTGCACTTTGAGGCGTTTAACAAGAATGTTGCCCATAAGAAGAGAAAGGCGGTCCGGGCCGTCGGGAAGTTTTGTGGCATTATACCTGGAAATAAGCCCACACACCGGAACTCTGGCGTGGATATTGAAAAGAGGCAGGACAGCATCAAAGACCTTGCCGCCGACACTCTCAAAATAGATGTCAATACCGTTCGGGCAGGCTTCCCGCAGTTGCTCGGCAAAATCTGCAGCTTTGTGGTCAAGACAGGCGTCAAAGCCAAGGACATCTCTGGCGTGCGCACATTTTTCGCTGCCACCGGCAACGCCGACGACCCTGCATCCTTTCAGCTTGCCGATTTGTCCGACCGTCGCACCAACCGGGCCGGTGGCAGCAGCGACCACCAGGGTTTCCCCTTCTTTCGGTTGGCCAATATCGAGCAATCCCATATAAGCCGTAAAACCAGGCATGCCCAAGATTCCTAAGGCATAGGATGGATTTTGAGGTCTCTTGCCCAGTCGAACCAGGCCGGAACCATCGGACAGTGCGTAGTCCTGCCAGCCATTACCAGCCAGAACCCATTCTCCAACCTGATAGTCCGGATGGTAGGAGGTCTCAACCTGGCAAACCGTTCCTCCCACCATAACCTCATCTATCTCGACAGGTTTTGCATATGATGGTGCATCGCTCATCCTGCCTCGCATATAGGGGTCGAGCGAGAGATAGATGCTGCGCAGGAGGATTTCTTTTTCTCCGGGGACAGGTTTTGCGGATTTCTCTAAACGAAAGTTTTCATTTGTCGGTGCGCCGACAGGACGCGATGCAAGCACGATGCGACGATTTATTGCAGTATTTTGAGCCATGATTTCTCCCTTGGCGAATATCCCGTCACCTTCGGGGGCAGGGGTGGGAAGATGGCTGTGAAACCTTATAAAAATTTACCGGCAATATTCGTTACAATTACCAGAAAACCAAACAAGCAGCCAATCTTCAGAACCTTGACATGTTTATCAGTCAATTCATTCCATCTTTTAGGTTTGTACAAGCCAATCGATAAAGATAGAAGTAAAAGCGCCAGTAATGAGTAGGCAACTATAATTCCCATTCCTTTTATGTCTCCTTGGTATTTGTCGGTGCAGAATTGCTGCCCGGAAATGCGAAAGCTTACAGAGCATAATCCTAATTCTACGAATGAATGTCAACGAACTTAGTACCTCCACCCACCTGCCATTCTCGAATATTTTTCATTTTCCATGTGTGTTAATTCGTGTAATTCGTGGCTAAAAGTGTAATCTTATCCGGAATAACCAACCAAATCACAAAAAAGAAAGCCATTCAAGAACCCCGGCAATGTTTAAACTACTCTTCAAATGTGCCTTACTGTTTTTCTGCCTGTTCTGTATCTTTGCGATGATACAGATAAGTTTTGCCATCTATTATTCCCACCGGACAGCGAAGCCTGAACCGGCAGAGCTGGTGGTTGTCTTTCCCGGTGACAGCATGCGATTCAATTCAGGCATTGAATTAATAAAAGATGGTCTTGCGCCTCGCTTCATGGTGGTAAATACAACGGATATACACCTGCGAGAAATCCTGCAAATGAACGGAGCACCGGAAGCCATCGGTACACTCCACGGCGGCATAAGCAGGTCGACCTTTGAGGATGTTTATCAAACAGCCAAAATGATAGAGGAAAACCAGCTCGATTCGGTGATTTTAGTAACCTCCGGCTACCATATGCCACGGGCCCTGTTTCTGTTAAAAGTATATCTCACTATTTCAGGACGGGAAGTCTACATCCAAAGTTTTCCAGTAAGAGAAGACAAAGGATTTCGCGGAAATATGATGCAATACAGTAATGAGGCGATCAAACTCTGGGGCAGTACGATCGAGATGACAGGACATTATTTAACAGGTCAATTATTACTTGATGCGCCAAGTTTGAAAAAGGCACAAACGATCTTTAAGAAAAATCTTCTTTTATAATTAGTGCTTTACGGCTTGGTCTCTTGTTTTTTTTGCAAGAAAACAATCTGTCTAAAGATACGAGCACAGATGATTCTTATGCCAGAGGAAAGGCTCGTCAGGAAAGCGATGTCGATGGAGTGGTAAAATTGACCAAACAGGATCTTGAAGTTCTCTTGCACCAACTATGGATTCCGGGCTTGACCCGGAATCCATGCCTATATAACTTATGTACTTACCGATACAAATAAGGTCTATTCACCTTAAACCAGTATTGACAAATAATCCCATAAATCAAATGCATTAACGGAAACCTGTCCAGCAATGCAAAGCTAAGCACCAAATATTATGAAAATTTCCCACCTAGGCGCAAAAGACTGCGTAACCGGTTCCTGTCATCTAATAGAAACCAATCCCGGTTCAGCCGACAGTGTAAATATCCTGGTCGACTGCGGCACCGCCTATGGCGATGACCCGGTGCTCCCTTTTGACCGGTTT
>Ga0214472_10006883_pt1 | contig 11922 bp, 9 predicted proteins | sample RVTome_6_FD_207662 | JGI IMG/M metagenome (GOLD analysis project Ga0214472, IMG submission 207662) | Soil microbial communities from uranium-contaminated site in the Upper Colorado River Basin, Wyoming, United States - RVT140D175 | ecosystem: Environmental > Terrestrial > Soil > Contaminated >...
CCGTTTCCTCGCCGTCCGCCTGGATGACCGGATGCTGGCGGAGGAACGCACCGATGGCGGCAGCCACGTACGTCCGGGTGAGGGACTTCTTCTGGCAGTGACGGGCGGTCGGACAGACGGGCGCACTTTTGGCGGGGTCGGGCGTGGGAACAAATGAGTCGTCGGCGGGCGTCACCGCCGTTGCCAGCTCGAATGCCAGGCCGAGAACCTCGCGTGTGGCCGGCTCCTTCGGACAGAAATGCTTTGGATCGCATCCGTCCAGGAGCCCGGCTTCCGTCACGGCATCGATCGCCGATTCGTGGATGTCACCGTCGTCGTCCGGGTAGGCGTCGAGGTCGGATGCCGGGAGTGCGAGTGCCCGGGCGAGGAGGCTCGCCAGCTGACCGCGCGACACGATCCGATCTGGACAGAACGAACTCTCGTCGCAGCCACTCACGATGCCCTGTTGGGCGAGCCAGTCGATGTCGGCACGCGCCGGAAGCAGGTCGTCGTCGTCGAACCGTCCCTCGTACGGCTTGAACGGCAGGGGACCCGGCTCGAACCACCCGGTCAGCGGCCACACGTGCTGAACGGCTGTCATCGCGCTGCCGTCGATCCATCCCGGTGCCACATCGGACCCGTTCCAGATCTTCCAGTCGGTTTCCTTGTCGAAGTTGAAGTAGACGAGCCCCACGACGTTCGGGTCGCGGGTCAACACCCGGAACATCTCCCGCAGCCACGCGTCGCGATCGCCTCCCGCAGTCGAACTCCCGACCTGAGCCAGGATGTACGGCTTGTTCGGGGCGAAGGTTCGGATCTCGGCCAGGGCCGCCGTGACGGCCCATTCGACCGGGGTCCAGAAATCGACGAGGGCGCCGAAGTTGTAGGACGACACCCCGACGATGTCCACGAAGGCGTCGCCGGGGTAGTAGTCGGCCATCGTGTGAGGGGGAATCGACCACCCGTTGGGAGCGAACACCCATCGGACCTTCGTCTCGTCGAGGCCTTGGTGGCGGGCGAGCTCGACGAATCGGCGAAAGGCGATGCGGTAGTTGCCAGGGTCCATTCCATACGGGACCCAATTGCCGTTCATCTCCTGCATGGGGGCGATGAGCAGCGAGCGCCCACCGCCGCGATCGAGCCATGCTCTGACCCTGGCCGCCCACAGGGCGATGTCGGTGTCGGCGTCTCCCCTGGCCACCTGATAGGCCGAGTACCTCACGTTCACGTTCGCCACGGGAGTCGCCTTGGCCGACCAGACCTCCTCGAGCAGGCGGTCGGTGATATTCGGACTCCAACCATCCTCGGACTCTCGAAGGAGGTGGAACGTACCGGCCAACGACAGGGCTGTCGGGGTGACGGCGGACAGCCCCGAGAGATCCCGGCCCGCTTCCCACTGGTCGGAGTAGATGCCCGTGAGAAGCGTGTCACGACCGCTGTTCGGAGCGGTCGATGGCGCCGATTCTTGCGCGCCGGCGGGGATCGCACCGACGATCACCGACAGTGCGGCGAGTACGGCCGCGATTGTTCCCCTGGCAGGCATCCTCGTCTCAACGTAGCCCGGGCGGCGTCGAGTTCCCACCGCCAAATGATCAGGCCCCGGGACCTACCCGGGGCCTGATCGACTCGTCGGTCGACCGTCAGATCTGCTGAGCCCGCAGCATCGACGACTCGGCGAGCGCATGCCACGCCGCCTGTGAGTCGCGGAACTCGCGCCACGGCCCGAGAATCTCAGCGAACCTCGGGTTCTCGGCGGCGAGTCCGTCCAGCACGTTCTCGGTCTCTTCCTTGAAGGCCGACATGACCTCCGCCGGGAACTCGCGCACGTCGGCGAACTCGAGCACCCTGGGAAGGTCCTGGGCGTTGAGCACGTCGTACGTCGCCATCATGTCGAGGTTCGCCGACTTGGCGGCGAGCTCGACGGCGATCTGGTACTCCTCGGGCAGCTCGTTCCAGGCGCTGAGCGGGAACTGCACCTCGAGGCTCGAGCCCGGTTCCCACCATCCGGGGTGATAGTAGAACAGGGTGCTGCCCAGCTGGTCGAGACCGAGGATGAGGTCGTCGGTGGGTCCGACGAACTCGGCGGCGTCGATCGCCCCCGTCTCGATGGAGGTCAAGATCTCCCCACCGGCGATGGTGATCTGTTCGCCGCCCAGCGCCGCCAACACTTGCCCGGCGATTCCGGGGATGCGCATGGTGAGGCCCTGGAGATCGGCCACCGTGTTGATCTCCTTGGTGAACCAGCCTCCCATCTGGGTGCCGGTATTCCCCGCCGGGAACTGGATCAGCCCGAACTCCTCGGCGTAGAACTGCTGGAGGATCTCGAGTCCGCCTCCCGCGTAGAACCAGGCGTCCTGCTGCCGCTGGGTCAGTCCGAAAGGCAGGCCGGTGCCGAACTGCGTCACCGTGTTGACGCCGATGTAGTAGTACGACGCGGTGTGTCCCGTCTGGACGCCGCCATCTCGTACCGCCGGCAGGACTTCCAGCCCACCCACGATCTCGCCTGCCGGGCGGGGGGTGATCCTGAACTTGCCTCCAGTCAGTCGCGACAACTCGGAGGCGAACACCTGGGCGCCGCCAAACAACGTCGGCAGCGCCAGCGGCCATGAGGTCGCCATGTCCCACTCGATCTCCGGAGCATCGGTCTGCGACAGGTCGACCGTCGTATCGGTGCCGCCACCGGCTTCAGTCGTATCGGTGCCGCCGTCGCCGCCGGTCGTATCGGTCGTGTCATCGTCCGACGGTGAGCACGCCGCCAGGAACGCACTCGATGCCGCAAATCCGGCGATACCGACACCGGCTTTGCCGAGGAAGTTCCTCCTCGTCATCCCTCGGGGCGACACTTGGCCCTCCATCACTTCGTGTTCGTCTGTCATCCGTGTTTCCTCCTGTCGGATGGTTTCCTGCATTGCGTGCCTAGTCGGCGAGGCTGAAGAAGTGGAAGGAGAAGTCGACGATGCCGGGGAAGAAGCCGAGGATCACCAGCGCGATCCCCTGGAGCACCATGAAAGGTATCGCTCCCTTGTGGATGTCGGCGGTCTTGACCTCTGGCGGTGCCACGGACTGAAGATAGAACAGGCTGAAGCCGACTGGAGGCGAGATGAACGCCATGTTGAGGTTTACCGCCATGAGCACCGTGAACCAGATCCGCTCGGCGATGGTGAATCCGAGGAGATCCATGGCCGGCACGAAGATGGGAACCACGATGAACGTGATCTCTAGGAACTCGAGATTGATGCCCAACAGGAACACGGCGATCATCGACACGACCACGAAACCGGCCTTGCCTCCACCGATGTCTGCCAGCCAGCCGGCAGTGGCGTCGGACCCGCCCAGGATCAGGAACATGAAGGAGAAGAAGGTGGAGGCGAACAGCAGCGTCATGACCAGGATCGAGATGTTGGCCGTCGATCTGCCTGCTTCCTTCAGCGTCTTGTACGTGAGTCGCCACCTGGGAGTGATGTGCGTGGCACCGCGGGCGAGCAGGAACTTGTCGGTGTAGAACGCTCCGACCGCCAAGAGCAGCGCACCGGCGACGCCGACGGCTCCCGACTCCGATGGCGTGGCGATGCCGAGGAAGATCGACACCAGCACGGCGATGATGAGCAGCAGGATCGGGATCACCGAGAACAGCACCTCGAGGGCCAGGATCCTGCCTGTGAGGGTCCGCTCCTCCTTCGACATCGCAGGACCGGTTCCCGGTCTCAGGTACGAGATTCCGAGGGCGTAGCTCACATAGAGGGCCGACAGGATCAGTCCCGGGATGAGCGCTCCGGCGAAGAGCCCCAGGATTCCGACTCCGATCTGTTGGGCGAGCAGGATCAACACCAGTGAGGGTGGGAGCATCTGGGCGAGGGTGCCCGATGCGGTGATCACACCGGTGGCGAGCTTGTGGTCGTATCCCAGGCGCACCATGGTCGGGAGTGACAGCAGGCCCATCACGATGACTGTGGCGGCCACGACACCGGTCGCCGCCGCCAGCAACGTCCCCACGAGCACGACGGCGGCCGCGACCCCGCCCTTGAGAGGACCGAGGAGCATCCCGATCGCATTGAGCAGACGTTCGGCCATCCCCGATCTCTCCAGGATCGCCCCCATCAGCACGAAGAAGGGCACCGCCAGCAGGCTGGAATCGGAGAGGGCTCCGAACCATCGGTTGGGCAGCGCCGACAGTCGAGCCGGGTCGAAGACCCCAACCAGGTCCCCAACGAACGACAAGGCGAGAGCCGTGGCGGCGAACGAGAACGCCACGTTGTATCCGATGAGGATCATCCCGATGAAGACGACGAACATCGTCATCGAGAGGGCGACGCCGAGATCCATCGACTACTCGATCCTCGTGGGAGCTTTGTGCGATGCGATGTCGGCCAGATCCTGGCGCCCGATGAGCACGAAGCCGGACTTGATGACCTGGGCGACGATCTGGGTGGCGAACAGGATGAATCCGACGAGCATCAAGAACTTGATCGGCCCGCGGGGGAGGCCGCCGGCATCCGCGGACCGCTCCCAGACCTCCCACACCTTCCAGGTCAGCCACCGGTTGTCGAATGTGCGTCCCAATGCAGTAGCGGCGAAGTTCCACATCACCGAGATCGCCACCCACATGAACGGCAGGAGCAAGAGTACGTGGAGGATCAGATCGATCCATGCCTTCGTGCGTGGCTTGAAGTTCGCCCACCAGAAGTCGATCCGCGGATTGACCTCCTCCCGGACGCCCCAGTTGAAGCCGAGCAGGAACAATGCGCCGAAGGTCATCCACTGTAGGTCGAAGATCTGAGCGACGATGATGTCGCGGGAGATGAATCGGGCCACGTAGCGGGTGACCACGTTGAAGAGACCGAGGCCGAAGATGATCCACGCCAGGAGAATCGTGAGACTGCCCGTGAACGTGGTGACCCGTTCGATGCGCAGTCGGACCGCATGGAGGAAGCCGACGATGCCGCCTGGAACCTCGACCGGAGGTGGCGCCTCGTGCTGAGCGGCGGTGAGGCGCTCCAGAAGCTCCTCGGCCGTCTCCGTCACATCGTGCTCGTGCGTCATCCGAGGTCCTCGAAGATCGCGGGGGGCGCTGCTTTGGACCCGGAACGTAGCATCATGCGGACCAGCGGGTTCGGATTCGCGTGATGTTCCTGCCGTCCGAGTGTCGTCTCCTGTCCGCCTTGGTCCTCGCTGCCGGCCTCGCCGTGTCGTGTTCCGTGACACCGCCGGCTGAGCGCACCGTCTCCGTTGCCGCCGCCGGGTGCGGTGACGGCTTCGACACCACGGTTGCGGGAGTGGTCGTCGGCCACGACGTCGTCGTCACCGTGGCGCACGGGGTGGCTCAGGCGGACGCGATCGTGGTCGCCAGGAACGGCGTCACCTTCGCAGCGACGGTCGTCGCCCTCGACACGCGTTCAGATCTCGCCCTCGTCTCGGTCCCCGGTGTCGGCGGTGACGAGATCGTCCCGGGCGAAATCACCGCGGGCCGGACCGTGACCATCGCCGGCGGCCTGGCATCCGGCGATATCGGCGCGGTCGTCACGCGAACGGCCACGATCCGCATCGAGCAGGTGCTCGGCACCGATCGGGTCGAACGTGCCGGTATCGAACTGGCGGCGGGTGCCACGGTGGGTGACAGCGGTGCCGGGGTCTTCGACGACGAGGGGAGGCTTCTCGGAGTGCTCTTCGCCGTCAACGACGACGGATCGGAAGCGGTGTGGGCCACCGCGGTCAGCGAGGTGGTGGAACTCCTCGCGGCGCCCAGGGCCCGATGGATCTGTGATCCTTCCCGATCCCGGCTCGTCCCCGGCGATCAGCCCTGAGCGATTCGTTGGATCGCCCGCTCGGAGCTCCTGGGGACCGTGTAGACGTGCGCACCCACGCGCCAGTCGGTCGCCAGCACCGTCCCGCCCACGGCCTCGATCGGCGTGGAGCGGGGAAGATGTTCGATGACGCCTGTCGCGTACTGGCGGATCCGGCTCCCCTTCAACAGCGTCAGGCCACGGGATGTGCGGGCGAGGACGCGATAGTCCGTGGTGGCGTTGACGGCGATGGCGCCGGCAGCGAAGCCCAGGGCGACACGGGTCGACGTCTCGTCGAACCCTGCCCAGTCGGATGTGAGGTACACGGCGATCCCTGCGATCATCGCGTACGGGACCATCCACCGATGGCGACTCCACATGAAGGCGGCCTCCTGGATCTCGACGTCATCACCCAGCAGGCGGGCGATCGAGCGAAAGAGGGCGGCGCGGCGCACCAGCTCAGACCGAGCGGTTGCGGTGATCCGAATGGCGCCATCGCGGTTCGGGCGCCGTTCGAAGCATCGCGGTGATCCAATGTCTGGTCTCGGCCGGGTCGATGACGGCGTCGATCTCGAAGTGGGTGGCCATGTTGAGGGCGGTGCCCTTGGTGTATTCGTTGGCCACGAGCGCGGCATAACGCTCTTCGCGGTCCGTCGGATCGGCGATCGCCTCCAGTTCCCTGCGGTACCCATGACGAACCGCGCCCTCCAGATTCATCATGCCGAACTCACCGGTCGGCCATGCGATCGTGAAGGCCCCGGTCTTGAAGGCGCCGGCGGCCATCGCCTGTGCGCCCAGGCCGTATCCCTTGCGGATCACCACGGTCGCGACGGGAACGCCCATGTTCGCTCCCGTGATCATCAGCCGGCCGGCATGGCGCAGGAGGCCCTCCCGTTCCGATTCGGGACCCACCATGAACCCGGGCGTGTCGGCGAGAACGACCACCGGGACGTCATACGCGTCGCACAGCGTCAGAAACCTCGCCGCTTTCGTGGCTCCGACCGCATCGATGGCTCCGCCCATGTGTGAACCGACGTTGGCGACGATCCCCACCGAGCGGCCCTCGATCCTGGCCAGCGCCGTCACCATCCCCGGCCCCCACTGTGGTCTGAGCTCGAGGACCGACCCTGAGTCGGCGAGGGTGCGGATCACGCGGCGGATGTCGTAGATCCGGGTCCGGTTCTGGGGGACGATCGTCCGTAGCTCGTCCTGATCGGCACAGTCCCAGGCGGTCCGGGTGCCCTGGAAATACGAGAGGTACTGCTTGGCGACGCCAGTCGCCTCCGCTTCGTCGGCGACCCTGATGTCCACCACGCCGGCCGCCACCTGCTCGTCGATGGGCCCGATGTCGGTGGGTGCGAACGATCCGAGCCCTCCACCCTCGATCATGGCCGGACCGCCCGCACCGAGGTTCGAGTCTTCGGTGGCGATGATGACGTCTGCGCAGGCGGCGAAGACCGCATTGCCGGCGAAGCAGTAGCCGGCCACCACCGCCACCGTTGGGGCACGGCCGCTCAACTGCGCCATCAGCCGGAACGTGGGCACCTCCAGTCCTGCGATCACCGGCAGGTCGACGTCGCCCGGTCGGCCGCCGCCTCCCTCGGCGTACAGAACCAGGGGGATGCGCTCGTCGAGAGCGCGTCGGAGGAGCCGATCTGTCTTGGCGTGGCCGCGGAACCCCTGGGTGCCGGCGAGAATCGTGTCGTCGTAGATCACGACGGCCGTGGCGGCGGCGGTGTCGCCGAACAACTCTGCGTTGATCGTGCCGAATCCTGTGATGACGCCATCGGACGACGTTCGCTCGATGAGGTCCTCGGTCGAGTGACGACTTTCCTGGGCGGCGATGGCGAGCGCCCCGTACTCGACGAACGAACCCGGGTCGACGAGGTCGTGGAGATTGGTGCGGGCGGTGCGTCGCCTTCGGGAGCGGCGGCGCTCGACGGCGGTGGGGCGCCGGTCGTCCTCCAGACGAGCGTGTCGGTCGAGCACCTCTTCGAGATCCCGGTGCGACGTGTGCTCGGCCTCGGCCTGAGGGGGGTCGGGATCGATCGGGCCGGGGGAGAGGTGGGCGAGCAGGTCGCCCGCGCCGACTACATCGCCGACGGCGACGGCGATGGCGTCGATCGTCCCATCGCTTGGCGCCGTCACCGGATGTTCCATCTTCATGGACTCGATCACGACCACCGGCGACCCTGCTGCGACGGGCTGGCCGGGTGAGACCGGCACCGAGACGACGGTGCCCACCAGTGGTGACGAAATGTCCATCGACTCCTCGGATTCGGCCGCCACATTGAACCACCCCGTTGCGAACACGGGATCCGGTCGACGCTCGGTGGGTTGGCGAGCCCAGGGTATGGGTTCAGATGCCGAGTTGTCGGGCCGCCAGGTCGCGCATGACCTCCTCGGAGCCGCCTCCGATCGCGTTCACCCGCACCTCGCGGTAGATGCGCTCCACCGGGTTGCCGCGGAGATACGACGCGCCGCCCAGGATCTGGGCGGCCTCGCGGGCACAGAACTCCATCGTCAGGCTCGCCTGTACCTTGCACTCGGCGAGCTCCGCCGCCGGGGTCTCGCCCTGGTCGACCCGCCAGGCGAGCTGTTCGAGCCAGGCTCGGGTGGCGTTGATCCGCCGGTCCATGTCCACCAGCTTGTGGCGGATCACCTGGTGGTCGGCCAGCCGCGCCCCGAAGGTCTTGCGCTCCCGGGCCCATGCCAGCGCTTCTTCGAAGCACACCCGTGCGGCCATCGTCATGCCGGCGGTCATGAACAGGCGTTCATTGTTGAAGTTCTCCATGACCAGCCGAAAGCCGGCGTTCTCCTCCCCGAGGAGATAGCGGGCCGGAACGCGACATTCGTCGAAGTAGAGGGTGGCGGTGTCCGACGCCCACCATCCCATCTTGTCCAGCTGGGTTCGCGAGAACCCGTCGAGGTCTGTCGGGATGACGAGCAACGAGACGCCGCCTGCGCCGGGGCCGCCCGTGCGCACGGCGGCGGTCACATAGTCCGCCCGCATTCCCGATGTGATGAACGTCTTCGAACCGTTGACCACGAAGTGATCACCATCCCGTACGGCCGTCGTCAGGATGTTGGCCACGTCCGAGCCTCCGCTCGGCTCCGTGATCGCCAGGGCGCAGATCGACTCTCCTGCCAGCATTGCGGGCAGGATCTCCGCCTTGACCTCGTCGGACCCGCCCCGCTGGATGGGCGGAGCTCCGATGTAGTTGGAGAACAGCGATGCCGGGACGCCTCCCGCCCCGCATCGGGCCAGTTCCTCCGAGAGGATGACGAGGGCCAACGCGTCGTGATCTCCCATCCCGCCATATTCGGTGTTGAAGCCGATCCCGAACAGCCCGAGCGCACCGACCTTGACATACACGTCTCTGGGGAACGTCTCCGCCTCGTCCCACTCGTTCACGAACGGCGTGATCTCCTTAGCCACGAACTCTGCGACGACCTTGCGGAAGAGGTCGTGGTCGTCGGTGTAGACAAGTGACTTCGTCATCTCACACGCCCAATCCTCGACCGATGATTTCCTTCATGATCTCGGTCGTCCCGCCGTAGATCGTCTGTACTCGCCCGTCGATCCACGCCCGGGCGATCGGGTATTCCCGCATGTAGCCGTATCCGCCGTGCATCTGGACGCTGCGGTCGATCAGGCGCACCTGCATCTCTGTGCACCACCATTTCGACTCGGCTGCATCCTCCGCAGTGAGGGTCCCGTCGTTGAGCGCCTCGATCTGGCGGTCGACGAACGCCCACCCCAGATCGAGTTCGGTCCGCATCTCGGCAAGTACGAACCGGTTGTGCTGGAACCGGCCGATGGGTCGACCGAAGGCGTGGCGTTCCTTGGCGTAGTCCAGCGTCCACTGGAACGCGGACTCGGCCGCCGCCATCGCGCCCACGGCGATCGACAGGCGCTCATGGGGTAGCTTCTCCATGAGCTGGAAGAACCCGGTGCCCTCGACTCCGAGCAAGTTGGCGGCCGGTACCCGCACTCCGTCGAAGAACAGTTCGCTCGTGTCCTGTGCCGCCATCCCCACCTTGTCGAGGTTGCGACCGCGACCGAAGCCGGGGCGGTCGCTTTCGACCACGATGAGCGACAGCCCGGTATGTGACTGCGTCGGATCCGACTTGGCGGCGACGATGACGAGATCGGCGTTCTGCCCGTTGGAGATGAAGGTCTTCTGTCCGTCGACGACGTAGTGGTCTCCGTCGCGGATGGCCGTGGTGCGTATCGAGGCGAGATCGGAACCCGTTCCGGGTTCCGTCATGGCGATGGCCGTAACCAGTTCGCCGGCGGCGATTCCGGGGAGCCAGCGGGACTTCTGCTCGTCGTCTCCGGCGAGGAAGTAGGGGATGATGATGTCGGTCTCGAGTCCGATGGCGGCGCCGGCGGGGCCCACCCCCGCTCGGGCGTATTCTTCTGCCATCACGGCGTTGTAGCGGAAGTCCGCGATCCCGCTGCCCCCATACTTCTCGGGGATGCTCATGCCGATGAACCCCTGCTCGCCTGCCCGACGGAACAGCGTGCGGTCCACCACCCCGTTCTCCTCCCATCGCCCGTAGTGGGGGACGATCTCGTTGTCGACGAATGCCCGGAAGGCAATGCGGAAGAGATCGTGATCCTCGGTGTACAGGGTTCGTCTCACGGGGGCCCCTTCGTTGACAAACAGAACGGTCTGTCTGTAAGTTAGGCGGCCATGTCGCGACTCGTCAACACCGGGACGGCCGAACGACGGACCCAGGAGGAGCGATCGGCCAGCACCCGCCAGGCCGTGCTCGATGCCACCATCGCCTGTCTGATCGAACATGGTTACGGCGGGACGACGACCACCGCCATCCAGGAGCGTGCGGGGATTTCGCGGGGCGCCCTGACCCACCAGTACCCATCGAAGAACGAACTGTTGGCGGCCGCGATCCTTCATCTCGCCGATGTCAGGGCCGCTGAGATGGTGGCGACGGCCCGACGGATCCCGGACACGGAAGATCCGCTCGAGGCCGGCCTCCGAGTCCTGTGGGCGACCTTCAAGACCGACCTCTTTCGGGCCGCCATCGAACTATGGGTGGCTTCCCGGACAGACGACGACCTACACGCCACGTTGATCGAGGCGGAGCGCGCCATCGCCCGCCAGTACCACCGAAGCGGTGCCCTCCTGTTTGGATCGTCCGCCGATCTCCCCGGCTTCGCCCGCGGGATGGATTCGGTCGTGACCCACATGCGCGGCGCCGCCCTGACGGCCATCCTGCGCCGTCACCACAAGGACGACGAGACCGTAGGCGAGTGCCTGGCCATCATGCACCAGGCACTGGGGGATGCATGAGACCCTTGGGGGATGTGCGCGTCGTGGAGATGGCCGGCCTCGGTCCGGCTCCGTTCGCGGCGATGTGGCTGGCGGACATGGGGGCCGACGTGATCAGGGTGGATCGGCCAGACCGGGTTGCCGGCGACCTGAGCGGTGTCGAACCGGCCTTCATGCGGCGTGGACGCCGCTCGATCGGACTCGACCTGAAGACCGAGGCGGGTCGCGCCATCGTTCTCGACCTCGTCCGGTCCAACGATGCGCTGATCGAGGGGTTCCGCCCGGGGGTGATGGAGCGGCTCGGGCTGGGACCGGACGAGTGCCGTCATGCGAATCCGGATCTCGTGTACGCCCGGATGACGGGATGGGGCCAGCACGGACCGTGGGCGGCGATGGCCGGACACGACATCGACTACCTGGCTCTCAGCGGGATGCTGCATGCCATCGGGCCCCCCGACCGGCCCGTACCGCCGCTGAACCTCGTCGGCGACTACGGGGGAGGGGCGATGATGCTCATCGCCGGTCTCCTGGCCGGGATCGTCCGTGTCAGATCCGGCGGCCCCGGCGACGTCATCGACGTCGCCATGACCGACGGGGCGGCATACCTCGGCTCGCTTCCCTACGCGCTCATGGGCGAGGGTTGGTGGCGTGCCCAGCGGGAGTCGAACCTCCTCGACGGGGGGGCGCCGTACTACCGGACCTACGAGACATCGGACGGCGGGCACATGGCGGTCGGGGCCATCGAACCGCAGTTCTATGCCGCTCTCCTCGCAGGCCTGGGACTGGACGGCGAGGTGCTGGCACCTCAGAACTCCGTGGCCGACTGGCCAGAGCTCACGGCCCGCTTCGGCGTGATCTTTCGC
>Ga0214472_10006884_pt1 | contig 11922 bp, 7 predicted proteins | sample RVTome_6_FD_207662 | JGI IMG/M metagenome (GOLD analysis project Ga0214472, IMG submission 207662) | Soil microbial communities from uranium-contaminated site in the Upper Colorado River Basin, Wyoming, United States - RVT140D175 | ecosystem: Environmental > Terrestrial > Soil > Contaminated >...
GTTGATGAGCCGGCGGATTTCCAGCAGTTCCTCCTTGGACAAGTGTTCCTCCGCGACCGCCTGCAGCATGAGCTTGCGGGCCGAGCCGCGATAAAACTCCTTGAGCAGTTCGATCCTGCCGCGCCGCTGCGCCTCTTCTTCGGTGATCGCGGCCGTGTAGATGTTGGAACGTGGGCGATCGTCGGCGGTGACCAGCCCTTTTTGTTGCATCACTTGCAGTTGCTTGAGCACGGTCGTATAGCCCACGCGCTGATGGTGTTCGAGGGATTCCCAAATTTGACGCACGGTGCTTGGACCGAGTTCCCACAGCGCGTATAGAATCGCCATTTCGGCCTTGGTGGGCCGCGGCGCCTTTTTTCTTCCCATTCCGGTTCTCCAGGGTTGCCAAGCCACATCGCAATTGCCGCAATGACGATCGTACGATAGCTGTTCAACATCCCGTCGTCAAGCGTTTATGGCGAAGTTTTGACGTAAAAAGGCAACTTCCGCTGGGTGGACTTTTCAGGCGCGCGTGCGTAGAGTGAATTCACGTTGAAGAGGAATGCGGGCGGGGCAATAACGGGTGCGCGGGCGCCTCGCGGCGCGTTAAAACGGCCGGAATGGAACAAATGAACGCCTCGTAGCGGCAGGGTCTTGACAGCGGCGCGCCGCAGAATTCGCTTTCAGGCGCAGGAGAAACCGCTTTTGATGACAACCGCTGACAATCGGTCACGTTGCGACGAATTTCGCGGTTTGGCCAAAACCACAAAATCAGGCGGTTTCCGGCCGAAACATCGGCGCCCCCCGAATGGTTCATCAGGTGGAAAAAACCACACACATTTTTTCCATTTCAGGGGCTAAAAACGCATACGCTAGGGCATGGAAAAAATGCGATCCATTTTTTCCGTCAAGCGCCGTTTTTGGCCGCGGAATTCGGCCGGTGCCTCAGACGCGCCAGAACGGTTTCGCACAGAACCGGCGCGAGCTAAACGGCGGCCGGCGAATGAAGTTGCGCGAGCGCGCCGCGGAAAAGCTGCCACGGGGGGAGAATCGTAAAACAAACCGGAGCGAGCGGGAGCGGTCGCCTATGTGGCCCACCGCTATACCGTCTGAAAGCGGCTCAACTCTGCGAAGGCGCGCTTGGAGTGTTCGATGAGTTCGCGGTAATCGAACTGTTCGACCTCTTCGCCCAATAGCTCGACGTCGTAGTCGCCGTCGTAGCCGGCGGCGGCAAAGGCGGCGATGATTTCCTTCAACGGAACTGTGCCTTCGCCCAGCCGGCAGCGGTCTTGTTCGTCCCCGGGCGGCTGCCGGCCGTCGCCCAGATGGACGATGCTCACCCGATCGGCGAATTGGGGGATGAGATCGACAACGTCCGGCCCGTGTCCCCAATGATACGTATCGAAGACCAGTCCCAACTGCGGGCTGTCCACGGCGTCCAGCATCGCAAGAGCGTCGTCGAGGCTGTTCAAGAAGGTCCAATCCGCCGAGCAGGTGGGGTGCATCGGCTCGATCGCCAATTGCACGCCCGCGTCACGCGCCCGCGGCAGCAACTCCGACAGTGCATCCTTGGTCAGCCGCCGGGCATGATTGTGCGTGTGTCCTGCGCGGGCGCCGGTGTAGACGATCAGGCAACCGGCGTTCAATTGGGCGGCCAATTGGATTGCATCCGCCGCGTCGTCGATGCTCTCACGATACGTGCGTCCGTCGCTGCCGGTGAATCCGCCGGCCCACAACAGATTGGAAACCGCCAGGCCGTGCTCGGCCAGCAATTCGACGCCCTTGTCCTCTCCGTAATCGGCCAGCTTTTGGCGCCAGACGCCCATCGACTTGATGCCCGCGGCCACCAACGCAGCAACGTCTTCTTCGAACGTCCAGCGAAAGGTGGTTACCTCATTGATCGACAGCCTGGCCATCCTTGCCCACTCCTTGTTGTTGCGCCCCCGGGGCGGGTACGTCACCGTGGCCGGCAGTTTGTCGCCCGGGGGGTAGTATCTTTGATACCGCCCCGGCTGTAAAGCGATCATCACAGCGGCCGGCAAATGGGTCGCGGCGATCGATATTTTTTACAATCGCGTGATGAGGGAATTCCTTATCCGCCGCCTGTCCTCTTTCGCAATATTCGACCAGTTGTCCACGCGCCGGACGCAACATGCCGTGCATGCGCCACATTGCCAGCAATGATAGCAGCACAAACCAAGTGGGCACGCCGTACGCCAGCGCCAGGTCGCCGGCTTGTTTGCCGATCAGGCCCTTGGCCGTCAGCGGACCGGTCAACAGCAAACCGGCCAATATCAAGCACATCCCCATAGTCGGCCGTTGGACTACGCTACGTGCCACCAGTAGTGCGGGCAACAACATTACGACGTAGTGGGCTTTGCTGCTCATGGGACTGAGCAATAGCATCAGGCACACGACGGCGGCCGCCTCGACACTCAGCAGCGTCGCATCCAGCGGCAGCGGCCGCCCGACCGGCCCGGTCAGCGACGGCATTCGGCGTCCCGCGCGACCAAAACACGACCACGTCGCCGCCAACAGAAACAGCGCCGTCCCGTAGACGACCAACCGCAACCCGCCCGCACCACCCGTCGACGTTGCCGTCCAGCGGCCATCCAGTGCTTCAGTAGATATCGGCAGGCCGAACTGCGCGAACCGGTTGAACAATCCGGCCAGCGATTGATTCAACAAAATGTCGCTGAACCACACCCCCGGCGCGCTGCGGCCGACCTCGCCCAGGAACGAATTGCTCCAGTCAGCCAGGTACGAACCACCGGAAGATTGTGGAAACACGACGTCGGGCAGCACGTTCAAGGCCACCGCCACGGCGATCAATACACCGGCGGTTTTCCATTTTCCCCGCCATGCCAAATAGGGCGCGAACAACAGCGGCGTGCATTTCATCGCGGCCGCCGCGCCCAGGCAGACGGCCGCCGGCACGTCGCGCGAGCGCCACAACCAAAGGCAACCGCCGAACACCAGCGCGGCGATCACCATGTCCGTCTGTTGATTCTCCAGCGGCGCGACGAAAAACCGCAGCGAAAGCACCACGCCCAACCAAAATACGACGCTCCAGCCGAGCGACATCCGCACCAGCGACGGACCGCCCATCAATCGCCACGCGCAGCCGAACGCCGACACGGCGGCCACGATGTTGACCACGTACCAGGCGTAAAGCGGCCCATCGCGGGGCAGCACAGCCAAGGGTAGGGCCAGCATCGCCATCGCCGGAGGGTAGGCGTAGGCCACCGGTTCGATGCGATGGATTGGCTCACGCTCGACCATTCGCTCGGCGGCGCGCACGTAGCAGACCATCCATTCGCTCTGGTCGCCGTCGGATACGAAGATCGCCGCGAACACGACAAAGAAGGCGACGGCCAACAAAAACACGCCGTAATCGATGGGAAGTTGAGACCACCGTCGGCGGCCCGCCGGCGGGTTGTCGCCCTGATAGTTTTCTGGCGCGACTGGAAAATGGGAAGCCACTGGATATGACACGCGATCTGGCCCTCCTTGACCAAGGACGCTCGAAAACGCCGCGGCAGATCGCCGCGAGCGGGAGAGAATACGACGGATGGTTCACGCGAATCAAGCCTGCTTCGGCTCATCCGGCGGCCGGCGCGCTGGTCAACGGGGAAGTCAGCTATTATTATCGAATTTATGCACTTTCTTATCCGCAGCAGAGGTTGGTGTGTCCGCGGCGTTTGCTGGGCCGTGCTTTTGCACTCCACGTTGTTGATGGAACGCACCGGTCAGGCGGCACTGACGTTCGATTTCAGCCCGGCGGCCGGCACGCCGCAGCGTGTGATCGACGGCTTTCTAGAGGCGGGCCGGCTCTGGTCGACTCTGCTGGAAGACGACCTCACGGTGCGGCTCGACGTGTCGTTCGAAGCAATCGCCGATCCGCGGGTGTTGGGTTTCGCCGACTCGGCCGATTTCACGTCATCTTACTCGACCGTCCGCGACGCGTTGAGCACGGACGCGTTAACTGCGGACGACGCCTCGACCGTCGCTCACTTGTTGCCGGGCGGCAACCTGTCCATGCTGATCAACTACACGTCGAACAATCCCAACGGCGCCGGCAGCGCAGTGCCGTATCTGGACAACAGCGGATTGAACACGTCGACGATCCGCCTGACGCGCGCCGGCGCCAAAGCCATGGGACTCGTGCCCGGCACGTCAGGTGTGTCGGACGGAACGATCACGTTCGATTCCACGGCATCCTGGGACTTTGACCGCTCCAACGGGATCTCCTTCGGCGCAAACGACTTCATCGGCGCGGCGGCACATGAGATCGGACACGTCCTGGGATTCCGCAGTGGCGTCGATTTTTTGGATCAAAACAGCCCTGCCTCCGGCGGCGGCTTTCTCAGCGACAACACACTGCGCGAAGTCACCGCGACTGATTTGTTTCGCTTTTCCACCGCCAGCGTGGCGCAGGGGGTGGGAGTCATCGATTGGACGGCCGGCACCCCGGACAAATACTTCTCAGTCGATGGCGGGCAGACCAAACTCGTCAGCTTCGCCACTGGTGCCGTCCACGGCGACGGTCAACAGGCCAGCCATTGGAAGGACGGGCGGGGGATCGGCCTGATGGATCCGTCCCTGGCGCCGCGGGAATTCAGGTCCATCACCGAGAACGACGTGCGGCTGTTCGACGCCATCGGCTGGAACCGCAACTTCAACAAGACCTGGAACACGTCGAGCGGCGGGCTGTTCGGCGCCGTCGAAAACTGGATAGGCGGCGTGCCCACGACGTCCCACACGGCGCTGTTCGACGTGCCGGGCGAGTTCGTCGTGACCTTCAACGGCGTCGACGCCGCCAGTCAACAACTGCGGGTAGCCGACGGCGACGTCAATTTCAGCCTGGGTGGCGCCACCTATGCGTTGAGCGATCCGGGCGATGCGATTGTCATCGCCGACGCCTCGGGACAGACGGCACGCCTGACCGTCCGCACGGGCACGCTGGCCGCGACGTCCGCGTCGGTCGCGCGCAGTGTCGGCGCGGATGGCGAATTGATCGTCAGCGGCGCCAGCGCCGAATTGAATCTGTCCGGCGATCTTTACGTCGGCGGCGACGCCGGCGGCGCAGGCGGAACGGCAGCGCTCGTGGCCCGTACCTCGGGAACTATCGCCGCGCAGGGCATGTTGCAGGTTTGGAATAACGGCACGGTGAACCTGGAAGGCGGCATGATCGAAGCGACGACGTTGAACGTGGAAGGCGGGCTACTGACGGGCTTAGGACGGATATCCGGTTCCACCAACACGCCGACGACATTGATTAATGGCGGGCGCATTGAGCCGGGGAATACATTCGGCGTCATTGAAGTCGAAGGGGATTATACGCAACTTGTCTCCGGAGCATTGAACCTCGAGATCGGCGGACTAGTCGCCGGCGTCGACTACGATCAATTGCAAGTCGCCGGCATAGCCGATTTGGCAGGTGTATTGAACGTCTCGTTGGTCGACGGGTTTGGGCCGCAGGCGGGCGACCGATTCGCGCTGCTCGGTTTTGCGGCCGGCAACGGCATGTTTGACGTCTTGAACCTGCCGTCGTTGTCCGGCGGTCTGACGTGGGCATTGGATTACGGCGCGAGCGAGTTTGCCCTGCTCGCCGTGGGTGCGACGCTTGGCGACACGGACGACGACGGCGACGTGGACATTGACGATTTGAACAATGTCCGCAACCACTTCGGCGCGGTCGGCGTGCCGGTCTCCGGCGACACGGACGACGACGGGGACGTGGATATCGACGACTTGAACAACGTTCGCAACCACTTCGGCTCTGTCGGAGCGGCGCCGGTTCCGGAGCCGCACGCCGCCTGGCTGGCGTTACTTGCTTTCGGATGGCTCGCACGAGTGCGGCAACGCGCTGCGGACCCAGGGGTCAGCGTTGGAAGAGTTCGGCCACTGTGAGATTGAAACCCGGCAGTAGCGGGCTTTTAAGTTGCTCGACGGACCGGCGCACCACTGCGTCATCAGCCCAGGTGCATTGCGACGCAGTCCGGCGCTGCGGATCGACGATCCAGACTTCCTGGCATCCGGACGTCAACCAGTCTTCCGCCTTCTCGTCTACCGCCGACGCGGTGTCGTCCGGCGAGAGCACCTCGATCGCCAAATCTGGCGGCCCGTCGAAGAACCCTGGCGCCGGTTCGCCGACAATCCGCTCGCGCCGGACAAAGGCCCCATCTGGAGCACGAACGGAATCGGGATCGCGGTGAATGATAAAACCGGTGCCTGCAGCGGTGGCAATCCCGAGTCGATGCTCTCTGATGAATTGAAACAACGGAACGGAGACGTTTACGGCGACCCACCCATGTAGCATTCCGTGGTATTCGTACGTCCGCAATTCTCCCCGGACCAACTCACACCTTCCCTGCGGATGGTTCTGCCATAATTGCTCGGCGGTGGTGATCGTGGCGGTGGACATGCGTTATTTGTCGCCCGCGTCGTCATCGGAACCCGATTGGGCGGTGGCGCCGACCGGCGACTGTTCCGGCTCGCTGAGCGAACCGGTGAAGGTCAGGTGCTTCTTGCCGCCCACTTCCTTGACGTCGACGTGGATCGTGTCCTTGCCCTGGAATTCGCCTTTGAGCAGCTCTTCGGACAGTGGGTCCTCGACGTGGTTCTCGATCGCCCGACGCAGCGGACGCGCGCCGAAATCGAGATCCGATCCCTTCTTGATCAGGTGTTCGCGGGCCTCATCGGTGAGCACCAGCTTCAACCCGCGTTCGGCCAGCCGCTCGCGGACCTTGCTCAGTTCCATGTCGACGACCAGCTTCAAGTCATTGAATTCCAGGTGGCGGAAGACGATCAGATCGTCCACGCGGCCGAGGAATTCCGGCCGGAACACCTTTTCGACCTCATCCTTGACGCGCGACTTCATGCTCTCGTACGAAGCGTCGTCGTCCGGTTTTTGGAAGCCGAAGCCGGCCTCGTTCTTGATGGCCCCGGCGCCGGCATTGGTGGTCATGATGACGATCGTATTGCGGAAGTCCACGTTGCGGCCGAAGCTGTCGGTCAACCGGCCTTCTTCCATGATCTGCAGCAACATATTGAATACGTCGGGGTGCGCCTTTTCGATTTCGTCCAGCAGCACCACGGCGTACGGCCGCCGGCGGATTTTTTCCGTCAATTGACCCCCTTCCTCGAAACCGACGTAACCGGGCGGCGCGCCGATCAGCCGGCTGACGTTGTGCTTCTCCATGTACTCGCTCATGTCGATCTGCACCAGCGCGTCCTCGTCACCGAACATGAACTCGGCCAACGCCTTGGCCAACAGCGTCTTGCCCACGCCCGTGGGTCCGGCGAACACGAAGCAGCCGGTGGGTCGTTTGGGGTCTTTCAAGCCGCTGCGGCTGCGGCGCACCGCCTTGGAGATCGACTTGATCGCCTCGTCCTGGCTGACGACCCGCTTGTGCAGGTCCTCTTCCATCCGCATCAGCCGCAGCGAGTCTTCGGTCGACAGCCGCGTGAGCGGGATGCCGGTCATCTTGGAGACCACCTCGGCGATGACTTCTTCATCGACCACGCCGTCGGTCTCGCGCGATTTTTCGCGCCAGTCGCGGGTGATGTTCTGTTTCTTTTTCTTCAGTTTGTCCGCCTGATCGCGCAGGGCGGCCGCCTTTTCGAAGTCCTGGTTGGCGACGGCTTCTTCTTTCTCCTTGTTCAGCCGCTCGACTTCTTCGTCGATTTCCTTCAAGTCGGGCGGGCGGGTCATGGCCTTCAGACGGACCCGGGCGCCGGCCTCGTCGATGACGTCGATCGCCTTGTCCGGCAGGCAGCGGCCCGTGATGTAGCGGCTGGACAATTCGACGGCCGCCTGCAGGGCGTCGTCGGTGATCTGCACGCGGTGGTGCGTCTCGTAGCGGTCGCGGAGGCCTTTCAGAATCTCGACCGTCTCCGGCTTGGTCGAAGGCTCGACCATCACCACTTGAAAACGGCGGTCCAGCGCGCTGTCCTTCTCGATGTACTTGCGGTACTCGTCGAGCGTGGTGGCGCCGATGCACTGGATTTCACCGCGCGCCAACGCCGGCTTGAGCACGTTCGATGCGTCAATCGCGCCTTCGGCGCCGCCGGCGCCGACCAGCGTGTGCAACTCGTCGATGAACAAAATCGTGTTCTTCGCCCGGCGCACCTCGTTCATCACGGCCTTGATGCGCTCTTCAAACTGGCCGCGGTACTTGGTGCCGGCCACCATCATCGCCAGGTCCAGCACCACGATCCGCCGGTCGCAGAGCAACTCCGGCACGTTTCCGTCGACCACCCGCTGCGCGAACCCTTCGACGATCGCCGTCTTGCCGACGCCTGCTTCGCCCAACAGCACGGGATTGTTCTTGGTCCGCCGGCTGAGGATCTGGATCGCCCGCTCGATTTCCTTCTCGCGGCCGATGACCGGATCCAGTTTGTTCTGCCGAGCCAGTTCGGTCAGGTCGCGGCCGAAGCTGTCCAAAGCGGGCGTCTTGGATTTGCCGCCGCGCGAGGAAGACTCTGAAGAGGAACCACCGCCGGGGTGGCGCTCGCCTCCTTCGCTGCCTTCGATGCCGTGACCCAGCAGGTTCAACACTTCCTCGCGGACGTCTTCCAATTTCAGGCCCAAGTTCATCAACACTTGCGCGGCGACGCCTTCCTGCTCGCGCAGCAAGCCCAGCAGGATGTGCTCCGTGCCGACGTAGTTGTGGTTCAGATTGCGGGCTTCCTCCATCGAGTACTCGATGACCTTCTTGGCCCGCGGCGTTTGCGGCAGTTTGCCCATGGTGACCATGTCCGGGCCGCTCTGAACGAGCTTTTCGACCTCCAGCCGGATCTTGCGCAGATCGACGTCCAGGTTTTTCAGCACGTTGGCCGCCACTCCGGAGCCTTCCTTGATCAGTCCCAGCAAGACGTGCTCGGTGCCGATGTATTCATGGTTGAACCGTTGCGCTTCCTGGTTGGCAAGCTGCATCACCTTGCGCGCGCGGTCGGTAAATCGTTCGTACATCCGTCATTCTCCTACAGTCAATTTACGTTTTGAACGGTTCGTTCCAGGTGCTCCATTTCCGCTTCGATTTCCCAACGCCACCGCTTTGCAGACTCGAGCCGGTTCAAGTCGCGCAATCTCCGCAGGGCCTCTTCCGTCCTGCGGGTACGTCGCAAAACGGATACCCACAGCAGCCGGGCCTCCATGTCTTCCGGCCGCTGGTGCAGGATGCGCCCGACGAGATTCTCGGCTTCGATCCAGTTCCCTCGTAAGTATTCGCCAACGGCGTCGGGAAACAAGTCCCGCCCGCCGTGCGGTGTCGTTTCATCAAACCGCCAACCTCGCCAACGGCAGTTGGCGACGACGCCCAATAACCACGCGATGGACACCGCCACCCACATTCCGCCGCGCATTGGCGGCGCGAGTAGTTCCGACCAAAGGCAAGTGGCGGCTAACGTTATGTTCAACAATAGTGCGAAAACGGCGGCAGCGGCCAAGGCGGCCCAACTTCCGCGCAACCAAAGCGGCGCCAGACCCGGCCAAACGTAACAGGCCAGCCACCAAGCGCCGTTCAGCCTCCGTGCCCAACGCATCATCCGCAATTCCTTGGTCCAAACCCAACACCGTTCAATTAGTCATAAGTCATTTGGCCGAAGGCCATAATCATCGTAGCCTGGGGCATCGCCCCAGGAATTCGGGACCGTCAGGCGGTTTGGCCGAAGGCCATAATCAAATCACCCTTTTTCCGGTTGATTATTGCCTTCGGCCAATTCGCTGGTCGACCAACCAACACCTGGGGCGATGCCCCAGGCTACGGTACAAGAGGCCTTCGGCCAAACGAGCTACCGAGTTACGGCTAATTCAACGGTATTGGGTCCAAACCGCGTGCGAGCGCTGCTTCGCCGGCCCCGCGAATTCTATCTCTTCCGAAAGGCGGGATCAAGGCAAGCGAAAGTGCCGCTTGGAGTTAGGGTATGCCAACCGGCTGCGATCCGATCTAGCGCCCGGGGGCGCGACGGCCGGTGATACCCGAGGCGCGGTGCGATCACGTGGGATGCAGCGGGATAAACCGCTCGCAGCTACCGATTCGGCCGAGGGCCGTCGTCCCGCCGTCAATTGCCGACACTTGGTTGATTTGCGAAACTGGCGCACATGTGGCCGCAATGCACTCCCGCCGCCAGACGAGCTCTGGACGAAGCCGCACATTACACCGGTTATGGTGATTTGGACGCGCCCGAATTATTGATGGGCCTGCTGGCCGAATCGGAATGCCGCGCGGCCGCCATGTTGCAAGTCTGTGGCATTGATGCGGACACTGTGCGCAGCCGCTGGCCGCGACTATGCCGCGGTGACGATGCCGGGCCGCTGGATCCGGCGCGTTTTTCACCCCAATTGCAAGCGTCGCTGGCGGCGGCTCAAACACGGTTGCTCGATTGCCCTCGGCCGCTGGTGTTGGCCACCGAACATCTTCTGTTGGGATTGGCGGCGGCCGCTACCGAGGTCGCCGGCTGGCTGGCCGAGCACGGATTGTCGGCCGACCGGCTGGAATTGGAAATCCACGAGCTATCCGGTTTCGACGCCGCGCCGGTCGAAATCGACGCCGAGCCGGGGGACGGCTCTTTCTCCTGCAGCGATTCGCCTGAGGGAACGGGGGACACCACCTCGTTGATCGAACCGGGGCTAACCGCATCGTACGGGACGTCAGGGTTCACCGTGCTGCGGATCATCGACGCCGCCGCCAACCGCGCCCGCGAAGGATTGCGCGTGGTCGAAGACTACGTGCGGTTCGTGCTCGACGACCGTCATCTGACGGAACAACTCAAGGCGTTGCGACACGACCTGACGGCCGCCCTGGCAGGCATTCCGCGGCATGATCGGCTCGTCGCCCGGGAAACGCCTTCGGACGTCGGAACGCAAGTAACGACAGAATCGGAAGCACGGCGCGACAGCGCGGCGGACGTCCTGTCCGCGAACTTCGCGCGACTGACCGAAGCGCTGCGAAGTCTAGAGGAGTACGGCAAGCTGATTGACTCTGAGCGGTCGGCGAGTTTCAAGGCCCTGCGATATCGCGCCTACACGCTCCAGCGCGCGGTGGTCGTCACCTCGGCCAGCCGGTCGCGGCTGGCCGACGTGCGGCTGTACGTGTTGATGGACGGCCGGCCGTCGTCGGAGGAGTTTGCCCGGCTGGCCGGCATCCTTGTCGCCGCGGGCGTCGATGCGATTCAACTCCGAGACAAGGCGTTGAATGACCGGCAGCTCATCTGGCGCGGTCGCGTGCTGCGCGAAACCACCGCCGGCACGCGGACGCTCTACGTCATGAACGATCGACCGGACCTGGCCGTCTTGACCCGCGCTGATGCGGTCCACGTCGGGCAAGAGGAACTGGACGTCAAGGACACTCGCGGGATCGTCGGAGCGGAAATCCTGGTGGGTGTTTCCACGCACTCGTTGGTCCAGGCACGACAGGCGGTCATCGACGGCGCCGACTACATCGGCGTCGGTCCTACGTTCCCCTCGTCGACCAAGCAATTCGCGGCGTTTCCAGGTGTGGATCTTTTACGCACCGTGGCGGCCGAGATCACACTGCCGGCCTTTGCGATTGGCGGGATTACGGCCGACAATCTGAATCAAGTCCTGGAGGCCGGCGTGGCGCGCGTCGCGGTCGGCAGCGCCATCACGTCGGCCGCCGATCCGGCCGCCGAAGCACGCCGGTTCAAGGACAAACTCTTGGCGTAGGCGGCATACGAGCGTTTCAAGCAACGAAAAAACCACCGCGAAGGACATGTAGGAAGTTGGTCGAGGGACAAGAGTCAAGGGGTGTGGGCGTCACATTTGTAGGTAGAGTTTGGTGTAGTTCATCCGAATGGAACAGATAGCTGAGATTTCACGACCGTTTACGGTCGTTGTCCGCCGTCAGGCGGTATTAGGCCCGGCATTTATGCCGGGTACATGGATGCCCATTGATTCGTGGTTGTGCGCCGGCCGCG
>Ga0214472_10006885_pt1 | contig 11922 bp, 11 predicted proteins | sample RVTome_6_FD_207662 | JGI IMG/M metagenome (GOLD analysis project Ga0214472, IMG submission 207662) | Soil microbial communities from uranium-contaminated site in the Upper Colorado River Basin, Wyoming, United States - RVT140D175 | ecosystem: Environmental > Terrestrial > Soil > Contaminated >...
GGTTCCGGGGTGGGCTGGGCCAGGGCAGTGCCCGGCCAGCCCGAGACGGCCATGGTCGCTGCGCCGGCCAGTACTCCGACGGCGGCGAGCCCCGACCACAGGATCGATCGTGTCTTCATGACGCCCCCCACGGCAATGACGATGAACTCTCTCACCATAGGCATTCCCGTGCGTGATGCAAGGCGCATCGCGCAGGGGCCTGCCGGGCGGTGAGACGGGGGGGCGGCGTCCTTGTCGGTGCGCACCGCCGGCGCTGCCTCAGAAGAAGCGGAACGTGCCGCGCCCGGCGTTCTTGGCGAGGTACAGCGCTTCGTCGGCGCGCTGCACGATCAGGGCGGGATCCACGCCGTCCCCGGGAAACAGGGCGATGCCGACGCTGGCGCCGATCGAGGTCTCGCCTTCCGCCGCGACTTCGAACGGTACGCCGAGGTGGTCGATGATGGCCTGCGCCACCGCGGCCGCATTGCGCGCGCCCGACACTTCCTCGAGGATCACCACGAACTCGTCGCCGCCGAGGCGGGCGACGGTGTCGACGTCGCGCAGGCGGCTCTTGAGGCGCGCGGCGACGCGCTTGAGGAGTTCGTCTCCGACCGGGTGGCCGTGGGTGTCGTTCACGATCTTGAAGCCATCGAGATCGACGAACAGCACCGCACCGTGGGTCTTGTTGCGCAGCGCGCGCTCGATGGCGTGCTTCAGGCGCGACATCATGAACAGGCGGTTGGGCACGCCGGTCAGCGCGTCGTGGTGGGCGAGCCGCTCGAGCTCGCTCTTGGCGTGGTTGATGCGGCTCAGGTCGACCGAGGTGCCGATGAAATTGACGATGCGCCCGGCGTCGTCATGGACCGCGCTGATGCTGATCCACTCGAGATAGATCTCGCCGCTCTTGCGCCGGTTCCAGATCTCGCCCTGCCATCCGCCGGTGCTCAGGATCGCGTCCCACATGTACTGGTAGAAGCGCTTGTCGTGGCGCCCCGACTGGATGAAGCGCATGTGCCGGCCGCGGATTTCATCCAGCCCGTACTCGGTGATGCGCTCGAAGGCGGGATTGGCTTCGACGATCTCGCAGCGTTCGTTGGTGACGACGATGCCCTCCTGGGCGTTGTGGAAGACGAGCGCCTGGATGCGCAGGCGGTCACGCGCGCGCTTGAGCGCGGCCTCTTCCGCGGGGGCGCAGGGCCCGCCGAGGAGGACGGCATCGGCAAGCGGATCGCTGGCGGGTTCGCGCCGGGGGCCGGGCGTCGCGTCCTTGCCGCGCGGCGCGAACCGTCCGGCGCCGGGCGCAGGGCGTGGCCAGGTGTCGACCATCACCAGGATGCCCGCCACCGCGCCGTCCTCGTCGTGCCACGGCTGCACCGACCAGCGCGAGGCCGCGGCGGCGCCGGCGGCGGGCGCATGGCGACCGTGGCCGCTATGCACCGTCTCACCGGCCAGGCCGCGCCGGAACGCATCGCGCCACGCGTCGAGGGTGGCCGGCATCGCCGCGTCGTGGCCGGATTCGAACGGCGTCGTGCGCAACCCGGTGTGTTCGGCGATCCACTCGCCGCTCGCGGCCAGCACGTTGAGATCGCGGTCGAACAGCGCCATCGGGATCGACGCTCCTTCCACCAGCGCCCGAAACTTCGCCTCGACGCTCTGTCCTGCCGCCATGTCGCCCCTCACCCGGTGTCGGTTCATGCCGTTTCTCGTGGTCGCACGCCGCTCGGGAGCAGGGTCGTCAGCCGGTGCCGACCCTGCGCGCACGCCAACCGCGATTTTGCAGACAATCGCCGTGGCGGGAAGTGCTGATGCTCGGAGAGTGTGACCAAATGCGCGGCGGTGGCGCCATGCGCGCGCCGGGAACCGAAAGGGGGGCCGGCCGGTGCGGCGCAGCACGCTCCGCCCGCGCATTGCGGGCCCCGGGCGGGCCGGGTAGAGTGCGCGTTTTGGTGCACCGCAAAAGCAGGACGTTCGCCGTGGCCGAGTTCCTCGCGATCCTCGAATTCTCCCTTTCGGTCACCGGGCCGATCTTCGTCGTCCTCGCGCTGGGCGTGTGGCTGCGCCGTCTCGGCATGCTCACCGACGCCTTCATCGAGGCCGGGTCCCGGCTGGTGTTCAACGTCGCGCTGCCCGCGCTGCTGTTCATCAGCATCAGCAAGACACGCCTCGACGCGACGGCCAATTTGTCGCTGGTCGGCTTCGGCGCGCTCGCCACCGTCATCGTCTTCGTGCTGCTGGAATGGGTCGCCGGGCGGGCGGTCAGGCCGGAGCGCGATCGCGGCGTGGTGGTGCAGGGGGCGTTCCGTTCCAACCTCGGCATCATCGGCCTCGCGTACACCATGAACGCCTACGGCGAGGCGGGTCTGGTGGCCTCGTCGCTGTATCTGGGGCTGATCACCATCCTCTACAACGTGCTGGGCGTCATCACCCTCAACCGTTCGCTGCACAAGAGCCGCGGTCTGCGCGGGATGGCGAAGGGCATCGCCACCAACCCGCTCATCCTCGGCATCGTGCTGGCCCTGCCGGTGTCGTGGTCCGGCCTCGCGCTGCCGAAGCTGGTGCTGCAATCGGGGCAGTATTTCTCCAACCTCACCCTGCCCCTGGCGCTGCTGTGCACCGGCGCGGCGCTCGACTTCAACAGCCTGCGCAGGGAACGCGACAACGCGCTGATCGCGACCGCGAGCAAGCTGGTGGTGGTGCCGTTGCTGCTCACGCTGGGCGGCTACCTGCTCGGGTTCCGCGGCATGGAGCTGGGCGTGCTGATGCTCATGTCCTCGGCACCGACCGCCGCCGCGAGCTACGTGATGGTGCGCGCGATGGGGGGCAATGCGCCGCTGGCGGCCAACATCATCGCGCTCACTACGCTCGGTTCACTGCTGACCACCAGCGCGGGCATCGTCGCGCTGCGGACGTTCGGGCTGATGTAGCGGGGGCGCCGGCAAGCGGGCGAGTGGCCCCGAGCCTGATGGACACGGCGCCATCTGCTATCGTCCTGCTCATGGACACCGTCATTGCCGTCGCCGATCTCTCCAAGACCTACGCCACCGGGTTCCACGCCCTGCGGCACATCGACCTCGAAATCCGGCGCGGCGAGATCTTCGCCCTGTTGGGCCCCAACGGGGCCGGCAAGACCACCCTGATCAGCATCATCTGCGGCATCGTGCGCCCGAGCGCCGGGCGCGTCACCGTCGACGGCCACGACATCATCCGCGACTTCCGCGCCGCGCGCTCGCTGATCGGGCTGGTGCCGCAGGAGCTCACCACCGACGCCTTCGAGTCGGTGTGGGGCACGGTATCGTTCAGCCGCGGCCTGTTCGGCAAGCCACCCAACCCGGCGCACATCGAGCGCGTGCTGAAGGACCTGTCGCTGTGGGACAAGCGCAACAGCAAGATCATGACGCTGTCGGGCGGCATGAAGCGGCGCGTGCTCATCGCCAAGGCGCTGTCGCACGAGCCGCGGGTGCTGTTCCTCGACGAGCCCACCGCGGGCGTCGATGTCACGCTGCGCCAGGACATGTGGGAACTGGTGCGCACCCTGCGCGCGAGCGGCGTGACCATCATCCTGACCACCCACTACATCGAGGAAGCCGAGGAGATGGCCGACCGCATCGGGGTGATCAGCAAGGGCGAGCTGATCCTGGTGGAGGGCAAGGCCGAGCTCATGCGCAAGCTGGGGCGCAAGCAGCTCGCGCTGCACCTGCAGACGGCGCTCGAGCGCGTTCCGCCCGAGCTCGCCGCCTACGGACTGGAGTTGTCACCCGACGGCTGCGAGCTCGTCTACAGCTACGACGCGCAGGGCGCGCGGGCCAATATCGTCGCGCTGCTCGCGGACCTCAACCGGGTCGGCATCGCGTTCAAGGACTTGCAGACGACGCAGAGCTCGCTCGAGGACATCTTCGTCGGCCTGCTGCGGGAGAAACCATGAACATCCATGCCATCCGCGCGATCTACGCCTTCGAGATGGCGCGCACGCGGCGCACCCTGCTGCAGAGCATCGTCTCGCCGGTGATCTCGACCTCGCTCTACTTCGTGGTATTCGGTGCCGCCATCGGCTCGCGCATCCCGGAAGTGGACGGCATCAGCTACGGGGCCTTCATCGTGCCGGGGCTGATCATGCTGTCGCTGCTCACCCAGAGCATCTCCAACGCCTCGTTCGGGATCTACTTTCCGCGCTTCGCCGGCACCATCTACGAGCTGCTGTCGGCGCCGGTGTCCTACCTCGAGATCGTGGTGAGCTACGTCGGCGCGGCCGCCACCAAGTCGCTCATCGTCGGGCTCGTCATCCTCGCCACCGCGGGCCTGTTCGTGCCGCTGCAGGTCGCCCATCCGCTGTGGATGATCGTGTTCCTGGTGCTCACCGCGGTGACCTTCAGCCTGGTCGGCTTCATCATCGGCATCTGGGCCGACAACTTCGAGAAGCTGCAGCTGGTGCCGCTCCTGATCGTCACCCCGCTCACCTTCCTCGGCGGCAGCTTCTACTCCATCGACATGCTGCCGCCGTTCTGGCAGACGGTGACCCTGTTCAACCCGGTGGTGTATCTCATCAGCGGCTTTCGCTGGAGCTTCTACGGCCTGGCCGACGTCGGCGTGGGGGTGAGCCTGTTCATGACGCTGCTGTTCCTCGGGGTGGCGCTGACGATCGTGGCGTGGATCTTCCGCACCGGCTACCGGCTGAAGGCCTAGCCACCGGCGGGCAGGCGGTACGCGGCGATCCTCACGCGGCGGCGCGGGCCTGCAGCGCCCACAGGTGGGCCGCGATCAGCGCCCGCCACGGCGAGAACCCGGCGAGCCAACGCTTGGCCTCGAGGTCGGAAATCCTGTCGGGCGCCGCGAGCAGTGCCTGCAGCCCGCGCCGCACGGCGACGTCCCCGTGCAGTGACCCGTCCAGCCAGCCGTAGCCGCGCAGCAGGGTGTAGTCGATGGTCCATGGGCCGATGCCACGGATGCGTAGCAGCGCCTCGCGGACGGTATCGACCGGCAGCGCCGCGGCCCACGCGTCGAGCGGGAGCGCTTCGCCCGCGACCTGCGCGCCGAGCGTGAGCAGGGTCTGCGCCTTGCTGCGCGAGAAGCCGGCCTCGCGCAGCTGCGTCTCGGACAGCCGGGCGATGCGCGCGGCATCGGGGTGGCACGCGAGTCCGCCGGAATGGGCCAGTCCCGCCGCCAGGATGAGCCTGCGGCGCAGCGACACGGCCGCTCCGACGCTGATCTGCTGCCCGGTGACGGCCCAGGTGAGCGCTTCGAAAGGTGTCGCCGCGAGCGGTACGCGCAGCCCGGGGTGGCGCGCGATGAGCGCGCCCAGCTGCGGGTGCGCGCGGTAGAGGCGTTCGAACGCCTCGACCGGCTGGGTGAGCCCGAGCATGCGGCAAATCATCTGCTGCAGGGTGTCCCGGTCGCCGGCGGCCGCCACGCCGTCGACATGCAGTTCGGCTTCCGCACGCCGCGGGTGGAAGCGGATCGTCAGGCCGGCCGGCTGGCCGGCCCACGCCAGGCCCTTGCGCAGTGTGTCCGCGGTGACGCGTTCGGCCACCTGTTGCGGATCGCGGCGGTGGAAGGCGAGCACGTCGCCGGCGCGGAAGTCCGGCGGCAGCTCGACCACGGCGCGCAGCGTGGTGCTCGGCGCGTGTCGATCGGTCATCGTTCGATGCCTTGCGGCCACGCCCCGCCCGCCATCACCCCGCCTTGCGCAAGGTCAGGTTGAGGCGATGGCTGCCGGTGAGCACGTGCTCGCCGCCCTTGAGCGGCAGCACCCCGTGAAAGCGCAGCCGCGCCGGGCCGCCCCAAACGACGACGTCGCCATGCCACAGCGGCACACGCTGCGGCCGCTCGGCGCGTTTCAGACCACCGAACAGGAACACCGCGGGCAGGCCGAGCGAGACGGAGACGATCGGCTGGGTGAAGTCGCGTTCGTCCCGGTCCTGATGGAGCGACAGGCGCGTGCCCGGTACGTAACGGTTGATGAGACAGGCGTCCGGCGTGAACTCGGCGAAGCCGGCCTGTGTCGCCGCCTGCCGCGCGAGCGCCAGCAGGGCGTCGGGCATCGGCGGCCAGGCCTTGCCGCTGCACGGGTCGGTGCGCGCATAGCGATAGCCGGTCTCGTCCGACACCCAGCCGAGTGCGCCGCAGTTCGTCATCGCCACCGACATTTGCAGCCCGCCGGGCGTGACCATGCGGCGAAACGGCGCCTCGGCGGCGACCGCAGCGATCGCGGCGACAAGCGTTGCGGCGTGCGTCCGGGCGAAGCCGCGCAGCACCGCCGCGCCCGGTGCGAGCCGCTCCTCGCGCGCCGGGCCGCCGTCCTCCGCCGCGAACAGGTCCAGCGTCATCGACGCCTCCATGCGCCGCGCGGGCGCCGCCACGCATCCACGGCAAGCTCCGCGCGCGCGCTCATCCGCCCGCCTCGCGCGCGAGCAGCGCGCGCTTGCGCGCGACACCCCAGCGATAGCCGGACAGCGCGCCGTCGGTGCGCACCACGCGATGGCACGGGATCGCCACTGCCAGCGTGTTGGCGGCGCATGCCCCGGCCACCGCGCGGACCGCGCGCGGTGCCCCGATGCGACGGGCGAGCTCGCCGTAGCTCACCGTGGTGCCCGCCGGAATCGCGCGCAGGGCTTGCCATACGCGCTGCTGAAAGGCCGTGCCGCGCAGGTCCAGCGGCAGCGCGAGTCCCACCCCGGGCGCCTCGACGAAGCCGACCACGTGCGCCACCAGCGCCTCGAATTCGGCGTCGCCGCCGGTGAGCTCGGCGTGCGGAAAACGGTCCTGCAGCTCGCGCACCAGCGCGTCCGCATCGTCGCCGAGCGAGATCGCGCACACCCCGCGAGCGCTCGCCGCGACGAGGATGGCGCCGAGCGCGCACTCGCCGACCGCGAAGCGGATCGCGGTGTCGGCCCCGCCCGCGCGATAACGGCCGGGCGTCATCCCCAGCACGGCATCGGCCTCCGCGTAGAAGCGCCCGCTCGAGGCGTAGCCCGCCTCGTACACGGCGTCGGTGACCGTCGCCGCGCGCGCCAGCTCGGCCCGTACACGCCGCGCGCGGTGCGCCGCGCCGTACGCCTTCGGCGTGAGGCCGGTGACCGCCTTGAACATGCGGTGCAGGTGCCACCGGCTCAGTCCGGCGTGCCGTGCCAGCGCGTCCAGGCGCGGCATCGCTTCGGCGCGCTCGATGAGGCGGCACAGCTCGGCCACGCAGGCCGCGTCGCGCTCGGCCCGCGGCGCCTCATCGGGCCGGCAGCGCTTGCACGGGCGGAAGCCGGCCCGCTCGGCGGCGGCCGGGTTCGGGTGGAATTCGACGTTCTCGGGGCGCGCGCTGCGCGCCGCGCACGACGGGCGGCAATACACGCCGGTCGTGCGCACCGCGTAGACGAAGCGCCCGTCGGCGTCCGGGTCGCGCGCCACGACCGCGGCCCAGCGCGGATCGCGGGTCGTCGCGGCGGCTCTGAGTTCGGCTGTGGTCGACATAATCTGGGATCCTCTCAACGGTGGACGGGTCGGCAGGCACAATGTATCCGCGGTCGCGCGGCGATACACTCCGCCGCTTGCTTTCGAATCCGGTGGCCGGCCGGCCGGCGCGGCGCGGGTCGGAGGCTTGCGGCGGCCGGGCATCGCCGGCCGCGGCCAGGAGGAATGATGGCGACAGGGGACGAGGGCGGCAACATGAGCGATCACACGCACCGCGCCGGGCTGCCGCTCGCGGACCTGCTCGACTCGTTCGGCCTGCACGCGCTGCTGCCCGCCGCGCTGGCCCCCTGGCGGCCGCTGGTGGTGGAGGCCATGCAGTTCTTCCTGGAACGGCTGCCGGCGCAGCGGCTGATGGCGATCGTGGCCGGGCAGCTCGCGCTCGGGGAGGGCGCCACCGCGGCCGGGCGCCTGGTGGCGCTGCTGAGCCATTGTCCGACGCTGCACAAGCTGGGGCAGGTGCTCGCGCGCCACCCGCAACTCCACCCGGAACTGCGTGGACACCTGCAATCGCTGGAGTCGATGCCGCCGTCGGTCCCGATGGCGGTGATCCTGACGCGGCTGCGGGACGAGCTCGGCGACCCGCTACCCGTCGCCGTGGCCGATGCCGCGCTGGCCGAGGGCAGCGTCGCGGTGGTGCTGCCATTCACGTTTCGCGAGCGCGGTCGCCTGCGTCACGGCGTATTCAAGGTGCTCAAGCCGGAGGTCGAGGGGCTGCTCGCCGACGAGCTGGCGATCCTGCCCGCACTGGCGCGCTTCCTCGAGCGGCGCAGCCGCGAGGCGGGACTGCCGCCGATCGATTTTCGGGGAAACCTCGCCAGCGTGCGCGACCTGTTGACGAGGGAGGTCAGACTCGGGCTGGAACAGGCCAATCTGCGCGCCGCCGCCGCCGTCCACGCCGACGAACCGCGCATCCTGGTGCCGCGCCTGCTGCCGTGGTGCACGCCACGCGTGACGGCGATGGAGCGGGTGTTCGGGGTCAAGGTGACGGATGCGCCACTGACCGCGGCGCAGCGTCGCGGGCTGGTCGACACCATGATCACCGCCCTGCTCGCCCGGCCCTTCTGGAGCCGCGCGGAGCGGACCGTGTTCCATGCCGACCTGCATGGCGGAAACCTCTTCGTGGCCGACGACGGACGCCTCGCGGTGCTCGACTGGAGTCTCACCGCCCGTCTTTCCAAGCACCACCGCGAAGCCCTGGTGGCCATCGTGCTCGGCGGCCTGACGCTGGACCGCGCCGGGATCTGCCGTGCGGTGGCCGCGCTCGGCACGCTGGACGCGGAGGATCCGCTGCTGCGTGCGGTCGTCGACCGATCGCTCGACCGGCTGGTGCTCGAGGCTCGCCTGCCGGGATTCGATTGGCTGCTGGACATGCTCGACACGCTCGCGCTGCGCACCCGCGCCGGATTCCGCGAGGACCTGGCGCTTTTCCGCAAGAGCTGGCTGTCACTGGCGGGGGTCATCGGCGATCTGGTTGGCGGAGTGTCGCCCGACTTTCCGCTGCTGAGTCTGGGGGTGCGCCGGTTTGTCGCCGAACTGCCTGCGCGCCTGCTGGCGCCGCCCGATTCGCCCGCCTTCTCGACGCATGTCTCCAACGCCGACCTGCTGCGGGTCGGCGCCTCGTCCTGGCTGGTCGCGCTGCGCTACTGGACGCGCTTCGTCCCCGCGCTCGTCGAATCGTCGCGTGCGAAAGGGCTTTCGTCGACGACGGACGGCGCGCTAGAGTGAACGCCCTTCAGGTCCGCGCTCCCTCCTCGCGCGCTGCCGCGAGGCGGATCAAGCGATGGCGATCGACCAGAAAACCCTGCTCTTCTCCCTGGTAATCATCAATGCCCTGATGGCCGCGCGGCGCAGCGCGTTTCCGGTGGCGTTCATGATGATCGACGTGGACCACTTCAAGCGCATCAACGACACCCACGGCCACCCGGTCGGCGACGAGGTCCTGCGCCGGATCGCGCGCCTGCTCGCCGCCCGGCTGCGTCGCTGCGACGTGCTCGGCCGCGACGGGGGCGAGGAGTTCTGCGTGATCGCACCGGAGACCGGCCTGGAGGGCGCGCGGGCGCTGGCCGAGTCGCTGCGGGAGACGGTCGCCGCGACCCCGGTCGTCCGGGAGTGGGGTCAGGTGGCGACCACGATCAGCGTCGGTTTGTGCGTGGCGAGGGCCGGCCCCGGCGCGCTTTCCCTCGAGGAGATCCTGGCCAATGCGGATGCGGCGCTCTATGTCGCCAAACAGGGTGGGCGCAACCGCGTCGCGGTGTGCGCGCATTGCCGGCCGGCCGACGCGGCCGGTGACGGGGAAGTCGCCGCCCGTGCGCCGGCCCGTACCGAGCCGGCGACGAGCTGAGCCGCGTCGCCCGCCGTACGAACCATGCCCAACGAGCCGCAGGAGCAGCATCATGAACGCAGTGCAGCCCAACAATCCGCTTCACGGGATCACCCTCCAGCGGATCCTCGACGAACTGGTGGCGTGCTATGGGTGGGACACGCTCGGGCGCCACATCGACATACGCTGCTTCAATCACGAGCCGAGCATCGCCTCGAGCCTCAAGTTCCTGCGCCGCACGCCATGGGCGCGGGCGCAGGTCGAGGCGCTGTACGTGGATATGATGCACCGCAACGCCGATCGGCGCCGGCCCGGGTGACATCGCGAACGGAACGGGCCTGCGGCAGCGCGGCGCCGGACAAGGACAGGACAGCCTGGAAACCACGATGACCTACGAAGAGCACCTCGACGAAGTGACCACCCTCATCACCGAGAAATACGCGCTGGACGATGACGACGCGATCCGCATGGTGATGCGGGCGCAGGCCGACGACTTCTTCAGCGGACACGACGACGACCCGTCGCTGTGCACCCTCGAGCGCGCGCATCAGGATGCGCGCGCCGTCTTCAAGAAATACAAGTAAGGGCGCCGATCGGTCGCCGTAAACTACCCGCTGCAGCCCGAGTCCGCCAGGAGGAAGCAATGAGCGCGCCGCCGGGCCGCCCCAAGGCGCGCTCAGTCCCGCTTGGCGGGACCGCGCGTAGCGCCAGGGTGCCCCAATGAGCCACGACCAGATCGACGCCGGCGCCTCGCCGGGCTGGCCGAAGGTGCGCCCGCTGCGGCCCGTCGCCCGATGATCGGCCTCGCGACACGCCTCGCGCAGCGCGCAATCCAGGTCCGCCCGGGCGAGCTCGCCGCGCTCGCGTGGTCGTGCGCCTACTTCTTCCTGATCCTCACCGCCTACTACATCCTGCGGCCGATCCGAGACGAGATGGGGCTCGCCGGCGGGGTGGACAACCTCGCCTACCTGTTCACCGGCACCCTGCTCGGCATGCTGCTGCTGCACCCGCTGTACACCGCTCTGGTGTCGCGCCTGCCGCGGCGGCGCTTCATCCCGCTCAGCTACCGGTTCTTCATCGCCAACCTGTTCGTCCTGTTCGTGCTGTTCGGCGTTGCCGACGCGGCGCAGCGCGTCTGGGTGGGGCGCTTCTTCTTCGTCTGGCTGAGCGTGTTCAACCTCTTCGTGGTGTCGGTGTTCTGGTCGTTCATGGCCGACCTCTACCGGCCGTGGCAGGGCAAGCGCCTGTTCGGGGTGGTGGCGGTCGGGGGCACGCTGGGAGCAGTGCTGGGCTCGGCCATCACCGCTGCGCTGGCGGGCCGGCTCGACCCGCTCGCCCTGCTGCTCGTCTCGGCGCTGTTCCTGGAGCTGGCCGCGCGCGCGGCGCGCGCGCTTGACCGGCACGCCGCGCGGCTCGCCGACGCGGCGCGCGCCGAGGCGGCCGAGCTGGGGCCGGACGACGCGCCCGAGCGCGAACCCGGGCCCGCGGGCGCCGACACCGAGGCGATCGGCGGCGGGCTCGGCGACGGCATCCGGCGCGTGCTGACCTCGCCCTACCTGCTGGGCATCGCCGCGCTGATGCTGCTGTTCACCGTCACCGCGACCTTTCTCTACTTCCAGCGCATCGACATCGTGGCGCGCGCCTTCGCCGACGATCCGCAGGGCCGCATCCGCCTCTTCGCGGGCATGGACCTCGCAACCAACGTGCTCACCCTCGCCACCCAGGCGTTCCTCACCGGGCGTCTGCTGCGCGGATTCGGGGTGGGCTTCGGCCTCGCCTTCCTGCCGCTGCTGTGCCTGGTCGGCTTCGCCGTCCTCGGCACCGCGCCGGCGCTGGCCGCGGTGGTGGTGTTCGAGGTGCTGCGCCGCGCCGGCAATTTCGCCCTCGCGCGGCCCGCGCGCGAGGTGCTGTACACCGTGTTGTCGCGCGCGGACAAGTACAAGGCGAAGAACTTCAACGACACCTTCGTGTATCGCCTGGGCGACCAGCTCGGCTCGTGGTCGTACACCGCCATGGCGTGGTTCGGCCTGAGCCTGTCGGGACTCGCCTTCAGCATGGTGCCGCTGTCGGCTGCGTGGCTGCTGCTCGCGCTGTGGCTCGCGCGCCGGCAGCGCCAGATCCTGCACGCCGGCGCCGCGGCCGAGGGTGCCGGGGGCGCGTCGCCGGGG
>Ga0214472_10006887_pt1 | contig 11921 bp, 10 predicted proteins | sample RVTome_6_FD_207662 | JGI IMG/M metagenome (GOLD analysis project Ga0214472, IMG submission 207662) | Soil microbial communities from uranium-contaminated site in the Upper Colorado River Basin, Wyoming, United States - RVT140D175 | ecosystem: Environmental > Terrestrial > Soil > Contaminated >...
CTTCCTGATGCCTAACGACGCCAAGGCGCGTCTTTTGATGATTTGCACAGGCACGGGTTCGGCACCGTTTCGCGCCTTTACGATGCGCCGGCAACGGATGGATAGCGCCAACGGCGGCAGCATGACATTGTTTTTCGGAGCGCGCTCGCCCGAAAATCTTCCCTATTTCGGCCCGCTCAATAAGATTCCCGAACGCCTCCTCAGGAAGCATCTCGTCTTCAGCCGCTTGCCGGACAAGCCCAAGGAATATGTGCAGGATCGCATGATCGTCAAACAGGACGAGATCGCCGAACTGCTGAACGACGACAATTCCTACATCTATATCTGTGGCTTGCGCGGAATGGAGGAGGGCGTCGAAAAGGCGCTGACCAACATCGCCGAAAGCATCGGCGTGCAGTGGCGGTCGTTGCGTGACGCCATGCGCGAACAAGGCCGCTACCACGTCGAGACCTACTGATGGACAAGCCGACCGCAAACCTTGCTCGATCCGGTGCGTATACGCACGACATCGTCGTCCGCTGGTCCGATTGCGATCCGGCGCGCATCGCCTATACCGGGCGGATTCCGTATTTCGCGCTCGATGCGATTGATGCGTGGTGGAAAGCGCATGTCGGCGCCGACTGGTTCGAGATGAATATCGACCAAGACGTCGGCACGCCCTTCGTGCACATGTCGATCGACTTCCGCCGTCCGGTGACGCCGCGCCAATTGCTCAACTGCTCGGTTCGGGCGATCAAGCTCGGCGAGAGCTCGATCCGCTTCCGGGTCGAGGGTTGGCAAGACGGGGAGCTTTGCTTCGAAGGCGAGTTTGTCGAAGTGTTCGTCGAGGCTGCAGCTCACCGCAAACGGCGGATTCCCGCCGACATCCGCCGCAAGCTTGAACAAATTGTCGGCTGAGAGACCAGGCATCCGGCAAATGCCCGGTCGCGGAATTATATTGCATAAAATTGGAGCCCTAGTATAGTGCACTATTGTGCATAAAGAATCGAATATGAACGAAGTCACGAATTTTCGCGGCGATGTAGTTGAGACGCCGGGCCTTACCGGCGCTCATAAAAATTCCGACGCTTTCGTAAAATTTGTTGGCGATCGCGTGCGCAAGGCGCGGGAGCGCAAGGGGATCGCGCGGCGCGTCCTTTCCGAACTGTCCGGCGTTTCGCAACGCTATCTGGCGCAGCTCGAAAATGGCGGCGGCAATATCTCCATTGCACTGCTGCACCGCGTTGCCGATGCGCTCGACCACCGGATCGAATGGCTCGTCGGCGAGGAAGATCCATGGGCTTCGGAGGCCGCGCAGGTCGCCGAACTCTATCGCTCCGCCACGGCCGAGCAACGCCAGAAAATCATGAACATCCTGAACCCCGGCGAAGCGGCACAAATGCGCATGCAGCGCATCTGCCTGATCGGGCTGCGCGGGGCGGGCAAGTCGACGCTGGGCCGGATGCTCGGCGGCCAGATCGGCTTTCCCTTCGTCGAACTGAACCACGACATCGAGGAACAGAGCGGGATGCCGGTCAACGAGGTCATCGCGCTCTACGGGCAGGAGGGATACCGCCGGCTCGAGCGCCAGGCGCTGGAGCGTATCGTCGCAACATCGGATACGATTATCGTCGCTGCCGGCGGCGGTATCGTTTCGGAACCGGAGACGTACAAATTCCTGTTGCGGAACTTCCACACGGTCTGGCTCAAGGCGAGTCCGGAAGAACACATGTCGCGGGTGCGCAAGCAGGGCGACGAGCGGCCCATGGCCGGAAATCCGAAGGCGATGGAAGAGCTCAAGTCGATCCTGACCAGCCGAGAATCGCTTTATGCGAAGGCCGAGCTGATGCTGAACACCAGCGGCAAATCGCCGGAAGAAAGCCACCGCGAACTGGCGCAGTCGGTTCGCCGGGCCGGCATTATCTAGACGCCACCAACAATGTCACGAAGTTCAGACCCGGAAGGGATTCGCGTGCCCGTATCGATCGAGCGCAGAGGGGCCGCGGCCATCGTCACGCTGGATGATCCGCCGGTCAACGCCATCGGGCTGGCCGTGCGTAAGGGCCTTCTCGATGCCGCGCTCAGACTTGCCACGGACAAGACCATCGACCGTGTCATCGTCACCGGGTGCGGCTCGATTTTCGCCGCCGGCGCCGACGCGAGGGAATTCGATTCCGTCCCACTAGAGCCGCATTTGCCGGAGGTCATCGCAACAATCGAAGACAGCCCGATTCCCTGGATCGCGGCGATCAACGGGGCTGCTCTCGGCGGTGGCGCGGAAATCCTGCTCGGCTGCCGCTACCGCGTCGTGGCGCCGTCGGCGATCATCGGATTTCCGGAAGTAACCCTTGGCGTCGTTCCCGGTGCCGGCGGAACGCAGAGGCTTCCGCGGCTTGTCGGCATGAAAGCGGCGCTCGATCTCGTGGCGCAAGGACAACCGGTCGCGGCGAAAAAGGCCCTGGAAATCGGACTGATCGACGCAATCGCCGACGATCCCGTCCGCGCGGCATGCGAACTCGATCTGGCTGCCTTTGCCAACCGTCCAGCGCTTTCGCGCGCAAAGCCTCCGGCGCCGGACGACGCCGCCGTTGAAAATGCCAGGCAACTGGCGGCGCGGAAAATGCGCAACCAGATTGCTCCGGTCGAAGCGATCGGTCTCGTCGCCCTGGCGGCGACTACTCCCTTCCACGAAGCGATGCGCGCAGAACGTGCCGCTTTTCTGAAACTGCGCCAGACGAACCAATCCAAATCGCTGCGCCATGTGTTCTTCGCCGAGCGCCAGGCGAAGGCCCCTGCAACCATCGCCTCTGCGGCGCCATTGGACGTGCGCCGCGCTATTGTCGTCGGCGGCGGCAATATGGGTGCCTCGATCGCCTATGCGCTCGACTCCGCCGGCATTGGCGTGACTGTTGTGGAAACCGACGAAGAAGCAGCGGCGCGCGCCCGCGCCAACCTGGCAAAGCTGGTCGACGGCGCTACTGTTCGCGGACTTCTGAGCGCCGAGGAAGCTGCATCGCGCAAATCGCGCATGGCGGTTGCGACTGGCTACGACGCGCTGGGTTCGGCTGACCTTGCCATCGAGGCGGCCTTCGAAGATATGGCGGTCAAGAAGGCGGTTTTCGCCGCGCTCGACCACGCACTGCCGGCGACGGCGGTGCTGGCCACAAACACCTCCTATCTCGACGTCAACGAGATTGCCGCGTCGGTATCCGATCCGTCGCGCGTCGTCGGCATGCATTTCTTCAGCCCGGCGCACATCATGAAATTGCTCGAGATCGTGCGCGGCGAGAACAGCAGCGCCGTGGCGCTCGCGACCGCATTTGCGTTGGCAAAACGGCTCCGCAAGATTCCGGTTCTCGCCGGCGTCTGCGATGGCTTCATCGGCAACCGCATCTTCGCCCGCTATCGCGAAGCCGCCGATACCATCCTCATGGACGGCTCGACACCCTGGGAAATCGACGAGGCGATAGTGGAATTCGGCTACCCGATGGGACCTTACGAAGTAAACGACCTGTCGGGGCTCGACATCGGCTATGCGACGCGCAAGCGCCAGGCCGCGACGCGCGATCCGAACCGCCGGTATATTCCGATCGCCGACAGAATGGTCGAGGAGGGGCGCCTCGGGCGCAAGACCGGCGTCGGCTGGTACCGATATCCGGGCGGCGGCGGCAAGGTCGTCGATCCGCTGGTCGAGGACCTGGTGCGCGAGGAAGCGCATTTTGCCAAAGCAAAGCGCCGCGAATTTACTGCTGATGAGATTCGCGAACGGCTGGTTGTCGCCATGATCAATGAGGCGGCCGCGATCCTGGACGAGGGCATTGCGCAATCGGCGGCCGACATTGATCTGGTGACGGTCCACGGCTACGGCTTTCCGCGCTGGCGCGGCGGCTTGATGTTTCATGCCGACAGCGTCGGCCTCGACGCAATCCTGGAGCGTTTGCGCATATTTGCAAAAGACGACCCGGTCGCCTGGAAACCGAGCCTTTTGATTGAGCAGCTGGCGGCCGAGAAAAGGCGATTTGCCGATTTCCGGCAAGGCTGAGGGGCGAGGCAGGAATACCGCTTGCTCCGAGACGCCCGGCGTTCCGGCGAGGCGTGGCTACGCGCTGTCCGCCGAATGCGGGTTCGCAGCGCAAAAACAATCTGCATTATATTGCACAATCGTTGCGAATATGTATTATAATGCGCTTTGATGATCACCAGGGAGGTTTCAATGATCACTAGAAGATCCGTTTTGGCCATCGCCGCGAGCACGGCGCTGGCCGCGTTTGCCATCGGCGCGACTGCAACCATCGCGACCGCCCAGGAAGTCGTGCTCAAGCTGCACCATTTCCTTCCTGCGCAAGCCAATGTGCCGAAACACGTATTGGATGTCTGGGCCGACAAGGTCGAGAAGGATTCGGGCGGCAAGATCAAGATCGAGCGCTATCCCTCGATGCAGCTCGGCGGCAAACCGCCCGAACTGATCGATCAGGCAATCGACGGTGTTGCCGATATAGTCTGGACCGTGGTCGGCTATACGCCGGGCCGCTTCCCGCGCACCGAGGTCTTTGAACTTCCCTTCATGATGACCAATGCCGAGGCCGTTTCCCGCGCCTATTGGGAAATGTTCGACGCCAGGATGAAGAACGAGGAATTCAAGGACGTCCACATCCTCGCGGCCTGGGTCCATGGCCCCGGCATGATTCATGCCAACAAGGCGGTGAAGGCCCCGGACGACATGAAGGGCCTGAAGATCCGCGGAGGTTCGCGCTCCGTGAACTGGCTGCTGGAGGCCCTCGGCGCCACGCCGATCGGCATGCCGGTCACTGCCGTGCCCGAAGGGCTCTCGAAGGGCACGATCGACGGCACGACGATTCCGTGGGAGGTGACGACCGCACTGAAAGTGCCGGAACTGGTCAAGAACCACACCGAATTCACTGGCAGGGCGCTCTATACGATCACCTTCGTGCTGGCGATGAACAAGGCCAAGTATGAAAGCCTGCCGGCCGATCTGAAAAAGGTGATCGACGACAATTCCGGTATCGAGTTGTCGGCCTTTGCCGGCAAGACGCAGGCTTTCTACGACGGGCCGGCCCGCGAAAAGGCAGTGAGCGCGGGCAATAACATCATCACGCTGTCCGAGGCGGATACCGGCAAATGGCGCGATGCCTCGCAGGCGGTTTATGCGAAGTTTGCCGCCGACATGGACACCAAGGGCTATGACGGCAAGGCGCTGATTTCGGAAGCGCAGGCGCTGATCGAAAAATATTCGAAGTAAACTCCCAGACTGAGTACGCCCGGCCGCGCGCGAGTGTGGCCGGGTTTTTTGTCGCTGCCGCTTCGATTTCCGGCCTGATTCTGCTGGTGACGATGAATCCCGGCAGAATTTGCAGATTGGATTGACTCCAGGGAGCCTATTTGTAATTGATTGACCGGTCGGTAGATTAATCGATTTCCGGCGGCATTCGGCCGTGCCTGATGGCCGATTCGAGGAGGATGCGCGCATGTATGCCCAGATGATCAAGACGGATGCCAAGCGCGTGCGCGGCCTCGAGGAGATGGCGCCTGAGGAACAGGCGTTCCAGAAGCGCGTCGACGCCGGCGACAAGATCGAGCCGAAGGACTGGATGCCGGAAGCCTATCGCAAGACCCTGATCCGCCAGATCGGCCAGCATGCCCATTCCGAAATCGTCGGGCAGTTGCCGGAAGGCAACTGGATCACGCGCGCGCCGACGCTTGCCCGCAAGACGATCCTGCTCGCCAAGGTCCAGGACGAGGCCGGCCACGGCCTCTACCTCTATTGCGCCGCCGAAACTTTGGGCGCGAGCCGCGACGAACTGATCGAGAAGCTGCACGACGGCTCGATGAAATACTCCTCGATCTTCAATTATCCGACGCTGACCTGGGCGGATATCGGCGCCGTCGGCTGGTTGGTCGACGGCGCGGCGATCATGAACCAGGTGCCGTTGCAGCGCACGTCCTTTGGGCCTTACAGCCGCGCCATGGTCCGCATCTGCAAGGAGGAAAGCTTTCACCAGCGCCAAGGCTACGAGATCATGATGAAGATGGCGAACGGTACGCCGGAACAGCGCGAGATGGCGCAGGATGCGCTGAACCGCTTCTGGTATCCCTCGCTGATGATGTTCGGCCCGTCCGACAAGGAATCAGTGCATTCGGCCCAGTCGATGGCGTGGAAGATCAAGATCAATTCCAACGACGAATTGCGCCAGAAATTCGTCGACCAGACCGCGCCGCAGGCAGAATTCCTCGGCCTGAAAATCCCCGATGAAAACCTGACGTGGAACGAGGCGAAGGCTGGCTATGATTTCTCGGAACCGGACTGGCAGGAATTCCACGACGTGCTCGCCGGCAACGGCCCGTGCAACAAGGAGCGGCTCGGCGCGCGCGTCAAGGCCTGGGACGACGGCGCCTGGTTCCGCGACGGGCTGATGGCGCATGCCGAGAAGGCAGAAGCCCGCAAATCCGCGAGCCTCATGGCGGCCGAATAGTCGGTGCAGCGCGAGCGAACCCGCGCTCCGACAGGAGGAAACCCGATGTCGAAGGAATGGCCCCTCTGGGAAGTCTTCATCCGTGGCCAGCACGGCTTGAACCACCGCCATGTCGGCAGCCTGCATGCGCCCGACGCGGAAATGGCGATCAAGAACGCGCGCGACGTCTATACCCGGCGCAACGAGGGCGTCAGCATTTGGGTGGTGAAATCGGCCGACATCGCCGCGTCGAGCCCCTCGGACAAGGGGCCGCTGTTCGAGCCCGCGAACGCCAAGGTCTACCGCCACCCGACCTTCTATGACATTCCCGACGATGTGGGGCATATGTGATGGCGATCGCCGAAGCCGAGATCGACCGCAAGGCGCTGTTCGAGACGATTGTGCGTCTTGGCGACAATACGCTGATCCTCGGCCACCGCGTGTCCGAATGGTGCGGCCACGCACCGGTGCTGGAAGAGGATATCGCGCTCGCCAATGTCGCGCTCGACCTGATCGGCCAGACGCAGCTTTGGCTTGGCCTTGCCGCCGAAATCGAAGGCAAGGGGCGATCGGCCGACGATCTCGCCTATTTGCGCGATGCGCCCGCCTTTCGCAATGTGCTGCTGGTCGAGCGGCCGAACGGCGATTTCGGCCAGACCCTGATGCGCCAGTTCCTGTTCGACGCTTGGCACCTGCCGATGCTCGAAGCGCTGCAAGGTTCAGCCGACGAGCGGATCGCCGACATCGCGCGCAAGGCGACGAAGGAAGTCACCTATCACCTCGAACGATCTTCCGATCTGGTGATCCGGCTCGGCGATGGCACCGAGGAAAGCCACGCCCGCATGCAGGCGGCACTCGACGACCAGTGGACCTATGCCGGCGAATTCTTCGTTGCCGACGACGCCGACACATCGATGGCGGAAGCCGGGATCGCCCCCGCTCCGGCAAGCCTGAAGCCTGCCTGGGATGCGACGGTCGATGCCGTGCTGAAGGAGGCAACGCTGGAAAGGCCGTCAGGCACTTTCGTGCACAAGGGCGGCAGGCAGGGCCGCCATACCGAGCATCTCGGCCATTTGCTGGCCGAAATGCAGTTCCTGCAGCGGGCCTATCCCGGCGCGAAGTGGTAAGCGATGCATCCTGAGACCGGCCAAATCTGGAAATGGCTTGGCGAAATCCCGGATCCGGAGATTCCGGTGATTTCGCTGACCGACCTCGGCATCATCCGCGATGTGCACTGGGACGAGGACACGCTCGTCGTCAAGGTCAGCCCGACCTATTCCGGTTGCCCGGCGACAGCCATGATCAATCTCGACATCGCGAGCGCGCTCAAGGGACGGGGCGTCGAGAAGTTGCGCCTGGAGCGCCAATTGTCGCCGCCCTGGACGACCGACTGGATCAGCGCGGAAGGCCGCGAGAAGCTGCGGGCCTTCGGCATTGCGCCGCCGGGCACCGTGGAAGCCGAGCGCATTCGCAAGCTGGCCGGCGAGCCGCCCTTGCCCGTGACCTGCCCGCGCTGCGGATCGCAGGACACCGAAGAAGTCAGTCGCTTCGGCTCCACGCCGTGCAAGGCCGCCTGGCGCTGCAAGGCCTGCCTTGAGCCCTTCGACCGGTTCAAGTGCATCTGAAACCGATGTCGCGTTTCCTGCCTTTAGCCGTCACCGATCTGCGCCACGATACGCGCGATTCCGTCGTCGTCACCTTGCAGCCGCGCGACGAGGATCGCGTCGCATTCGATTTTATCCAGGGCCAGTACGTGACGTTCCGCCGCGAGTTCGACGGCGAGGAATTGCGGCGCTCCTATTCGATCTGCGCTGGCAGGGACGAAGGCATCCTTCAGGTCGGCATCCGGCGCATCGATGGCGGTGCCTTCTCCACCTGGGCCAACGAGGAACTGAAGCCCGGCATCGTGCTCGAAGCCATGCCGCCGATGGGCCATTTCCACGTTCCGCTCGATCCCGCCGCCGCGCGCCATTATCTCGCTTTCGCCGGCGGCTCCGGCATTACCCCGGTTCTCTCGATCGTGAAGACAGTGCTGGCGCGGGAACCGAAATCGCAATTCACGCTGGTCTACGCCAACCGGCAGGTTTCCTCGATCATGTTCCGCGAGGAACTGGAGGACCTGAAAAACGCCAATCTCGAACGGCTTGCGATCCTCCATGTGCTCGAATCGGAAACCCAGGAAGCCGAATTGTTCGCCGGCCGCGTCGATGCCGACAAATGCGCGCTGCTGTTTCGCACCTTGATCGATCCGAAATCGGTCGATTTCGTTTTCATCTGCGGGCCGGAGCCGATGATGCTGGCGATTGCCAAATCGCTGCGCGAGCATGGACTGGATGACGCGCGGATCAAGTTCGAATTGTTCGCCTCCGGGCAGCCGGGCCGCGCGCGCAGGAAAGCGGAAAGCATCGCGACGACGGCCGGGGACACGACCGCGGTTTCGCTGACCATCGACGGCGCAACCCATTCCTTCACGATGCCGAGAAGCGGAGTGAGCCTTCTCGACGCCGCGCTCCGGAACAGAATCGATGCGCCCTACGCCTGCAAGGCCGGAGTTTGCTCCACCTGCCGGGCGAAGCTGCTGGAAGGCGAAGCCGAGATGATCGCCAATCATTCGCTTGAGGATTACGAAGTGCGGCTCGGCTATGTGCTGACCTGCCAGTGCCATCCGCTGGGCGATAGGCTCGTCGTCAGCTACGATCAGTAGGCGCCGGAGAAAAACCATGCCGGATACGATGAGCGTCGAGGAATATCTGGCCGAGGGCGGCGTGCTCACTTCGCCGGCGAATGTGCCGCCGCGCTATCGCGGCGAACTGATGCGCATGATGGCGACGTTCGTCGACAGCGAGCTCGCCGCCGCGGCGGGATTTGCCGATACGATCAACGATGCGCCGGGGATCAAGCAGCGCATTTCGGCCGCCCGCATCGTGCTCGAAAAGACCGATCACGCCGAGCGCGTGCTGAACCTGATGGGCGAATTCGGCGCTGATACCGCGCGCTATGCCGTCCATCATCCCTGGACCGCGCGCATCGCGCGCGATGCCGATATCGGCGCGAGCCGGCACGGCACCGACATGCGGCTTTCGGTTTTTCACTACCCGCTTCAGGGCTGGGTCGACGCAGTCGTCATGAACGTCCTCATGGGTTTGGCAAGCGGTATCCAGCTCGGCGAACTGGCGCGGGTTTCCTATGGCCCGCTGGCCGAACAGTTTCGCGCGATTGCTCCGCGCGAAGCGCGCCACACCGAACTCGGGCTGGAAGGGCTTGCCCAGATCGTCGCGACTGACGTCGGCCGCGCCGAAGTCCAGACATCGATCGCCTATTGGCAGCCGCGCGTCGCCGCGACCTTCGGCGCCGAACGCTCGGCGCGGTTTGACATGCTGAAGCGCCTCGGCCTGCGCCATGTGCCCAACGAGCAATTGAAAGATGCCTGGAAAGCCGAATTGGCGGCGCGCTTCGCGCCGCTCGGCTTCGCTATCTAGAAGAGGAACATTATGACCGTCCATCAAGCGCCACGCCGGCTCGAAAGCCATGTCTGCGGCCAATGGGTCAAAGGTGCGCGCGACGGCGTGCTGCTGCGCAATGCCGCCACCGGCGTGCCCGTCGCGACCATCGATTCGACCGGCATCGATTTTGCTACCGTCCTCGCCTATGGCCGCGACAGGGGCGGCCCGGCGCTGCGCGCGCTGACCTTCCACCAGCGCGCCAACCTGTTGAAGGCACTGGGCACGGCGCTGATGGAACGCAAGGAGGAATTCTACGCCGAGAGCTTTGCGACCGGCGCCACCCGCGCCGACGGCTGGGTTGATATCGAAGGCGGCATCATCACGATGTTGAACTACGCCTCCAAGGGCAAGCGCGAATTGCCCAACGCTCAAATATTGACCGAAGGCGAGGTCGAGACGCTGTCGAAGGATTCGACTTTCGCCGGCCAGCACATCCTGACGCCATTGCAAGGCGTGGCGGTCCATATCAATGCCTTCAATTTTCCGTGCTGGGGCATGCTCGAAAAGATCGCGCCGTCGGTGCTCGCCGGCGTCCCATGCGTGGTCAAGCCCGCGAGCCAGACGGCCTATCTGACCGAATTGATGGTCCGCCGCATCGTCGAAACCGGCATCCTGCCGGCAGGCGCGCTGCAATTGATCGCCGGCTCGGTCGGCGATCTGCTCGATCACGTCACCTGCCAGGATGCAGTGACGTTCACCGGCTCGGCCTCGACCGGCAGGATGCTGAAGACTCATCCGGCGATCGTCGAAAACGCCGTGCGCTTCACCATGGAAGCCGACAGTCTCAACGCGTCGATCCTTGGCCCCGATGCCGAGCCGGGGACGCCCGAATTCGATTTGTTCGTCAGGGAGGTGACACGCGAGGTCACGGCGAAAGCCGGGCAGAAATGCACCGCCATTCGTCGCGTGCTGGTCCCGGGTAACAGGGCCGACGCCGTCATCGCCGCATTGTCCGAGCGGCTCGGCAAGACCGTCGTCGGCAATCCGGCCGAAGAGACGACGCGCATGGGCGCGCTCGCTAGCCTTGTGCAACGCGAGGAAGTGCGCGCTCGCATCCGCGATCTCGCTTCCGATGCCGAGATCGTCGCCGGCAATCCCGACGATGTGCGGATCGCTTCCGGCGATGCGGAGAAAGGCGCATTCCTGAACCCTGTAGTTCTCTTCTCCGCAAAACCGGAGACCGCGCGCGCCGTCCACGATGTCGAAGCTTTCGGCCCGGTGACGACGGTGATGCCCTATGACGGCATCGAACAGGCGGTCGCATTGGCCAAGCGCGGCAAGGGCTCTCTGGTTGCCTCGGTTTTCACCAACGATCCGGGTGTCGCGCGGGACGCCGTGCTCGGCATCGCGCCGTTCCATGGGCGTATCCTCATCGGCAATCGCGACAACGCCAAATCCTCGACCGGTCACGGCACCCCGCTGGCCGCGCTCGTCCATGGCGGGCCAGGACGCGCCGGCGGCGGCGAGGAGATGGGCGGCATGCGCGGCGTCAGGCACTATATGCAGCGTACCGCCGTGCAGGGCGCGCCGCGTCTGCTTGCCGCGGTTACCGGCAAATGGATGGAGGGCGCGGGCACCGCGACCGGCATCCATCCGTTCCGCAAATCGCTGAAGCAGCTCAGGATCGGCGACCAGTTGGTCACCGGTTCGCGCACGGTGACGCTGGACGACATCGAGCATTTTGCCCATTTCACCGGGGACACCTTCTATGCCCACATGGACGAGGAGGCCGCGAAAGCCAACCCGTTCTTCGACGGCCGCGTCGCCCACGGCTATCTGATCGTCTCCTTCGCCGCCGGCCTGTTCGTCGATCCGGCGCCGGGCCCGGTGCTGGCAAACTACGGCGTCGACAATTTGCGCTTCCTGAAACCGGTCAATCCGGGCGACAGCCTCAAGGTGCGGCTGACCTGCAAGGAGATCAATCCGCGCGAAGGCGCCGATCACGGCGAAGTGCGCTGGGATTGCCGCG
>Ga0214472_10006888_pt1 | contig 11921 bp, 12 predicted proteins | sample RVTome_6_FD_207662 | JGI IMG/M metagenome (GOLD analysis project Ga0214472, IMG submission 207662) | Soil microbial communities from uranium-contaminated site in the Upper Colorado River Basin, Wyoming, United States - RVT140D175 | ecosystem: Environmental > Terrestrial > Soil > Contaminated >...
AACTGCCCCCGAACGCGCCGCCGGCGCTGGTGGTGCAGCACATGCCGCCCGGCTTCACCCGGATGTTCGCCGAACGGCTCAACAGCCAGAGCCGCATGGCGGTCAAGGAGGCGGAATCCGGCGATCAGGTGGTGGCGGGCCGGGTTCTGATCGCCCCGGGGGACATGCACATGAAGGTTGTCCGTTCCGGGGGACGGCTCCTGGTCGTCTGCGGCGAGGGGGAAAAGGTTTCGGGCCACCGGCCCTCGGTGGATGTGCTCATGCAGTCGGTGGCGCACCATGCCGGCGGCGAGGCGATCGGGGTATTGCTGACCGGCATGGGCCGGGACGGGGCCCGGGGGCTGGCGGCCATGCGGGAGCGGGGCGCCCGAACCATCGCCCAGGACGAGGCCACCAGCGTGGTCTTCGGCATGCCGCAGGAGGCCGATAAATTGGGGGCCGTGGAACGGCTGCTGCCCCTGGAGGAAATTGCCGGGGCCATCATGCGGCTGGCCGCGGCGCGCCGGGTAGTCAAGGAACAATGAGTGGCAGGGAGCAGCGGGGAGCAGGCGGGAAAGATCATGAGTGAATTGCGGATATTGATAGTCGATGACAGCGCCGTGGTCAGGCGTACCCTCGGAAAACAACTGCAACAACGCTGGAACGCCGAGGTGACCCTGGCCGAGGATGGCCGGCAGGGGCTCGAGCGCGCCCTGGCGGCCCGTTTCGATCTGATCATCACGGACGTGGAGATGCCTGGCCTCAATGGCTATGAGCTGTGCCGGCAACTCAAGGAAAATTCCGCCACCCGGCCCATCCCGGTCATCGTCCTGAGTTCCCACGACACGGAACAGGATATTGACGCCGGTTTCGCGGCCGGGGCCGCGGCCCATGTCTCCAAGACCGACCCGGTGGAACGGTTGCACGAGACCATCGACCGGGTACTCCGCAAGGCCAGCTTTCACCGGGAACGGCTGATTCTGGTGGTCGATGATTCGCCGACCATCCGGAGCATGGTGCGCAAGGGGCTGGAACGGGCCGGTTTTCAGGTGGCCACCGCCGAGAACGGCAAGCGGGGGCTGGAATATCTCAGGGAGCAGCGGCCCGATCTCATTCTGAGCGATATCGACATGCCGGAGATGAACGGGGTCGAGTTCTGCACCGCGGTTCACGGTCTGCGGGACTTTGCCGCCATTCCCTTTGTGATCATGAGTTCCAACAACGACCGGGCCATCCTCCGGCGCATGCTGGAGCGGGGTGCTTCAAACTATCTGGTCAAACCTTTCAACCTGGAACAGTTGATCATTACCATCGAGAATCTGCTCTCCGATCAGTTTCTCCTGCTGCTCAAGGAGCACGAGCGGCTCGAGACGGAGCGGCAGATGATGCTGGCCAGCATCACCAGTCTGGTCACCGCCCTGGAGGCCAGGGACGCCTATACCCGCGGCCATACGGAGTCGGTGGCCGAGATCGTCATCGGCATGGCGGGCCATATCAACGTGGCCGAGGAGGAGATCAAAATTTTGTGCCTGGCGGCCAAATTGCACGACCTCGGCAAGATCGGGGTGCCGGACAGCGTCCTGCTCAAACCGGGCCGGCTCACCGACGAGGAGTTCGCGGTGATCAAGAGACATCCGGAGGTGGGGGCGCAGATCCTCCAGGCCATTCCGACCCTGCGGGAGATGCTGCCGGTGATTCTGCACCACCACGAGCGGTTCGACGGCAAGGGATATCCGTCCGGGCTTAAGGGCGAGGAGAATCATTTCTGGGCCCGCATGAGCGCCGTGGCCGACACCTATCACGCCATCACCAGCGACCGTCCCTACCGCCAGGGCATGTCGCGGGAAAAGGCCTTGCAGATCATCGAGGAGGTCAAGGGTACGCAGCTCTGCCCGCAGTCCGTGGAGATCTTCATGTCCTGGATCGCGCTGCAGAAGGGCAAGGGATATGCGGCCTGAAAAGGCTGCGGGCCGGCCTCCGGCCAAAGGGGCGCCGTGCTGAAACGCATCAATCTCGGGGTCGGCGCCATCGGGGCCTCCGGGGACCTACAGGCGATGCTGTTCACCACCCTGGGCTCCTGCGTGGCGGTGGTGGCCATCGATCCTTACGACCGGATCGCCGGGCTGGTCCATGTCGCCCTGCCGGATTCCTCCATCAGCCCGGAAAAGGCCGGGAGTTGTCCGGGATATTTCGCCGATACCGGCATCCCGTTGCTCCTCCGCGAAATGGCGAGACTGCGCGGCCGGGCCCCGGGACGGCTGCTGATCAAGCTGGTGGGCGGGGCCCGGGTGCTCGATCCGGCCAGCACCTTCGATATCGGCAAGCGCAACGTGCTGGCGGTCAAGAAGATCCTCTGGGAGTACCGGCTCGGGGTCCTGGCCGAGGATACGGGGGGCGCGATGTCGAGGACCGTCAAGGTGTCCGTGGCGACCGGGCGGGTGGCGGTGTCGTACCAGGGAGAGGAGAGGTTGATTTTATGAAAATGACCATATTGATTGCCGACGACTCCAAGACGGCCCGTTTTCTGATCCGCCAATATGTCGGGATGGCGGGGTTCGACGAGGCCGAGTTCATCGAGGCCGCCAATGGCCGGGAGGCCCTGGCGGCCCTGGAGCGCACTGCGGTCGGCCTGGTGATCTCGGATTTCAAGATGCCGGAGATGGACGGCCTGGAACTGTTGCGTCGCATCAAGGGGCACCCGGCCTGGCACCGGGTGCCGGTGGTGATGATCACCAGTTTTGCCAACCCGGCGAAATGCGAGGAGTTGCGCGCCGGCGGCGCCTTTGCGGTACTGCCGAAGCCGGCGTCGCCCGAATCGCTTTACAAGGTATTGCAGCCGTTGCTCGGGGCCGGAGGTTTGGCGGGCAACGGGGTGGGGCCGGTATGACGGTGGATACCATCCGGAATTCCGGCCTGCCCGAGCCCGTGGCGCTGATGAAGGCGGTGGCCGGGGCGGTGCGGGAGACCTTTGAAAACATGGTGTTCAGCGAATCGGAGCCCGGCGGCGCGGCGGTCCCCCTGCCCGAACCCGCCCTGGCCATCGGTCTGCGGGTTACCGCGCCGTTTCAGTTGCGGATCGTCATGCTCATGCCGGAGGAACTGGGCCGGCGGATCGGGGCCACGATTTTCCGCCATGAGGAGGACGGCGATGCCACGGAAACGGTCCGGGATGCGGTGGGCGAACTGTTGAATACCCTGACCGGGAAGATGATGCGGGAACTGATTCCGGGAGACCGTTTGTTTTCCATGGATTTCCCCCGGCCGTGGCGGCCCGGGGACGAGGGGAACCGGCCGGCCGATCTGCAATGTCCCTTTATGGTCGAGGGTTTGCCCTTCCATATTCTGCTTTACGGTGAAATCGATTTCAAGTAGCAACCAATGTGAAGGGATGCGGAAAATACCAATTTACCATCACGCATCCCGTCTTCGGGCCATCTTTGGCCGCGCCTCAATCGCAAAATCCTCGCCGTAGCCCTGCTACGCCTACGGTTTTGCTCAATCGGCGCGACCAAAGATGACCCAAATCCGGGCGCGATCCAGGTAAATTGGTATTTCCGCGTCCGTCACCTTTGCAAAGCGGGTTCGGCACATGATCCAAAAAATTCTCGTGGTGGACGATTCACTGGTCTCCCGGAAAATCATCAAAAGCTGTATTCCCGCGGACCGCGGGTATGAAATTCACGAGGCCGTCAATGGCCTGGAAGGGGTGGCCAAATACAAGGAGATCGATCCGGATGTGACCCTCATGGATCTTACCATGCCGGTGATGGACGGCATGCAGGCCCTGGAGGAGATCAAGGCCTTCGACGAGCGCGCCGTGGTCGTCGTCTGTACCGCCGACGTGCAGATGAAGACCATCTCGCGGGTGATGTCCAGGGGGGCGCTCATGGTGGTCAAAAAGCCGATTACCCGGAATGCCATCAACGATGCCTTGTACCGGGCGGAACAAACCATAACCGGCCATAACCGGCCGTAACCGGCCGTAACCGGTTGAACGGGGAATCATGACCTCTTTTCTCTACGAAGAAATCACCGCGGAGGAAACCGATATCCTCCAGGAAGTGATGAATATCGCCTTTGGCAAGGCCTCGGCCGACCTCGCCGAAGTGATCGATATTTACGTGGTGCTCAACATTCCGGAGATCTCGGTGATGAAGGCCACCGACATCCCCTGCTGCCTGGCACGCGAAATCAGCCGCTTCGACAAGATCAGCATCGTGCACCAGAATTACTGGGGCAAGTTCAAGGGGACGGCCATCCTGGTCTTTCCGGCCAAGGCGGGCCGGGAACTGGCGACCCTGCTGGACAACGGGCCGGACGAGGGCGGAGAACTTCTCGATCCCGCCGAAATGGAGCGGGATACCCTGACCGAGGTGGGGAATATTCTGATCGGCGCCTGCGTCGGCAAGGTGGCGGAACTGCTGGATGACGTGATCACCTTCTCCCCGCCGCGGATTCTGGTTGACGAGGAATCCCGCCAGGTCGTGCCGGCGGAGACCTTCGACGCGAGACATTCGGCCATTCTCCTGAAAACGCTGTTCACCTTCGAGGAGCGGGATGCCGGCGGTTTTCTCTTCCTCCTGCCCAACAGCACGTCGTTCGGCTGGCTGAAGAAGGCCCTGCACACCTTTATGGAACAATACCTCTAGGCGCGGCGATGAGTCTCATGATGGATCAGATCTTCAATATGATCAATATGGGCATCGTCATCTTCGATCGCGATCTGCGGGTCCATTCCTGGAACCGCTGGCTGGAGGTGCAGAGCGGTATCCCGGAACGCTATATCAAGGGGGCCTCCCTGGTGAAGATCTTTCCCCGCCTGAACACCCCCAAGTTCATGCGGAGCTGCAAGTCGATTTTCGCCTTGGGGAATTCCTGTTTTTTCGCCCAAAAACGCCATAACTATCTCTTCCCCTGCCCGGCGCCCCTTTCCGTTCAGGCCAATTTCGAATTCATGCAGCAGAACTGCACCATGGGGCCGCTGCGGGACGAGAAGCAGCGGATCGCCTACGGCTATATCACGGTGGAAGACGTTTCCGAACTGGTCGCCTATGAGCAACGGCTGATCGAGGCGAACATGCTCGACGGCCTGACCGGGGTGCGGAACCGCAAATATCTGGAGCAGCAGTTGCAGGCCGAATTCGCCCGCCACAAACGCTACCGGCGGCCCTTGTCCCTGATCATGATGGACATCGATTTTTTCAAGAAGATCAATGACACCCACGGGCATCAAGGCGGGGACCTGGTGCTGCGCCGGGTGGCCGCAGAGTTGGCTTCCATGGTGCGGGACACCGATACCTATGCCCGCTATGGCGGCGAGGAATTCTGCTGCCTGTTGCCCGAGACCGGCGCGGATTCGGCCGCGATCCTGGCCGAGCGCTTCCGGCGCCGGGTGGAGGGGATGGAGATCGAGTACCAGGGGGCGGAAATCCGGGTGACCATGAGTTTCGGTCTCGCCGGCGCCGGCGGCGAGATCGCCGACCGGGAGGCGCTGTTGCGCCGGGCCGACGAGGCCCTGTACGAGGCCAAGCGGACGGGCCGCAACCGGCTCGTCATGGCGGAGCCCCAACTGCGGCTGGTGAAGAGTGGCTGACAATCTCAAATGGCATCGGAAAAGCGATACATGCGTGGAATAACCGCAGTCGGATTCATGTTCCTGCTGCTTGCGGGGTGCGCGGCCAGGCAACCGGAGGCGCCGGCGGCGGCTCCCCGGGCCACCGTGGCCCCTCCCGCCGAAACTCGCTTCGTGGTCCCCGGCAAGGTGGGTATCCTGCCCTTTGCCGGGCTGTTCGGCGAGCGGGTGGCGGACTGGATCGGCCAGTCCATGGAAGAATGCGGTATGGAGGTGGTACCTCGGCGCCGGCCGGCGCGACAGGACGATTTGGGCTCTGCTCCGGTAGACTCGGTGGCGGAACAGGAGCGATGGGCCGGGTGGGTCGAACAACCCGATATCCGGCTGTTCCTGGAGGGCGCCATCGTCGTGGAGGGAGAGCCGGAGGATAAATATACTCGGCTGATGGTTGATGTCAGGCTGGTCGATGGCCATACCACCAAGGTGGTCTGGAGCCATCGGGCGGCCTTCTGGTCCTATGCCGGCAGCAGCCGGTCGAGTGACCTGAACCGGGCTGCCAGGCAGATCGGTGGTTTGATCTGCGGCGAATTAGGCGCGCCCTGAATCTCCGGTTGGCCGGGTGCGAGAACCGGCCTCGGAGCGTGCCGTGGAGGATGGCCGAACCGGGGCCATCGGGGTGCTGCTGAAGGTCTACGGGAAAAGAGGGCAGAGGGCCCGGCAAGAGGGAACGCTCCGGGCAGTTTAAGGCATGAGGTAGAAACCCAGGGCCTTGTTGTACTCGTTGGGGTTGGAAAATTCGCAGCCCACGAAATCCGGCGTGACCATGCGGGCCACCACGTTCCTTCTGATCACCGATTTGTGCTTGTCGTCAAGGACGAACTCCACCTCCAGTTCATCGTCTTTCTGAATGCGGTGCTTGCCGGCCGCGGAAAAGCCGATGCCCCCCATGGAGACGTTCTTCACCACCATCCTGCCCCGATCCTCGCTGTTGGTGACATTGACGTAGGTGCCTGGCAGATTGGTGGGTTTGCGGTACATGCGCCTAAATTCGAAGGTGATGCTGAAAACCTTCTGACAGGCGCATTTCACCTTGAGGACTTTGCGCTGATCCTTGTACTGGGCGACATTGGCGGTGCGAACGCTCTTGCAGTAAGGGCATTTGATCGCCGCCATGTTGTCCTGTTTGACAAAAACCTTTTGTGCCTCGGCATCAGCCATGCAATATTTTTTCCGGTGCGGGTGAACGGTGAGGGTCGAGAAACGAAAATGTAATCTATTGATTTATTCTCAAAAGTCAACCGATAAGTGGCCTCAATCATAGGCCAGGCTGAGTTTGTTGTCCCTGGCATCCACTTTGGCAATGCCGCCCTTGACGAGGCGGCCGAACAGGATCTCCTCGGTGAGGGGGTCGCCCAGCTCCCGGGTGATCAGCCGGCGCAGGGGCCGGGCCCCGTAGTCGGGGTCGAAACCCCGGGCCGCCAGCCAGGCCCGGGCCCGGCCGCTCAGCTTGACGGTCACCTTCCGGTCGGTGAGCTGTTCCTGCAGTTCCCGGATCATCTTGTCGACAATCCGTTCCATGACCTCCATCCCCAAGGGGTTGAAGGAGACGATCGCGTCGAGCCGGTTGCGGAATTCGGGGGCAAAGAGATTGTCGATCGCCTTGCGGTCCCGGCCGCGGCTTTCGGTGGTGAAACCGATGGGGCGGGTGGTCAATTCCCGGGCCCCGGCATTGGTGGTCATGATCAGCACGACGTTGCGGAAGTCGGCCCGCCGGCCGGCGTTGTCGGTCAGGGAGGAGTGGTCCATGACCTGGAGCAGGATGCCGAAGATATCCGGATGGGCCTTCTCGATTTCATCCAGCAACAGCACGGAATGGGGGTGTTTGCGGATCGTCTCGGTGAGCAGGCCGCCCTGGTCGAAGCCGACATAGCCGGGAGGGGCGCCGATGAGCCTGGCCACCGCGTGCTTTTCCATGTACTCGCTCATGTCGAACCGTGCGAAGTTGACGGCCAGGGCCGCGGCCAACTGCCGGGCCACCTCGGTCTTGCCCACGCCGGTGGGGCCGGCGAAGAGAAACGAGCCGGTGGGTGAGCGGGGATGGCCGAGTCCGGCCCGGGAGCGTTTCACCGCCGTGACCAGGGCGGCGATGGCATGATCCTGGCCGAAGATGACCTCCCGGAGATTTTTTTCCAGGGACTTGAGCCGGCCGATCCCGGAGCCGGTCTCGTTTTTCACCGGTACCCGGGCCATGCGGGAAACCACCTGTTCCACATCCCGGACCGTGACGGTGGTGCGCCGGCCGGCGGCGAGACGGAAGGCGGCGCCCGCCTCGTCGAGGATATCGATGGCCTTGTCCGGCAGGAAACGGTCGTTGATGTAGCGGGCCGCCAACTCGGCGGTCGCCTTGACCGCCGCCTCGGAATACTTGATGGCGTGGTGTTCCTCGTAGCGCGGCTGCAACCCCTTGAGAATGGCGATGGTATCCGTGACCGAGGGCTCCTCCACATCGATTTTCTGAAAGCGCCGGGAGAGGGCCCGGTCCTTTTCAATGTAATTCTTGTGCTCTTCGTAGGTGGTGGAGCCGATGCAACGCAGGGTGCCGGCCTGTAAAGCCGGTTTGAGCAGATTGGAGGCATCCATGCTGCCGCCGCTGGTGGCCCCGGCCCCGACGATGGTATGGATCTCGTCGATGAACAGGATGGTCCGGGGACTGGCCACCACCGCCTCGATGATCGCCTTCAACCGCTTTTCGAAATCGCCGCGGTATTTGGTGCCGGCGAGCAACCCGCCCATGTCGAGCAGGCGGATTTCCACCTCGCGCAACATTTCCGGTACTTTACCTTCGTGGATGCGCAGGGCCAGACCCTCGGCCAGGGCCGTCTTGCCCACCCCCGGTTCACCGACCAGCAGCGGATTGTTCTTGCGCCGGCGGCAGAGGACCTGCATGATCCGCTGCAGTTCCAGGTCCCGGCCGATGAGGGGGTCGATGAGGCCGTCGGCGGCCCGGCGGGCGAAATTGACGGTATATTTTTCCAGGGCGTTTTCACCCGGGGCGGCCGGTTGCGGTTTCCCGCCGGCGCGACCCGGGGGCTGCCGCGGTGCTTCCTCCTCGGCCAGGCCGTGGGAGATGCATTCGACCACCTCTATACGGTCGAGTCCCTCGGCGCTCAGAAAATAGACGGCATGGGATTCGGGTTCCGAAAAGATGGCCACCAGGACGTCGCCGGCATCGACCTCCGGTTTGCCGCAATTCTGCACATGGCCGATGGCCCGCTGCAGGACGCGATTGAAGCCGATGGTCTGGCCGGGATCGTTATGGGTCCCGGGTTTGTAGGTCGGCAGTTCGGTCGCGAAAAATTTTTCCAATCTTTTCTTGAGGTGCTCCGCGTTACCGCCGCAGCGCCCGATAATCCGCACGGCCAGGGAGTCATGCAGCAGACCGTAGAGCATATGCTCCAGGGTCACATATTCGTGATTATGAGTCCGGGCCTCGCGCACGGCCAGGAGCAGGGCCATTTCCAGTGAACGATTGAACATATCCTTACGCCTTTTCCATTGAACATTTCAGGGGATGGCCCTGCTGGCGGGCCAATTCGTTGACCACCGCGGTCTTGGTTTCGGCCACCTCCCTGGTGTAGATGCCGGCCACGCCGACCCCTTCGTGGTGCACGGCCAGCATGATGCGAGTCGCTTCGGCCGCGGTTTTCCCGAATACCGTCTCCAGGACGGAGATCACGAAATCCATGGTGGTGTAGTCATCGTTGTGCAACAGGACCTTGTAGAGGGGTGGTTCGATCACCCTCCTTCTCTTCCTGGTTGCCACCCCACCCTGTTGTTGCGATTCGCCGTTTCCCATTGCTCTTTATAATAATCATTTTTAACAAAGATGCCCAGACCGGCGGGCCGGTGGCCGGTGCCCGGTGATTGGTGATCGGTCATCGGTGATCGGTGATCGTGATTGTTTGCCGTTTGCGGTCGGCCAGGGGCGGCAGTTGGCTGAACAGAAAGGCGTCCAGGACCAGCCCGGCCGGCAGCGGGCTGCCCTTGCAGCGGAATTCCGCCTCCAGCAGGGCGACGATGGCGGCGCGGAGTTCCGCGGCCTTGAAGGAGCCGGCCTGCCGGAAGAGCTGATACAGACCATAGGGATGGTTTTTCCACAGCAGGGTCGTCCATTCCTCGCGACCCGCCTTCAGGGCGGGCAGATATTGCTTCTGGAAGAGATCGAAGGAAAGGGAAGGGGAGTAGGCCGGCTCGTCGAGTTCCCGAAAGGCGAGGACCAGCAGCAGCTTGTTGATGTGGTTGCGCAGGGCCGCCAGCATGGCCAGGACATGCACGCCGTTTTCCTGGAGCCGGCCGGCGATTCCCAGGGCCTCGGCGAGACGTCGATTGGTGAAGGTCTCGAGAAATTCGTAGAGCGCCTCTTCCCTGGTCCGTCCCACCATGACCTCCAGGTCCTCCTCCGTGACCACCGGGGCGTCGCCGGCGTACAGGGCCAGCTTTTCGCTCTCCATGACCGCGGCCACGGGGTGGAAACCGACCCGTTCCAGCAGCATTTGCAAGGCCTTGGCCTCGATCTTTTTCCCCAGTCCGGCCAGGGTCTGCCGTACCAGCTCCCGGAGCACCTCATCCTGGCCCTTGCGGGCCGCGGCCCCGGCCCCGGTGTCCACGGCCAGATCGAGGATGGCGCCGTGTTCCTCGATATATTTAAAAAAGCGTTTCCGTTTATCAACGGTTTCGGCGGTGAGGATCAGGATGTTGTTGGCCGGGAGGCCTTTTTCAAAGGTCTGCTGGTAGAGGGCGGCCGCGTCGCCGCCCCGGTTCTCCCGGCTTCCCCGGGAACCCGCCGCCTGGCCGGTCTGGTCCGCCATCCCGGCCAGGGCCTCCCCGGTCCAGGCGATCTCCTCCGGCGGTTTGACAAAACCGAACAGGTTTTTCCAGCGCGCCGCAGCCATCCCGGCCAGATCGAGGTCCACGGCCTCGGCCGTCTCGATGCCGGCCATTTCCAGCATGGCGGCCAGGTAACGGCCGGCCTGACGAGGGTCGCCCCCGGTCATCGCCGCCTCCGCCTTGTCCCAGATCGCCCGGGCCACCCCCTTGGAGAGGAAGATCCGGCTGTCGATGATCCGAATGACCCGCGGGCCGGGAAACAGAGAGTAGCTCTTGAGCAGGTGCAGGGTGCGGCTGACATCCTCCTGGTCGCCGTCCACGCCGTGGAGGTGGGACTGGCGCGCCTCGGCCGGCAGCAGCCGGTCGATGAGGGCCTCCGCGGTGTTGCGGCAGAGGAACCGGTCGCCGACGATGAGATAGACGGGCCGAAAGGCCTTCGGGCCGGTGGCGCGGAGCAGTTTGTCGCATTCCTGGCGTTTGTAAATCGGCATGGTTCGCTCTTATTTCGTCAACTCGTGGATGTTCACCACCGTTACCTCGGTGGCGAGACGCGGGGCCAGGTGTCGCAGGGCCTCCAGGGTGGCGGACCGGGGGTGGCCGATGGCCACGGCTTCGCCTTGATGCCGGGCCAGGTCGATCAGTTGTTCGAGTTGGGCGATGATCGTTTTCCGGTCCGGCTGGTGGTCGAGAAAGATGTGGCGCCGCGCCGCGGGCATACCCCTGGCCCTGGCCAGTTCGAAGCCGACGCTGGCCGGGGTGGTGACACTGTCCACGAAAAATAAATCCTTCTGCCCGATAAGTTCAAGCAGATATTCCATATCCGGCCGGCTGGCGGTGAATTTCGAACCCATGTGGTTGTTGACCCCCCGGGCCAGGGGCAGCCGTTTAAGGTCATCCAGAAAGGTGGCCCGCATGGTCGGCCGGTCCATGGCGACCGACAGGGCGCCGGGACCGGGGTCCTCCTCCGGGTCTTCCGGTTCCAGGGGCAGATGCAGGAGAATGTCCCGGCCCAGTAGTTCGGCCTCCCCGGCCAGTTGCCGGCTATGGGGGGCCAGGGGCAGGAAGGCGAAGGAGAGATTGGTCTCAAGCCTCAGGAAGGCCCGGCCGATGGCCAGGTCGTGGCCCATGTCGTCGATCAGGATGGCGACCCGGGGCCGCGCTTGCACGGCGGCGGGTTCCCGGCCGGCGGCCGGGGCCGGTGGCTGGTGCGGCCGGCCGTCCACCGGGTTATCCACCAGGCCGTCCGCCAGGTTATCGGCCGGGGCATCGGCCGGGGCATCGGCCGGGCGGCGAGCCGCGTGGGCCACGACCTTTTTCTTGCGTTCCGCCGCAATGGTCACCGGCCGGTCCGGCTGGCGGGATTCGGATGCCGGGGCCGGCGGTTCGGCACCCCAGGGATGCAGAAAAACGAAATAGGCGGCCCCGGCCAGGGTCAGGAAGAAGAGCAGCAGAAGATTGCAGGCCAAAAGCCAGGGCAGCAGGT
>Ga0214472_10006889_pt1 | contig 11920 bp, 8 predicted proteins | sample RVTome_6_FD_207662 | JGI IMG/M metagenome (GOLD analysis project Ga0214472, IMG submission 207662) | Soil microbial communities from uranium-contaminated site in the Upper Colorado River Basin, Wyoming, United States - RVT140D175 | ecosystem: Environmental > Terrestrial > Soil > Contaminated >...
GTCGTGGACCGCTCGCTCGACTCACCGGCTGTGGGCGTGGCCGAGTCCCTCGGCATTCCCGTTTTGGAATTGACCAGCAGTGAACTGCGCCCCGCAGGCACGTTTGCGCTGAAACCCTTCTCTGAATCCACAGCCGCTTCGGCCACCGGCGCACCGGTCTTCGCCGAAGCCGATGACGTTGCGCTCGTGTTGCATACGTCGGGCACTACGTCGCGGCCCAAGATCGTGCCGCTCAGTCACGCCAACGTTTGCGCATCGGCCGCGAACATCGCGCGCACGCTGGCGCTGACTCCCGATGACCGTTGCTTGAACATCATGCCCCTGTTTCACATCCACGGCCTGATGGGAGCGGTGCTTTCGTCATTCACGGCCGGCGCGGCGCTCGTCGCGACGCCCGGATTCGACGTGATGAAGTTTTTCGGCTGGCTCGATGAGTTCAAGCCGACCTGGTATTCAGCCGTGCCGACGATGCACCAGATCATACTCGCCCGCGCGGTACGCAACCGAGAAGTCGTCGAGCGTTCGAAATTGCGGCTGATCCGTTCATCCTCGGCCGCACTGCCGCCGCAGGTGATGCGCGAACTCGAGCAAACATTCCGGGCGCCCGTCATCGAGAGTTACGGCATGACCGAGGCCGCGCACCAAATGGCGAGCAACCCGCTGCCTCCGAAAGACCGCAAGCCGGGTTCGGTGGGGATCGCCGCAGGCCCCGAGGTCTCGGTGATGAATGACGCGGGCGACTTGCTGCCCAGCGGCGAAACGGCCGAGATCGTGATTCGCGGAGCCAGCGTGACCACGGGCTACGACAAGAATCCCGAGGCGAACAAAGCGGCTTTCACCGCCGGCTGGTTTCGAACCGGCGACCAGGGCTACTTCGATGCGGATGGCTATCTGTTCATCACGGGCCGTCTGAAGGAGATCATCAATCGCGGCGGCGAGAAAATTTCGCCGCGCGAAGTGGATGAAGTTTTGCTCGACCACCCGGCGGTGCGTCAGGCGATCACCTTCGCCATGCCGCACCGTACGCTGGGTGAAGACGTCGCGGCGGCGGTCGTTCTCGTTGAGGGCGCAGCGGCCGACGCGAAGCAGATTCGCGACTTTGCTTCAGAACGGCTGGCGGCCTTCAAAGTCCCCAGCCGGGTCGTGTTCCTCGACGAGATTCCCAAAGGGCCGACCGGCAAACTGCAGCGCATCGGCTTGGCCGAGAAGCTGGGTCTGACTTCCACGTGAAATGTCAGGCCCCGTCGAGTCCGTCGAAACGTCGCCCGAATGGAAGAGCCCGCCTGACGACCTTGAGCTGAAGGCAGCGGAAGTCCACGTATGGCGGGCCCGGCTCGACGCGTCCCCGGCGGCGACAAGCAATTTTCACGAGTTGCTTTCCAACGACGAGCGGGAGCGCGCCGCGCGATTTCATTTCGACGAACACCGCCGGCGGTTCACGGCAGCGCGCGGTATTCTGCGGACGCTGCTAGGCCGCTACCTCGAAAGCAATCCGCACGATCTCAGGTTCGAGTATTCCGATCACGGCAAGCCTTTCCTCGTGGGAACCCACACTCGGGACCTGCGCTTCAACCTGTCTCACTCGCACGAGGTGGCCCTGTTCGGTTTCACAATCGGTCGAGACATCGGCATCGATGTCGAGCAGATCCGCTCCGACCGCTCCACGCCTGAGATTGCTGAACGCTTCTTCTCACGCCGCGAAGTCGAGGCCCTCTTTGCTCTGCCCCGAGAGCAGCAAACCGGCGGCTTCTTTCGCTGTTGGACGCGCAAGGAAGCCTACATCAAGGCCAAGGGCAAAGGGATGTCGATTCCGCTCGATTCGTTCGCGGTTTCCCTGTCACCCGAAGAGCCCGCGTCCCTGCTATGGGTTCGGGACTGTGCCGAAGAGCCTGCCCGTTGGATTCTGCGAGAACCACAAGCCGCCTCAGGCTTTGCTGCCTGCCTGGCCGCGGACGATCAGCCAACAGAATTTCAGCACTGGTCGTGGGGCTCATGACGGGCGCGGAGGCTGCCAAAGGGAACGGAGCCGCGGGTGTAAACCCGCAGGCCCGCGCCGCCAGGCCCGGAAGCCTCTCCGGTCGGTGATCAAACCGAGATTGCCGGAGGTCAGCCTCAGTGGCCCCCCGGCATCGCCGGCGCACTCGCCTTCTTACTGAGCTCGTAAATGGTAGCTTCGGTCGTTAGCATCAGGCCCGCAATCGAGGCGGCGTTCTGCAACGCCGTCCGCGTCACCTTGGCCGGATCGATGACCCCGGCCTTGACGAGGTCCTCGTACTTCTCGGTGGCGGCGTTGAAGCCGTAGTTTGGATCCTTGGAGCTACGGACCTTTCCGACAACGATAGCGCCTTCAAACCCTGCGTTCTGGGCGATCCAGCGAAGCGGCTCTTCCAGCGCGCGGCGAACGACCCGCACACCGGTCTGCTCGTCCGGATCTTCGAGCTTCAGCTTGTCGAGCGCCTCGGCAATCCGAACCAGACAAACACCGCCGCCAGGCACGATCCCTTCCTCAACAGCGGCGCGGGTGGCGTGCATCGCGTCTTCGACCCGGGCCTTCTTCTCTTTCATCTCTGTCTCGGTCGCGGCGCCCACCTTGATGATGGCCACTCCGCCGACGAGCTTGGCGAGTCTCTCCTGCAGTTTCTCGCGATCGTAGTCCGAGGTCACTTCCTCGATCTGCTTGCGTAACTGCTTGACGCGGCCGTCAACGGCTTGCTTGCCGCCGGCTCCCTCGATGATCGTCGTGTTGTCTTTGTTGATGATGATCCGTTTGGCTTTGCCCAGGTCTTCGAGCTTGACGCCCTCAAGCTTGATCCCGGTCTCTTCCATAACGGCCTTGGCGCCGGTTAGAATCGCGATGTCGTCAAGCATCGCTTTGCGGCGGTCGCCGAAGCCCGGCGCCTTCACCGCGGCGCCCTTCAAGGTGCCGCGGAGCGTATTCACCACCAGCGCGGCCAGCGCCTCGCCTTCCAAATCCTCGGTCACGATCAATAACGGCTTGCGGGCTGTGGCGATCTGTTCGAGCAGCGGCAGAAGGTCTTTGAGGCTGCTGATCTTCTTCTCGTGAACCAGGATCAGGGCGTCTTCCATGACGCATTCCATCCTTTCGTGATCGTTCACGAAGTAAGGCGAAAGATAGCCGCGGTCGAACTGCATGCCCTCGACGACCTCAAGCTCGGTCTGCATGGTCTTGCCTTCTTCAACCGTGATCACGCCGTCCTTGCCGACTTTTTCCATCGCCTCGGCGATCGTCTTGCCAATCGCCTGGTCGTTATTGGCCGAGACAGCCGCCACCTGCGAAACGGCCTTCCCCTTCACGGGCTGAGAAATCTTTTCGATTCTCTCGATCACCACAGCCGTAGCTTTTTCGATGCCGCGCTTCAAGGCCATCGGATTGGCGCCGGCCGCCACGCTCTTGGCCCCCTCGCGATAGATGGCTTGAGCCAGAACGGTCGCGGTCGTGGTGCCGTCGCCAGCCACGTCGCTGGTCTTAGACGCCACTTCCCGCACCATCTGGGCGCCGAGGTTCTCGGCCTGGTCTTCGAGCGTGATCTCCTTGGCGACGGTCACCCCGTCCTTGGTGACCGTGGGGCCGCCGAACTTCTTCTCCAAAACCACGTTGCGGCCCTTTGGTCCCAACGTAACCCTGACCGCGTTGGCCAGCTTATTCACTCCGGCCAGAATCGAGCGCCGTGAGTCTTCCCCGAAGGTAATTTGTTTTGCAGCCATGGTAGTGGTCGTCCTTTTCTTATGCCGCTTTCTTGGTCTTCGAGCCCTTGGCGCTGTGCGGCACGGCCAGGATCTCGTCTTCCCGCTCGATCAGATAGTCGCAGTCATCAACGGTGCGGCGGCCCGAGCGTCACGATTGCTTCTCTGCTTTTGCTTTCCGCTTTTCCTTGGGGCTTAAAAGTGGCTTCTTTTTGATTTCTTTCTTGCCCTTGTCTTTTCTACCGCCTTTGTCAGCCATATTGTTGTCCTTGGTGGGTAATTGCCTTCGTGAGTGAATGCACCGCGCAGCGCCCATGCGCGGCATCTTTCGGCCGCACAAGCGCACTGAGGTGGCTAAGGGAAGATTCGGGGCAGCCGACTTAGCTCAGATGACCCGTGGAGCGAGCGAGGCGCTCGATCTTTATTCAGTGTAGGTGAAAAATTCTTCGCTCGTCAACGTGCCGGGCTCATCGCGGAACGGCGGCAGGCGGTGCGCCTCGCTCATGAGGGCGGCAGTTTTTTGCCGACGCAACTGATTTTCGTCAGGTCGTCGAACACAGTCACCCGCCGCTCCGGGTCGCCGTTATCAGGCAAACGGAACCCGGCGGAAGAACGACCGTCCGGAAAGAGAAGTCTGGGATCCTCTTTGGTTCCGACATCTCGTAGTGCAAGAGGCGGGCCATTCAAACCGCAAGGCCAATCCAGGCCATACAGGGCTCCAACCGCGGTATGAGGAAAGTTTCTTTGGCTGCCGAGAACCTGCCCGCATAAATCGGTCAAATCGCCCACGCCGGCCCCAGGGACTGATCCGCATATGGCGGCGACCCGGATGGAACGCCTCGTGCAGCCTTCCAAGTACTAGAGTAAAGGACTCTTCTGTTTTCGCCATGGCGCCAGCCGCTGCATTACGCAAACGTTTGGGTGAGATCTATCCCGGCGCGGCCGTCGAAGAAATCCGGCTGCTTGACCCTGACGTCGCCGGCGACACCGAGGGCGCCGTTAAGGACATCGGATACGGCAGCCCCCTTCGCGTGACAATTCGTGAGGCCAACGGCACACGCCGCAGCCTCGTCTTCCACACCGCGAATTCCAACGACTTCGATCATGACCGCCGCTCGGATCGTGCCAAGAACATGCTGCTGGCGTACGACACCTTCGGCTTGGTCCCGAACCACGTTTCCGCAGTCGATGTCGGGGCCATCAGCGATGACGGCGAATTGATGTCGTTGGCCAAGGCCGGCGAGTTCTACCTGTTGACCGATTTCGCCAACGGCGACATTTACGCGACAGACCTCCGGCGCATCGCAACCAAACACACTCTGACCAAGCGCGACGAAGCTCGCTGTGACAGGCTGACCGCGGCTCTCGTGTCGCTGCACGGTAACAAAGAGGGCCGGCCGGCTGTCTACCGGAGAGCTATTCGCAATCTCGTGGGAGATGGAGAAGGCATCTTCGGGATGATCGACGGTTATCCGCCCGGCACGCCGGCTGCGCCGCCGGCCAGGTTGAAAAGAATCGAGGGACTCTGCTCCGAGTGGCGCTGGAAGCTTCGCCCGCAAGAGGGACGTTGTTCGAGGATCCACGGAGACTTCCACCCGTTCAACATTTTGTTCGAGGAACACGACACGCTGCATCTGCTCGATGCCAGTCGCGGCTGCCATGGAGATCCGGCCGATGACGTCACCTGTCTCGTCATTAATTACCTCTTCTTCGCCCTCGATCACCCCGGCGCCTGGACCGCTGGGCTGCAAACGCTTTGGAAACGATTCTGGCGGACTTATCTCAACGAGACGCGTGACGAGGAGGTCCTCCTGGTCGCTCCGCCCTACTTCACCTGGCGAGCCCTTGTCTTGGCCAACCCGGTCTGGTACCCGGCCTTGAAACCCGCTGCCCGGGATGCCCTCCTCGGCTTCGCCCAACAAACTCTTGAAGCTGGAGCGCTCGACCCGGACAGAGCCGAGGCGCTTTTTGCGTGACGGGCGCGGTCGTCTGGTTTACGGGCCTGCCTGCATCGGGTAAGACGACTCTCGCGAAGGCGGTTCAGGAACGCCTCACACAACTGAATCGAGCGGTTTGCCTCCTCGACAGCGACGAAGTCCGCGACGTGCTCCTTTCGCGCCTGGGTTACACGGAGGGCGAGCGAGAGGCGTTCTACGCGATGCTCGCGCGCCTCGCCGGCTTGCTCGCCCGTCAAGGGTTGCTTGTTCTCGTAGCGGCAACCGCGCATCGCAACAAGCACCGCGAACAAGCCCGCCAAGTCGCGCCACATTTCATTGAAGTGTACGTCGCGACTCCCATCGAGGAATGCAGGCGACGCGACCCCAAGGGCCTTTATGCGCGCGCCCGGACAGGTGAACTGACCTCTCTACCCGGGGCGGAGATCGATTATGAGACTCCCGCTAACCCGGATGTCATCGCACAAGGCGGGTTGAGCGCGGGCGCTGTTGGAGAGATTCTTCGGCGCATCAGAGATGTCGCGCCACCAGGCGTAAACGCCTGACCTAGCCGAAACCATGGCCCGTGAACGGGCCAAGGATGGCTGGACGTCGAGATTGAATCGATGGGCAGCGTGCAGCCCGATGCTTACCAACGGATCTGGGCCCTGCCTTTCATTGCCGGCTTCCCCGATCGGCTCGCGAGCGGTCTATAATTATGAGGGGTAGTGTAGTTCATCATGATCAGATGCCGATTCGCGCTCACTCGTCTCGCCCTGATTACTCTGGGAGCGCCTTTCCTTTTCAACGCCGCGGTGGCCGAGGCCCTTCCCGATCAAATCAGCTTCAACCGCGACATCCGCCCCATCTTTTCCGACAGGTGCTACACCTGTCACGGCCCGGACGTCAGCAACCGCAAGACCCCGCTGCGCTTCGACAAGGCCGAGGGCGCTCAGCAGGACCTCGGCGGGCGCTTTGCCATCGTGCCCGGCAATATCGAGAAAAGCACGCTGATCGCGCGGATCACGACCGACGACCCCATCCGCCGCATGCCCCCGGCCTACGAAGGCCACGACAAGCTCAGTGAGCGCGAGATCGGCCTCATTCAGCGCTGGATCGAGCAAGGCGCCGCGTGGCAGTCGCACTGGTCGCTCATTCCGCCCGAACGCCCGAGCCTGCCCGCCGTCAGCAAACCGGATTGGCCCGTCAACGGCATCGACCACTTCGTCCTGGCGCGCCTGGAACGTGAGGGCCTGTCCGCTTCACCCGAAGCCGATCGCGCCACCCTCATCCGGCGCGTCACGCTCGACCTGACAGGCCTTCCACCCACTCCGGCTGAAGTAGACGCCTTTCTGAACGACACTTCGCCGAACGCCTACGAAAAGGTCGTCGATCGCCTTTTGCAGTCACCCCGCTACGGAGAGCGCATGGCCGTGCGCTGGCTCGACTCGGCACGCTACGCCGACACGAATGGCTACCAGACTGACGCCGAACGCTACATGTGGCGCTGGCGCGACTGGGTCATCGAGGCCTTCAACAGCAACATGCCGTTCGATCAGTTCACCGTCGAACAGGTCGCCGGCGATATGTTGCCCAACCCCAGCCTCGATCAGATGATCGCCACCGGCTTCAACCGGAATCACCGTGGCAACGGCGAGGGCGGCATCATCGCCGCCGAATACGCGGTCGAATACGTCGTCGACCGCGTCGAAACAACATCCACGGTCTGGCTCGGACTCACGCTGGGTTGCGCCCGCTGCCACGACCATAAGTACGATCCCTTCACGCAGAAGGAGTTCTATCAGTTCTTCGCCTACTTCAACAACGTCCCCGAGAGGGGAAAAGCTTTCAAGTACGGCAACTCGCCGCCCTTCGTTGCCGCGCCCACGCCCGAGCAGCGTGAAAAACTCAAAGCTCTCGACCGGAAGATCGCGGAAGCCCAACAGTCATTCGACAAGCTTCAAGCGGAAGTCAAAGCCGCTCGCGAGAAATGGGAACAGTCCTTGACACAGTCGGACTTCGTCGACTGGACGCTGCACGAAGACTTGGTCGCGCACCATCGCTTCGACGGTACGGTCGCCGGGGAGACACCGGGCTCGCCCGACGCCCGTGCGAAGCTCGTGGACGGACTGCCTCAGTTCAAAGAGGGCAAGATCGGCCAGGCGAACGTCTTCGACGGCAAGAGCTTCGTCGACGCGGGGGATGTCGCGAACTACCGCTTCGAGGAAGACTTCACGCTCTCGGCCTGGATCTACCCCACGGCGGCCGACGGCGCCATCATCACCCGTACCAAAGAGTCACCGTCGGAGGTCAATGGCTACGGAATGTATCTGGCCGACGGCAAGGTTCAGTTCAACTTGGTCACTCGCTGGCTTGATGATTGCACTCGTGTCGAGACAGCCGAGCCGCTTGCCCTCAACCAATGGCACCACGTGACGGCTGTCTACGACGGTTCGCGTTTGGCGAAGGGCGCGGTTGTCCACGTCAACGGCAAGCCCGTCAAAATGTCGGTTATCGTCGACGAGATGAACGCGCCCTTCGGCGTCAAAGCGCCGCTCCGAATCGGAGCCGTCGACGGCCCGGGTCCCCGCTTCCAGGGCCTGATCGACGATGTCCGCGTCTATGGCCGCGCCCTCAAGCCCTATGAAATCGCCGTTGTAGCCAGCGAGGCGCCGCTGAGCGAAATCGCCCGCATGAAGCCGAAAAAGCGCACACCGGCTCAAGAGGACAAGCTGCGGCTCGCCTTCCTTGACGAATACGCGCCCACGAACGTACGTGAGGCTTGGGAGACGCTTAGCAAGGCCCGCCGGGAGCGCGAAGACTTTGCGGACAGCTTCCCGACCGTCATGGTCATGACGGAACGCGAGATCCCCCGAGAGACACACCTGCTCGTGCGCGGCCAATACGATCAACCCGCTGACAAAGTCACCCCAGGCGTTCCCGAGGCGCTGCCTCCACTTCCCGGCGGCGCTCCGAATGATCGCCTCGGCCTCGCGCGCTGGCTTGTCAGTTCCGACAATCCCCTGACGGCGCGCGTCACCGTCAACCGCTTCTGGCAATCTTACTTCGGCGCCGGCATCGTGAAGACTGTCGAGGACTTCGGCTCCCAAGGCGAATGGCCGCTCCATATGGAACTGCTCGATTGGCTCGCTACCGAGTTCATCGACAGCGGCTGGGATATCAAGGGCATCCAGAAAACGATCGTGATGAGCGCCACTTACCGGCAGTCGTCGAAGGTATCGCCCGATGCGATGAAGCAGGACCCTGACAACCGTTTACTGGCGCGCGGACCCCGCGTCCGTCTGCCGGCCGAGGCGGTGCGGGATCAGGCTCTCGCCATCTCGGGCCTGCTGGTCGAAACGCTGGGAGGGCCATCAGTGAAACCGTACCAGCCCGAGGGCCTCTGGACCGAGCTCGCCGGCGGCGCGGACTATCCGCAAGATCACGGCGACAAGCTCTACCGCCGCAGCCTCTACACCTACTGGAAACGCGCCGTGCCTCCTCCGCAAATGCTGAACTTTGATTCCGCCGGCCGCGAAGCTTGCACCGTGCGCCTGACCCAGACGAACACCCCGCTGCAGGCGCTCAACCTGATGAACGATGTCACGTTCGTCGAATCGGCCCGCAAACTCGCCGAGCGCATGATGACCGAGGGAGGCAAGACCCCAAACGATCGCATCGATTACGGCTATCGCCTCGCGACGGCGCATCATCCCGGCCCCGATCAGCAAGAGATTCTGCTCGGCAGCTTCCACCATTACCTTGACAACTACGAGACCGATCGCCAAGCGGCGCTCGATCTCGTCAAGCAAGGCGAGTCGCCACGGAATGAAGTTCTCGATCTCGCCGAGCTGGCTTCCTATACGACGGTTGCCAGCCTGATTCTCAACCTCGACGAAACGATCACGAAAGAGTAGAAACGACAATCGCAGACAGGGGCCGCCCATGAATCCGCTACTCGAACGACAGTTACAGTTGACGCGCCGTCACTTCTTCGGCCTCGGCAGCACCGGCATCGGCGCCGCCGTGCTGTCATCTTTGTTGAGTGACGATCTCTGTGCCGCCGCGCCCCGAACAGACAGTCCAGAAACCAGCGGCCTTCCGGGCCTGCCGCACTTCGCTCCCAAAGCTAAGCGCGTCATTTACCTTTTCCAATCGGGCGGCCCGTCGCAGATGGATCTGTTCGACTACAAGCCGAAGCTCGACGCCATGCGCGCCACTGAACTGCCGGCCTCGATCCGCCAGGGCCAGCGCCTCACCGGCATGACCGCGACGCAAACTAGCTTCCCCGTCGCACCGTCCATTTTCAAATTCAAGCAGCATGGCGAATCCGGGGCATGGGTCAGCGATTTGCTGCCTCATACCGCCAAGGTGGCCGACAACCTGTCGTTCATCAAGTCAATGAATACGACTGCCATCAACCACGACCCGGCCGTCACGTTTTTCCAAACAGGTTTTCAGCTCGCCGGCCGGCCCAGCATCGGCGCCTGGCTCTCCTACGGCCTGGGGACGTTGAACAAGGACCTGCCGTCGTTTGTCGTTATGGTTTCGAGCGGCACCGGACGCAGTGGACAACCGCTTTACGACCGCCTCTGGGGCAGCGGCTTTCTGCCGACCCGCTATCAGGGCGTCAAGTTCCGCTCCGTAGGCGACCCGGTGCTCTATCTGTCGAACCCCCCGGGCATCGACGAGGGAAGGCGCCGCCGCTTCCTTGACGATCTTTCGAAGATGAACTCGTTGAAACACGATGACTTCGGCGACCCGGAAATCTCGACCCGCATCTCGCAATATGAGATGGCTTACCGCATGCAAAGCTCAGTCCCCGAATTGACTGACCTTTCCGGCGAGTCCGACAAGACGTTCGAAAGCTACGGGCCCGACTCGCGCAAGCGCGGAACCTTCGCCGCGAACTGTTTGCTGGCCCGCCGTCTCGCCGAACGCGGAGTGCGATTCGTGCAGCTTTTCCATCGCGGTTGGGACCAGCATACAGAGCTGCCCAAGGGAATCCGCGCTCAAGCGCAAGACACGGATCAGCCTGCCGCCGCCCTCATCAACGACCTGAAAGAGCGCGGCATGCTCGAAGACACCCTCGTTGTTTGGGGGGGCGAGTTCGGACGCACGGTCTACAGCCAGGGCCGCCTCACCCAAGACGACTACGGACGCGATCACCACCCGCGCTGCTTCACGATGTGGATGGCCGGAGGCGGCATCAAGCCGGGCATCAGTTACGGCGAGACCGATGACTACGGCTACAACATCGCGAAGGACCCGGTGCATGTCCACGACCTACACGCCACGATGCTGCACGTACTCGGCGTTAACCACGAGAAGCTAACCTTCAAATACCAGGGCCGCCACTTCCGCCTAACCGACGTCCACGGTGAATTGATCAAACCGCTGTTGGCGTAGTTCGCGATACCGCAGATCCCAGCCCTTACGTGTGCCGTACATCGTTTCGCAACTCAAGCGAACTCCAAGTCGGCTTCTGAGAATGGCTGTTTGTAGTCACCAGTGAACGATAAATCGGCCGGGTCCTTGAGCAGGGGGTGGACTTCTACGAGTTCTTGCACAATCGACATCGGTCGAACCCAGTTGAACACCATCTCATGTATCTTGGCGGAGCCCATTACGACCAGCAAGTCCCCGACCATGTATCCTAGGGCACGACCGTCAAACACAGGGTAACCGTTTAGCTGACCTGAAGATCTCAGTCTGTTGGTCTGTTTCTTCTTAATAAAACCGACTTTGAGGCCATGTGCCCTGCAGAGATCCACAAAGCCCGGAGCGTGCACGTAGGAGACCAGCCGGATCCGACCGAACAGGAGATCGAGCAGGGACCGAGCTCGGAGAGGGCGCAGTATAGGTGGTACTAAACACAGCGACATAAATAATTGCGTATTGTTGCTGAGTATGCTCTCATGGAGACATGCGAGCACTGACCATTGCTGATTCGGCAACGATCATTCTCGGATTGCAGGATGAGATCCGGCGGTCCGAGGAATCCCGTTATGACCATCGACTCCACGGTGTGTTGTTGGTGGCGCAAGGCATGACCTGTCCGCAAGTCGCCGCACTGTTGGGGGATGCTCCACGGTCGGTCGAGTATTGGGTGCGGCGGTTCGAACAAAACGGTTTGGCCGGCTTGCGGGAAGGGGAGCGATCCGGCCGGCCCGGGCGCCTCAACGAGAAGCAATTGCGGGAAATCAATAGCGCTCTTCGCCGCATGCCGCGCGAGGTAGGGCTGGGCGGCAACCTGTGGGATGGCAAGACCCTGGCGGCCT
>Ga0214472_10006890_pt1 | contig 11918 bp, 5 predicted proteins | sample RVTome_6_FD_207662 | JGI IMG/M metagenome (GOLD analysis project Ga0214472, IMG submission 207662) | Soil microbial communities from uranium-contaminated site in the Upper Colorado River Basin, Wyoming, United States - RVT140D175 | ecosystem: Environmental > Terrestrial > Soil > Contaminated >...
CTGGAGCGGTGTGGACAGCCTCTCCCACACCTACGGCCCGGACGACGAGCGCCCGGCGTTCGACTTCTTCCACTTCACCGCCGCGCTGGAGCAGTTCCTGGTCGACCGCCTGTCGCCGGACGCCCGCAGCCGGACCCTGCTGATGCTGGTGGCAGACCATGGGCAGATCCACACGCCCAAGGACCCGTACTATTATTTGAACAGCCACCCGAGCCTGGCGCGCCGTCTCCCGATCCTGCCGACCGGGGAGAACCGGCTGGTTTATTTCCACGTCCGGCCCGGGCAGATGGAGGCCGTGCGGGAGTACCTGGAAAAGACCTTCTCAGGCCGTTTCGCCCAGCTCGAACCCGGCTACGCCGTTGAAAACGGCCTTTTCGGCCCCGGCGACCCGCACCTGCGCCTGCGCGACCGGATCGGGGATCTGTTGGCGATCCCGCTGGCGGACGCCTTCCTGTGGTGGGGGGACGGTGAGTCGCCGATCTACGGGCGGCACGGGGGGATGACGGCGCAGGAGATGCTGGTGCCGTTTTTAGCTGCCCGGCTGTAGTCTGCTCGATTTGAAGCAAAAGGGATCGGGATGCTGCACATCCCGATCCCTTTTGCTTCAAAAAAACGACCCGCTGCCTCTTTGTTCTGAGGAGGACAGCGGGCCGTTAACCTGCCGGCCGGTGCGGGAAGGCCATCGCAGCGGCTCGAGCAGGGGGATGTGGCCCCGGGCGATTATTTCGTCGGGGCGTTTGTTTGAATCAGGCCACCGGCACCAGGCCGTAGAGCTGCTCTTTGATGTCGAGCACCTGCCGGCGGAAGTGGTGGTCGCGTTCCATCATGTCTGTGATCTTGTCGCAGCCGTACATGACGGTGGTGTGGTCGCGGCCGCCGAGGGCCTCGCCGATCTGGGGCAGGGAGATCTTGGCCTCCTCGCGCAAGAGGTACATGGCGACCTGGCGGGGGAGGGCGATCTGGCGGGAGCGGTCTCGGCCGAGGATGTTCTCTTCCGAGATCCCGAAGCTGTCGGCGACGATGTGGATGATGTGATCCGGCTGGAGCTGGCGCTGCCGGGGGAGCATATCGGACAGGGCGGTGTTGACCAGCTCGACGGTGAGCGGCAGGCCGCGCAGGTCGGAATAGGCCAGGATGCGTGTCAGGGCGCCTTCGAGCTCGCGGATGTTGGACTGCATGCGGCGGGCGATCAGGTCCAGGATGTCGTTGGGGACGACCCGGCCGATCTGCTCGGCCTTGAAGCGCAGGATGGCGAGGCGGGTCTCGAGGTCCGGCGCCTGGATGTCGGCGGTCAGGCCCCATTCAAAACGGGAGCGGAGCCGTTCTTCGAGCGTGTTCATGGCCTTGGGCGGCCGGTCGGAGGAGATGACGATCTGCTTGTCCTGGCTGTGCAGGGTGTTGAAGGTGTGGAAGAACTCCTCCTGGGTCGACTCTTTCCCGGCGATGAACTGGATGTCGTCGATCAGGAGGACGTCGATGGCCCGGTACTTGTCGCGGAAGGCCTGGGTAGTGTGGCTGCGGATGGCGTTGATCAGGTCGTTCGTGAACTCCTCGGAGGAGACGTACAGGACGGCGCCGCCGTTGGTTGCGCAGGCGTTTCCGATGGCGTGCAGCAGGTGGGTCTTGCCGAGCCCGACGCCGCCGTAGAGGAAGAGCGGGTTGTAGGCTCTGGCCGGGTTCTCCGCAACGGCCACGCTGGCGGCGTGCGCCAGGCGGTTGTTGGCGCCGACGACGAAGTTCTCGAAAGTGTATTTCGGGGCCAGGCTCGGATTGCGGTTCTGAGCCTCCACGGTCGGGGCCGGTTCGGCCTCCTCCGGATGATGGCCGTTGAGACGCTCTTCCGGCTGGGCGATGACGAACTGAAGATCGACAGCCTGGTTCATGATCCCGGTCAGGTTGCGGGAAATGGTGCTGGTCAGCCGGTTCTCCACCCAGTCGCGGGCGTAGGCATTCTTCAATCCGACGACAAAAGTGTTCTGCTCGAACTTCATGAACCGCGCATCGCGCACCCAGGTGTCGAAGGTGGCTTTGGGCATTTCCATCTGCAGTTGGCCGACGACGGCCTGCCAGGCTTGTGAAGGGTTCATAGATATGGTTCTCTCCGTCTGGGTCCCTGCAGTCCGTTTTGCGGACAGGCGTGCACTAAGGAACCGACTCGCCGCGCGCACGGCGGTGGCAACCCCGCTCTATATTTCGGTTCAAATCCCGACGATGGAAGATGAATGAACTCGGTGTTGCGTAGAGAAAATTCTAGCAGATGATCTTGAGTCCTACAATACGAAAAACATACGTTAACTTAAAAGATTCGGAAGCTTTAAGGTTTTGGAATGTTAAAGAATCCCGTGAAACGCCCGGGCGTCCCCACCCGAATCGGGAGGCTCCGGCACCACAACTCGTGGGTCGCGCGGTTTAACGCCCCCCCAGATATGGGGGTAGGAACAGGGTACTATCAAGGGAAACCCACAGGTTCGGGCCAAAGATTAACGATTTATGTGCGACAGGCCGCCCCGGCCGCGCCCGATGTAACGCGCGTTTTTGTTGCTCGTGGGCAAAAACCAGCTTAAATCAACCCAAAACAGTCATTTAGTACCGAAGTACTGCGCGTTGTACCGTGGTACTGTTGTCTTTTCGGGTTCGGAATCGGATGGGCAAAATTGGAGTTCGGGCGCCCTGCCCGGCGAAGCGGGACAGGGCGCCCGAACTCCAATTTTGCATTAACCACTTTTGTGCGCTCCGAATGGGCCAGGGCCGCGCGCCGAACATGCGTGCTATAATCCGCCCGCCGATGTTCGTCCACCTGCGCACGCACTCATATTTCTCTTTTCTGGAAGGCGTCCCATCCCCCGCCGAACTAGCCCGGGCAGCAGCCGAGGCGGGGATGCCGGCCGTGGGGCTGACGGACCATCACGGCCTGACCGGCGCACTGCCTTTCACGACCGCCTGCCGGGAGGCCGGGGTGCGCCCGATCTACGGGGTCGAACTCGCAGTCAACGATCCGCCGGCCTCCGGTCGTCTCGTTTTCCTGGCAAAGGATCTCGAAGGCTGGGGCAACCTCTGCCGCCTCAGCACCCATGTCCAGACGGAACCCCACCGGGACCCCGAGCGTGGGATCCCGATCGACACCCTGGCCGATCACACCGCCGGGCTGATCTGCCTGACGGGCGGACGCCGCGGCCTGGATGCGGGTCTGCCGGAGGATCGGCGGCTCGCGCTCCTGGACCGGTTGGCCGATCTTTTCCCCGGTAGCCTTTACGTCGAGCTTCACCTGCACGATCCGGCCGGCCGGCCGACGGTCGACCGGCTGGCCGCGCTGGCGCGGCGCACCGGTCTGCCCGTCGTGGCGACAAACGACGTCCACTTTATCCGACCGGCCGACCGCCGGCTCCACCGCTTGCTGACCGCGATTCGCACCGGCGCCCGGCTGGCGGCCGTGTCCGAGAGCCTGCTGGCCCCCGAGGGCGCTTATTTCACCTCTGCTGCGGAGATGGCAGTCCGATTTGCAGACTATCCGGACGCGCTTGAGGCCGCGGCGGAGATCGCCGACCGCTGCCGGGTCGACCTGCCGCTGGGCGTACCGCACTACCCCGAGCTGGATCTGCCGCCCGGCATGACCGCCCTCGATCTGCTCCGGGAGCGCAGCCGCCGCGGGGCGGTCGACCGGTACGGATCCCTCACTCCCGATGTCGAACGGCGCCTCGAGCACGAACTATCCGTGATCGGCCCGCGCGGCTACGCGCCGCTTTTCCTGATCATGGCCGAGATCCTGGCTTATGCCCGCCAGGAGGGCGTCCCCACGGCCTCGCGCGGCTCGGCCGCCTCCTCGCTCGTGGCGCACTGCCTGGGGATCACGACGCCGGACCCGCTGGCGCTGGACCTGTACTTCGAGCGCTTCCTCAACCCCGCCCGCGCATCTGCCCCGGATATCGACACCGACCTGTGCTCGACGCGGCGGGAGAAGGTCCTGCGCTTCGTGTACAAACGCTTCGGCGCGGACCGCGTCGCCATGGTGGCGACGATCAACACCCTGCGCGGCCGGTCGGCGCTGCGGGAGGTTGCCAAGGTGCACGGCCTGTCCCAGGCCGAAATCAAGCCGCTCACCGAGGAGGTCCCCTACCGCGGCTGGGGTCCTTCCGGCGACCGGGGCGAGGCGCCGTACGCAGACCTGGCCTCCCGATTCCCGCAGCACCGCCGGATCTTTGAGGATGCGGCCGCACTCCTGGAATTCCCCCGCCATCTCTCGATCCATCCGGGCGGGGTCGTGATCGCCCCGGGCCTGCTGACCGACCTCGTTCCGCTCCACCTGGCCAGCAAGGGCCTGGTGATCACCCAGTTCGACCTGGAAGGCGTCAGCCAGATGGGCCTGGTCAAGATCGACCTGCTGGGTACGCGCGGGCTAAGCGTGTTGGGCGACGTTGCGGAAAAGATCCACGGCTGGAACCGCACCGAATTTGCGGAGCCCCTCGATGTGCTCGACGCCGTACCGGAGGACGATGCCGAGACGGCCGCCCTGATCGCGGCCGCGGACACGATCGGCTGCTTCGGGATCGAGAGCCCGGGTATGCGGGCGACCCTGCGGGAGGTCCGCGCCCGCACGCCGGGAGACTTGCTGATCGCCCTCGCGCTGTACCGGCCGGGGCCGATGACGGGCGGGCTGAAGGATGCCTTTGTCCGCCGCCATCTTGGGCTGGAAAAGGTCGAGCAGCTCCATCCGGCCCTGGCCCCGCTGCTGGCGGACACCCACGGGGTCATCCTTTACCAGGAACAGGTCCTGCGGGTCGCCAGCGTGCTGGCCGGCCTTTCGCTGGCCGATGCCGACCTGCTGCGCCGGGCGATGTCGCATTTCGATCCCGGCGATCGGATGCGGACGCTCAAGGCGCGGTTCGTCGCCGGGGCGGAGGAGAAGAGTGGGGTCCCCCCGGCAGTCGGCGAGCAGATCTGGGAGCTGATGGCGGCCTTTGCCGGATACGGATTCCCGAAAGCGCACGCGGCCAGCTACGCCCAGGTCGGCTGGCAGTCCGCCTGGTGCAAAGCGCATTATCCGGCCGAGTTCATCGCGGCGGTGCTGGCCAACTGGGGTGGGTATTACCGCCAGCGGGTGTACATCAACGAAGCGCGCCGGCTGGGGCTGGCGGTGAAACCGCCGCACGTGAACCACGCAGACCGGGAATTCAAGACAGCTTATCCGGGCGGGGGTGCCGTTCTGTATATGGGCCTCAACCAGGTCAGGGGTCTGACCCGGGGGAGCATCCGGCGGATCCTGGCCGGACGCCCGTTCCGCTCGTTGGATGATTTCCTGACCCGGGTCGACCCGCGGCCGGTCGAGGCGGAAAACCTGGCCCGGGTCGGGGCGCTGGAGGGGTTCGGGACCATTCCGCGGATCCTGACCCGGTTGGGATGGGGCGGATGGCAGCACGGACAGCCGGCGCTGTTCGAGCTCCCTGCGAAAGCGGCCGACCGCGAGGACTGGTCGCTCGCCGAGCGGACGGCGGCCCAGGAGGCGGTCCTCGGCGCCGGGCTGGACGCACACCCGCTCGACTTGCTCGATCCGGACCGGGTTGCCCGGATGGGGGCGAAACCGGTTTCGGACGAAAGCCTCATCGTGGGTGACCGGGTAAAAGTGATTGGAATCCGACAGAGTGTGCAGCGGTTCTTCCACGCTGGGGAGACGCGGTACTTGCTGGAGTTGGAGGGGCCGCTGGGCCTGGTGCCTGTCCTCATCCGATCCGAGATCTACAGCCGGATCCGAGCCGCGCCGGGCAACGCACCGTTGATCGTCTCCGGCAGCGTCCGTTATGATGATCTGTGGGGGATGCCGGTAATCGCGGCGGATAAAGTTGACAAATACTACTAAAAGAAGTAATATAACTACTATAGGTAGTATATGGTTTTAGGTCCAATTTTGGGAAGCGTCGAAGCAGAAAAAGCTCTCGCATATATCGTTGCCAGGGGATCTGGATACGCGTCCGAAATCGCCGGCTTCTATGATTCCAATTTGCGGGGTATCCAAAAGCAACTGGATAAACTGGAGCACGGCGGCGTCCTGATTTCGAGAAAGGTCGGCAGGACACGGGTATATGAACTCAATCCACGCTACCCATTTAAAACAAAGGTCAGTGAGTTGATCGAGGAAGCGATTGCGTTTTACCCACGGGATCTTCGAGCGCGTTTGTTGGTCCGAAGAGAACGACCTCGAAGGAGAGGAAAACCACTTTGAAACCCATCCGCTCGATGACACAGATCGAGCTGGCAGCCTTCGTACAAAACCATCTTGCAAAACGGGATATCCGGGTACTGCTGTCCGGCGGTGCAGCGGTTTCGTTCTATGCAGGTGGTTTGTACGTTTCGAAAGATATCGATTTGGTGGCCGAGTGGGGGCTAAAGAAAGCAGCATTGAACCGGGCAATGGAGGAGATTGGTTTTATTGAAACCGGAAAATATTTTGTACATCCGGAAGCGACCGATCTGGTCGAAATATTACCGGGACCCCCGGCAGTGGGAGAATCACCGGTCGGCGCACCAGTCGAAATCGAGCTTTCTACAGGAACGCTGCGTCTCTTGAACCCGACAGATTGTGTCAAGGACAGGCTGGCCGGATATTTTTATTGGAACGATACTGAATCGTTGCGCCAGGCGATTCTTGTCGCACGACGAAGAACGATCGATCTCGAAGAAATCAGGAAATGGTCAGAAGCAGAAGGTCAGCCGGAGAAATTTGAAAGCTTCCTGGCGATGTTGGCGCAAGATTAGATGTGCTGGTCGAACAGGATCGGGTTTCCCTGGATTTGGCGATATCCTTGACCGCCAGGCTGATGAAAAACGCACCAAGTTGCATGATCGGCTCCATATTCTGAGGCCGGGCCAGGACGTAAGCAGCCGGGCTTGACGAAGGGATGCTGGACCGGATCAATATCGATCCGGTCCAGCATTCAGGTGAATGTCACCGGAGCCCTCAGGGCCCCAGCCAGGCCGGACCGCTCTCGCTGGCCGGGTTCTGGGTGAGGTTGCCGCTGAGGCCTGACCCGTCTACCTGGATCAGGTAGACCTCCTGGTTGCCGTCCCGGTCGGTCACGAAGACGACCCAGTCCCCATTCGGCGCCCATTCGGGGGCGAAGTCGGCGGCGGCGTTGGCCGTCAGATTGCTCTGTTCGGCCCCCGGGATCAGGCTGGTCACGTAGACTTCCCGGTTGCCGTCCCGCTCGGAGACGAAGGCCAGAAGGTTGCCCTCCGGGTAGGCTGCCGGAGCGTAATCCTCGGCCCCGTTATTCGTCAGGTTGGCTAACCCCGTTCCGTCGGTGCGCACGCCGTAGATTTCTCGATTTCCGTCCCGATCCGTCGTGAAGGCGATCGCCCAGTTCGGATCCGCGGCGTTCGGCTGGTACCAGTCCGGCTGGTTGTCGGCGGCCGGGTGGTTGGTGAAGTTGAGCTGGTCGGAGCCGTCGGCGTCCATGATGAAGATGTCGTCGTTCCCGTCCCGGTTGGAGGTAAAGGCCAGCCGGGAGCCGTCCGGCGCCCAGGTGGGGTCCTGGTCGTTGCCGGGGTTGTTGGTCAGGTTCACCTGGTCCGAACCGTCGGCGTTCATGACGTAGATCTCCCGGTTCCCGTCGCGGTTGGAGACGAATGCGATCCGGCTGCCGTCCGGCGAGGCGACGGGTTGGGTGTCCTCGGAGCTGTTGTTCGTCAGGCGGACCAGGGTCCCGTCGGCGGTGTCCAGCCGGTAGATCTCCGGGTTCCCCTCCCGATCGGAGACGAAGAGGATCCGGCCGACGTCCCCGGGGAAGGGCGGGGCTCCGGTTGAAGTTGGTGGGGCCCCGGTTGCCGTCGGCGGGCCCAGGGTGGGGGTCTGGGTGGCGGCGGCGCCTGCGGTGGCCGTCAGGGCGGGGTTGGCCGGGTCGCACGGGTTCAGGTCCTGGCCGTCGACGATCCCGTCACCGTCGGAGTCCGGGTTGAGCGGGTCGGGGCAGGGCGGGGTCTCCTGTCCGTCGAGCAGGCCGTCGTTGTCAGTATCGGGCTGCGTTGGGTTCGTGCCGCGCTCGATTTCCTGTCCGTCCGTCAACCCGTCGCCGTCCGTGTCCGGGTTGAGCGGGTCCAGGCTCAGGGCGACCTCTTCACCGTCGTTGAGGCCGTCGCCGTCCGTGTCGGGATTGGTCGGGCTGGTGGTACGGACGACCTCGTCGCCGTCCAGCAGGCCGTCACCGTCGGTGTCAGGGTTATTTGGATCCGTCCCGAATTCGATCTCCTGGTCGAGGTTCAGGCCGTCGGTATCGGCATCCTCCCCGCCGGCCCCGGCCGCCTGGGTCTGGGAAAAGGCGGCGGTCTGGGTCGCTGCCGCGGCGAGCGTCTGGATGGCCTCGATGGTCCGGGTGGGCGCCAGGAGGGCGTTGGCGGTGCCCGTCGCCTGGACCGAGGCGGCGATCGGCCGCTGCACGATGATGAAGCTGACCAGGCAGATGGCTGCCAGGAGCGTGACCACACCGACCGGCAGCACCCAGCTCGGGAGCAGCGCCACTCCCGTGACGTTCCGGACGGATTTCTTGGCGGTCCCCGACGAAGCGGTCACATCGATCTCGAGCCGCCAGGATCGGTCGCTTCCCAGCAGCGGCGGGTATTTCAAATGGGGGATTATCGAGATGACCCCGGATTGGCCGGCCGGGATCCGCAGCCCCCAGCGACCAGCAGCCTGGTCTTCCAGGTCGACCACCTCGGCCCGCGCACCGGGCTCGAGCGGAAGCATTTCGATCTTCAGGTCCCTGGTCGTTTCAAAGGTCGAGATGGCATAGACGTCCGGGATATTGCCCTTGTTCTCAATCCGGATCTCCACGGTCTCGCCGGCCAAAAGGTCGGCCGGGGATACGGTCAGGTCGAAATCCGTGAACGCCTCGACAGTCAGCGTGACCTCCACCTCCGCCAGCTGGTCGGGATCGGCCGTGCTGACCATCTGGATCCGGATCTCGTGCCGCCCGGCGCGGCTGTCGGGAGCGCGCGGCGGCTGGATGGTCACCTTGATATGCTGCTCCTCGCTGGGTTCGAGCTGGACAGACGGCGTCGGGGAAGAGATCCAGCCGGCCGGGACTCCGTGGACATTCAACCGGAAAGTGTCCTCCTCGAGACCCTGGTTGATGAGCAGGAACTCGACCTGGACCTTGGAACCTGGGGCGACCGAGTAATTGAGCCCTTCCATCAGCATGGCGATCCGCCCTTCTTCCTGGTAGGCGGCGACGGTCAGGGTGCCTTCCAGCTCGATGCGCCGGTCCGGCTGATCTTCCCGTTCAAAAATGAACTTGAGCGGGTAGCGGCCGACGAGCCCCTCCCCACGGCGCGGCGGTGCGATCCGGACCTGGATCTCCTTGCGCTCTCCCGGCAGCAGCCGGATGGGCTCGATGTCCCGGATCCAGCTCGAGGAGACCCCCTTGACCGCGGCCGAGACCGTTAACCCCTCCTCGCCCCGGTTCTCGATCAAGACGGCGATATCCGTCGAATCGCCTGGAACGACATCCCAGGAATGGTGGCGGAGGGCGGCCCGGAGAGCCCCTGGTTTTTTCTGGTTGCTTTCTTGAGTCATATGGATCCTTTGGTTGGTGAATGAATGATAATTGAAAACAGAAAGCGGTGCAGGCCGATTAGCCTGGCCAAAGCCGTGGTGCAAGAATGATTACGATGACAGCAGTGAGCAGGGTCAGTGGAATCCCCGCCCGGAGAAAATCACTGAATTTATAGCCTCCCGGCCCGTAGATCAGCAGGTTCCCGTGATGCCCGATCGGGGTCAGGAACGAGGCGACGGCTGCGACGGCCACCGTGACGAGGAATCCCTCCGGCGGCTCTCCCAGCGCGATCGCCAGCGAGATCGCAACCGGACCCAGCAGGACCGTCGTACCGGCGTCTGACATGAACTGCGTCGCCAGGGCGGAGAAGGTGAAAAGGAGCAGCAGGATCCCGGCCGTCGGCCAGCCGCCGACCAGGGTCTCCAGCCACCCCGCCAGGCGCCCGGACAAACCGGTTTCCACCATCGCCAGACCCAGTGGGATCGCCCCGGCGATGAAAACGTAAATGCGGGAATCGATGGAACGGTAGGCCTGTTGAACGGTCAGACAGCCTGTCAGAACGACGGCGACGGCGCCGGCGAGGAGAGCGATGTCAATCGGGATCAGGTTGAACGCCGCGACGGCGACCGTCCCGATCATGATCGCGGCGGCCAGGGTGGCCTTGTGCCGCCGGTATCCTTCCTGCTGGAACGGGACCAGCAGGAGGAACGCACTGGATTTGCGGATCGCAGAGAACGCCTCCGGACTGCCCTGCAGCACCAGGACGTCGCCGGCGCGGAGCTGGACGCGGGAGAGCCGCGTCCGCAGCCAGCCGCGCCGCCGCCAGATACCGACCACGAGAACGCCGTACAGGCTCAGGAAATCGACCTCGCCGATCGTTCGGCCGATCGGATCTGATCCCGGGCCGATCACAGCCTGGATCAGCTGGTCTCCGGGCCTCCGATTCTCATACTCTCCACCGGTAACACCGGCGTCCTCAAAGCGGCCGGCGTATTCGACCGCGGGATGGAGCGCCAGGCCGGGCGCCTCCCGGATCATCGCCAGGTCTTCCGGTCCGATCCGGGCCAGCATCACATCCCCCGCTTTGATCGTTTTCCGGCCGTACGGCTTGCTCCGGTTCCGGCCAGACCGCATCCAGTTGACGATCCGGATCTCCCAATCCTCGCTGCGTTCGAGGTCGGCGATCGTTTTCCCGATCAGGCCGGCTTCCGGCTTCACAACGAGCTCGGTGTAGTAGCCGTCCAGACGGAACTGTTCCTCCTCCTGGACGCTGCTTTTCCGGTCGGGCAGGAGCAGCCGGCCGATGAGCAGGATCATGGCGATGCCGCCTGCCGTGAGGGAAAGCCCGATCGGGGCGATGTCGAATACCCCCAGCCCCGGGCGTCCGGCTTGCTCGAGCAGCCGGTCGGCGATCAGGAAAGCTGGGGCCCCGAGGATCGTGATCGTGGTCCCGAGTGAGGACGCAAACGAAACCGGCATGAGCAGGCGGGAAGGGGAGATATCGTGATCCTGGCAGAGCTTGAGCGCAACCGGGAGGGAGATCGCCGTGATGGTCAGATGGTGGGTGAAGGCTGACATCCCGGCGACCCAGAGCATGAGCACGGCTGCGATGCGCGTGGAGCCGGTCCCCGCGACGTGGGTGATCCATCCCCCGATCCGGTTCGACAGGCCCGTCTGGTATATCGCACCGGACAGGATGAACACGGCGGCGACGACGATGGCCGGCTCGCTGCTGAACCCCGAGAAGGCCTGCTCGGGCTCCAGCAGGCCGAGCAGGGGCAGTGCGACGATGACGATCGCCGCGGTGACATCGATGCGCAGCCTTTCGGTCATCAGCAGGAAAAAAACCAGGACGAGCAGACCGGAAAGCAGCAGCTGTTGGGTTTCTGGTTGACCGAGCATCGGGACCTACCCCTCTTTCGTGCGTTCGGCTCCGATGTAATTGAAGAGCCGGTTCTTGAGCTGCCCGTCGAAGACCCGCCATTTCAGTTCTTCGAATTCCTTCGAGTCGCCGCCTGAAAGAAAACCGACCGGGATATCGAAACCCCTTATCGCGCGGGCTGCACCCAGGATGTGCGGCCGGGGCTGTTGGCTGATTTTTTCCATGTCTGGTGCTAGAGGCGGTATTTTGGCCGGCCGTGGAAATCGTAGATGACCTCCTCGATCTGCCGGTTCACGGGGTCGGTGGGATCGTATTCCGGCCCGTCGAAGAGCGTCTCGGGTTTCAAACCGAGCCGGACCGTCTCCGTTTCCGCGTCGATCGAGCTTACCCAGACCGGGGCGAACATGACCCGCCGGCCGGGAAAGATCTTGCGGATCGCGCCGATCAGGTAGCGGATCATCCAGCGCTCGTCGTCGATGATGAAATCATCGATCACC
>Ga0214472_10006891_pt1 | contig 11917 bp, 8 predicted proteins | sample RVTome_6_FD_207662 | JGI IMG/M metagenome (GOLD analysis project Ga0214472, IMG submission 207662) | Soil microbial communities from uranium-contaminated site in the Upper Colorado River Basin, Wyoming, United States - RVT140D175 | ecosystem: Environmental > Terrestrial > Soil > Contaminated >...
CGGAAGGCGCTCCGGGGCTTCAGGTCTTGGGGGGAGGCAGCGACCGGAGGGAGCGTCGGAAGGGGGGCCTGAGCTCTCGGTCGGCGGAAGGCGCTCCGGGTCTTCAGGTCTTGGGGGGAGGCAGCGACCGGAGGGAGCGTCGGAAGGGGGGCCTGCCCCCCTCCGAGGAGACGAGGGAGGGGATGCACGAGTACTGGGAACGGGTTGTCCGGTACCTGCGGGAGGTTCGGACGGAGATGGACAAGGTCTCCTGGCCCCAGAAGAAAGAGATCATCGGGTCCACCCTCGTCGTCATCGTCTCCGTCTTCCTGGTCTCCTTCTTCCTCGGGCTCGTGGACCTGGGCCTCCAGAAGCTGGTGGGCCTGTTCCTGCGGTAGCAGTCTCCGGCGAGGATCACACGATGAAATCCCCCAGCACCGAGCACGCGGCGGTCGAAACGGTTCTCCCGGAGGGCCAGGAGGGCGAGGCCCCGGCGGCCCCCCCGCCCAAGGTGGTCCCCCCCTCCCACCGGTGGTACGTCGTCCACACCTACTCGGGCTTCGAGGGAAAGGTGAAGGCCAGCATCGAACAGCAGGTCGCGGCCAGGAACATGGCCGACCGGGTGAGCGAGGTCCTCATCCCGACCGAGAAGGTGGTGGAACTGAAGAAGGGGAAGCGGAAGGAGGCCCTCCGGAAGTTCTTCCCCGGTTACCTCCTCGTCCGGATGGAGATCTCGGACGACCTCTGGTACCTCATCAAAAACACCCCTAAGGTAACGGGCTTCGTCGGCCCCGGGACCCGGCCCACCCCCATCCCGGACAGCGAAGTCGCCCAGGTCATGCAGCAGGTCGAGGAGGGGGTGGAGAAGCCCAAGCACCGGGTCCACTTCGTGAAGGGGGAGAGCGTCCGGATCATTGACGGCCCCTTCACCAACTTCACCGGCCTCGTGGAAGAGGTCAAACCCGACAAGGGGCGCCTCAAGGTCATGGTCAGCATCTTCGGCCGCCCCACGCCGGTGGACCTCGAGTTCCTCCAGGTGGAGAAGGTCTAGGGGGCCATGGCCAAGAAGGTGACCGCCGTCGTGAAGCTCCAGGTTCCGGCCGGGAAGGCCAACCCCTCGCCTCCGGTGGGGCCGGCCCTGGGGCAGCACGGCGTCAATATCATGGAGTTCTGCAAGACCTTCAACGCCAAGACGGCCGCGCAGGAGGGGCTGGTCATCCCGGTCGTCATCACCATCTACGGGGACCGGACCTTTACCTTCGTCACCAAGACCCCGCCCGCCTCGGTTCTGCTCAAGCAGGCGGCGGGGATCGCCACCGCCTCCAAGGACCCGAAGCGGGTCAAGGTGGGGAAGGTGACCAAGAAGCAGCTTGAAGAGATTGCCCGGACCAAGCTCCCCGATCTGAACGCGCATTCCCTGGACGCCGCGGTCCGGATCGTGGAGGGGACGGCCCGGAGCATGGGGATCGAGGTGGTCTCCTAGCGGGAGGGCCGGGCACGGGCCCCCGGGGGCCGCAGCCGGGAGGAAAGGGGATGGCCAAGCACAAGCGGTACACGGGGGCGGCGGCGGCCGTGCAGGCGGCGCTCGGGGAGCGCCGGGCCCTCAGCCTGGAGGAGGCGGTGGCCCTGGCCAAGGCGAACGCGAAGGCCAAGTTCGACGAGACGATGGAGGTGGCGGTCCGACTCGGCGTGGACCCGCGCAAGGCGGACCAGATGGTGCGGGGAACTGTGGCCTTACCCCACGGCATCGGCAAGGCGGTTCGGATCCTGGTCTTCGCCAAGGGGGAGAAGGAGAAGGAGGCGCGGGAGGCCGGGGCGGATTACGTCGGGCTGGAAGAGTTCGTCGAGAAGATCAACGGGGGCTGGCTCGAGTTCGATCGGGCCATCGCCACCCCGGATGTCATGGGCCAGGTGGGGAGGCTGGGGAAGACCCTCGGGCCACGGGGGCTGATGCCCAACCCCAAGACCGGCACCGTCACCTTCGACATCGCCCGGGCCGTCCGGGAGTTCAAGGCGGGCAAGATCGAGTACCGGGTCGAGAAGGCCGGGATCATCCACGCCCCCTTCGGGAAGGCCTCCTTCACCACGGAGCAGCTGGCCGAGAACGCCCGAAGCCTGCTGGAGGCCATCGCCCGGGCCAAGCCCCCGACCAGCAAGGGCAAGTACCTGAAGGGAATCACCATCTCCTCCACCATGGGCGCCGGCATCCCGGTGGACGCGGCCAGCGTGGCCGGGCTGGCAAAGGCCTCCTAGCGGACCCAAGATGGCACACGCGACGAGCCCGAAAGGGCGCAGGGCAGCACGGGAAGCGACGGTGGCGGAGCTGGGGCGGGCCCTCCGGGCCGCCCACAGCGCCGTCCTGGCCGATTATCGCGGGCTCACGGTGGCCGACCTGACGGAGCTGCGGCGGCAGCTGCGACAGGGCCAGGTGGAGTTCCGCGTGGTGAAGAACACCCTCGCCCGCCGGGCGACCCAGGAAGTGGGACTGGCGGACCTGCACCCCCTCCTGGAGGGTCCCACGGCCTTCGCCTTCGGCCTGGGGGACCCGCTGGCCCCGTCGCGGATCCTCTCGCAGGCTGCGCGGGCCCTCCCCCGGCTCCAGATCAAGGGGGGGTACCTGGAGGGGAAGGTCGTCAGCCGGGACGAGGTGTTGGCCCTGGCTACCCTCCCCCCGCGGGGGGTGCTGCTGGCCCGGCTCGTCGGCGCGCTTCAGGCGCCGCTGCGGCGGCTGGCGGTCGTCCTGCAGCGGAACGTGCGGGGGTTGGTGGTGGCCCTGGACCAGATGCGGGCACAGCGCGAGAAGGGGCAAGGGAAGGGATAAGGATAGGGAATGCGGTCCCCGGCGACCTCGGGCCGCCGGCGACGGGAGGAGCCATGGGCAAGGTGAGCGTGCAGGACTTCGTGGAGGCGCTGGATTCCTGGACGGTTCTCGAGTTGAACGAGGCGGTGAAGAAGCTGGAGGAGAAGTACGGGGTGACGGCGGCGGTCGCGGCGCCGGTGGCCGCGGCCCCGGGCGCCCCGGCGGCGGCTGCCGCCGCGGCCGAGAAGACGGAGTTCACCGTCGTGCTGGCCGGCATCGGCGAAAAGAAAATCCAGGTCATCAAGGAGATCCGGGCCATCACCGGCCTGGGGCTGAAGGAGGCCAAGGACCTGGTGGACGGCGCCCCCAAGACGGTGAAGGAGGGGATTGCCAAGCAGGAGGCGGCGGACATCAAGGCCAAGCTGGAGGCCGCCGGGGCTACGGTCGAGGTGAAGTAGCCGCGGGGGCCGCCCGGGGTCGCGGGGTCCATGGTGCCCCGCCGCCGGCGCCTGGCCGGCAGGCGGGGGGGACGACCCCGGGCGGGCAGCCATGGGCCCGGGACGTCCAGCGGCGCGCCCGGCGCGCGCCCGAGGGGAATCGCCAATGGCAGTGGTCAAGACCAAGGGGGCGGGGGACCGGATCAGCTTCGCCAAGATGCCGGAGATCATCGCCATCCCCAACCTGATCGAGATCCAGCGCCGCTCCTTCGACCAGTTCCTGCAGCACCGGGTGCCGCCCGACCGCCGGGAGCAGATCGGCCTGCAGGGGGTTTTCACCAGCATCTTCCCGATCAACGACTACGACGACTCCGCCTCCCTGGAGTTCGTGAAGTACGAGTTCGGGCAGCCCAAGTACTCCCCCGTGGAGTGTCGGGAGAAGGGGATGACCTACTCGGCCCCCCTCAAGGTCACCCTCCGGCTGGTGGTCTGGGACAAGGGGGGGGCGGGGGAGGCCAAGAGCATCCGGGACATCAAGGAGCAGGAGGTCTACCTGGGCGAGATGCCCCTCATGACCGAGCACGGGACCTTCGTCATCAACGGGACCGAGCGGGTCGTGGTGAGCCAGCTCCACCGCTCCCCCGGGGTCTTCTTCGACCACGACGGGGGGAAGACCCACGCGAGCGGCAAGATCCTCTTCAGCGCCCGGCTCATCCCCTACCGGGGCTCCTGGCTGGAGTTCGAGTTCGACGCCAGCAACATCCTGCACGTCCGCATTGACCGGCGGCGGAAGTTCGTGGCCACCATCCTGCTCCGGGCCATCGGCTACGGGTCCAACGAGGAGATCCTGCGGCTCTTCTACGAGCGGGACGTGATCCAGATCGAGCGGGGGAAGGAGTTCGCCCTGGTGCTGATGGACCGGGTGGACGGGAAGGAGGTCCAGCTCTCGCCGGGGGTGGGGTGGCGGGTGGCCAAGGACGTGGTGGACCCGCGGAGCAAGGAGGTCATCCTCCCCCGCACGAAGAAGCTCTCACGGGCCTCGGTGAAGAAGGCCGTCGGCGCCCGCATCCGGCAGGTGCCGCTCTACAAGGAGGACCTGCTGGGGCGGATCACCGCCGTGGACGTGGTGGACGGGAAGACGGGGGAGGTCCTCCTGGAGTGCGCGCAGGAGGTGACCGCCGAGGCCCTGGAGCGGATCCTCGAGCGGGGGGTGGAGCGGTTGCTCCTCCTGCACGCCGGGGAAGGGCGGGAGCAGTTGGAGATCCGGGACACCCTGCTGCGCGATGCCAGCCGCTCCGAGGAGGAGGCGCTGGTGGAGATCTACCGGCGGATGCGCCCCGGCGACCCGCCCACGGTGGAGAGCGCCCGGGCCCTGCTGAACTCCACGTTCTTCAACCCCAAGCGGTACGACCTCTCCAAGGTGGGCCGCTTCAAGCTGAACAGCAAGCTGGGCATGCAGGTTCCGCTGGAGGTCCGCGTCCTCCGCCAGGAGGACGTCGTGGCCATCGTCCGCTACCTGCTCCGGCTGAATCACGGGGAGGGGATGATAGACGACATCGACCACCTGGGGAACCGCCGGGTCCGGTCGGCCGGGGAGCTGCTGGAGGACCAGTTCCGCATCGGGCTGGCCCGGATGGAGCGGGCGGTCCGGGAGCGGATGAGCACCCAGGAGCTGGAGACCCTCATGCCCCATGACCTGGTGAACGCCAAGCCGGTCTCGGCGGCCCTGAAGGAGTTCTTCGGCTCCTCCCAGCTCTCGCAGTTCATGGACCAGACCAACCCGCTGGCGGAGCTGACCCACAAGCGCCGCCTGAGCGCCCTGGGGCCGGGGGGCCTCTCCCGGGAGCGGGCCGGGTTCGAGGTCCGGGACGTCCATCCCACCCACTACGGCCGGATGTGCCCCATTGAGACCCCGGAAGGCCCGAACGTGGGTCTCATCTCCTCCCTCTCCACCTACGCCCGGGTGAACGACTTCGGGTTTATCGAGACCCCCTACCGGAAGGCGAAGGACGGGCGGGTGAGCGACGAGATCGAGTACCTGACGGCCGACGTGGAGGAACGGTTCACCATCGCCCAGGCCAACGCGCCTCTGGACGCCCGGGGGCGCTTCGCGACTGAGCGGGTTTCCGCCCGCGCGGGGGGCAACTTCGTCATGGTCCCCCGGGAGAAGGTGGACTACATGGACGTCTCCCCCAAGCAGCTGGTGGGGATCTCCACCTCCCTGGTCCCCTTCCTGGAGCACGACGACGCCAACCGGGCCCTGATGGGGGCGAATATGCAGCGGCAGGCGGTTCCGCTGTTGCGGCCCGAGGCGCCCATCGTGGGGACCGGCATGGAGTTCGTGGCGGCTAAGGACTCGGGGGCGGTGGTGGTGGCCCGGCGGGCCGGCGTGGTGGAGGCGGTCTCGGCGGCCCGGATCATCGTCCGCGCCGACGAGAAGGCCGAGGACGGGGGGCTCGCCGACGGCAGCAGCGTGGACATCTGCACGCTGATGAAGTTCGAGCGCAGCAACCAGAACACCTGTATCAACCAGAAGCCGATCGTGGGCGTGGGGGAGCGGGTCCGGAAGGGGCAGGTGATCGCCGACGGCCCGGCGACCGCCGCCGGGGAGCTGGCCTTGGGCCAGAACGTCCTGGTGGCCTTCATGCCCTGGGGGGGCTACAACTTCGAGGATGCCATCCTCATCAGCGAGAAGCTGGTGAAGGATGACCGCTTCACCTCTATCCACCTCGAGGAGTTCGAGATCGAGGCCCGGGACACCAAACTGGGGAAGGAGGACATCACCCGGGACATCCCCAACGTGGGGGAGGACGCCCTGAAGGACCTGGACGAGAGCGGGATCATCCGGATCGGGGCGGAGATCAAGCCCGGCGACATCCTGGTGGGCAAGGTGACCCCCAAGGGGGAGACGGTCCTCACCCCCGAGGAGCGGCTGCTGCGGGCTATCTTCGGAGAGAAGGCGGAGGACGTCCGGGACGCCTCTCTCTACGTCCCGCCGGGCATCACGGGCACCGTGGTCGAGGTGAAGGTCTTCTCCCGCAAGGGGTTGGACAAGGACGAGCGGGCCAAGTCCATCGAGGACGAGGAGGTCAGCCGCCTCCGGAAGGACTACGAGGACGAGATCGCCATTATCGCCAAAGACCGGGACCGGCGGACCCGCGCCCTCATCGAGGGGAAGATCGCGGGGCGGGACCTCCGGGCGAAGCGGAGCGCGAAGGTCCTGGTGCCCAAGCGCAAGAAGCTGACGGCGGAGGTGCTGGATGCCCTGAAGCCCGAGGAGCTGGCGGAGGTGGCGCGGCAGCTCTCCGACGACGTCGCCCGGAAGGTGGACAAGCTGTACAGCGCGGCGGAGAGCCAGATCCACGTTCTGGAGACCATGCTGGAGGAACGGATCGCCCGCATCCAGAAGGGGGACGAGCTGGCCCCGGGCGTCTTCAAGACGGTCAAGATTTTCGTCGCCGTGAAGCGGAAGCTCTCCGTGGGGGACAAGATGGCCGGGCGCCACGGCAACAAGGGGGTCATCGCCAAGATCCTCCCCGAGGAGGACATGCCCTACGTGCCCGATGGCACCCCGGTGGAGGTGGTCCTGAACCCCCTGGGGGTGCCCTCCCGGATGAACGTGGGGCAGATCCTGGAGACGCACCTGGGCTGGGCTGCTCGGGCCCTGGGGCTGCGGGTCTCCTCCCCGGTCTTCGACGGGGCCGCGGAGAAGGAGATCAAGGATATGCTGAAGAAGGCCGGTCTGCCCCTCGGGGGCAAGACGGTGCTGTGCGACGGGCGGACCGGGAAGCCGTTCCACCAGGAAGTGGCGGTGGGCTACATCTACCTGATGAAGCTGGCCCACCTGGTGGACGACAAGATCCACGCCCGTTCCATCGGGCCCTACTCCCTGGTCACCCAGCAGCCGCTGGGAGGGAAGGCCCAGTTCGGGGGCCAGCGGTTCGGGGAGATGGAGGTCTGGGCGCTGGAGGCCTACGGGGCGGCCTACACCCTGCAGGAGATCCTCACCGTCAAGTCGGACGATGTGGTGGGTCGCACCAAGATGTACGAGTCCATCGTCAAGGGGGAGTGCGCCCTGGAGCCGGGGCTCCCCGAGTCCTTCAACGTGCTGGTCAAGGAGCTCCAGAGCCTCGCCCTGGACGTGGAACTGATCAAGGAGTAACACCCGCGCGTCACGCCCACCGGTCGGCAGGCAGGGAGGAGCGCCACCGTGGATAAGTTCTTCGGGTTTTTCGATGAAAAGCCCATCGACCCCACCAGCTTCCGGGCCATCCGCATCGGCTTGGCCTCGCCCGAGAAGATCCGGGCCTGGTCGCACGGCGAGGTGAAGAAGCCGGAGACCATCAACTACCGGACCTTCAAGCCGGAGCGGGACGGCCTCTTCTGCGCCCGGATCTTCGGCCCGACCAAGGACTGGGAGTGCAACTGCGGGAAGTACAAGGGGATCAAGCACAAGGGGGTGGTCTGCGACAAGTGCGGCGTGGAGGTCATCCGGAGCAAGGCCCGGCGCCAGCGGTTGGGCCACATCGAGCTGGCCTCCCCCGTGGTGCACATCTGGTTCTTCAAGTCCATCCCGAGCCGCATCGGCTACCTGCTGGACATGCCCCTGCGGGATCTGGAGAAGGTCCTCTATTTCGAGGAGTACGTCGTCCTGGATCCGGGGAGCACCGGGCTGAAGCAGCGGGAGCTCCTCACCGAGGATCGGTACCGGAAGCTCCAGGAGGAGCACGGACCCGACGCCTTCCGGGTGGGGCTGGGAGCCGAGGCTATCCGGGAACTGCTGCGGCAGGTGAGCGTGAAGGAGCTGGCGGACCAGTTGCGGGCCCAGATGCAGGTGGAGGCCTCCCAGCAGACCCGGAAGAAGATCACGAAGCGGCTCCGGATCGTGGAGGCCTTCGTCCACTCGGGGAACCGCCCGGAGTGGATGATCCTGGAGGTCGTCCCGGTCCTGCCCCCCGAGCTGCGCCCCCTGGTTCCCCTGGACGGGGGGCGCTTCGCCACGTCCGACCTGAATGACCTGTACCGCCGGGTCATCAACCGGAACAACCGGCTCAAGCGCCTCATCGAACTCCGGGCACCCGAGATCATCATCCGGAACGAGAAGCGGATGCTCCAAGAGGCGGTGGACGCCCTCTTCGACAACGGGCGTCGGGGCCGGGCCCTGAAGGGCCAGAACAACCGGCCCCTGAAGTCCCTGAGCGACATGCTGAAGGGGAAGCAGGGACGCTTCCGGCAGAACCTGCTCGGGAAGCGGGTGGACTACTCCGGTCGCTCCGTGATCGTGGTGGGGCCGGAGCTGAAGCTGCACCAGTGCGGCCTCCCGAAGAAAATGGCCCTGGAGCTCTTCAAGCCCTTTATCTTCCGGAAGCTGCTGCAGCAGAGCGAGCACGCCCCCACCATCAAGAGCGTGAAGAAGATGGTGGAGAAGGGGCGGCCGGAGGTCTGGGACGCGCTGGAGGAGGTGATCAAGGAGCACCCGGTCCTCCTGAACCGGGCCCCGACGCTCCACCGCCTGGGTGTCCAGGCCTTCGAACCGATCCTGGTGGAGGGGGAGGCGATCAAGATCCACCCCCTGGTCTGCGCGGCCTTCAACGCGGACTTCGACGGGGACCAGATGGCGGTCCATGTGCCGCTCAGCCCCGAGGCCCAGTTGGAGGCGGCGGTGCTCATGATGGCCCCCCACAACATCCTGTCCCCCGCCAACGGGCAGCCGCTGGTGGCCCCGAGCCAGGACATCGTGCTGGGCTGCTACTACCTGACCAAGGCCCGGGCAGGGGAGAAGGGGGAGGGGCGGATCTTCGCCGACATGGAGGAGGTCCGCTGCGCCTACGACGCGGAGGAGGTTGGGCTGCTGGCCCGGATCAAGCTCCGGGTCGGCGGGGAGATCCTGGAGACCACCGCCGGCCGGGTCCTCTTCAACGAGATTCTCCCGCCCGAGCTCCGGTTCGTGAACCAGGAGATGAGCAAGCGGGAGCTGACCCGCCTCGTGGCCCAGTGCTACTACCTCCTGGGGAACACCCAGACAGTCCGCCTGCTGGATGCCGTGAAGGACCTGGGGTTCCGCTACGCGACGCTGGCCGGGATCTCCATCGGCATTGACGACATGCACATCCCCGCCGGGAAGGAGAAGCTCCTCGAGGGGGCCCGGAGGGAGGTCATCAAGGTCGAGCAGGAATACCTGGACGGCCTCATCACCAAGGGCGAGCGGTACAACAAGATCATCGACATCTGGACCCAGGTCTCCGAGCGGGTGTCCGACGAGCTCTTCCGGGAGCTGGAGACCATGAAGGAGGGGGAGTTCAACCCCGTCTTCATGATGGCCGACTCGGGGGCCCGAGGGTCCCGCCAGCAGATCCGCCAGCTCGCCGGGATGCGGGGGCTGATGGCCAAGCCCTCGGGGGAAATCATCGAGACCCCCATCACCGCCAACTTCCGGGAGGGGCTGACGGTCCTCCAGTACTTCATCTCCACTCATGGCGCTCGGAAGGGGTTGGCCGACACCGCCCTCAAGACCGCCGACTCCGGCTACCTGACCCGCCGGCTGGTCGACGTGGCCCAGGATGTCATCGTCACCGAAGTGGACTGCGCCACCCCCAACGGCATCTGGGTCACCCCCCTCATCGAGGGGGGGGAGATCATCCAGTCGTTGCGGGACCGGATCCTGGGGCGGGTCGCCCTGGATGACGTCGCGGATCCGTTCACCGGTGAGCTGATCGTGCAGGCCAGCGAGGGGATCGTCGAGCCCATCGCCTCCCGCGTGGAGGAGGCCGGCATTGACCGGGTGAAGATCCGGTCGGTCCTCACCTGCGAGGCCAAGCGGGGGGTCTGCGTCCGCTGCTACGGCCGGAACCTGGCCACGGGGAAGATGGTGGAGCTGGGGGAGGCGGTCGGGGTGTTGGCCGCCCAGTCCATCGGCGAGCCGGGCACCCAGCTGACCATGCGGACCTTCCACATGGGTGGCACGGCGACCCGGCTGGCCGAGCAGACCACCGTGGAGTGCAAGACCGCGGGGACGGTCCAGTTCACCCACCTGAAGACGGTCAAGACCGGCCCCGGCGACCTCGTGGTCATGAACCGGAACGGCGCCATTAGCATCGTGGACGACAAGGGGCGGAAGAAGGAGACCTACCCGGCCGTCTACGGGGCCAAGTTGAAGGTGGAGAACGGGCAGCGCGTGACCTCGGGGATCACCCTGATGGAGTGGGACCCCTTCACGCTCGCCATCCTGACGGAGCACTCCGGCAAGGTGATTATCCGGGACGTGATCGAGGGGGTCACCATGAAGGAGGAGGTGGACGAGGTCACGGGGCTGGCCCAGAAGGTCATCGTGGAGCACGGCAAGGAGGAAGTCCAGCCCCGCGTGTCGATCAAGGACGACCACAACGTGACCCTCTTCAAGACCCTCCTCCCCGTGGGAGCCCACCTGATGGTGTCGGATGGCCAGGCGGTCTCCGCGGGGGACGTCATCGCCAAGATCCCGCGCGAGACCACCAAGACCAAGGACATCACCGGCGGTCTCCCCCGGGTGGCGGAGCTGTTCGAGGCCCGGCGGCCGAAGGAGGCGGCCGTCATCTCCGAGATCGACGGTCGGGTGGAGTTCGCCGGCATGGCCAAGGGGATGCGGAAGGTGCTGATCCGGAACGAGACGGGGGATGCGCGCGAGTACCTCATCCCGCGGGGGAAGCACGTCAACGTCCTGGAGGGGGACGAGGTGAAGGCCGGCGAGCCCCTCATGGACGGTCCCATCAACCCGCACGACATCCTGGATGTGCTGGGGGACCAGGAGTTGCAGCGGTACCTGGTCAACGAGGTGCAGGAGGTCTACCGGCTCCAGGGGGTGAGCATCAACGACAAGCACATCGAGGTCATCGTCCGCCAGATGCTGAAGCGGGTCCAGATCGAGACGGTGGGGGACACGGGCTTCCTGGTGGGGGAGCACGTGGACAAGATCCTCTTCAATGACGAGAACCAGCGGGTCATCAGGGCCGGCGGCAGCCCGGCCACCGCCAAGCCGCTCCTCCTGGGGATCACCAAGGCCTCCCTCTCCACGGACTCCTTCATCTCCGCCGCCTCGTTCCAGGAGACCACCAAGGTCCTCACCGAGGCGGCCATCAACGGCGCCCGGGACGAGCTGCGGGGGTTGAAGGAGAACGTCATCATGGGGCGCCTCATCCCGGCCGGGACCGGGATGCGGTGGTACCGGGAAACCCAGCTGAACACCCCTGAGCCGCCCGAACCGGCGCCCGAACCGGCGCCGGCGGTCGCACCTGCCCCGCTCCCGGAGGGGATGGAGGCGCTGGAGATCTCGCTGGGGGATCCGCCGGCACCGCCCGCATAGGGATCCGGGCACAAAGGGCTTGACAAGAATTCCGCGCGCCTGGTAAGGTGTCGCGGTTTGGGCAGGGATTGCCCGCAGGGAGAGGCGTGCCCACGATCAACCAGCTGGTCCGGAAGGGCAGGGTCGCGCTCCGCCGGAAGCAGAAGGCCCCGGCCCTGGCGGAGTCGCCCCAGAAGCGGGGGGTGTGCGTCCGGGTCTATACCACCACGCCGAAGAAGCCGAACTCGGCGCTGCGGAAGGTGGCCCGGGTCCGCCTGACCAACGGGATCGAGGTCACCACCTACATCCCGGGAGTCGGGCACAACCTCCAGGAGCACTCCATTGTGCTCATCCGGGGCGGGCGGGTGAAGGACCTCCCCGGGG
>Ga0214472_10006892_pt1 | contig 11917 bp, 11 predicted proteins | sample RVTome_6_FD_207662 | JGI IMG/M metagenome (GOLD analysis project Ga0214472, IMG submission 207662) | Soil microbial communities from uranium-contaminated site in the Upper Colorado River Basin, Wyoming, United States - RVT140D175 | ecosystem: Environmental > Terrestrial > Soil > Contaminated >...
CGACTTGCTGTGCAGCCTGTGCCTGGCGCGGCGTTGTCCCCTGGCGCTCGCGCCCGCGATGAACGTCGAGATGTGGGAGAACCCGGCGACGCAAAGAAACGTGGCCTGCCTGCGGGAGGACGACATCCTGCTTCTCGGCCCGGCAGCGGGAGACCAGGCATGCGGCGAGACCGGCCTTGGCCGGATGCTCGAGCCGGCGGAGATTCTGCGCGAGGTGGAGCGCCTGTTTGCGCCCAAGGTGCTCGCCGGCAAGCGCGTGCTGGTGACCGCCGGCCCGACCGAGGAGCCGGTCGACCCGGTCCGGGTCCTGACCAATAAGAGCTCCGGAAAGATGGGCTACGCGGTAGCCCGCGCAGCGCGCGAGGCGGGCGCCGAGGTGACCCTGGTGAGCGGGCCGGTTTCGCTCGCCACGCCTCCCGGGGTATCTCGCGTCGACGTACGCACCGCGCAGGAGATGTTCGAGGCGGTGAGGAAGGTCGTGAAGTCCTGCGACGTATTCGTCTCCGTCGCAGCCGTGGCCGACTACCGCGTCAAGGACCCGTCGAGCCGGAAGATCAAGAAGGCCAACGGCAAGCCGGTCTCGATCGAGCTGGAGGAAAATCCCGACATCCTCGCCTGGGTTGCCAGCCAGCCTCAGCCGCCGTTTTGCGTCGGCTTCGCCGCAGAGAGCGAGAATCTCGCGCAGCACGCCAGGGAAAAGCGCGCGAAGAAGAATGTGCCGCTGATCGCAGCCAATCTGGCGCAGCAGGCCCTGGGCAGCGACGAGAACGCGATCACGCTGTATGACGACCGCGGCGAGCACCCCCTCGGCCGCGGCGCCAAGCTCGAGCTGGCGCGCAGGCTGGTCGAGCACGTCGCCGGCATGCTGCCGCCGAAGAAATGAGGAAGCTGGAAGTGAGGATCCTCGACGAGAGGATCCGCGGCATGCTGCCGCATTACGCGAGCGCGGGAGCCGCCGGGCTCGATCTGCGCGCCTGCATCGATGCGCCGCTCGCCTTGCAGCCCGGCGACAGCCAGCTGGTGCGCTCCGGGATCGCCATCCATCTCGCCGACCCGGGCTATGCCGCGATGGTGCTGCCGCGCTCCGGCCTCGGCTCCAGGCACGGCATCGTGCTCGGCAACCTGGTCGGCCTGATCGACTCGGATTATCAGGGCGAGGTGCTGGTCTCGGTGTGGAACCGCGGCAAGGCGTCCTTCACCATCCAGCCGCTCGACCGGATCGCGCAGCTGGTGGTGGTGCCGGTGGTGCAGGTGGAGTTCGAGGTGGTGGACGAGTTCGCTGCCAGCGCGCGCGGGACGGGCGGCTTCGGCAGTACCGGCCGGTGAGCCGGCTCGCCGCCTGCGCCCTGCTCTGGCTGGCGGGCGCCGCGGCTGCGGACGATGCCGCGATGGAGCGCGGCAGGGAAATCGTCTCCGGCCGCTGCTTCCTGTGCCACGGCATGCAGGGCGAGGCGGCGAGCGAGCTCTCCCCCAGGCTGGCGGGGCAGAACGCGGAATACCTCGCCAAGCAGCTCGCCAACTTCAAGAGCGCAGCGCGCAAGTCGAGCGCAATGCGCCCCATGGTGGCGGGCCTGTCGCCGCAGGACGTGCGCGCGGTGGCGCTCTACTTCAGCCGGCAGCGCGCCGAGCCCCACGCCCGAGGATCCGCGCCTCGAGGCGCGGGGCAAGGCGGTCTACCGGCAGGGCGGGGAGGCGACCGAAGTCGCCGCGTGCGTGGGATGCCATGGCGAGCGCGCGCAGGGTTCCGAGCAGCTGCCGCGCCTGGCCGGGCAGGTCGCCGCCTACCTGGAGGCCCAGCTGCGCAATTTCGGCAGGCGCGAACGCACCAACGACAATGCGGTCATGCACACGATCGCCGCGCGCATGACCGACGACGAGATCCGCTCGGTCGCCGCCTACCTCGCGGCGCTCGACTGATCAGGCGAACATGTCGGCCCAGATGTTCTGGGCCCAGCTCCAGGCATAGTCCGCCTCGAGCTGGTTGCGCGCCGCCGATACGCCGCCCGCCCCCTTGACCGGGATGATGGTCGCCTGCCCCGCATCCCATTGGTGCACGGAAGCCACGTGAATCACCTCGTTGCCCGATACGAAGCTGTAGCAGGTGTTGTTCATCACCGGGGCGGGGTTGGGCGTCTGTCCGTTGACGAGCGCCACGACCGCGGCGGCGCAGACCTTGGCCTGCGAGTTGGTCATGTGCCCCGATTTCGGCATTCCCGGGGCCGAAAGCGTGGCGTCGCCCAGCACGTGGATTCCCTTCACCGCCTTCGATTCGAGGGTGCGCCAGTCGACGTCGCACCAGCGGTTGTTGTGGGTGATCAGGCCGGCCTTGAGCGCGATGTCTCCCGCGCGGTGAGGCGGCACCACGTTGAGGACGTCGCCGGTGACAGTGTCGAACTCGGTACGCACCGCCATCGACTTGAGGTCGACGGCCACCGCCTTCGCATTGCCGCGGTACTCGATCATTCCCGGATAGAGGTCCTGCCAGGCGCGCTTGAACAGCGGCCCTTTGGACGTGACATCCGGATTGGCGTCGAGGATCAGCACCTTGGAGCGCAGCTTGGCGGACCTGAAATAGCTCGCTACCTGGCTCGCCCGCTCGTAGGGCCCGGGAGGGCAGCGATACGGGGAGGGCGGGATCGCGAGTACGTAGACGCCGCCGTCCCTCATGCTCTCGAGGCTGTTGCGCAAGGCGACGGTTTGAGGACCCGCCTTCCAGGCGTGGATCACGCGGCCGCTCGCCATTGCCGCCGCATAGCCCTCGATCTCGTTGAACATGAAGTCGATCCCTGGCGAGACGATCAGCCGGTCGTAGGAAAGGTCGCCTCCGCGAGCGAGCTTGACCACGCGCTTGGCGGCGTCCACCGCGGTCGCTTCGTCGTTCACCACCTGAACGCCGTGGCGGCGCAGGCCGCCGTAATCGCGGCGGATGTCCTCGATCCTGCGGTGCCCGCCGATCACCAGGTTCGACATCGGGCAGGAGGTGAAGAGGTTTTCCCGCTCGATCATCACCACGTCGATGCCGGGATCCCACATGCGGATGTATTTCGCCGCCGTGGCGCCGCCGTACCCGCCGCCGATCACCACCACGCGGGCCTTGCCGCCCCCCGGGGTGGCGCAGCCCGCGAGCGATAACGCGCCCGCCGCGCCGGCGAATCTGAGAAAGTCGCGTCGGTCGAAGCTGTGCATGGTCGCCCCCTTACTCTTTCTGCGCCGCGAAGTGGCCGGCGATCATGTCGATCTGCTGATCGGTGTAGCCCTTGGCAAGCTGGTGCATCACGGTCGCGGGCTTGGCGCCCGACTTGAACGCCTGCATGGCCTCGACGATCTGGCTCTTCGGCCGGCCGGCGAGCGACTCGACGCTGCGGGTCACGCTGTGTCCCTGCGGCCCGTGGCAGTTGGTGCAGGTCGCAGCCAGGCTGCGGGCGACGGTCGACTCCTGGGCTGCGGCGCCGAGCGGGAATGCGGCAAGTGCCGCCACCATCAGCGGAAATCTCATCTTGACCCCCCCTCTAGAGTTGAGAAAGTGCTGCCGGCCTGCGATCAGGCCACCGAGGCCGGCTCTTCCTCGAAGCTGAGCTTGATCTTGTCCTCTTCCCCGAGGTCGATGGTCACCTTGCCGCCGTGCTGCAGCCTGCCGAACAGCAGCTCGTCGGCGAGCGCGCGCCGGATCGTATCCTGGATCAGGCGCGCCATCGGACGGGCGCCCATCAGCGGGTCGAACCCCTTCTTCGCCAGGTGCTCCTTCAGGCTCTGCGTGAAATTCGCCTCCACCTTCTTCTCCGCGAGCTGCTCGTCGAGCTGCATCAGGAACTTTTCCACCACCTGCATGATGACCACCGGGTCGAGCGCGCGGAACGAGATGATCGCGTCGAGGCGGTTCCTGAACTCGGGGGTGAACATGCGCTTGATCGCTTCCATCTCGTCGCCGGCCTTGGGTGACGGGGTGAAGCCCATCTGCGTGCGCACGAGCGACTCGGCGCCGGCGTTGGTGGTCATGACGATCACCACGTTGCGGAAGTCGGCTTTCCTGCCGTTGTTGTCGGTCAGCGTGCCGTGGTCCATCACCTGCAGCAGCACGTTGAAGATGTCCGGGTGCGCCTTCTCGATCTCGTCGAGCAGCAGCACCGAGTACGGCTTCTTGGTGATCTGCTCGGTCAGCAGGCCGCCCTGCTCGAAGCCGACGTATCCCGGCGGCGCGCCGATCAGGCGGCTCACCGCGTGCCGCTCCATGTACTCCGACATGTCGAAGCGGATCAGCTCGATGCCCATGCAGTAGGCGAGCTGGCGCGCGACCTCGGTCTTGCCGACCCCGGTCGGTCCGGAGAACAGGAAGTTGCCGATCGGCTTTTGCGGGTTGCCGAGGCCCGAGCGCGCCATCTTGATCGCGGCGGACAGCGCTTCGATCGCCTGATCCTGGCCGAACACCACCGCCTTCAGGTCGCGATCGAGGTTGGCGAGCGCGCTGCGGTCGTCGGTCGACACGCTGCGCGGCGGGATGCGCGCGATCTTGGCGATGATCTCCTCGATCTCGGTCTTGCCGATGACCTTCTTCTGCTTCGCCTTGGGCGCGATGCGCTGGGCAGCGCCGGCCTCGTCGATGACGTCGATCGCCTTGTCCGGAAGGTGGCGGTCGTTGATGTAGCGCGCCGAGAGCTCGGCCGCGGTGGTGAGCGCGTTGGCGGTGTACTTGACGCTGTGGTGCGCCTCGAAGCGGGTCTTCAGGCCCTTGAGGATCTCCACCGTCTCGTCGACCGAAGGCTCGACGACGTCGATCTTCTGGAAGCGCCGCGACAGCGCGTGGTCCTTCTCGAACACGCCGCGGTACTCGTTGTAGGTGGTCGCGCCGATGCACTTGAGCTGCCCGGTGGAGAGCACCGGCTTGAGCAGGTTGGAGGCGTCCAGCGTGCCGCCCGAGGCGGCGCCGGCGCCGATCACCGTGTGGATCTCGTCGATGAACAGGATCGCGTTGGGGTTGTCGACCAGCTGCTTCAGCACCGCCTTGAGGCGCTGCTCGAAATCGCCGCGGTACTTGGTGCCCGCGAGCAGCGCGCCCATGTCGAGCGCGTATACGGTGCACTTGGCGAGGAGATCGGGGACGCTGCCCTCCACGATGCGGCGCGCGAGGCCCTCGGCGATGGCGGTCTTGCCGACCCCGGCCTCGCCCACCAGCAGCGGGTTGTTCTTGCGCCGGCGGCACAGCGTCTGCACGACGCGCTCGAGCTCCCTGTCGCGGCCGATGAGGGGGTCGATCTTGCCGGCCAGCGCCAGCGCGTTCAGGTTCTGGGTGTAGTTGTCGAGCGGGCTGTTGGAGGTCTCGGCCTGGCTTTCCTGGTCGGCTTCCTGCTCGGACTTGCCCTGGTGCGTCTGCGGCGTCTTGGTGATGCCGTGCGAGATGTAGTTGACCACGTCCAGCCGCGCGATTCCCTGCTGCTGCAGGAAGTACACCGCGTGGGAGTCCTTCTCGCCGAAGATCGCGACCAGCACGTTGGCGCCGGTGACCTCCTTCTTGCCCGAGGACTGCACGTGCAGGATGGCGCGCTGGATCACGCGCTGGAAGCCCAGGGTCGGCTGGGTGTCGACCTCCCGGTCGGCGGCGATGCGCGGCGTCTGCTCGGCGATGTGCTGCGTCAGGTTCTTGCGCAGCTCGTCCATGTTGGCGCCGCAGGCGCGCAGCACCTCGGCGGCGGTCGGGTTGTCCAGCAGCGCGAGCAGCAGGTGCTCCACGGTGATGAACTCGTGGCGTTTCTGGCGCGCCTCGACAAACGCCATGTGCAGGCTGACTTCAAGCTCCTGGGCGATCATGTCCTACGTTTCCTCCTGCCGTTACGTCTCTTCCATCACGCACTGCAGCGGGTGCTGGTGCTTTCGAGAGTATGCCGCGACTTGCTGCACCTTGGTGCTCGCGACGTCGCGGGGATAGACTCCGCACACCCCGATACCCTCGCGGTGCACCTTCAGCATGACCTGCGTGGCGCGCTCGCGAGTCATGCTGAAGAACTTCTGCAGCACCAGCACGACGAACTCCATCGGCGTGTAGTCATCGTTCAGCAGCATGACCTTGAACATCGGTGGAGGCTTCAGCTTGGCCCGCTGCGCCTCGAGTATGGTGTCGTCCTTGAACTGCGCCATGCCGCCCGCTATGCGCCCGTGGAGCCCCCCGAAAATCTGACAATGTCCGCTTTCGCCCAGTTCCTCGCGACTATCGTAATCAAACTGGGGAGCCTGCGCAATGCGACGAAAGGACATCGAGCACGGATTTGCGGCGCTTTTTCACGGGCTTGCGTGCGCGCAACAGCCTCCGGGCACGGCCCTTGACGAGCCCCGGGCGGGCGCGTAAAAGCGCTCCTGTGTTTGGATTCAGGCTGTCTGTTTCGCCATCAGGCTGCAATCGGGGCGGCGGGGTCGGGGAGTTCCAGGCATGGCTCGGGTCAAACGCCCGGTAGCTCAATCAACAATCAGGGAGCGCAGATGGCAACAGGCACCGTGAAGTGGTTCAACGACGCGAAGGGCTACGGCTTCATCACGCCGGACGACGGCAGCGAGGACCTTTTCGCGCACTTTTCCGCGATCAACATGGCCGGCTTCAAGACGCTCAAGGAAGGCCAGAAGGTCAGCTTCGACGTGGTGCAGGGGCCCAAGGGGAAGCAGGCCTCGAACATCCAGAAGGTGTAAGGAAAACCCGCTCAGGAAGGAAAAAGCCGCCTCAGGGGCGGCCTTTTTTTGGGCGCGGCGACCGTGTAAGTCCGTAGCGTGTAAGACCTACATCCGCTCGATCATGGCCTGGCCGAAGCCGGAGCACGACACCTGCTTCGCGCCCTGCATCTGGCGCGCGAAGTCGTAGGTGACGATCTTCTCCTGGATGGTCTTCTCCATGGACCGGATGATCGCGTCCGCGGCTTCCGTCCACCCCATGTGGCGCAGCATCATCTCGGCCGACAGGATTTCCGATCCGGGGTTGACGTAATCCTTGCCCGCGTACTTGGGCGCCGTGCCGTGGGTCGCCTCGAACATGGCGACCGTGTCGCTCAGGTTGGCCCCGGGAGCGATGCCGATGCCGCCCACCTCGGCGGCGAGGCCGTCCGAAATGTAGTCGCCGTTCAGGTTGGTCGTCGCCAGCACGTCGTATTCCGCGGGGCGCAGCAGGACCTGCTGCAGCATGGCGTCGGTGATCACGTCCTTCACCACGATGTCCGCGCCGCCTTTCGGGTTGCGAAAGCTGTGCCAGGGCCCGCCGTCGAGCGGCTTGGCGCCGAACTCCCTGACCGCGAGCGCATAGCTCCAGTCGCGGAAGCCGCCTTCGGTGAACTTCTGGATGTTCCCCTTGTGCACGATGGTCACGGACCTGCGCTTGTTGTCGATGGCGTACTGGTAGGCGCGGCGGATCAGGCGCTCCGAGCCCTCGATCGACACCGGCTTGATGCCGATCGCCGAGGAGCCCGGGAAGCGGATCTTCGTGACCTTCATCTCCTTGATCAGGAAATCGATGACCTTCTTCGCCTCGGGGGATTGGGCGGGCCACTCGATGCCGGCGTAGATGTCCTCGGAGTTCTCCCGGAAGATCACCATGTCGACCTTGTCGGGCTCCTTGAGCGGCGAGGGCACGCCCTTGAACCATCGAACCGGCCGCAGGCACACGTAGAGATCCAGCTCCTGGCGCAAGGCCACGTTGATCGAGCGGATTCCGCCGCCGACCGGCGTCGTGAGAGGCCCCTTGATCGAGACCACGAACTCCTTGGACGCCGCCAGGGTCTCTTCCGGCAACCACACGTTTTCACCGTAGACCCGGCAAGATTTCTCGCCGGCGTACATCTCCATCCAGACGATTTTGCGCTTGCCGCCGTAGGCCTTCTTCACCGCCGCATCGACGACCTTGAGCATCACCGGAGTGATGTCGACGCCGGTGCCGTCGCCCTCGATGTACGGGATGATCGGATGGTCCGGCACGGCGAGCGAGAAGTCCTTGTTGACGCGGATCTTTTCGCCCCCGGAAGGAACCTTGATGTGCTGGTACGCCATGGATACTCCCCGCGCGAGAACTGAAAAAGCCTGAAATTATACGTTCCGCGTCAGTTCCGCCGGGGCTCGTTGTGCCGCCGGATCGTTTTCAGCATCTCCACCGGCGCGAAATCGTCGGTGAGCAGCTTGGCGCCGTCCTGCACGGTGATCGTGGTTCTCGCCTTGAGCAGCTCGGTGAGGTCGTAGCGCAGCTTGTGCCGGGCGGTGAGGGCGGCGGCGCGGCTGCGCAGGCGCTCGGGCGGAACCGGCTCTCCGTCGTAGGCCACGATCACGACGTTCCCGCTCGCCTCGTAGGTCTCGACGTTGCGGAACACCGAGCCGATGGTCTTGATCGCGCTGTCGAGCACCATCGTCGACGGCTCGACGTTCTGCGCCACTACGCCTCCCGGGTTGAGGCGCTTCTTGATCAGCTCGAAGTACTCCTTGGTGAGCAGATGGAACGGGACGAAAGGCCCGCGGTACGCGTCCAGGAACACCGCGTCGTAGGTCGCCCGGCTGCGGGTGAGAAAGATGCGGCCGTCCTGGGCGTGGATCTTGAGCCGGTCGCTTTCCTCGGCGCCGAAGTACTTTCTCGCCAGCCGGATCACCTCGGGGTCGAGCTCCGCCACGTCCATCCTGAGCTGGGGAAAGCTGCGTACCAGATAAGTCGCCGTCCTGCCGCCGCCCAGCCCGACGAACGCGGCGCGCTCGAGCCTGTCCGCATACGCCGCCGCCAGCGTCATGTACTGCGTGTACCTCGCGGAGAGCGCCATCGGGTCGAGCAGATCGTAGACCGACTCGACGTACTGGCTGCCGCGATAGCCGAAGTTCATGTACAGCAGCCGTCCCTGCTTGATGACGAATATGTTGTTGTATTCGGACTCGACGGATTCGATGACGCCGTCGGCGGTCATGGCGGACAGCGGCCGGGCGGGCTGCGCCAGGGCGCTGGGAAGCGAAGCGGCGCCCAGGATCGCCGCGCAGGCGAGAGTCAGGCCGGCCGCCGCGACGCGAATTCTCATCGGCTTCATGGCGAGGATCGCGCCGCCGCAAGCCAGAGTGGCGATTCCGAGGAGGTAGAAGATCGCGCGCGAGCCCATCACCGGCACCAGGTAAAAGCTGGTACCCACGGTGCCGACGATGCTGCCGACCGTGTTGAGCGCCGACATGGTCCCCACCGTGGACCCCGAGTGCGCCACGTCGCGCATCGCCAGCCGGACGGCGAGCGGGCTCACCGCGGCGAACAGCACGGCGGGCAGGAACGCGAGGGCGAACGAGGCGGCCAGGGTGCCCAGGCGCACGTCCTCGACGCCCTCGAGCAGGGCGAGACACACCGGTTCCAGGGTCAGCGGCGTCGTCAGGATGACGGCGCCGCAGGCGCCGAGCAGCGCGCCGATCAGCGAGGAGCGCGGATAGCGGTCCGCCAGGCGCCCGCCGCCGTAGAAGCCGAGGGACATGCCGAACAGGAAGACCCCGATCAGCGCGCCCCAGGTGAAGATCGTGCCGCCGAAATACGGCACCAGCGCCCGGCCGAGCACCATCTCGAAGGCCATGGTGCCGAGCCCGGCGTAGAAAGCCACCGCAAACAGGATCGGGCGCTGCAGTTCCTTCATCATCATCAATGACCTGCCGTGGGGTTGGGACTTCCGGGGGGTGACCCGGAAACCTTAGCAGAAATCGGACCGTCGCGGCGAAGCCAGCCGGGGGAAACTGGTTTTTCGGCGGATAGTACGATGGCGTCCGTGACAACCGGGAGGCCCCTATCATGAAGGCATCGCGTCCCAAGTCGCGCACCCGGAAAGCCGGCGGCACGGGCAGCGACTTCTCCAGTCAGCGCATCGTGACCTCGCTGCACCTGGTCTCCGAACGATCGCCCGAGCTCTCCGAGTTCGAGTTCGGCCTCACTATCGCGAACAACGCCTTCTCGCGCTGGATCGTGCGCTGCATGTCGGCCGCCGGCGTCAAGGACATGGCGCCGATCGACGTCCTCGTCGTGCACCACGTCAACCACCGCGGCATGCCGAAGCGGCTCTCGGATATCTGCTTCGTCCTCAACGTCGAGGACACCCACGTCGTCGCCTATTCGCTCAAAAAGCTGGTCGCCATGGGTCTGGTGGCGAGCACGAAACGCGGCAAGGAGGCGTTCTACTCGATCACCGAGAAAGGCGAGAGCCTGTGCCTGCGCTACCGCGACGTACGCGAAGCCTGCCTGATGCCCGGCTTCTCGGGAACCGCGGAAGAGAACCAGCGCCTCGGAGAGCTGGCGCGGCTGCTGCGCACGCTCTCCGGTCGCTACGACCAGGCGGCGCGCGCAGCTTCGTCCTTCTAGTCCTACTCCAGCAGCAGGCTGACCCCCACGACGCGCACCAGGGCGCCGGCCTGCTGGACGATATCGGCGCGCCGCGCCTCGAAGCTCGGGTCGGTGATCTCGAAAGTCGTGCCGAGCGGCATCGACGCGACGTGGTTGTGACCTGCCGGGATGCTCAGGCCGAACACGTCGCGCAGCAGCGTTACACGGTAGGCGATTTCGTTCGAGAGAAAGCTTCCGCCGCCGCCGGAGCGGGCGCAGTGCTCGAGCGACGTCGGCGCGCCGGAAAAGCTCTGCGTCTGCGGCTCGCCGCAGGTCACGAACTGCGTTCCGTTCCTGTTGTGGGAGACGACGAACGGCCCGGTGCCGGCGTTCAGCAGGATCTCGATCGGCTGCGTTGTCTGCGTCCACTGCGGCGCCTCGAACGGGACCCACCGGTCGGGCGGCGTGATCTGGCATTCCGGCCGGCTGCTGAGCGCGGGCGAGCCGCACGGGTTGATGGTGTTGTTGTCGGTGCCGGTGCGGAAACGGCCGTTCCAGTGCTCGAACCGCATGCCGCCGCCGCCCTGGCTGATCGTCATGCTGGCGTCGAGCCGCCTGGGGCCCTCCTGCATGAACGGGCCGAAGGTGTCTCCCACCATGCCCAGATCGAAGTCGCGCCAGCGCACGGGGAAGATCGCTACTTCGATGAACACGCTACCCTGCTCCGTTTCGACCACTGTCCCGTCGAGCGACAGGATGATGGCGCCGGAGGGGTTGCCGTTGCGCACTGCTCGGCCCTGGCTGCCGTCGAGCGAGAATGGATCAAAGCCGCTGACCAGCATGCGCTTCACTCCCTTGCCCGCCGGAAAGCGCACGTCGAACTGGCCGCGCGAGGCGCGCTCCAGCGTCCAGTCGAGGGCCACGCGCTGCTCGTCCGTGAGCGCGAAGCCGGGCTGCCACTGGCGCAGCGCCCGGGTCATCTGCAGGCGCGCCCAGTAAAGCGGCCGGTCATCGCTGCGCGACAGATCGCCGCCATCGGGGCCGCGTCCCTGCACCCGATCGACCGCCGTGCGCCACAGGCGCTGGCCGTGAGAGGTCACGACCCTCTCCGCTTGCCCGAGGCTGTCCGCGGCGCAGAGCGCCTTGACGAAGGCGGGCTCGAAGCGGTCAAAGCCGCTTCGCTGCAGGATCTGCTCGGCGACCGGCTGCGGATTTTCGCCGATCGCGCGCGTGAGCCGGTGTTCCTCGGGGGTCAAGAACGCATTGGCGTCGAGGCAACCCTCCGGCGCCGGCTGCGCCGTCGCGGACACCGGCACGAGCAGGGCCGCCGATACGGCGAGTGCAGCGAACAGTGGTACGGGCCTGGGATGGGGTTTGAGGTGCGACATGCTGGCTCCTTTCGGGGTGAAGCTCGAAGGCACTTCACGGCAGCATATCGGCGCTACGCGCGCCAACTATTGGAGGATGGTCATCTCCTCATGAGCTCTGTCTCTTAATTCTTCACCGCGATTCCTAACGAATGCTCATGGGCTCATGAGCATGTCTCAATAGTCGGCGCCCATTGTGGCATCGCGGCCGCGACGGCGAGGCCTAAACTTTCAGAAGCTTGCGCCTTGAAGCGCGCAAGGCACG